>Ga0073934_10011524_pt1 | contig 10671 bp, 9 predicted proteins | sample LarsenN4metaG_FD_76834 | JGI IMG/M metagenome (GOLD analysis project Ga0073934, IMG submission 76834) | Hot spring sediment bacterial and archeal communities from British Columbia, Canada, to study Microbial Dark Matter (Phase II) - Larsen... ... | reverse complement strand
TGCCGGCGCCCGACAGGTCGAGCCAGAAGTCGGGCTGACGGTAGCCGAAGTAGGCCGAGAAGGCCGCCGCGGTGACGTCCTGCTGGCCGCGGCCGCCGTCGAGCTTGGCCTTGCCGTCGACGTAGTGGGCCGCGCCGCCGAGCACGAAGCCGTCGACGTAGCTGCGGTCGAAGCCGATGGTGTAGGCCAGCATGTCGTAGTCGAAGGCCGCCACGTTGGCGCCGCCGTCGCGGTCGCCCTCGGCGTACTTGACCGAGGCGTAGACGCCGGTGGGCAGGGTCGAGCGCTCGCGGCTGTTGGCCAGCCGCAGGATGTTGAGGCGGTCGGTGGTACCTTGGCGCAGAGTGTCGAGGATCTGCGGGCCGAGATACGAGGTGACCGCGGCGACGCGGGCCATGTTGGCGTCCTGGTCGAGCGTCGCGGCAGCGAAGTTGGCCAGCACGGCATGCGCCGTGGCTGACGGATGGATGGGATCGAAGAACAGCGCCGCCTGCGCCGCCGCGGCCGTGGCGCAGGCCCCGGTGGGACCGGTGGCGCCAAGGCAGGGAATGGCGGTGTTGCTGATGCCGTACAGGCCCGGGTTGGCCAGCACGTCGTTGAACAGGCCGAAGGTGTCCATGACGACGATGCGCACGTTGCGCGCGGTCTCGAGCCCGTTCATGGCGCCGACGAAGCTGGAGTTGTAGGCCTGGGTCAGGCCGCTCAGCGAGGTGCCGCGCCCCGAGGCGACGCCGCCCGGCGTGCGGCCGAGATCGGGCAGGTTGCCGACCAGGAACGTCCGGCCGCCGCGGGCCGAGACCGTGCCCACCGCCGTGGCGATGTTGCCCACGGTCTGGGCGATCAGGGTGGCCGAGGGCGTGGTGGCGGCGCGGTTGAGCAGGTCGTTGGCGCCGGCCCAGATGACGATCAGCGAATTGGCGTTGACCGGCGCGGCCGCCGACAAGGTGTTGACCTGGGTGGCGACGCCGACCGGGCCGCCGGTGCCGCTTTCGGCGCCGCCGACGGCGAAGTTGGTGGCGAAGCTGTAGGTGAAGCCCAGCTTGGCCGGCAGCTGCTCGACCCACACCGGGCCGTTGGAGAAGCGCCCCTGGAAGTAGGGCGGGCTGGGCGGCTGGGTGCCGCCGGTGATGGCGAACAGCCGCCCGCCATCGGACAGCGAGTCGCCGTAGACGATCATGTTGGTGAACTGCTGGGCCATGGCCGCGCCGGCCATGATGGCAACGCCCGCCCCGCACACCCCCGCCAATAACCACCGCTTCATGTTGCTCTCCGCCCCTCGTGTCAGTGTCCCGCGAAATCTGCTGCGGCCGCGCCCGAGCGTTGTCGCGGCCCCGCCTGCGCGGCGCTGTTGACCGCCAGATTAGGGGTAAAAACCTCTAGATATCAATAGGATTTGGCTTGCCACCGGGCGGCGACTCGGGGGGCAAAGCGCCTTGTGCGGCGCGCCGGGGCGGGCTGTAGTGGGGCCGGATCGGGGCCGACGACGGGAGGACGACATGACGGGCGGGCACGGGACATGGGCGGCGGCGGTGGCGGTCGTTGCGGGTTTGGGGGCCGGCGCCCCGGCGGTGGCGCGGACCTTGGACCTGACCAAGCCCGAGGATGCGCTGATCGTCTCGCGCAAGATTATCTGCGGCGCGCTGGACGACGGCAAGGTGCGCTTCGGCACCTGGTTCGGCCGCGCCTACGGGCGCGTGCCGTGGGAGCGGGACCGCCACCTGTTCAACGTGGTGGGCACCAACGTGCGCCAGTGCGTGACGGTCAAGGACAGGGAGCGCGGCGAGGGCTACCGCTCGGTCAGCCGCGAGGTGATGTTCTACCTCGACCCCAAGACCGGGGCGGTACTGGAGAGCTGGGACAACCCCTACACCGGCCAGAAGACCCGGGTGATCCACGTCGCCAACGACCCGGTCAACATGCGCGAGCCCACCTTCGCCCGCGACAAGGCCGGCGTCGGGATCAAGGTCGACGTGGAACCGCTGGGCCCCGGCCGGTTCGTCAGCCGCTCGGAGGTGCCGCTGTATTACGAGAACCCGCTGCTCGGCCCCTATCAGAAGGAAATGGGCGGCATGTACCAGGCGATGGAGATCTTCACCCGCTTCCTGCCGGCCGACCTGCTCGACTCCGGCGTCCGCACCCTCAGCGGCGCGCATCTGGCGTGGAACCGCGTCTCGCAGTGGCTGCCGTGGATGAACATGGAGGGGCGGCCGGGGATCATGATCTTCGTCACCGCCGGATACTCGGTGAACCGGTTCGAGGACCTCGACCCGGTCCTGAAAGACCAGATCGGCCGCAATTTCCCCAAGTACAAGGAGCCGCCGCCGGCCGACGATGCGCGGCCCAACGAGACCAGCTGGACCTATTACAAGAAGATCAAGGACGGAACGGAGACGCAGAGCGTGAAGTAGCGCCGCCGTCGCGGCGCGCCGCCTCCCAGCCCAGCAGGGCGTGGCGGCGCGTCGGCGTCCACTTGTAGGCCTTGAACAGGCCGGTGGCGCGCAGCACGCGATGGCACGGCACGACATAGGCAACGGGATTGTGCGCCAGGGCCTCGCCCACCGCGCGCGCAGCGCCGGGCTGGCCGATGGCCGCGGCGACGTCGCCGTAGGATACGATCGCGCCCGGCGGCACGCGCATCAGCGCCGCCCAGACCTGCACCTGGAAATTGGTGCCCTTGAGCAGCAATTGCAGCGGTTTTCTGTTGGCCGCGCCGAACACCCGGGCGATCACCGCCGCGGTTCCGTCCTGGTCGGCGACGAGCCGGCTTAAGGGCCACTCGGCGCGAGCCGCGGCCAGCGCCGCGGCCTCGGTGCCGTCGATGAAATCGAGGCCGCAGACGCCGCGGGCGGTGGTGAGGATCAGCGCCCGGCCGAACGGCGTGTCGTGGACGCCGTAACGGATTTCGAGCGCACGGCCCTCGGCGCGGTATTCGCCGGGCGTCATGGCCTGGTAGGTCACGAACAGATCGTGCAGGCGCGAGGGGCCCGAGAGGCCCACTTCGTAGGTGGCATCCAGCACCGAGGCCGAGGCGCGCATCACCGTCTTGGCGTGGTCGAGCGTCAGATAGCCCATGAACTGCTTGGGGCTGACGCCGGCCCAGCGCTTGAACAGACGCTGGAGGTGGAACGGGCTCAGGCCTACGTGGGCGGCCAGCTCATCGAGCGCGGGATGGCGCGGACGCTGCGCCACGATGAAGTCGATGGCCTTGGCGATGCGCAGGTAGTCGCGCGAGCCATCGGCCGCGCGGGCGGACTGCGGAACGAGATCGGTAGGGGCGGACATGAAGGTCATTGCAGCACCTAAATTCATGATGCCGCAAGCCTAGACGACCCCCGCCCCGGCGCCGACCCGATTCTTGCGCCGCCGCCTCGGCGCCGCGCGCAAACCGCCCTAGCCTTGCGGCTTTTCGGGCGCGGGTTTGCGGTCGCGGGCGTAGACCTCGAAGCTGGAGACGTTGGGGCCCGACCACTCGCGCAAGGGCTCGAGGTACGTGGGGAACCGCTTGGCAGTGTAGTCGCGGATCGGCCGGGGCAGATCGGCGACGCCATTCTTCAGCTTGCGCGTCACCGTCTTGTAGACGAGATGGCCCGGCGCCTGGCCCATCAGCATCCACGGCAGATAGGGCGCGATGCGCTGCCAGGACCCGGACGGATAGACCGACGTCCGCTGGGGATCGGTCAGTTCCGACAGCCGGGCATGGACCTGGATGGCCTCGTAGACCTGGGTGACGGGGCCGTGGGACTCGCGCGGCCACCGGTCGGGCATGAGCGCGGCGGTATGGGTGGTGTTGACGCCGAAATCCACCACCGCCACGTCGTCGCCGAGGAACCAGGGGAAGACAAAGGGATAGGTGACCTTCTTGTCGCCGACGCCGAAGGAATAGGTCGGCGCCCAGTTGGAGTTGACCGGATCGTTGTAGACCGGCAGCACCTCGACCGTTTCGCCGCTGAGCACGTTGTTCCAGCTTTCGAGGATCGCGCCGGTCTTGAGGTCGGTGTAGTAGGCCACTTCCTTGTGCAGCTTCTGCCAGTGGAAGTCGCCGACGTATTTGACCGTCGTCAGGCCGAAGCCTTCATAACCGAACAAGGGCTGCAGGGCCTTGTCGCGGCCGACGTAGGCCAGCACCTGGCCCTTGAAGTAGCCGCAGGTGACAGAGTTGTCGCGGGTGTCGGCCAAGAGCTTGCAGAAGGCCAGGGTATTGTGCTCGGCCTTGGCCGGGTCGAACGCCGCGCCGAACCCGGGCGCGGCCGGGGCGGCGCGCGCGGCGCCGGCGCCGAACAGCGCCACCGCGGCGCCGGCCGAGAGCGACAACAGGTCGCGGCGCGAGGCGAGGATGCGGTCGAGGGCCGAGGCCAGCATGGCGGGGTCTCCTGTCCCGTGACGTCGCCGGCGACTGTTGCGCGCCTGGCCGCGGGCCGCAAGCGCCCGTGGCCGGACGGTGCGGCATCGGCCGCGCGCCAACCGCTGAGCGGTCGGAGACCGCGTGTGATAAACTATCCGCCATGCTGACGATTCGCGCCGCCGAGACCGAGGATGCGCCGGCCATCGCCAAGGTGCACGTCGACACCTGGCGGGCGGCCTATCGCGGCATCATCCCGCAGGATTACCTCGACACCCTGACGGTGCAGAACCGCACCATCGGCTGGGTGCGCCTGCTGGAGCGCGGCGGCGGCAGCCTGATCACGCTGGTCAGCGAAGATCACGACGGCCGCGTCGTCGGGTTCGCCTCGGGCGGGCCGATCCGCCACCGCGACCCGCGCTTCGCCGCGGAGATCGCCTCGCTATACGTCAGTCCGCGTGCCCAGCGCCGGGGGCACGGCCGGCGGCTGTTCCTGGCCCTGGCCAACCGGCTGGCGCACCGCGGCCTGAACGGCCTGTTCGTCTGGGTGCTGGCGGACAACGCCGCGCGCGCCTTCTACGAGACCATGGGCGGACGCGAGGTGAACGAGATCACGCGCGACTTCGCCGGCGTGCCCCTGCGCGAGATCGGCTACGGCTGGCCCGAGACGCCGCGCTACGACTGAGTTTGATCGCCGGGCCTGCGCGGCCTTCAGGGTCATGCGGCCAGATGGGCCGCAGGCGGGGCCGGACGCGGCCGCGGCGGCCGTGGCTTCAGTGCGGCAGGTCGGCTTCGCTGGGAATGGCGTCGTTGCGCCGGTCCTCGCCGCGATGGGTCAAGGCGATGCGCCGCAGCTCCTTCACCACCTCGTCCAGCGCGGCCAGCTTGGCGTCCAGTTCGGCCCTCAGCTCGGGCACGACCTTGCTGAGCATGAAGCGCGAGACCAGCTCGCTCTGCTTCTGCAGCGCGGTGACGGAATCGAGCAGGCTGCGCGACTTGGGCGTGTAGCTGTCGTGCACGCTGCGCAGGTTGTTCATCAGCATCAGCACCAGCGCCTTGATGAACGGATCGGACTTGCGCATCTTGTCCATCATCACGTCGGCGGAGATGACCATCAGGGTCGACTCTTCCAGGGTGAAGGCGGTGGCCATGCGCGGAGAATTGTCGATCACCGCCATCTCGCCGAACAGCTCGCCCTTGCGCACGGTCGCCAGCGGCACCTTGCGGTCGCCGGTTTCGCGGAAAATGCCGACCGCGCCGGAGTTGACGATGTAGGCGGCGCCGCCCTTCTCGCCCTGACGGAACAGAACCTTGCCCTTCGGGAACGTGACGACTTCGATCGAGGCTTCGTCGAGCGGCGTGAGGCCCATGGCGGCGGATCGACCGAGCAGGTGCGTGGGAACGACGACGGACTATAGCCTACTTTTCGCCGTGGCGTCGCGGAAAGTCAAAGCCATCCCCTTGGCCCGCCGCGCCCGGATCGTATAAGTAGAAGGCCGACACACGAGGGGGTTGGGGTGAGGGGCTTGTCCGGGTTCGTGCACGCCGTCGATGCGGCCAACGAGTGGATCGGCCGCACCGTTGCCTGGCTGACGCTGGGCTGCGTGCTGACGTGCTTTGCGGTTGTGGTGCTGCGCTACGGTTTCAACGCGGGCTTTCCGTGGCTGCAGGAGCTGTACGTGTGGCAGCACGCCGCGGTGTTCCTGCTGGGCGCGGGCTATACCTTCCTGCACCGCGGCCACGTCAACGTCGACATCTTATACGGCCGGCTGTCGCCGCGCCGTCAAGCCTGGCTGGACATCCTCGGCACCCTGATCTTCCTGTTCCCGTGGCTGGCGGTGGTGGCCTGGACCGCGGCGCCGTTCGTGCTGTCGTCATGGGCGATCCGCGAGGGCTCTAGCACCGCCGACGGCATGCCGGCGCTGTACCTGCTGAAGTCGATGGTGTGGGCGTTCTGCGCCCTGATGGCGCTGCAGGGTGCGGCCCTGGTGGTGCGCCGGGCGCTGTTCCTGGCCGGACGGGGGCTGGTCGACCGCGACGAAGACCCCGTGACCGACGAACGGCTGTAGGCGCGGGCCCGCCCCATGACCCCCGTGCTGATCGGCGAAATGCTGGCGGTGGCCATGTTCATCGTCACCATCTTTGCGGTGATGATCGGCTATCCCGTCGCCTTCACGCTGGCGGGCGTGGCGCTGATGTTCGCCGCGGCGGGCCTGGGGCTCGGCGTGTTCGATCCGGCGCTGCTGTCGGCGCTGCCCGGCCGCTACTTCGGCACCATGGTCAACGAGACGCTGGTGGCGGTGCCGCTGTTCGTGTTCATGGGCGTGATGCTGGAGCGCTCGAAGATCGCCGAGGCGCTGCTGACCACCATGGGCGAGCTGTTCGGCGGCCTGCGCGGCGGGCTCGGCTATTCGGTGGTGCTGGTGGGCGCCATGCTGGCGGCCTCGACCGGCATCGTCGGCGCCACCGTCGTCACCATGGGCCTGCTGTCGCTGCCCGCCATGCTGCGCGCGGGCTACGACCCCCGGCTGGCCACTGGCACCATCTGCGCGGCGGGCACCCTGGGCCAGATCATCCCGCCGTCGACCGTGCTGATCTTCGTCGGCGACATTCTGCAGGGCGCCAACCAGCAGGCGCAACTGGCCATGGGCAACATGGCGCCCGAGCCCTTGTCGGTGGGGCAGCTGTTCGCCGGCGCGATGCTGCCGGGCCTGGGCCTGGTCGTGCTGTACCTGGTCTGGATCTTCATCACGTCCCTGGCTAATCCGCGCTCGTGCCCGCCGCTGGCCATGACCGCCGAACAGCGCGCGGGCCTGGCGCGCCGCGTCGCCGGCGCGCTGCTGCCGCCGCTGCTGCTGATCCTGGCGGTGCTGGGCTCGATCCTAGCGGGCATCGCCACGCCCACGGAATCCGCCTCGGTCGGCGCCATCGGGGCGATGCTGCTGGCCGCCGCCAAGCGGCAGTTCAACGTCGAGATCCTGCGGGCGGTGATGCGCTCCACCATGACCATCAGCTCGATGGTGTTCGTCATCCTGCTGGGCGCCAGCGTGTTCAGCCTGGTGTTCCGCGGGCTGGGCGGCGAGAACCTGGTCTACGACGCGCTGGCCGACATTCCCGGCGGCGTCACCGGCGCGGTGCTGGCGGTGATGCTGGTGATCTTTGTGCTGGGCTTCTTCCTCGATACCTTCGAGATCATCTTCATCGTCGTGCCCATCGCCGCGCCGGTGCTGATCAAGCTGGGCGCCGACCCGCTGTGGCTGGGCGTGATGATCGGCATGAACCTACAGACCAGCTTCCTCACTCCGCCGTTCGGGTTTGCGCTGTTCTACCTGCGCGGCGTCGCCCATGCGGTGGTCAAGACCACCGAGATCTACCGCGGCGCCGTCCCGTTCGTGACGCTGCAACTGATCGGGCTGGGCCTGCTGTGGGCAGTGCCGGAGGCGGCGACCTGGCTGCCGGCGCAGCTGTTCGGCGACGTGCCGATGGCGCCGGAGATGCAGGCGCCGTCGGCCGGGCCGGCCAACCCCGCCGGCTCGCCGGTGGCCGACGATTTCAGCGACCTGCTTGATCCGCCGCGCCCGGGCCAGACCCCGCCCTACATGGACGACTTCCGCGACCTGGTGCCGCCGCAGTGAGGGAGCCCTACGCGTTCAGCTTGAAGGCGAAGGGCAGACGGCGTGCGTTGACGTAGGCCTGCTCGCCGATGCGCGTCCAGGGGATCACGTCGGCGCGGAACTGCAGGAAGTCCTCGATGATCCGCTTCACGATGCGGTTGGGCGAGGCGTCGGCGGCGTAGATTTCGTTCAAGACCTCGTTGGCCTTGGCACCGCAGGCCATGAGCACCTCCTCGGGCAAGCCGCGCACGACGACGCCGTGCTGCTGCACCAGCGCGCGCAGGGCCGGGCCCGAGCGGGCGTTGTACTCGGCCAGCATGTCGCGGTTGGCCGCCTCGGCGGCGGTGGCGACGATGGCCTGCAGGTCCTTGGGCAGCGACTGCCACGCCGCCTCGTTGACCATGAGCTGCAGCGCGGCGCCGGGCTCGTGGTAGCCGTGGGAATAGTAGAACTTGCAGACCTGGTAGAAGCCAAGCGCCAGATCGTTGTAGGGCCCGATCCACTCCGCGCCGTCGATGGCGCCCGACTGCAGGGCCGGAAAGATTTCGCCGCCGGCCAGCGTCACCGGCACGGCGCCCAGCTTCTGCAGGATCTTGCCCTGGTTGCCCGGCGCGCGGAACTTGAGGCCCTTGAGATCGTCGACCGTGCGAATTTCCTTCTTGAACCAGCCCAGCATCTGCGTGCCGGTGTTGCCGGCGACGAAGCCGCGCAGGCCGAAGGGCAGATAAAGCTCGTCCCACAGCTTCTGGCCGTTGCCGTATTTGACCCAGCCGTCGATCTCGCCGGCGGTGAAGCCGAACGGAAAGGCGGTGAAGAAGGCGCAGCCCTCGGACTTGCCGAGGTGATAGTAGGCGGCGTCGTGGCCCATCTGCGCCGTGCCCGAGGCCACCGCATCGAAGCAGCCCAGCGCCGGGACCAGCTCGCCGGCGGCGAACACCTTCACCGTCAGCCGCCCGCCGCTCATGGCGGTGATGTTGGCGGCCAGACGTTCGGCCCCGGTGCCCAGGCCCGGCAGGCCCTTGGGCCAGCTGGTGACCATGCGCCACTCGCGCAAACCCTGGGCGATGGCCGGGGCGGCCGCAGCCGACGCCCCGCCGACGCCGGCGGCCTTGAGGAACGTGCGACGCTTCATCGCCGGCGGCTCAGCTCACGACCCAGGTCTTGCCAGCGCGCAACAGCTTGTCGATGTCGCCGACGCCCTTGGCCCGGGCGGCATCGTCCTGGGCCTTGACCTGCAGCTCGTAGGACGGCGCCGGATCGCAATAGATCACGCCCAGCACCTCGGGGAAGGCGGGCGGCCGCAGGCCCGCGAGCAGCATGGCGAGCACCTTGTTCTTCTCGTCGTGCACCAGCACGTCGTCGGCCTTGATGCCGTTCTCGCCGAGGGTGACGATCTCGATGCCCAGCGTCTTGGGGTTGAGGCGCAGGCCCTTGTTCTTGGCCTTGCCCCAGATCATGGGCTGACCGTGCTTGACGTGAAGCTGCATGTCGGCGGCCACGGCCTTTTCGGCGAAATTCGAGAACGCGCCGTCGTTGTAGACGATGCAGTTCTGGATGATCTCGACGAACGAGGCGCCCTTGTGGTCCTTGGCGCGGACGAACACCTCGCCCAGCTCCTTGGCCTGGATGTCGATGCCGCGGGCGACGAAACGCGCCGCCGAGCCCAGCGCGAACTGGCAGGGATTGACCGGGCTGTCGACCGAGCCCATGGGCGTGGAGGGCGACTTCTGGCCCACCGGCGAGGTCGGCGAGTACTGGCCCTTGGTCAGGCCGTAGATCTCGTTGTTGAACAGCAGAATCTGCACATCGACGTTGCGGCGCAGGACATGGAACAGGTGGTTGCCGCCGATGGACAGCGCATCGCCGTCGCCGGTGACGATCCACACATCCAGCTCGGGCCGGGCGATCTTGAGGCCCGTGGCCACCGCCGGCGCGCGGCCGTGGATGGTGTGGAAGCCGTAGGTGGCCATGTAATAGGGGAAGCGCGAGGAGCAGCCGATGCCCGAGACGAACACGGTGTTCTCGGGCCGGGCGCCCATGTTGGCCAGCGCTATCTGCACCGCCTTGAGGATGGCGTAGTCGCCGCAGCCGGGGCACCAGCGCACCTCCTGGTCCGAGGCGAAGTCCTTGGGCGAGAGCTTGGCGGGCGGGGTCTGGACGTTCATGGCGGGATCCTTACGCGCCGAGCTGGGCGCGGATGGCGGTCTCGACTTCCTCGATCTTGAGCGGCTGGCCCGACACCTTGAGCAGGCCCTTGGCGTCGATCAGGAACTGGCTTTTCAGCAGGGTCAGCATCTGGCCGTTGTTCATTTCGGCGACCAGCACCTTGTCGTAAGCCTTGAGCAGCGCCCCCAGGTTGCGCGGCAGGGGCCAGATGTGGCGGATGTGAATGTGGGCGACGTCGAAGCCCTGGTCGCGCATGTTGGCCACGGCGCGGTTGATCGGTCCGTAGGTGGACCCCCACCCCACCACCGCGAGCCGGCCCTTGGCCTCGCCGAGTTCGGGCTTTTGCGGCGGAATGTCGTCGGCGATGTTGTTGATCTTGGCCGCGCGGGTGTCGGTCATCTTCTGATGGTTGGCGTCGGCGTAGGAGATGTTGCCGGTCAGCGCGTCCTTCTCGATGCCGCCGATGCGGTGCATCAGCCCCGGCGTGCCCGGCTTCACCCACGGCCGCGCCAGCGTCTTCGGGTCGCGCATGAAGACGTGATAGCCCTCGGG
>Ga0073934_10011523_pt1 | contig 10672 bp, 9 predicted proteins | sample LarsenN4metaG_FD_76834 | JGI IMG/M metagenome (GOLD analysis project Ga0073934, IMG submission 76834) | Hot spring sediment bacterial and archeal communities from British Columbia, Canada, to study Microbial Dark Matter (Phase II) - Larsen... ... | reverse complement strand
GCGGCTCCTTGCGATGTCTACGTGCAAGTTCTTATTTATCAAGCGCATCAATCATTACTCACTAATCAATTTTCAATTCTCATCCGCAACCGGCGGTGTCAAGTGTGTGTAAAGATCAGCTCTCGGGCAGGGGAAGGCGCGCAGCACCGGGTGAGGGTTCTCAGATGTCGAGTTCGATGTTCCAGTAGAGGTAGTCGCGCCAGCTTTCTGGCGGTGACTTGATCTTGAACGTGACGTGAAACGCGGGAAGCCAATGCGGCTCCATAGGCTGGCGGACAAGACGCATGCCGGCCTCTTCAGGCGTACGACCGCCTTTCTTGTGGTTGCATCGGAAGCACGCAGCGACAATGTTGTCCCAGCGCTTCTGCCCGCCGCGAGCGACGGGAATGACGTGATCGAAGGTGAGATCTTCAGAGGGAAACTTCTTCCCGCAATACTGACACGTGTAATCGTCGCGCGCATAAATGTTGGCGCGCGAGAACTTCACTTTGTTGTGGTTCTTGACTCGAACGTACTTCAGGAGCCGGATGATCGAAGGCAGCTTGATTGCAAATGTAATCGCGTGAACCTGATGATCGTATTCCTCGATGACTTCAACTTTGCCGGCAAAAAACAGCGTGAGCGCTTTCTTCCAGGAAATGATTCTCAACGGCTCATAAGAAGCGTTGAGCAGCAGCGTTGCGTGCATAACTAGCCTTTATCTTTCGAATTCGTCATTCCTTTGTCAAGGGGTTTGCCCGCCGAAACCCCTGTCATTATTGGACTTCAGCCGCATCTTAGACCGGGTCCTCGTTAAGTTTCAGTTACAATTGACGCATGCTGAAGGAGAAAGATGAGCGGTTGCGCCAAATCCTGCGGGACATGGGCTCTTGTCTGGTGGCATTCAGCGGAGGCGTGGACAGCTCGTATTTGATGTTCGCCGCTCACGGCGAATTGGGGGAGCGAGCCCTTGCAGTAACCGCCGAAAGCCCGAGCTATCCCGCCTATCAGCGGGAGATTGCACTCGGTCTTGTGCACCGGTTCGGCTTCCGCCACGAAATCATTGCGTCGTCCGAAATGGAGGATTCCAACTACACGGCGAATCCTTCCAACCGCTGCTATTTCTGCAAACGCGAGCTCTACGCACGCCTCCTCGAGCTCGCGGGCCGGCGCGGCTTCCAGTACGTCGCCGACGGCAACAACCTGGACGATACGATTGATTACCGGCCAGGCCGACAGGCGGGCGCCGAACTTCAGATCCGAAGTCCCCTGATTGAGGCAGGGTTGCGGAAGGACGAGATCCGCGAGCTGTCCCGTCTGCATGGTCTGCCGACGTGGAACCAACCCGCTTCGGCATGTCTGTCGTCCCGAATTCCCTACGGCTCATCCGTCACCATCGAAAAGCTGCAAATGATCGATCGCGGGGAGACAGTGCTCCGGCGCCTGGGATTCGTTCAATGCCGGGTGCGCCACCACGGCGACGTCGCCCGCATCGAGATCGCGCCGGCGGAATTGGAACGCGCGCTGAGCATGGACATGTTCCGCACGTTAAGCCGCGAGTTCAAAGCAATCGGGTTCAGGTTCGTTGCCGTCGATGTCGATGGCTACCGGACCGGCGCCCTGAATGAAATACTGACGCCAATCAAGACCTAGTCATCATGAAAGTTCTGGTCATCGGATCCGGCGGCCGAGAACACGCCGTCGTCGACCGGCTTGCGGACAGCCCGGCGGTGCGGAAGCTCTATGCCGCTCCCGGCAACGGCGGCATTGCATCACAAGCCGAACTGGTCCCGCTCGACGCCAATAATGTCGAAGCGCTCGCGGCTTTTGCTCACGAGCAAAAGATAGACCTGACCTTCGTTGGACCTGAAGTCCCTCTGGGCCTCGGCATTGTCGACGCGTTTCGCCGCCTTGGATTGAAAATTGTCGGGCCCGATGCGGCGCACGCCCGTCTGGAGACGAGCAAGAGCTACGCGAAGGAATTCTTCAAAGCGTATGGGATTCCGACGGCAAACTTTTGGTCTTGCGCCAGTGTGCAGGAAGCGTTGGAAGCAGTCGAGCGGATTCCTTGCCCGCTTGTAGTGAAAGCGGACGGTTTGGCCGCCGGCAAGGGCGTCATCATCGCGGAAAACCACGATCAGGCCCGCACGGCCGTTCGTGATTTGATGGAAGCAAGGATGCTCGGCGACGCCGGATCACGGATTGTGATTGAAGAATACCTTGCCGGGGAAGAAGCTTCGTTCCACGTTCTGTCGGATGGCCGCAGCTTTCAGCCGATGGTCCTTGCCCAGGATCACAAGAGACGCTTCGATCACGACCGCGGACCCAACACCGGCGGGATGGGCGCCTATTCGACGGACTTGATCCTGCCTCAGGAAGAACGCGAAGCGGTTCTGAATCTCATTATTCGCCCCACGCTCCAGCACGCGCCGGGATATACGGGCGTCTTGTATGCGGGTTTGATGCGGACTCCAAGCGGTCCAAAGCTGTTGGAGTACAACGCGCGCCTCGGCGATCCGGAAGCTCAGGTCATTCTTCCGCGGCTCCAAACGGATCTCCTGGAAGTACTGTTAGACGTCGTCGAGGGCCGCCTCGCGTCGCGGACCCTTGAATGGAGTCGCGACGCTGCCGTTGCGGTTGTGCTTGTCGAAGCCGGTTATCCTGGACGCGCAGAAACCGGCAAGCGCATTCTTGGAATCGACGAGGCGCGCCGCATCGAAGGCGTCAAGGTGTATTGCGCCGGCGTCCGCCAGGAAGACGGCCGATTGTTCACGGCAGGGGGACGCGTCATCAATGTCGTGGCCCGCGGCGCTTCGCTCGCCGAAGCAGTGGAACGGGCGTACTTTGCGGCGGAGATGATAGAATTTGACGGCAAAGATTATCGGAGAGATATCGGCAGGAGAGGACTCGATAAGCAAAAATGAAGGCAATCGTAGGAATCATCATGGGCAGCGACTCCGATGCGCCCGTGATGCAGGAAGCGGTGAAAGTGCTCCAGCAGTTTGGCGTTCCTTTCGAAATCGGAGTCTATAGCGCGCATCGTTCGCCGCACCGTACGCTGGAATATGTGAAAACGGCGCGGGACCGCGGTCTGAAGATCATCATTGCGGGAGCGGGCAGCGCAGCCCATCTTGCCGGCGTCTCCGCCGCAGAAACAACCCTCCCGGTGATCGGCGTGCCAATCGACAGTTCTCCATTGTCCGGGTTCGACGCTTTGCTGGCCACAGTGCAAATGCCGCCCGGCGTGCCTGTTGCGACCATGGGCGTGGGCAAATCGGGCGCGACGAACGCAGGCTTCTTAGCGCTTGAGATCCTCGCATTGAACGACGAGAAGCTCGCGCGGCATCTCGCCGAGCATCGATCCAAACTGGAAGAAACCGTAGCGGAGAAGAGCCGGAAGGTCGCGGCTGAGTTTGAGGCGCGGAGCTGAGCCTCCAATGCCGCGAGGTTTCTACATTGCAAACTTCGGCTGCCGCGCCTCGCAGTCGGAGGGCGCGTCAATTGAAGAGGAGCTTCGCAGCGCTGGGGCCGACGCGGTTGCCTCGCCTTACGACGCCGGCGTCGTCGTCATCAACTCCTGCACCGTCACCGAAGAGGCCGACCGCGAAGCGCGCCGAACAATCCGCCGCATCGCATCAAGAAATCCCTCCGCACAAATCATCGTCGCGGGCTGCTATGCGCAGCGCGCGCCCGCCGAAGCGGCCGCGCTTCCGGGCGTGCGTTACGTCGTGGGTAATTCCCACAAGGCCCTTGCCGGCGCCCTTGCTCTCAAAGTCCTGACGGAACGTGAAACTGAGCCAGGCCGCGCAGAAGTGTTCTGCAGCAGCATCTTTCCGTCAATGGAGCTTCAACCAGACGGCCACATCGGGTCGAGCGGCCGCACTCGGGCGATCGTCAAAGTGCAAGACGGGTGCAACGCGCACTGTTCTTTCTGTATCATTCCCTCCGTTCGCGGCGCGAGCCGTAGCATGAATCCCGTTGACGTCGTCCGCCAGGTTCAGACGCTCGCGCGTTCCGGCTACAAGGAAATTGTTTTCTCCGGGATTCATCTCGGAACGTACGGACGGGATCTTCAACCGAAGACCAGCCTGTTCGAGCTCATTTGCCGGACCCTCGACGAAACGCCCGCTCTCGAGCGGCTCCGCCTCAGTTCCATCGAGCCTCTAGAAGTAACGCCTGAAATCGTGCGTCGGGTTGCGGCGGAAGGCCGCATCGCGCGTCACTTTCACATTCCGTTGCAAAGCGGTTCGCCGCGCATCCTGCGCGCAATGAGACGGCCCTACACTCCCGACCGGTATCGCGATCTTGCCAGCGATATCCGCGCGCAAATTGAAGACGCCGCGATCGGCGCCGACGTGATGGTAGGGTTTCCGGGAGAAACCGACGAAGACTTCTTGAGGACCTACAGGCTTATCGAGGACGCGCCCTTAACCTATCTGCACGTGTTTCCGTACTCGCCGCGTCCGGGAACGCCCGCGGCCGCCATGCCCGATCACGTTCCATCCCGCGTGTCGCGCATGCGCTCGGAGGCGTTGCGCCGGCTGATTGCGGCGAGGAACGAGGCGTTCCGCCTCCGAATGATCGGCCGCCGGCTGCCTGCACTGGTGTTGCAGCCGGAAGAGGCGCTCACGGGAAATTTCATACGCGTGCGCGTGCCGAAAGAGCTGCCGGTAAACGAATGGGCTGAAGTGAACATAACCGGACTCCATGGGGATGGTCTTGCCGGCGACGCAGAATGTCAGTCGGGGAAATCGAGGCCTACCGCGATGAGCAACCGGCTTCGCAGCGATTGAAGATAGCGGTTAGCTTCACGCCGTCGCTCCGCTTCCCGCCACGTCAAATCATTCGCGGCCGCCGTCAGGTCGCCGGCGTCGATCGGCGACAGCCCCAGCGCTTCCGAGGCTTCCAACCAGAAATCATCGCTGTAAGCGTAGCCTGTCCGCACGCAGCAAACGGCCCCGATCGGGTCGAAGATGAAGCCTTCGTGGCCGTTCTTTGAGATGCTGCGGATTCGATAGCGAGTGCGAGTACGTCGGTCCGGTTGATGGTCTCGATCCGGCGCCAGCATCCATTGGAATTGATCCCGGATCTTCTCGAGCTCGGCGATAAATTCAGCAGCAACCATGTACAGTTCACCATCCTTGGCTGGTGAGAATATTGACTTGGGGACATGAATTACATCAAGCTCGCGCGGCAGTCTCTGCGGAATACACAGAAAGAGTGCGATTTCGTCTGATCCCGAGAGTCTTCTAGCGTTATTGCAGCCGAATCAGCCGGACTTCCGCGGTCGTCGTTCCGTTCGGACTGACGCTGACGGCGTGACCGCGGTCTTCGAAGCGCCGGATGAAATCCGGGTATTGGTATGCGCCTTCCGGTATGTCCTGCCACGCGAAGAGCTTGTAATTGCCCGGCGGGACGCTGTTGAAAGTGAACTGACCGTTCGCGTCCGACGTTGCCGAGAAGTACAGATCGCTTCGACCGCGGCGGCTGTCATCCGGGACCAGGGCCGCGAGTGCGCCGCCATAGGGATTGCTGTTGTCCAGAACAGTCCCTGAAACTCTGCCGGCGGAAAAGCCGATCTGCAATTCCAGAACCGCGGAAGAATCCACAACATTGAAGGGCGCATTCAGCACGTCAACGCCGTTGATAAAGCCTGCCCGGACATAGGCGCCGGAAGGCAACCCAGTCACCCTGACGCGATAGTCTCTAGCCGCGGCCACGTTTTCTAGAGAGAACGTCCCATCTTCCGCCACATTGCCGGCCGCCGCTTGTCCACCGGCTCCGCCTCTTCCTCCACGGCCGCCGCGCCCTCCTGCATTCCCGACGCCGGCCGCGAGCAGCGCCTCAGTCACCGCGCCTGCGATGTTGTTGAGCGGAGAGTCTTCAGCAATCAGGCCGACGCGAAGCTGCGTCATTTTGAACTGTTGGGGCGGCGTTGATTCGACTGCGATCCTGCCGCGGATATCGATGGCGCCCCGAAGAGTGAGAACGACATTGTCGACATTCGAAGAGCCGACGTCGACTCGCGTTCGCGCCGTGTATTGCGCGCCGTTGGCGTCGCGGGATTCGGCCGTCAGATTGTAAGAACCCGGCGCGACGCCCCGGATTTCGAATCTGCCATCGGCGTTCACGCGCGCGTTTAGTCCGAATGCGCGCCCCAGTCCTCCACGCCCCATTCCAATCCGGGTTAGGTTCACCTGAATGCCGCCTCCTTGCCCGCGGCCGCCTCTCTGACCCGTTTGGGCCGAAGGCGTGTTTGCGAAGGGCGCGATGACTCGACCGCTGATGGCGACAGTGGGAACCGAGGGCAGACTGAAGTCCACGCCGCGCATCTCCGATGCCGGCCCTAGACTCAATGGCGCCGCGGTTTCCGGATCGAGCGTTCCGGGGTAGTAGATTGTCGCGGAGCCTCCGCCCAAAACCTCCAGAATCGGCTCAAGCGCGCCGCGAGCCTCTCCCGCGATAATCTGAATGCCGCGTCCACCGCGTTGTCCGCGTTGCGGCGTCTCGCTCATATCCACGCGTCCGACCGGCACAGTATTGAGCGTTTCCGGAGAAGCAGCGCCGACAAAGTATTCGCCCGGCTGCAACCAGAACAGGCGATATTCGCCGAGGTCGTTGGTGCGGGCGCTGGCGGCCTGCGCGAGCGTTCTTCCGCCGTTCGCATATTCGTATCGGTAGGCTTGAACGATTGCCTGAGATGCAGGTTCGCCATCGGGGTCCGTGATGCGTCCGCTGATAATACTGGCCGCGCTCAGGCGGAAATCTATGCGGAGCCGCTGACCGGCGCCGACGGAAACCGCAATCCCGCGGCCATTCCATGACGTCTGTCCGTACTCGACGCGAATGTAGCCTTCACGTTCGGCCGCAATCCGATAGTCTCCCGGATCGACTCCCGTGATCATGAATCGTCCCGCATCGTCCGTCACTACAGTTGCAGCGGGCGTCCCGCCCAATGCGCTCAGAATTCCCGCGAGCGCATCTCCGCGGCCGCCGCGTCCATTCTGGGGATTCGCGCCTCGCGCCGTTCCCGGCGGCGCCGCATTGACGCGCGCCAGCGAGATGCGGGCGCCCTTGAGGGGTTGATCGGAACCAGCCCGCAGGGCCATTCCCTCAATGGATCCCTTGGCCGTCGATGTTTGTTGAGCTGCGTTCCCTACCGCACCAAGAGCGAGCAGAAAGCCCGCCAAGAGAGTTACTGTCACACATCGATGCATAGGCAAATTAGAAAGGAACGAAGGCTGGTTGATTGTAAAAGATCGTAATAAGAATTGGGAATTGCGGATTGCGAATTGCGAATTGAGACAAACGCGTCGTGCTTGTCAATTCGCAATCCGCAATTCGCAATTCGCAATTCTCAGGACGTCTGCTCCGTCTCCGCCGCCTGCTTCTCGGCGCGCGCGGCCTCCGCATTCGCGGCCTGCTCATTCAGCTCTGGACGAAGTTCGCGAATCGCCTCGCCTAGCGAGACGCTGTTGTCGCCGGTCAGCCTGGTTTTGAGCTGGTCGAAAGGAATATTCAGATTCTTCGATACATGCAGCGCCGCGATGAACTGACCCTGATTCTTGAAACCCGCGGCGCAGTCACGCAACGTTGTATCTGGAGGCAGAAGTGCGCGAAGCCGTTCCGCAAAGCGGGGGTTCTTATCGATCCTGTCTTCCAAACGATCCCGGAAATCCTCTCTCCGGTCGCGCAGGTTTTCTCTCCTGTCGGCTGCGTCTTCTCTTCGGTCGGCGACGTCCTCACGTTTGTCTGCCGGCCCGCCGTCGACTCTTGCGTCCCGGATATCTTCCCTGCGGTCCCGTGTATTTTCCCTGCGGTCCCGGACGTTTTCCCGACGATCCCGTATGTCTTCCCTGCGGTCTCGTATGTCCTCTCTGCGGTCGCGGACAATAGGCGCCTGGGGCGCTGCGGCGCGGAGACGCGCCTGTGCGGCCAGTGTGTGTGCGCCAGGGGCCAGAGATATGGAAGTTACAAGAACGAGCATCATGGGCTTTCTCATGTCAGTGACTCCTTTCGCGTTCTATGGAGCCTGGAACCCAGCGGGCGGTTTAAGGGAAAAATGCCCGCGCCGCCGCAACGATTAGCGAGGAGACCAGGTCGCTATGCGGATCTGATCCAGTTGGCGAGGATCGGAACTGAGGGGGCGAGATCCGGCGGGCATGCCGTTCATTTGCAAGAGATAGGCGACGATGTCCGCGTACTGCTGCCGCGAGAGTCGTCCGGGATTGTCGTCCGGCATCGTGGTACGGAGATAGTCGAACAGTTCCGATGCGCTGCGGCCGGACCAGGTTGTTTGAAAGGCTTGTCCGCTGTGGGCCGGCGGAGCGTGGCACGCGCTGCAGTATTTACGATAGATTTCTCCGCCCTTGCGGGCCTGAGCTTGTGAATACACGCCGGTAAGACTCGAAACCGGATTCCCTGAGCCGTTCGAAGTCGCCAGAGTTTCCGACATTTTCAAACTGAAGGCTTCGGCCAGCCTCTCATCCGCTTCCAGTCCGGCCACTCGCTTCGCTACATACTCTCCTACGACGGGCCCGAACTTAAACCCTTCGGCTGAACCGCCGCCGGCGAACCACACGTTGTCGAAATCAGGATGCCGATCGATGATGAAATTGCGCGAGGAGCTAAATTCATAGTGGCAAGCGCGCGTTTCTAGAAGCGGCGCATTGCGCAGAAGTGGGAAACGCTGTTTCACGAAGTCCCGCGCCAGCTTGTCGTGCCTGCGTTCGAAGACGCGCTCGCTGGTGTCCGGATCGGTCGCGACGTCGCCGCGGAGCCGCACGCGAAAGCCGCGATTATCGGGCGCCAATGCGGGCCAGCCGGTAACTCCGGGAAAGTTGTAACTCGGCAAATTGGGGAACGTGAAGCGATCATCGCCGGGCGGCGTACCGAAATAGTGCACGTGCCCAAGTGGAGTCCGGATCCGCGGCGCCATTATGGAGGGAAACGCTTTGGGCAACCACGGTCCCAGGGCAAAGACATACGTCGCCGCTGTGAGCGTCGCCGCCGGCCCGGACGTCTTGATGTTTTGAAGGCGCGCGCCGATTCGGTCCCCGAGCGATGCATATCCCAGGACGACTTGACCGCCGGCTTGCCGAAACGCCTCCGCCACAACCTCGCAGGACCGGCGCGCGCGAACAACCCCCGCCCGAGGTTCGTACAATGCTACGGTAATGTCCCTGAGGTTAATAACGGGATAGTTGCGAGCAACGTCCTCGGCCTTCAAGACCTCGAACGGAATCCGCAGCTTCTCCCATAGCTCTTGATTTCGTTGTATGAAAGCGTCGGGCCGGGCTCGAAAGATCAGATCGCCTGTATTGAAGAACAGCCGGACCTTCATCTCCCGCCCCCACTCCGCATCGAACTTCGTCCATCGATCGATCGCTTCGTTGGCCCAGCTCGTCCACAGTTCCGCCCAAATCCCCTTGTCGCCGTAGGAGGAGCGAATGCCGCGCGTCTCGTCGCCGGACGTGGCGCGAGAATTGCCGGGTCCGTAAGCATCCACGAGCGTCACTTTCACGCCCATAGTGACGAGGTAATAGGCAGTCCACACACCGAAAGCGCCGGCGCCTACGACGATGACGTCGCCGGCGGCCCTACTGATTACCGGCCCCTGCACTCCGCCGCTCGAATTCGGAAACAGCCCGTCCACAACCGAACGCGCGCCCCCAAACGCAAGCCCGGCTTGCGCCGCCGCAGCGCCCTTCAAAAACTTTCGTCGATTCAGACTCAAGGCGGAACTCCGTTCGAGGTTTTCCAACTGGGACGATAGGTTGACCTGTGATCGTGCGCCCGGTCAAGTGATAAGCGCTGCTAAACCTCGCCGCCGCGTAACGGTCAAAGCACGAAGGACGGAGCTTACAGGGCGCGTGCGAAGCACGCTGCTGACGCCGTGGTATAGTCCGGCCGGATTCTTGAGCAACAGGCGAGATCTTATGAACAATTGCCACTGCAACTCTCGGACGCCCCATCTTGAGAAGCTGACCTCCCGGCGTGAGTTTCTTTCCCGCTGCGGCATGGGTTTCGGCGCCCTCGGGCTGGCAAGCCTGCTTTCCGAGGAAACTCTCGGCCAGGCGAAAGCTACTCATTTTCCGGCCAAGGCCAAGCATGTCATTCACATTTTTGCGGCCGGCGCTCCCTCGCACATTGACACGTGGGATCCCAAGCCGGAATTGGCAAAGCTCGATGGGAAATCACTGCCCGGCGAAAACGGCGTGGCGATGGCCTCGAAGTTCAGGTTCGCTCGCCACGGGCAGTCCGGCATCGAAGTGAGTGAAGTGTTCCCCTCCATCGCAAAGCATGTCGACGATCTGGCAATCATCCGGTCCATGCATACGGACGTGCCTGCGCACGACCTGGCGCAGCTCTTCATGAACACCGGCTCGCTGCGTTCCGTAAAGCCGAGCATCGGCGCTTGGGTGCTCTACGGCCTCGGCAGCGCGAACAACAACATGCCCGGCTATATTTCTCTGAGACCCGGCGGCGCCGGGTCCGCCTTGAACTGGGGCGCGGCCTTTCTGCCTGGCGATCTGCAGGCAACCAGCATCAACACGTCGATACCCACGGTTGACGGGATGATCCAAAACATCCGCAACGACTACTTCAGTCAAGCCGAGCAGCGACGCGAACTGGATCTGGTGCAGAAGCTGAACGCGATACACAGCCAAAACCTGCAGAGAGATCCAGAGGT
>Ga0073934_10011522_pt1 | contig 10672 bp, 4 predicted proteins | sample LarsenN4metaG_FD_76834 | JGI IMG/M metagenome (GOLD analysis project Ga0073934, IMG submission 76834) | Hot spring sediment bacterial and archeal communities from British Columbia, Canada, to study Microbial Dark Matter (Phase II) - Larsen... ... | reverse complement strand
GTCTGAATGTAAGCCACTGAAGCGAAGTAAACTGTTTGAGACCTAAAAAGATTCGCTTTTTTCTCAGGGCAAGTACAGTTGCTTCCATTATAACCGAATTGAGCGTCTCACCAGAAACATCTTGAACAGTGCCCGAAGCGACGACCCGGCAACGCTCCTTCACCAGCCGCAGAAGGGAGTATTCGCAATTGCCGTAGCTCAGGTCGAAAACGAGAGCGGTGGTCGATTTATCGCTGCTGCCGTGATAACCAAGCGCTGCTGCGGTGCATTTATCAATCAAAGTTATTTCGTTAAAGCCGGCTTCCCTGGCGCAATCCAATAGCGCCTTACGCCCATTTTGTCCCAAAGTAGCGGGCACAGCCATGACGGTCGCGCCAACGGGTTTACCCGCAACTTTGAGCAAGTCTTGTTTAATCGAAGTTAATTGCCGAGTGATAACGGATTCGGGCGTTTCGGTCCGCTGCTCCATCTGATCAGGGAGATTCCCTATCTTAAATGGGATATGAGTGCCGACCTTCTGTAGGATGCCGGGGAAGCCTACGCCGAGGCCGGACGTCTTTGAGTACGGATCGAAAAAGATCAGGGGTCTGCTGACTTCGGCGGGAAGGGGCAGACCAAATAACCTGGAATCGACAACATAAATAAGCCTCAATTCCGGATCGCCGCAATCGATTCCAACATAGACCTTATCGCTCATTGTGGTTCTCCTATTTACTCTTTAACTCTGAGCAGATTCTGCAAGTCTTTTTTATCCTCGACACCCCGAATAGAGGATCTTTGGAGCATTAACTGAGCTACCGTCACACGCAGTTGAGATGTGAGCTGGTTTAGCTTTAGAGTATCACCCTTGGCATGGGCTTCTCTTATGCGCGCAACTGCCAGTGCCAGATCCTTGGCGATCTCTGGGGAAGCGCCTTGCATGGCGCGTTCAGCCATAAAGAGTTGACTTGCAGTGCCCGAACCCAGAAGCTTGCTATGCAGAAGCTGAGTAGCTCGTTTGCCCTCGACCTGATTATCATTGTCTATGGCTTGCTGGCCCTGGATGATCGCCTCTTCCATTTCTTTGCGGTCATCCTCATCCATATAATCGCCATAGGTCTCCAGGAATTGCTTTCCTGCGCGCAGGGAAGGCTGCAAGTCCTCCTGCCACGCGTCAACCAGGTTGTCATCACCCTTTACCGGATTGACAACCCTGGGGCGATCACGCTGGAAAGATTGCTCTAAATGGAGATCTTTGCCTAATACGCGAACTCCCACCGTTAACACGCGGTTGTGGTCATAGTTAAAGGAGACTTCTACAGCGTTCGACATACTAAGGCCCTGCCGCAGCGGTAATTCTATAATCCCGGCCTGCTCGTTCAAGCTCGCCATTTCGCACAGGCCCTCGTAGACCGGGACTCGAATCAAGTCCTGGTTTTCCTCGACCGGGTAGAATAACTGTCTCTTTGGCGCAGAGAGTGGATAGGGAGTGCCCTTTTCAATAATGGGCACGAAAGCGTCAGGGTTGTTTCCTCGAACCGCTGCAATCCCCAGATGCATGGCCGTCACTTCAATAAGATTTCCCTCCTTTTTGCTTTTCGTTTCCCCATCATCTTTCAATTCGTACGAGTCAGCGAGAATCGCGGCCCCGAGGGCTACACATTCCATCGGGTTAATATGCCGCTTGACTTTTTCTCGCCCAAAATAATCCGACACGGCTTGCTGCACCAGGGGAAGGGCGGTCGAGCCACCTACCATCAAGACTTCGGTAATGTCCTGGGAGGTTAAGTTCTGGTTTTTCAGGGCCTTTTTCACCAGTTCGATGGTCCCGTCGACAAGCGGAAAAATATCGTTTTCAAACTCTTCGCGGGTGATGGTCATTTCAATATCTATCGTGTCCCCGCTGGAAACTTTTAAGAGCGGGACACCTATCTCCACGCTCTGCTGCACGGCCAGAGCAATCTTTGCCTTTTCAGCCACCTCCTTTGCCTTACCGAGAAAGTTTTTATCCTGCGAAAGATCAATATCATATTCTACCTTCACCCACTCGATCATGCGGGCCATGATCTTTCGGTCGAAATCGTCACCGCCGAGCCATCTGTCTCCCTCAATTTCCAGGACCTGGAACTGTCCGCCGACCATTTGAATGATAGATATGTCGAAAGTCCCGCCGCCCAGATCATAGACCAGTACGCGGTGGCGCTCATCTTCTTTATCTTTGCCAAAAAATATCGCGGCGGCCGTGGGCTCGTCTATGATCTTCAAAACCTTGATTCCGGCCTGTTCCGCAGATTGCTTGGTGGCAGATCGCTGGTGCTCGGCAAAATAGGCGGGTACCGTAATCACGGCGTGGGTTACTGCTTCACCCAGTGCCAGTTCCGCATCGGCTTGAACCTGTCTCAGAATCATCGCAGAAATATCTATGGGGGAATAGGGGTTGCCCCCGAGCATAACCTTTACCCCCTGGTTGGGATCATCTTCAGTTGGCGGATCCGGCAGCCGGTAGTTGATGTGGTTGCGAAGCTCGTCAACCCGCTTATCCCCGTACAATGCTCCCATGAGCCGCTTAATCGAATAGATCGTATCTTCAGGAGCGCGAACAGCGTTAGCGACGGCCTGGCGACCCACTATGATTTCACCCTCCGGACTTCTGCGCGATTTGTAATAACCGACCACCGAGGGAGTCATCGGCTCACCCCCGCGCGTCGGCAGGACCTTCACTTCCTTCCCGCCTATCGCTGCCAGGGAGTTAGTGGTTCCAAGGTCAATACCAATAGCTTTCATAGTTCTGTCCTTTCGCCGAGATTAGACTGATCCAAGTTGCCAGTTGACGGCGAGATAGCTCCGTCTATTCCGCTTTATTGAACTTCCTTTGTCTTTCACGATATTTCACAACCAGCAACTTGGATAGGACTAATGGGCTTCAGTTGGTGTTTCTTGCCGTGAAATCACGACTTTTGCACGTCTAAGCAGATCCTTATTCCACATGTAGCCGCGCAGCAGCTCTTCCAATACCGTATCTTCGGCAGTCGAAAGATCCGTTCTAACTGCCACCACCTCGTGCAGGTTTAGATCGAGCGAATGGCCTGCTCCGTTCATTGGTTCAACGCCTGCCTTCGACAGGAGGCTTGATATTTGACGAACAATAATGCTCACAGATCGGAGGGGAATATGTTCGTGGCCGCTAGCATAAAGGTCTTGACAATGGGCTTCCAGGGTTTGCATAGAATCCATCACGTCCAGGAAATTCAATAAAAGGTTAGCCATTTGCTTTTTATGTTTCTCCTCCTGTGCTGCCGTCACTTCGGCGAAATCCATAGCAGCCAGCATCTTGTCGGCGCTTACGAATAAGTCATCTTTCGACATACTTCCTCCAGAAAAAATCGGCTTCATCATAAGGCACAGGTCCAATCTCCACAGGACCCGTTTCAAGAAGCTCCGGGTCTATGAGTAATGGCTTCGGCTCTGGTCCGGGATCAAAGTAAATCGGCGGTGTAATGATCCTGGATAGATCCGGCGGATCATCCGCCAGTCGGAGATAGTCAGGCATCCGGACCGGCATAGGCTGTTCGGATAGGGATTGGCTGAGTAGATCGTCATCTGCAATATCCAATGAGTACATGAAAAAATCCGCCAGCAATCGTCGGTCGAGGTAACGAAGCTCATCCCAGGCCAGACGGTCCTCTGTCGATGGCTTCCCGGCAGCCATCAAGTCGAAAAGAGCGTCATTGATCTGCTTTGCGGAAGAATTTGGATCGATCCCAGGATGGCCGATCTGTCTGAGGCTTTCGCTCAGACGCTCGTAAGGGAACTCGCTCGGCCAGGATAGATGCGGGTCTTTGATTAATCTTATGCTCACGGTCTGTGACCTCCTTCTATACCTCTGCATCCTCAGACAGCTCCCTGGGAAGCTCTCTAAGAACATCAGCATCGGGAAACCGTTCTAACGCCTCCCTGGCGATCCGGCGTGCCTCTTCCGATAGTTCCCCATCGGACGCGCACACATAATAGAACCAGTCTCGATAACAAAAGATCATTCTTGATTCGACTTCCCGAATGTTTGACGGGTCGGCCTCGAGGATATCAGAATATAGTTTTATGGCGACTGCGAACTCCTTCTGGGCGGCTTTGAGCAGCGCTTCCACTATCGGGGTATTTCTCTCAGTCAGTCCGCCGGAATCTCCCGCAATATTGCGCATATCCGCGAGCAACTTCGGCAAATCGGCTTCCCCCCTGTTCACGATGACTTCGCGAACCTGCTCAAGGTGATCCTGGACTTTACTCAAGTCGGCATTACCGGGAAACAGGTTCTCTGCTCTCTTCAGTTCATTTCCAACCTGCTCTACAAGCGCATGGGCCTGGCGATCCTGGCCGTCGATGTACAATTGTGCCGCGTTGAATAGGCTCGCCTGGCAAAGCACGGTTATCACTCTTAAAGACTCCGGCTCCAAACCATAAGCCAGGGCTGCGTCAAGGCGGGCATCCCTTTCGTTGTCGTACTCGTTAGAAAGGTGAATCGCTCTATCCAACAATGAGTTGACGAGCGCGTGTTTGATAGCCGATTGAGCGTCATCCCACCTCCTGTTGAAGATCGTCTGGAGAAGCCCTATAGCATCATTTAGAGCATCAAGCCGACGACCCCCTTCCGTCGAGGCGAGTACACTTGCCCGCCCGATGACCACCTCTCGAATTTGCGAGAGCAATTCATCGGCAGACCCATGACGGCGGGCAAGTTCAACTGCTATATCCCAATGGGCCAGAGCCTTTCCAATTTCGACCGGCAAGTTTGATATGGCCTCCAACGCGATTTTGCAATGGGCCTGCTCAAGTAAAGAACAGCCGGCTGCCATAAGCAGATGCGCGCCGCCATCAAGCGATGAGAAGGCGGGATTCTTGTCATCGAAACAAGGGCACATTGACCCGGCGACCTGGGGGTAGTTTTTTGGCAGCGCGATCTGTCTGCACCTTTGGTCGGAAAGTTTTAGTAATACGCAGTGTGGCCTGGACAGGGTGTCGATAGCCCTCTCGCAATGCCCTTCCTCTAACAAAGCTGTTGCTTCGGCGAGCTCCGAAAAGTAAAGGCATACCTGCCTTCGCCATCCGTCTTCTTGCAGGGACATCGGCTCGAATGAGGCTGTCCAGCTCGCCAATGCATCCAATAGACCTAAAGCCTTGGCCCCCAGAAATCCGACTATCGCCCCTTTGTTGGGGTGGTCCGACAGCGGGATGCCCCCGCCAGCGTGTACGGCGTGCGCCCCGTTTACCTCTGCTTGAAAGGAGATATCCAGACCTGGGAATATGTCGGCCACCGATCTGAGCTGATCAAAATAGGTCTTCTGCATTCGTCGCCTGACATCCTGAATTTGCTGCTTGCTGATATTCATCTCGTAAATCGTTCTTCGGGCGGACCACCAGTTGTGCCAGAAGCTGTCGCTGGCAAATACCGGCGCCCATCCGACGATGAGATATTCCCAGGCCTCCGACAGATCGACATCGTTACCGGCATGCTCTTCGAGCCAATGGATCTTGGCTGCCGCCACCAATCCCAGGTGATGCAACGTCGTCAAATCGTATGGATTGTTCCTGGCTTCCTGAAGAAAGAACCTGATCGCCTCATCGTAGCCGGTCAGAAGGGCGAGAAAGATGCCACCGTCTTCCTTAAGTTCGACAACTATCGGATCGACAGTTATATCCTTCATCTCAGGATCATTACCTTCTTCTACGAAGGAAAGACGCGCGGCCAGAGCACCGGCGCGCTCGGGATCCTTTACCTCGTAAAGGGCGAAATCAATCGCCAAACGATTGGGGAGAAGGCGGAGCGCGTCCCAGGCTTTCCTTTGCGACTGGTCCATGCTGCTCGCAAGTTCGAGACACTCCTTCATGGTGGATGCCGGAGAAAGATGAGCGGCAAGTATTTCATAAGGGCAGGCAGATCCCTCTGGATTAATATTAGGATCAAAGACGAATGGGCCGGAAGCCATCTTCTCAAGCGCCGGCACGACCCTTTTTGCCCATCCGCACCAGCGATACCACTTCTGAGCGCGAGCGGTTTTCTCGTCCTTGCGAAGACTTTCTAACAGAAGCTTCGCGTCATCCCATTTTCGAGCTTTTAGCTTATCTATGCTTTCTATCCATGTTTCACAAAGCTTCAATTTCTGCTTCGAATCTTTATAATCGCCGGCAAGTATTAGATGTTTCTTCGCTTCTGTAAAAATTCCCTTGCTGTAAAGGCAGCTCGCTATGATATAGCGCAACTTGTTGCCGACCTGCACAGCGCCAAAAATATTCGTTTTCAAAGATTCGGGCGACCCTCGGAACAGGCTTTCAAATTCTTCTTCCGCCGGGGCTATGGCCGACAAGTCATAATTATCGCCAGCAGCCTCTAACCTGGCTCCGATGTCGACGACCTGCTTTGAGAGTAGAAGACCGGGCGGGGCATCGTCGAAAGAGATTTCCTTGAAAATGCTCTGCGCCTCTGCAAAACTATCGTCCCCGATTGCAAGCTTTGCTTGCTGTAGTAGCTCTGCGGTTCGGACTATTTCCTCAAACCTCTTCTGTTGCTGTGTGGCGTTAACCCTGGTTGTAGATGCAAGGTTCTTAACCGCCTCGCAGGCCTCGCTCCAATCACCACGCTGCCAGAGTTCGTCAAGTTTAAGCATCATCTCAGAGTCGTGGAGTTCCGCGAGCGCCTGCTCTCGTAGGAATCCAAAGTCAAACAGATCGGTGGATCGGGCTTGAGCTTGATCACATAGCTCGATTGTTCGTTTATAATCTTTCAGCCCTAGCGACCTTACGGCCTCGACCGCCAACAGAATGGTCTGGCACTCGCCAATGTCTCCGCCGAGTAAACTCTCTGGCGCGTCAACATCAAATTCCCTCGCCTCCCTGACGAGTTCATCCAGCGTGATAGGACCATCCCGCTTTGCCTCGTTTACAGAAGTCCAGGCTATTTCCCATTTTTTTGCATAATCTTCGCATTTTTTAGCTAAACTTATTATCTTGTCGGATTTCTTATCAAATATTTCACCGTGAAGGCATATCTGTCTTGCGAGCCTTGCCTTATGTATAGCATCTGACCATTTTCCCCGTCGAAGTTGCATTCGCGCATCTGCAATAGATTTATCCCATATCTCCCCCAGCACCCTGACAAACCGACTTGCGAGATCATTTATTATTTTCTGGATCTCTTCATCATCAATGGTTTTAAATCTTAGACTTCGCAAATCTACCTGCTGTCGTTCCGCGATGAACCTGACGGCCTCGTCTTCCGCTATAACGTTAGGGTTGGTGAGACCGGGGCAATCGACATAATAAACAGGAATAATAAGATCATAACGTCTGAGCGCTTCCTCGCGAGCTTTGAACCGACTTAACTCCTCTTTGCATGGGTCGCTACGGAAAAAGGAAGGGGTGATGATAGCGATCAAAAACATCACCTGGTCGAGCGAAGTTTCAATTGCTATCTTCCAATCTTGACCGGGCGCTATGGCCGTTCGGTCCTGGAATATCTCGAACGATTTCCCGCTAACGATTCTCGTCATATTCTCCAAGCGTTCACGCAGTATTGTAAGTCTTCCATCGAAGTCATCATTGCGGGCATAGCTCATGAAGGCCATGAAGTTTGAATTATCAGTGCTCATATATATCTCCGCTCTTTGACGGCTGCGGCGCGATGCGCCCGACTCGTTTACTATCAGAAGCCGTCATCTCGCATTTATCAAAGTGTCCACAACCTCTCAATGGCCAAATTATCATGCCTATTATCAACCGACCTGGTTCAGCGTTTCCGGAGACCGGCTCTTCAGTGAAACCCTATTGTTATTAATCGCCCAACAAACGGCGCAAAACTTCCAGAAACTCTTCTGATGAGGCTTCTCCTGAAGCCATTCTCCGATTCAAGCGCCGCAGATAGATATTCTTACGAGACTGCATCAGGGTCTGATTGTCAGGAGCGATGCCCAGACCTCGCTCGACCTCCGCAAGGGCCTCCTCGAACTCATCTTTACTGCACAGGTATGATGCATGACCGGCGATGACCTCCGCCAGGACCAGTCTCGTCTCGTCGCTTGTCGGCTCCAATTCGAGGGCCTCCTCAAGTTCCTGGATTGCGCCTTTGAAATCTCCCCGTCTGGCTTTATCTACACCCCGATTGTGATGAATTGTTGACAACCTCTGCGACCCTTCGCTGCTGGCCATCAGCATTGTTTCGATCAAGTTTTTCGGGCGGGCCTCTCCCGCCATCAGACTAACCATCGCCAGTTCAGCTCTTGCCGATTGGGTGACCTCTCGAAGTTCGCTGTTGTGGGGATCGACCATCAAACACTTACGAGCAATTTCAACCGCTTCGCTGAGCAACCTGTAAGCTTGCCGGGGATCGCTCTCATGCATTTCCGCCGCCCATAACCGGAGGGCAATGATAAGATTGTAATTCGCATATGAGGAATGCGGGTTCAAGGTGCGGGCTCGCCTCAGATCGGTCACGGCCTGTTCCCACCGGTCTGCGTTACCGGCCTCGATACCTCGTACGGCATAAAGAGTCGCCAGAATACCATGCATCTGGCTATCACCGCACAGGTCGATTATTTCTTCCAGGATTCGGATTGCATAGTCGGTGCGGTCCTTCTGTTGTAGTACATGAGACCTGCCAATGGCCAGTTCTCTTATCTTCAATGTAACTTTGTCGTGCTGCTTGCCGGGTCGGGCGAGCGAGATGGCTTCACGCCAGTGTTGGATTCCGAACGAAATCCTGTCTTCGGTCGAGGCGATTTCTTTTTCGCCCAGTTTTGTCAGCAACTCGATCTCATATTTCGTTGCGAGCTTTCGAAAACGTTTTGTCCCATTCTTACCGGCAAAGGCCGGATTGCACCGCGAAAAGTTCGGACGTTTCTGTTTGCAAGCCTCTCTAAGAATTCCTTTACAGGTTTCATCTTCGGCCAGCACAGCGCAACGGGGTTCGGTTTGGCGCAGGCGGTTGAGCGCCTCTTCCATATGGCCTTCCCGTTCAAGTATTGCGGCGAAGCGAAGCGCGGAAAAGAGAATTTGAAGCTCCTCTATGACGGAGGCGTCAACATAGTTCTTATCTTCATTAGCCTCCGACTCCATCAGAAGCTCTAACAGGGCAAGTAGACCGGAATTTGAGGAGAGGGCCGGGATATTGCGCGAGCGCTCCTGCTTCAGAATCGATATGAAGCCATCAATTTTTTCCTCCAGCCCCATAAGGCCGAAATAAGTTGGGCCTGCTGAGATGTTTCCGTAGGGGTTCCACTCTGCCTCAAACCCGCCGATGTTGTGCAGGACTTGAGCGGCGCGTAATTCCGCCCGCACGGACAAGGCAAGATCGGATAACCTCCCTGCATACATGGTCTCATTCTGTCTCGTCAGATATTCACTCCACCAATTGAACGAGCTATCGTAATGCCGAAGCACTTTGCTCTCAATTCCGAGCGCAGTTTCTGCAGTCGGTTGAGCTTTGTAGTCCTCAGAACGCTCGCGTATCCATTCCTGCATGTAGGTAGAATTAGCTAGAGGGACGGCCACATAAGCAATAGAGCTTTCCCAGTCCTTTATAGCATGTTCAAAGTTGCCCACCTCAGCGTGCCGGGTGGCTTCGGCCAGGTGAAACAACGCCAGACTGTGACATGAAGCAGGCTCACCCAATCCTGCCGATGCCGCCTGTACTTTGAGCGACGCGCAGATTTTCTCGCGATCTCCTACGGCCAACATCAGCCAGATTGATTTGCCGTCCGATCCGGTAAACTCAGACAAGAGCTCATCATTTTCCGGCCATAATATTATTGCATTTGCCAGCTTATCTATCGCCTTTTCTATCTTCCCCGATAATTGGAAGCCCTTTGCCTCTTGTAAACTAATCCACCCAAGAAGCCTGTCCGCCGGTCTCCGCATCGGATCTTCACAGGGAATTGATGAAAGTATTCGAGCGGCCTGGTTGCCATCTCCCCAGTACAGGTTTCCCACGGCTTGATAGTAGTTCACTTCACTGCTGATAGCTTCCATGCGTTCCAGTTCGACAGCATCTCCCGCTTCAAGGAGAATGCCCGCTTTCAACCCCGATAGGGATACTGTAGGACTGAAGCCGTTTATATATTGAAGAGCGAGTCGCCAGTCGCCATTAGCTATGGCCAATGCGCACCTGATCCGATCCGTATGATGATTCTCTAGCTTGACCTTATCGAGCACTCTTGTGCAGCAATCCAAATCTCCGACATGGAGGGCGCACCTTGCTAATTGCAGTAGCGCATCGGGCGTCTCAGCGGCGTCTGGCGGGAGCGTTGATAAATGAGAAAACCCTTCTTTGTAGTCGCCCAGGTATGCGTGCAGAGTCCCCTTGATCAAGGCAAGATGAGACGATAACTCGCCCGCCGGAATGCAATTCTCAATTTGCTCGATCATTGCTAAAGCGTCGAGCGCATACGGAGCCGCATCGAATTCTTGTATGATATGCTTACCGAGAGCGCCTGCGATAATCGCCTTAACTTCATCCGACAAACCTCTTTTGACAAGGCCCTTGAGAACCGCGGCAATGATCCCGGCATAGTCAGCTTTATTATAAAGAGATGAAAAGCAGTGGCGGGTAACATCCTTCATTGTGTTGATGAGCTTCTGGTCCGGGTTCTCAATATGGTTCCAGGCCTCCAGCGCCTCCTCGACCCTGCTGGCTGCCATCAGGATATTG
>Ga0073934_10011521_pt1 | contig 10672 bp, 9 predicted proteins | sample LarsenN4metaG_FD_76834 | JGI IMG/M metagenome (GOLD analysis project Ga0073934, IMG submission 76834) | Hot spring sediment bacterial and archeal communities from British Columbia, Canada, to study Microbial Dark Matter (Phase II) - Larsen... ... | reverse complement strand
GTTCCTCAGGGAACCGGAGCCGCCCAAGGGCTTCAAGGATCTGTTCGACCAGCTGCCGAAATTCCGCCAGGTGCTCAACATGCCGCCCAGGGTGGTGCAGCGCGCACCTTGTCAGGAGATCGCGCTGGAAGGCGCGGACGTCGATCTCGCCAAGTTCCCGATCCAGACCTGCTGGCCGGAGGATGCCGGGCCGCTCATTACCTGGGGGCTCACGGTCACGCGCGGGCCGTACAAGGAGCGGCAGAACCTCGGCATCTACCGCCAGCAGGTGATCGGCCGCAACCGGTTGATCATGCGCTGGCTGGCGCACCGCGGCGGCGCGCTCGACTTCCGCGACTGGCGGGAGAAATATCCCGGCCGGCCGTTCCCGGTGGCGGTGGCGCTCGGTGCCGATCCGGCGACCATGCTGGGCGCGGTCACACCGGTGCCGGACACGCTGTCCGAGTACGGCTTCGCCGGCCTGTTGCGCGGCGCCAAGACCGAAGTGGTGAAATGCCGGAGCCACGACCTGCAGGTGCCGGCCACGAGCGAGATCGTGCTCGAAGGATTCATTCACCCGGATGAAACCGCCGACGAAGGCCCGTTCGGCGACCACACCGGCTACTACAACGAGGTCGAGCGCTTTCCGGTGTTCACCGTCGAGCGCATCACCCATCGGCGCGACCCGATCTATCACAGCACCTACACCGGCCGGCCGCCGGACGAGCCGTCGGTGCTGGGTGTGGCGCTCAACGAGGTGTTCGTGCCGATCCTGCAAAAGCAGTTTCCCGAGATCGTGGATTTCTATCTGCCGCCCGAGGGTTGCTCGTACCGGGTGGCGTGCGTGAGCATGAAGAAGCAGTTTCCCGGACACGCCAAACGCGTGATGTTCGGGGTGTGGTCGTTTCTCCGCCAGTTCATGTACACCAAGTTCGTGATCGTGACCGACGACGACGTGAACGTGCGCGACTGGCAGGACGTGATCTGGGCGCTCAGCACCCGCGTCGATCCGGTGCGCGACTTCACCCTGGTCGAGAACACGCCGATCGACTATCTCGACTTCGCCTCGCCGGTCTCCGGCCTCGGCTCCAAGGTCGGGGTCGACGCCACGAACAAGTGGCCGGGCGAAACCGCGCGCGAGTGGGGCCGGCCGATCCGCATGACCGACGAGGTGAAGAACCGCGTCGATGCGCTGTGGAGTGAACTGGGCATCGGTTCAAAGTAAAATTCAAATACAGCCACAGATAAACACGGATGAACAAAGGTAAGTACTGGACGATGCCCACGGTGATTGTTGATCATCATGTGTTCAGGTGTGGCTAGAAATTCAAACTACCCATATAAATCGCCATGTCCATCGGCCTGCTCCTCATCACCCTGATCGTCATCCTCATCGGCGCCGAGGCGTTCACCAACGCGCTCGAACACCTGGGTGAACGCCTGAAGATCTCTGAGGGCGTGACCGGCTCGATCTTCGCCGCGGTCGGCACCGCGCTGCCCGAGACCATCGTGCCGGTGGTGGCGGTGCTGGCCGGCACTGACAGCGCGCACATCGGCGAGGAGGTTGGCGTCGGCGCGATCCTCGGTGCACCGATGATGCTCTCGACGCTCGCGCTGTTCCTGATGGCCACGTTCGCGGCTGCCAAGCGCGGCTGGGCAGGCGAGTTCCGTCCCGAGCGCAGCGGACTGGAGCGCGACCTCACCTGGTTCCTGCTGGCCTTCGGCGCCTCGGCGGTCGCGATCTTCGTGCCGCATTCCGCGCCGCTCTTGCGCGGGTTGATCGCGTTCTCGCTGGTGCTGATGTATTTCATTTATCTGCTGCTCACCATCCGTGCCTCAGCCAAGCTCGTGGTCGATGGCCATGGGACCGAGGCCGATCATCCGCTCTACCTGTCGCGCATCGGCCTGCCGGAGAATCTCGGCACCATCGTCGCACAGCTCGCCATCGGCCTCACGCTCATCATTCTCGGCGCCAAGGGTTTCGTGGTCGGGGTCGAGGGCCTCTCGCAGTGGCTCGGGGTGTCGGCGCTGGTGCTGTCGCTGTTGATCGTGCCGGTCGCGACCGAGCTGCCGGAGAAAATAAATTCCATTCTCTGGATCCGCCGTCACCGCGACACGCTGGCGTTCGGCAACGTCACCGGCGCCATGGTCTTTCAAGGTTCGCTGCTGCCGGCGCTCGGCATCATGCTCACCCCCTGGGAGCCTCGTCCCGAGGTGCTGCTCGGCATGGGGCTCACGCTCGCCGCCAGCTCCTATCTGTTCGTCATGTTGAAGCGCGGCCACCTGAAGCCCTGGCACCTCACGCTCAACGGGTTCTGTTACCTTGCCTACTTCCTGACGCTCACGTGGTGACCGGGCCGCCGGACTTTCCCTGTGACCGGCCGCTCACGTTGCCTGGACCGGTCGGACCGCTCGAAGCGGCCACGCTCTGCCCAAAAGACATAACGGTTGCCGCCACGGCGGTGATCCTGCACCCGCATCCGCTGCACGGTGGCAGCATGCAGAACAAGGTGGTGACCACGCTGGCGCGCGGCTTCGCCGATCTCGGGGTGGCGGGCGTACGCTTCAATTTCCGCGGCGTCGGGGGCAGTGGCGGGGAGTTCGCGCACGGCATCGGCGAGGCCCGCGATGCCCTGGCGGTGATCGAGTGGGTGCGCCGCGTGCGGCCGGACGATGCCGTGTGGCTCGCCGGGTTTTCCTTCGGCGCCTACGTGGCGCTGCGCATCGCGCACGAAGCCGGGGTCGCGGGGCTCGTCACCGTGGCGCCGGCGGTGCATCTCTACGATTTCTCGGCGCCGATCCCGCCCGATTGCCCCTGGCTCCTGATCCAGGGCGAGGCCGACGAGGTGGTGCCGGTGGCCGAGGTGCGCCGCTGGCTCTCCGGCCTGGCGCGTCCGCCGCAGGCCGTGTTCCTGCCGGGCGTCGGGCACTTCTTCCACCAGCGGTTGCCCGAACTGCGCGCCGCGCTGGATGGTTTCGTTCGCGATGTCGTGGGTCGGCCTTCAGGCCGACAACCAACTTCGTCAGGCTGAAGCCCGATCTACCCCGATTTAGATCAACCGCGTTTGCTGCATGGTCTCGGGGAAGGCGAGCCCGGTCTGGTTGTTCTTGGCGTAGTACATGGCGGTGTCGGCGCGCTGGATGAGGGCGTCGATGTCCTGACCATGCTGGGGATAGAGGGCGACGCCGATCGAAATGCCGATCGAAAGCTGGTGGCTGTGGATCGCGAACGGCTCCTGCATCACCAGCAGCAGCTTGCGCGCGATGGCGCCGGCGTCGTCGAGGCTGCCGACACGCGGCAGGATGGCGGCGAATTCGTCGCCGCCGAGGCGCGCGACCATCTTGCTGTCCAGCTCGAGGATGGTTTCGTTGTCGAGCCTGGCGATGGTGTCCGAGCCGCGCAGCACGCTCTTCAGGCGCAGGCTCACTTCCTGCAACAGCAGGTCGCCGATCTGGTGACCGTACGTGTCATTCACGTTCTTGAAGCGGTCGAGGTCCATGAGGAACAGCGCGAACGGCGTCTGCGCCTGCGCGTGCCGGCGCGCCGCCTCCTCCAGGGAATCGCGGAAGCGCGCCCGGTTCGGCAGATTGGTGAGCGGGTCGGTGAAGGCCATGTGTTCCAGGCTGCCATAGAGGCGGCTGAGCTCGCGCGCCATGTGATTGAAGTCGTCGGCCAGCTCGCGGATCTCGGCGATACCGCTGACGTTCACCGTCTCGCCGAGATAATTCTGGTCGCGGCCCACGCGTTGCAGGTGCTGGGTAAGCGTGTTGAGCGGCCGGAGCGCCGTCCGCTCGAGAAACGAAACCGCGAGCAGCATGCCGAGAAAGGTGACGGCCACCGCCACGGTCATGACCAGATAGCGGGTTTCGCGCAGCTTCTCGCGCAGCTCCTCGATGTCGCGCAGCGCCGCCACCTGCAGTACCGGCTGGCCGTTCAGGCCGGTCAGGACATGCTCGGCGACCAGCGCGTTGTCCATCGCCTCCGGCGGCGGCCAGGCACCGGTGGCGTACAGCCGCCGGCCGGCGGCGTCGCGCACCCGCACCGGCAGCCCGAGCCGGGTTTCGATCCGGGCGAGACTCGGGACCGGATCGGTCATGACTTCCAGCCAGCCGCTCCGGCCGGGCTCGCCGAACGGCACCAGTACCGCGTGGCGGGCGCGGCCGTCCTGCCGGCAGAGCCCCTGCCACGAGGATAGCGCGCCGTTGCGGGTCGAGTTGCGCGCATGCTCGAGTAGTGCCGGACACGTCGGTGCCGGGACGTTCGCCAGGGGCGCCGAGACGGTCGTGGCCGCCCGCGGCCGTCCTTCGGCATCGTAAGCCGTGAGCCGTTCAAGCCGGATGCGCTTCGCGGTGGCGGCATACTGGCGCGCTTGCCGGTGCAGCTCGCGCGCCAGCTCTGCGGAATCGGAAGTCCAGGCGCTGCGGAAACCGGCTTCGCTTTGCATGGCCAGCGCCAGATCGCGCGACCGTCCCTCGAGATCGCGCAATTGCTCGGCGGCGCTCCGTTCCACGAGCCCCTTGAGGGCCAGGCGCTGACTCTCGAGCGCCTGGCTGTGGTAGATCTCGCCGGTGGCGAGCGCCAGCAACAGGCCGAGCACGCCCATCAGCACGATGGTCGCGCCGAGCGTGAAGCGCATGGAGAACCGGAACTTGAACAAGGGGGCGTTGTGCGGTTTCAGGTGGTAGCGGCTCAACGAATTCGTGTCATCAACATTTGTTTTTTCTGTCGCAGGCCTGGCCGCGAGCGCTCCTGCGAAGCCGTATGCATCACGACGACGGCGGGCAGCCCAAAGCCGTGGCCATATGTTAGAACCGAGGGCCGAAGGATTTCCTTGACGGGGGATAAACGATTGATCCGTATCGTGATCGGGCCGGAGCGGATAACCGCGCGGCGGTGTCTATTTTAAATTTAGCGGTGTTCACCGCGTTCGCCACTCGCCCTTCCCAACGGCGGTGCTTTGGGGTATGAATGGTTGATTGCAGTCGACCGTCAGATTCACGGAGGAGCAGGCAATGGCTACGGATATCGACGTGGGCGGAAAAACCGGGAGCGAAGCGGCCTGCCCACTCGATCTGCTGCTCACCGGTCGTATCCCGGCACTGATCTCGCTGGCCGCGATACCCGGCGCGGTGCTGGTGAATCCCGTGTTCTTCGGCCTGGCCGGCGGGATGCTGGCCGTCATCAGCCTGCTGCTGTCACCGGCGCGCTGCCGTTGCATCGGCCTGATCGCGCTCGCGGGATCGATCGCCGCCGGCCTCACCGGCGCCTGCCTCATTCGCTGAGTCCGCTGGTGTTGCCGGCGCCGCTGCGCGAAAATCACGCGGCACGCGCTCAAGTTTTGCCGGTGGCCGTTCCCATGAGAACCATTCTGCTGCTCACGCTTTCCAACGTCTTCATGACCTTCGCCTGGTATGCGCACCTCAGGGATCTGCGCGACAAGCCGTGGATCATCGCGGCGCTGGTGAGCTGGGGAATCGCGCTGTTCGAGTATCTCTTGCAAGTCCCGGCCAACCGGCTCGGTTACGGCCAGTTCGACCTCGGCCAGCTCAAGATCATGCAGGAGGTCATTACGCTTTCGGTGTTCGTGCCGTTCGCGGTGCTCTATATGAAGGAACCGCTGCGCATGGATTATTTCTGGGCCGGGCTGTGCCTGGTGGGCGCGGCCTACTTCATGTTCCGCGCGCCGGCCGGGAGCGCCTGATGGCTGACCCGTTCGATTTCGAAAAGCGTGACCGCTATGCGGTCATGGGCAATCCGGTGGCGCATTCGAAGTCACCGCGCATTCACGCGCTCTTCGCCCACCAGTTCAAACACGCCATCGACTACACTGCCGTCCAGGTCGATCCCGAAGGCTTCGCCCAGGCCGTGGACCAGTTCCGCGCCGCCGGCGGCAAGGGGCTCAACGTCACCGTGCCGTTCAAGCGGGAGGCGTACAAGCTCGCCGACCATGTGAGCGAGCGCGCCGCAATCGCCCAGGCGGTGAACACCCTCAAGTTCGAGGCCGACGGCCGGCTGTTCGGCGACAACACCGACGGCGCCGGGCTAGTGCACGACCTGGAAAAGAACCTGCACGTCGCGATCCGCGACAATCGCATTCTCATCCTCGGCGCCGGCGGCGCGGTGCGCGGCGTGCTGCAACCGCTGCTGCATCGCCACCCGGCGCTGATTGTCATCGCCAATCGCACGCCGTCGAAGGCCAAGGAACTGGCCGCCGAGTTCGGCCAGTACGGAAGGGTCGAGGCCTCGAGCTTCGAGGCGCTCAAGGGCAAGCGCTTCGACCTCGTCATCAACGGCACCGCCGCCAGCCTCAAGGGCGAAATCCCGCCGCTGCCGGAGAATCTGTTCGCCAAGCAGGCCCTGGCCTACGACATGATGTATGGCGAGAAGGCGCAGCCGTTCCTGGCCTGGGCCGAACTGCACGGCGCCGCACGGACCGCCGACGGCCTCGGCATGCTGGTCGAGCAGGCGGCGGAATCGTATCTGATCTGGCGCGGCGTGCGGCCGGAGACCAAACCGGTGATTGCCGCGTTACGGCACGAGACCTGATCGGCTACCGCTTCGATGGCGACAACCGCACCTCGATGCGCTTGCTCAGCAACTCGTCATCGGCCTTCTCATGCTGCCCGTTGAAATCGATCGGCTGGGAATCGCATCCCCTGAAGGCCTGAACAGGCCATCCGTGGCTTGTTCAGACACGCCAGGCGAAATTGGAGTTAAAACAGGACGGCCACATGCGCTGCCTCCCCGGTTACCGTCCGCCGGGATGACGGCTACTTCAAATAATCATCCTTCAATTTCACGTAGTGCTTCGCCGAATAGGCGAACCACTTGAGCTCCGGCTCGGTCAGCGGCCGCACCTTCTTCGCCGGCCGGCCCATCCACAGGTGGCCGCCGTCCAGCACCTTGCCTTCGGTGACCAGTGAGCCGGCGCCGAGCAGCACGCGGTCGTGCAGCACCGCGCCGTCGAGAATGATCGAACCCATGCCGATCAGGCATTCATTGCCGACGGTGCAGGCGTGCAGCACGCACTGATGGCCGACGGTGACGTCGTCGCCGACGATGCAGGCCCGGCCTTCCGGCAACCCGGAGTACTTGTGGGTAACGTGCATGACGGTGTTGTCCTGGATATTGGTGCGCGCGCCGATGCGGATGAAATTCACGTCGCCACGCACCGAGCACATCGGCCACACCGAACTGTCGTCGCCGAGCGCCACGTCGCCGATCACGGCGGCGGATTCGTCGACGTACACGCGGGCGCCGAGTTTGGGGAGAATTCCTTTATAAGGGCGAACGGTCATTGAGATCGTCCAATGTGGGTTGCCAAGATCATCCAATGCTCGTCACGCCGGCGCAAGCCGGCATTTAGCGACGTTTGCGGAAGTTTCTGGACACCGGTTTCCGCCGGTGTGACGACTACACCCCCGGTCGCCAGGAAAGCGCCGGTTCGTCCAGCGCCGCGAGCTGCTCGCGCAGATGTTGCAGGTGCTCCTCCCAGTAGCGCTGGGTGTTGAACCACGGGAAGTTCATGGGGAAGGCCGGGTCGTCCCAGCGGCGCGCGAGCCACGCGGCGTAATGCATGAGCCGCAGGGTGCGCAGCGGTTCGATCAGCGCCAGCTCCGACGGATCGAAGTCCATGAACTGGGTGTAACCGGCCAGCACCTGGCCGAGCTGGGATTCGCGTTCGGGATGTGGGCCGGACAAGAGCATCCACAGGTCCTGCACCGCCGGGCCCATGCGGCAGTCGTCGAGATCGACCAGGTGCGGGGCGCCGTCGGTCCAGAGAAGGTTACCCAGGTGGCAATCGCCGTGCAGGCGTAGTGCCGGGGCGGCGATGGCCTCAAAGCGATTGGTGATGCGGTCGAGCAGTTCGTCGGCGAGCGTGCGATAGGAAGCGGTCAAATAATCCGGCAGAAAATCGTTCGCCAGCAGGAACCCGGCTGAGTCGCGGCCGAGGCTTTGCACGGTCAGGGCCGGACGGTGCCGAAAGCGGCGGGCGCGGCCGACGCGATGCAGGCGAGCAAGATAGCGGCCCAACACCTCGCGTTCGGCGCGCGAGTTGAGCTCCGACACCCGCCCCGGTTGCCAGGGAAACAGCGCGAACCGGAAGCCGGCGTGGGTGAAGAGCGTTTCGCCGTCCCGGACCATCGGCGCCACCACCGGAATCTCCAGCGCGGCCAGCTCCAGCGCGAAGCCATGTTCCTCGCGGATCGCGGCATCGCTCCAGCGCGCCGGGCGGTAGAACTTGGCGGCCACCGGCCCGCGCTCCTCGGTCGCGACCCGATAGACGCGATTTTCGTAACTGTTGAGTGCCTGCAGCGCGCCGGTGCAGCGCAGGCCGAAGGTCTCGACGGCGGCGAGAATCACCTCCGGCGTCAGCGTGGCGTAAGGGTGGGCGGACACGCGCAGAATTCCTCAGGATGAAAGGGCGACCGCCGGTGCGGCATCCGCGCAAAGCATGCTAGATTATGGACCGACTCGCCGTCCCGTTGAACCGTTTCCTGCCATGACCGAGCTTTCCGCCAATCCGCTTCTCGATCTTTCCGGCCTGCCGCGCTTCGCCGCCATCCGCCCCGAGCACGTCGAACCGGCCGTGGACGCGACCCTCGCGACCAACCGCGCCGCCATTGAACAGCTGCTCAAGGACGTGCGCGAGCCGGGCTGGGACAGCTTCGTCCAGCCGATCGAGGACATGAACGACCGGCTCGCGCGCATCTGGTCGCCGGTGTCGCACCTCAACGCGGTGATGAACAACGAGGATTTGCGCCAGGCCTACAACGCCTGCCTGCCGAAGCTGAGCGCCTACTGGACCGAGCTCAAACAGGACGAGCGCCTGTACCGCGCGTACAAGGCGGTAGCGGCGCGCGCCGATTTCGCGGCGCTGACGCCGGCCCAGAAGAAGATCATCGAGAACGTGCTGCGCGACTTCCGGCTGTCCGGCGCCGAGCTCAACGCCGCCGACAAGGCGCGGTTCAAAGAAATCGTGCAAGAACTGTCGACCTTGCAGAGCAAGTTCGACGAGAACCTGCTCGACGCCACCAACGCCTGGTCGCTACTGATCGCCGATGCCAACGAACTGGCCGGCCTGCCGGAAAGCGCGCTGGCCGCGGCCCGCCAGGCGGCCGAGGAGGCGGGCGAGAAGGGCTGGAAGCTCACCCTGCACATGCCGTCGTACCTGCCGGTGATGATGTACGCCGACAACCGCGCCCTGCGCGCGCAGATGTACGAGGCCTATGTCACGCGCGCCAGCGAATTGGGCCCGCACGCCGGCAAGTGGGACAACACCCCCAGCATGCAGCGCATGCTGCAACTGCGCGCCGAGATGGCGCGGCTGCTCGGCTTCCCGCACTACGCGGCGCTGTCGGTCGAAACCAAGATGGCCGAGAGCACCGACGAGGTGCTGGCCTTCCTGCGCGATCTGGTGGCGCGCTCGCGCCCGGCGGCGCAGAAGGAGCTGACCGAGCTGCGCACCTTTGCCGCCGAGCGCTTCGGCGCGCAGGCCCTGGAGGCCTGGGACATACCTTATTACTCCGAGAAGCTCCGCCAGGAGCGTTATGCCTTCTCGGAAGAAGATCTGCGCCCCTATTTCCCGGAGCCGCAGGTGTTGAGCGGACTGTTCCAGGTGGTGCAGCGGCTGTACGGGCTCGAGATCCACGAGGTTCAGGGCGTGGAACTGTGGCACCCGGACGCGCGTTTCTACGAGATCCGCGATGGCAGCGGGCAGGTGCGCGGCCGCTTCTACCTCGACCTCTATGCGCGCGCCCACAAGCGCGGCGGCGCCTGGATGGACGACTGCATTACGCGCAAACGTGACCGCCACGGCGTGCAGATTCCGGTTGCCTATCTCACCTGCAACTTCACCGCCCCGGTCGACGACAAGCCGGCGCTGTTCACGCACGACGAGGTGACCACGCTGTTCCACGAATTCGGCCACGGGCTGCACCACATGCTCACGCTCGTGGATTACGCGGGTGTCGCCGGCATCAACGGCGTGAAATGGGACGCGGTCGAACTGCCCAGCCAGTTCATGGAGAACTGGTGCTGGGAGCGGCAGGCGCTGGACGTGCTGGCACGGCACTACGAAACCGGCTCGGCCCTGCCGGACGAGCTGTACAAAAAGATGATCGCGGCGCGCAATTTCCAGTCGGCTATGCAGATGGTGCGGCAGCTCGAGTTTTCGTTGTTCGACATGCGCCTGCACAGCGACTACGACCCGAACGGCCCGAAGACGATTCTGCAGTTGCTGGATGAGGTACGCCAGGAGGTGGCGGTGGTGTTCCCGCCGGCGTTCAACCGCTTCCCGAACAGCTTTGGTCATATTTTCCCGGGCGGTTACGCCGCCGGTTATTACAGCTACAAATGGGCCGAGGTGCTGTCGGCCGACGCGTTCTCCAAGTTCGAGGAGAACGGCGTGTTCGATCGCCGCACCGGCGAGGAATTCCTGCACAATATTCTTGAACAGGGTGGCGCCTACGAGCCAATGGAGCTGTTCGTGCGATTTCGCGGACGCAAACCGAAGATCGATGCCTTGTTGCGGCATTCTGGGCTGGCCGCCTGAAGGAGAAACGATGAGGGCCTCATTGTTCTGTTGTTCGTTGCTGGTTTCTGCCGCCGTTTGGGCCCAGCCGACCGAACCGTTGCCGGCCGCACCGGCGCCGGCAGTCGTGGAATCTGTGCCGCCGGCCAAGGCACCAC
>Ga0073934_10011519_pt1 | contig 10673 bp, 8 predicted proteins | sample LarsenN4metaG_FD_76834 | JGI IMG/M metagenome (GOLD analysis project Ga0073934, IMG submission 76834) | Hot spring sediment bacterial and archeal communities from British Columbia, Canada, to study Microbial Dark Matter (Phase II) - Larsen... ... | reverse complement strand
GTTGTCGCATGGCGGGGCGGTAAGGATGTATCACTTGTTGCGCGAGGCGGCGGTGGAGTTTGACATCCACCTGTTCTGCTTCCTGGAGCCTGGCGAGGAGGCGACGCCGGGGCCGCTGGGATCTGTATGCCGCCGGATCACGTATGTGGCCAAGCCGCGGTATCACGAACCGCGGTGGAGCACAATCGCCCCAGCGGAAACGAGGGAATACCGGTCACCGGCGATGGAACGGGAACTGGAGCGGTTCCGGCGGGAGCACTTGGGGGCGCCGGTGCAGGTGGAGTTCACGCAGTTGGCCGGGTATCGCGGCGACATCCTGGTGGAGCACGACATCACGTTCGATTTGTACCGGCAGATTCAGGAGCGCGCGCGGACGTGGGGGGCGTGGTGGGACTGGTGGCGCTGGCGGCGGTTCGAGGGCAAAGCCCTGCGGCGGTTCCGGCATGTGGTGACGATGTCGGAGAAAGACGCGGAGATGGCGGGGCGGGCGTGCGAGGTGATTGCGAACGGGGTCGATTTGGAGCGGTTCGCGCACACGCCGGAGGGGGAGGGGCGGGCGGTGTTGTTTGTGGGGTCGCTGCGGCATTTTCCGAACGCGGCGGCGTTCCGGTGGTTGTGGAAGGAGGTGTGGCCGCGGGTGCGGGCGTTGTGTCCGGAGGCGCGGCTGACGGTAGTGGCCGGACCCGACGCGGCGGCGCACTGGCGGGCGTTCACGGGCGAGGAGAAACTGCCCGGGGGCGAGGGGTTGACGCTGCACGAGTTCGTGGCCGATGTGGCGCCGTTGTACCGGGCGGCGAACGTGGTGGTGATCCCGACGCTCTATTCGGCGGGCACGAATTTGAAGGCGCTGGAGGCGATGGCGAGCGGGCGGGCGATTGTGTCGACGCCCTCGGGCGTGGGCGGACTGGGGCTTGTCGATGGCGAGAGCGTGGCGATTGCCACGGAGGCGGAGGAGTTTGCGCGGTTGTGCGTGGAGTTGCTGGGCGACGGGGCGAGGCGGGCTCGGCTGGCGGAGGCGGCGGCTGGGGTGGCGCGGCGGGAGTTTGGCTGGAAGCAGTTGGGGGAGAAGCAGCGGCGGCTGTGGCGGTCGTACTGGCCGGAGAGGCTGACGATCCGGAAGTTGAGCGCGCGGGATGGCGAGGCGTTGGCGGCGATGCAGAGCGGGGCGCGGGAGGCGGCGCAGTGGGATGTGAGCGGGTATCCGGCCGAGACGACGTGGGTGGCCGAGGCGGAGGGCGAGTTGGTGGGCTTTGTCGCGGCGCGGAGTGTGGCGGCGGGGGAGAACGAGGTGTTGAACCTGGCGGTGGCGCAGGAGTGGAGGCGGCAGGGGGTGGCGCGGCGGTTGCTGGAACGGGCGTTCGCGGAGTTGCCGGGGACGTGGTTTTTGGAGGTGCGGGAGTCGAACGAAGGGGCGCGGCGGTTGTATGAGTCGCTGGGGTTTGAGACGGCGGGGCGGCGGGCGCGGTATTACCGGGACCCGGAAGAGGACGCGTTCATTCTGAAAAGGTGCTAATATTCCTTACCTATAGGGTGATGAAGACTTAATGGGGATAGCAGAACCTTCTTGGGGGAAGGTTTCGGCGGCCACGGCGGCGTTGTGCCTGGTGGCCTACCTTCCGTTCCTGCAACTGCCATTCATTAGCGACGATTACCTGCAGATCGGGCTGGCGCGCCAGTACGGTTCGTGGGAGGGGCAGCAGGAGTTGTTTGCCGATGCCTTGTACCGCTGCCGGGCGACGGCGTTGTGGGTGGTGTGGGCGTTGGACCGGCTGTTTGGGCCGGTGGTGACGCCGCAGGCCCTGGTATGCCTGGCGCTGCATTTCCTGAACTGCCTGCTGGTGTTTGCGTTGGCCAAGGAGGGTGGGTTCAGCCGCGGGGCGGCGGCAGCGGCGGCATGCTTCTTTGCCGTGTATGAGGGGCATCAGGAAGCGGTGGTGTGGATTTCTGCGATGCCGGAGTTGCTGGTGTTTCTGTTTGGCGGGCTGAGCGTGCTGGCGGGATTGCGATGGATACGCGGGGCGGGGCCGGGATGGGTGGCGCTGATGGCGGGCTGCTACGGGTTGGCGCTGCTTTCCAAGGAGTCAGCGGTGGTGGCGCCGGCGCTGCTGGCGGTGTACGCCTGGATGGGGCGGATGCCGTGGCGGCGCTGGGTTCCGCTGGTGGCGGTGATGGGGGGGCTGGTGACGACGTGGTACACGTGGTCGATATTCCAGGCCCAGCGGAACCACCTTCATTTCCATGATGGGACGTTCAGTTTGTCGGCGCCCTTCCTGCTGACGCTGGCGATCAGTGTGGGGCGGTTGTTTTGGTTTTGGGGAATGCTGGCGTTGGTGGTGGGGTGGTGGAGCCGTATGCCGGGGATGGGGCGGTTGTTGGGGGTGGCTGGGGTGTGGGTGGGGCTGACGTTTCTGCCGTATGTATTTCTGACGTATATGCCGCGGGTACCGAGCCGGCACACGTACTGGGCGAGTGCGGGGTTGGCGCTGGTGGTGGGGGTGATTTTCCTTCAGGGATTGGCCCGATTGTCCGATAGGAAGAGAGTACTGGCGGCAGTTGCGGCCGTCGTGGTCATCCACAATTGCGGATATTTGTGGGTTAGGAAGCTGGGGCAGTATCAGGAGCGGGCGCGTGCCACCGAGGAGCTCATCGCATACAGCAGCCGGACGAAGGGTCCGGTGCGGGTGCGATGTTTTCCTTACGGGGACGACATCGTTTATCACAGTCTGCGGGTTCTGCATGGGAGAGAGCGGGACGAGATCGAGGTGGGCGCGCAAGTGGCTGGAGAATCATACTGTTTCGAGCCGAAGCGGGACTGATGGCGTAAGGCCCTTGGAGGCTAAGAGCTACTCCGTAGAAGCCCGGAATAGGGTATTCCGTCAGTGGATAATGGCGAGTCGACTAGGAGTTCTTCCTAATTTGTCGAGTCCCACCCGGATGGTACTTTTGACTCAGCAAGACACAAGCCCCTTTGCAGGGAGAGGAGAAATAAGAGTCATGAAAAACTTTGCCAACCTGGTTTGGAAGCTGCGGATCTGGAAGGACACCCGTGGTCAGGACCTCATTGAATACGCCCTGATGGCCGGCTTCGTCGCCGTTGCCGCCGGTGCGATCATGCCGGGTGTTGCCACCAGCATCAGCACGATCTTCTCGAAGATCTCCAGCGTGATGACTGCCGCTTCGAACCAGGGCTAGTCTCAACGATTTCCCGGGGGGCACGGAGCGATCCGTGCTCCTCCGAATCCGATTGACATGCTCGTAGCGGGCACGCGGTCGGGTGGTGATTTCGAGTTTCAACAAGCAATACCGAGTACTGCAGGGAGAGGAGAACCCAATACCATGAACAAGCTTATGAACTACGCGCTGCGCCTGAAGATCTGGAAGGATACCAAGGGCCAGGACCTCATCGAATACGCGTTGATGGCGGGCTTTGTGGCCGTCGCCGCCGGCGCCATCATGCCGAACGTGGCCACCAGCATCAGCACGATCTTCTCGAAGATTTCGAGCGTGATGACGGCCGCCTCGAACCAGGGCTAATCATTCATCACCAAGCGGCGGGGATGCAGGGCAACCTGCATCCCCGTTTTGCCTTTTGGGGCAACGTTTTCGGCCCTTGATTCCCGGTTGATGGATGCAGGAAGGCAGCCCGGCGGGTGAGCGGGTGGGGCGGCTCATGGCGGAGCGCAGCGCGTGCGGGACTGCTCCCGGCGCGGCTGGTAGGCTGGAGTGCATGAGGTCCGTTCTTCCGCTGGTTTGGTCCGGCTTGGTTTGCTGCGGCGTGGCCGCGGCGCAGACGATTCCCGATGCGCATGAGAAGCTGATTCCGACGTTGTGGGTGCAGACGTCGGTGGAGTGGCGGGCGTCGGCGATGCAAGCCTATCGGGCGGCGCGGGTGTCGCTGGACCAGGCGTTGAAGGACAAGAAGTGGACGGCGGCGCTGGAGCAGACGGGGGCGTACGGCAAGCTGCCGCCAGCGATCATTCTTGACATCGATGAGACGGTGCTCGACAACTCGCCGGGGCAGGCACGGCAGGTGGTGGGGAAGACGGGGTTCGTGCCGGCGGATTGGGACACGTGGGTGGCCGAAGCGGCGGCGGGGGAGATTCCGGGGGCGGCGGAGTTCTGCAAGTACGCGGCGTCGAAGAAGGTGACGGTGTTCTACATCTCGAACCGCGAGGCCAAGAGCGAGGCGGATACGCGGCGCAATTTGCAGAAGTTCGGTTTTCCGTTAAGCGAGAGCGTGGACACAGTGTTGCTGCGCGGGGAGAAGCCGGAGTGGGCGGCGAGCGAGAAGAGTCCGAGGCGGAAGGCGGTGGCGGAGAAGTATCGCGTGCTGCTGCTGGTGGGCGATGATTTCGGCGATTTCCTGACGGGAATCCGGACGACGGTGGAAAAGCGCGCGGAAATGGCGGCGGGGCATGCGGGGCGTTGGGGCAGGGAGTGGATCATGCTGCCGAATCCGGGATACGGATCGTGGGAGGGGGCGCTGCAGGAGCCGGAGCGGCCGGCGACGGCGCTGGAGCAGTTGTGGAAGCGGGAGAGCTGGTTGCGGACGAAGTAGGGGGCGTCAGTCGAGCTTGGCGGGTGGTTCGCCGGAGAGCTTGTAGTAGTGGCTGACGACGCGCTCGACGTAGTTGCGGGTTTCCGAGAAGGGCGGGATGCCGCCGTATTTCTGCACCGCACCGGCGCCGGCGTTGTAGGCGGCGAGGGCTTTGAAGGTGGAGCCGTTGTATCGGAGGAGCAGGTCGCGGAGGTGGCGCGCGCCGGCGTCGATGTTCTGAGCCGGGTCGCGCGGGTCGGCGTTGAGCTGGGCGGCGGTGGCGGGCATGAGCTGCATAACGCCGATGGCGCCTTTGTGGGAGACGGCGGTGGGTGAGTAATCGGACTCGGTGCGGGCGACGCTGTGGAGGAGGGCGGAGGGAAGGCCGTAGCGGTCGGCGGCGGCTTCGATGAGGGCCTTGGGGTCGGGCTGGGCGGCGGGGGCGGGCGCGGCTGACGCGGCCAGGGTGGTGATGGGCGGCGTGGGCGGACGGTCGTCGCGGACGGCGCGTTCGACGAGGGCCTCGGGCAATTCGATGATGCCGGTGGGCGTGTGAACGCGGATGATTCCGTTTTCGCGTTCTGTTCGTTCGGCGTTCACCTCGGCTCCGGTTTTGAGAATGACGATCTCGGCCGCGGAGAGTGGGTGGGCGGCGAGCAGGAGCGAGAGGGCGAGCAGATGCAGCGGTCGCACTGATCGGTTTGACGCGCGGGGCGGGGGAAGCGTGGAGGGAAAAATGGCCAGCGGCGGGCGGCAGCGGCTATGATGGGGGATTCCGCGATGACCACACTGTCCCACCTGGAATGCAGCCTGTGCAAGAAGCGCCATGAAGCCGGGCAGGCGCACAATTTATGCGAATGCGGCGGTCCGCTGCTGGTGCGCTATGACTTGCAGAAGGCGCGCGAGAACTGGAGCCGCGAGTGGCTGGCGGGTTCGCCGGCGTCGATGTGGCGCTATGCGCCGGTGCTACCGGTGGCGCAGCCGGAGAGCGTGGTGAGCCTGGGCGAGGGGTTCACGCCGCTGGTGCGGGCGGACCGGCTGGGCAAGGCGATCGGCGCGAAGAACCTGTGGATCAAAGACGAGGGCGTGAATCCGACGGGCTCGTTCAAGGCGCGCGGGTTGAGCTGCGCGATCTCGATGTGCGTGGAACTGGGCATCAAGAAAGTGGCTGTGCCTTCAGCGGGGAACGCGGCGAGCGCGACGGCGGCGTATGCGGCGGCGGCGGGGATTGAGGCGCACATCTTCATGCCGCGCGACGTGCCGCAGTCGAACTACATCGAGTGCAAGGCGATGGGCGCGCACGTAACGCTGGTGGATGGATTGATCAGTGATTGCGGGCGCATTGTGGGCGAACGCAAGGCGGCCGAGGGTTGGTTCGAAGTATCCACGCTGAAAGAGCCGTACCGTATCGAAGGCAAGAAGACGATGGGGTATGAGCTAGCCGAGCAGTTCCGCTGGGACCTGCCCGAGGCGGTGTTCTATCCGACGGGCGGCGGCGTGGGCATGATTGGCATGTGGAAGGCGTTCGATGAGATGGAGCAGTTGGGGTGGATCACGTCGAAGCGGCCGAAGATGATTTGCGTGCAGGTGGCGGGGTGCCAGCCGGTGGTGCGGGCGTTTGAGCAGGGCGCGCCGCGGAGCGAGTTCTGGCAGAACGCGTACACGGTGGCGAGCGGACTGCGTGTGCCGAAGCCGCTGGGCGATTTTCTGGTGCTCGATGCGGTGCGCGAGAGCGGGGGCACGGCGATTGCGGTGAGCGATGAAGAGATGCTCGATGCGGGAATTGAGCTGGCGACGATGGAGGGCATGTTTGCCGCGCCGGAGGGTGCGGCTTGTTTCGCGGCGCTGAAGAAGCTGCTGGCGAATGGGTTCCTGAAGGCGGAGGATCGCATCGCGGTGTACAACACGGGCTCGGGGTTGAAGTACCTGGAGGCGTATTCGACGCGCTATCCGCGTGTGGCTGGGGGCGATGCGGATAAGTTGGGCGGGTTGATTACGCCGCGGTAGCGGGGTGCGCGCAGGCCGCGCATCTACGCGAGCAGCGCGGCGATCTTGTCCGGATCGTTCGGCACGACGATGGGGGCGTTTTCGAAAGCGCCTTTGATGGGGCCGCTGTGCGCGGCGAGCTGGCCGGTGTGATAGCGGTAGATATAGTCGGGGTCCTTCAACACGTTGCCGGTGAGGATGGCGACGACATCGGCATCGGGCTGCATGCGGCCCGATGCGGTGAGCTTGCGGATGCCGGCGAGGGTGGCGGCGGAGGCGGGTTCGCAGCCGATGCCGCTGGCGCCGATGACGGCCTTGGCGTCGGCGATCTCCTGCTCGGTGACCTTCTCGACGAGGCCGCCTGATGTGGCGACCTCGTTCCAGGCTTTGGGCCAGGAGACGGGATCGCCGATTTTGATGGCGGTGGCGAGGGTTTCGGGGTGATCGACGGTGGGGAAGCTGTCGTGCGTGGGGGCGTGCATGAAGGCTTCAAACGGCGCGGAGCCTTCGGCCTGGATGACGGCGAGGCGGGGGAGACGATTGATGAAGCCGGCGGCGTGGAGTTCGCGCAGAGCCTTGCCGAACGCTGAAACGTTGCCGAGATTGCCGCCGGGGACGACGACCCAATCGGGGACGTGCCAATCGCGCTGGTCGAGCATCTCGGCCATGATCGTCTTCTGGCCCTCGATGCGGAAGGGGTTGACGGAGTTCAGCAGGTAGATGCCGAGCTGTTCGGCGAGGACGCGGACGAGTTTGAGGATCTGATCGAAGTTCGCTTCGACCTGAAGCGTTTTCGCGCCGTATTCGAGGGCCTGGGCGAGCTTGCCGTAGCTGATGTTGCCGTGTGGCAGAAAGATGATGGCCTGCATGCCGGCCTGCGCGGCGTAGGCGGCCATGGAGGCGCTGGTGTTGCCGGTGGAGACGCAAGCGACGCGTTTCATGCCGAGGCGGCGGCCTTGGGATGCGCCGCAGGTCATGCCGTTGTCCTTGAAGGAGCCGGTGGGATTGAATCCCTGGTGTTTGAAGGTGACCGAGCGCAGGCCGCCATAGGCGGCGGCGCGCGGCGAAGCGAGCAGCGGCGTGTTGCCTTCGCGGATGGTGACGACGTGTTCGAGTTGGCCGTCGAAGGGGAGGAGTTCGCGGTAGCGCCAGACGCCGCTTTGGTCGAGCGGGGCGTTGCTCATGCGGCGTTCGCGCCAGAGGGGCTTCAGTCGGGCGGGGTCGAGCGACTCAGGCGCGGAGGCTTCGAGCAGGCCGCCGCATTTGGGGCAGTTGTAGATGACCTCGGTGATGGGATACTGCGCGCGGCAGCTGCTATGGAAACAAACCAGATGGGAGGGCACGAACTCCTCATTATACTGGGGATTCTATGCTCGCTGTTCATTTGGAAGGGGGCATGGTGGCGGTGAAGCGCCGCGCCGTGCCGAAACGGAAACCGGGATTTGCGTTGATTCGCCTGCTGGCTGCGGGGGTGTGCAATACCGATCTGGAGTTGCAGCGCGGCTACTATGGCTTTCGCGGGACGCCGGGGCATGAGTTCATCGGCGAGGTGGTGGAGGCTGATCGGGCGTCGCTGGTGGGCAAGCGCGTGGGCGGGGAGATCAACCTGGCGTGCGGCGATTGCGAGTACTGCGCGCGCGGGTTGGGGCGGCACTGCTGGCACAGGACGGTGTTGGGCATCGTGAAGCATCCGGGGGCGTTTGCGGAGTATCTGACGCTGCCCGAGCGGAATCTGCATGTGATTCCGGCGGGGCTCAAGACGGAGCAGGCGGTGTTTGTGGAGCCGCTGGCGGCGGCGTGCGAGATTCTGGATCAAGTGAAGATCGCGCGCGGGGCGCGGGTGGCGGTGATGGGCGATGGGAAATTGGGGATTCTGATTGCGCAGGCGTTGGGGGCGCATGGGGCGGAGGTGGTGCACTTCGGGCGGCACAAGGCAAAGCTGAAGATTGGCGGGGCGGCGGAGCAGCGGGTGGCGGGGGCGAAGTTGCCGAGGATGGCGTTTGACATGGTGGTGGAGGCGACGGGGTCAGCGGAGGGATTGCGGCAGGCGGTGGGGATGACGAAACCGCGCGGGACGCTGGTGATGAAGTCGACGGTGCATGGGCTGGTGAGTCTGGATACGGCGCCGGTGATTGTGCATGAGATCACGCTGGTGGGTTCGCGGTGCGGGAGGTTTGAGCCGGCGCTGCGGTTGTTGCAGAGCGGGCGCGTGAACGTGCGGCCGATGATTCACGATGTGATGCCGCTGAGCGAGGCTGCGCGCGCGTTTGAGCGGGCGGCGGAGCGGGGCGTGTTGAAGGTGCTGCTCAGGCCAGACTGAGCGGCTGTTGCTGTGTCATGCAATGGAGTGTGCCGAGTCCGAGGACGAGGTCGCCGCAATAGATGGGGACGATGGTGCGCGTGGGGAAGAGGCGAGCGAGGGTGTTGAGGGCGACGCGGTCGTTGGGGTCGTTGAAGACGGGCACGAGGACGTGGCGGTTGGCGATGTAGAAGTTGGCGTAGCTGGCGGGGAGGCGCTGGCCGTCGAAGTAGACGGGGGCAGGCATGGGGAGCGTGGCGATGCGGAAGGGTTGGCCGTCGAGGGTGCGCATGGCGCGGAGGAGCTTCAGATTTTCGCGCAGGGGTTCGTGGTTCGCGTCGGACTTGTTGGGTTCGACGACGGTGACGATGGTGCGCGCGCCGGTGAAGCGGGCGAGGTCGTCGACGTGGCCGTGGGTGTCGTCGCCGGCGATGCCTCGGTTGAGCCAGAGCGTCTTGCGGATACCGAAGTAGCGGGCGAAGGCGGCTTCGATCTGCTCGCGTGTGTGGCCGGGGTTGCGGGCCTGCACGTCGGAGAGGAGGCACTCTTCGGTGGTGAGCAGGAGGCCCGCGCCGTTGACGTCGATGCTGCCGCCTTCCAGCACGAGGCCGGGCTCGAGACGTTCCATCTTGAGGCGCGAGGCGACGAATTTGGGGATGGCGTTGTCGCGGTTGTGGTTCGGGTACTTGGCCCAGCCGTTGAAGATCCAATCGGTGGCGACGGTGCGGCCGGTGGCGTCGTGGACGAAGATGGGGCAGAAGTCGCGCGTCCAGGAGCGGTCGGTGGGGCGGAGATAGAAGTCGATGGCGTTGAGGTTGACGCCGGCTTTGCGGAGGACGCGTTCGATGCTCTTGCGTTCGGCGGCGTCGAGGACGAGGATGCGCACGCGCTCATGGAGCGAGACGTAGCGGATGAACTCGGCGTAGACCCAGGGGACGGGGGAGAATTTGCCGGGCCAGTCGGAGCGCTCGTGCGGCCAGGCGAGCCACCGGTTGACGATTGGGCCGTAGGCGTCGATGCGGCGGTCGCGCAGGAAGGGCCAGCCGCGGCGCACCTCTTCCATGCGCGCGGTGGAGCATTCGGCGATGAGGATCTCTTCCTTGTCGACGGAGGCTTCGGCGATGACGACGCCGAAGGGATCGCTGATGAAGGAGGAGCCCCAGAACTCGAGGCCGTTGTCGGGCGGGCCCTCGAAGCCGATGCGGTTGGCTGCGGCGACGTAGATGCCGTTGGCGATGGCGTGCGAGCGCTGGATGGTTTGCCAGGCGGCGCGCTGCGAGGCGCCGTGGGTGGCCTTCTCAAAGGGATGCCAGCCGATGGCGGTGGGGTAGAAGAGGATGTTGGCGCCGGAGAGGGCGGCCAGGCGCGCGCCTTCGGGATACCACTGGTCCCAGCAGATGAGCGTGGCGATGCGGCCGTAGCGGGTGTCGAAGGCGCGGAAGCCGAGGTCGCCGGGGGTGAAGTAGAATTTTTCAAAAAAGAGCGGATCGTCCGGAATGTGCATCTTGCGGTAGAGGCCGAGCGTGGAGCCGTCGGCGTCGAGGATGACGGCGGAGTTGTGATAGAGCCCGGTGGCGCGTTTTTCAAAGATGGGCACGATGATGACGAGCGAGTGTTCCTTGGCCACTTTGGCGAAGGCTTCGGTGGAGGGGCCGGGAACGGTTTCGGCCCAATCGAAGAGGCCGGCGTTCTCCTCGCGGCAAAAGTAGGGCGAGCGGTACATCTCCTGGAGGCAGACGATCTGCGCGCCGCGGCGGGCGGCCTCGCGGACGAGTTCGACGTGGCGCTCGGTGTTGAGGGCGGGGTCGGGGCCGCTGGTGGTTTGGACGAGGCCCACACGAAACGTGAGGC
>Ga0073934_10011518_pt1 | contig 10673 bp, 12 predicted proteins | sample LarsenN4metaG_FD_76834 | JGI IMG/M metagenome (GOLD analysis project Ga0073934, IMG submission 76834) | Hot spring sediment bacterial and archeal communities from British Columbia, Canada, to study Microbial Dark Matter (Phase II) - Larsen... ... | reverse complement strand
AGGGGCCGCTTATATGCTGCTTGCCCCCGCCGACGCGAAACACTACCGCGCCATTCTTGAAACGATCCGGGCCGAGGCGATCGACGAGCTCGATCTGGGTGCGTTTTTCGACGAAGCGCGGGAGACCTTGAAGGAGCGCGCGGATCGGCGCCCGACTCGCGAGCCGCGCGGTCGCGATCGCGAACGGCAGCGCCGCGGAGACAGGCGCGGCGCGCCGCGCCAGACAGAACGGCCTCAAGCCGAAACCCCGCCGGCCCGATCGGAGGATGCAGCGGCGGCGAGCTTGCCGTCGCCGCCGGCGCGAACGCAGCCGCCGCGTCGGGAGGGGGCGAAGCCGCGCCAGGAAAGGAACGAAACCGTTCGCGGCTTCGGCGACGACCTGCCCGCGTTCATGGTTCGGTAACTGGCGCGTCGGCAACTTCCAGTTGCAGCGCATGTGCGGATTAGCGCTTCCTTTACGCGCCGTCCCTACGGTGAACGCGCTCGGCGATAAGGCCGATCGCAGCGGACGCCCATGGCCGACGTCGAAGACACCCATCGCATCGCGGAACAAGCGCTTTCGGCGCTAAGGCGCGTCAAGCTCGCGGCGACGCCGAAGAACATCGAACTCTGGTATTTGCTGATCGAAGGGCGCAGCCCCGCTCTCGAGCGCGACGTTCAACGCCTCTCGCAACAGGACGGAAGTTTCCTGCAGAACGACGCCGACGCGCTTTATGACGCGCATATCGTGCGCCAGGGGCTTTCGCGCGACCTCGTCGATCTCATTCAGCGATTCGAAGACGAGATGGTGAAAATCTCGGAAGCGGTCGAAACGAGCGGCGCGAACGCCACCGGCAATACCGAAAAGCTCCGCTTCCTCTCCGCCGAACTCAAGCGTTCCGCGCAAGGCAATCCGGCCATCAGCGCGTTGATGGACGGCGTCCTTTCGGTCGCAAAGTCGGTGCGCGAAGCGAATGAGCGCCTCGAAGACCAGCTCGCCCGGTCGTCGAACGAAGTCGACTCCTTGCGCCGCAATATCGAAAACATCCAGCAAGAAGCGATGCTCGATCCGCTGACCGGCGTCAAAAACCGCAAGACGTTCGATCTCGAAATGGCCCGGCTTGTCCGCGACGCCAAGGATTCAGGACAGCCGCTCGCCCTCGTGATGGCGGATGTCGATCACTTCAAGAAGTTCAACGATCGCTGGGGCCATCAAACCGGCGATCACGTCTTGCGCCTTGTCGCCGAAGTGATGAACGCGAACATCAAGGGCCAGGACGTGCTCGCTCGCTACGGCGGCGAGGAATTCGCGATCATTCTGCCCGGCACGTCGCTTGAGAACGCGGTCATGCTCGCCAACCGTATCCGCGTCGCCGTCGAATCGCGCCGCCTGAAAAAGCGCCGCACCGATGAAGATCTCGGGCTCATCACGCTGTCGATGGGCGCTGCGCTTCTCAAATGGGACGACACGACGGAAACGCTCATCGAACGGGCTGACAACTGCCTTTACGCCGCCAAGCGCGGCGGCCGCAATAAGGTCGTCGACGAATCGCAGGACGACGCGGCGGGGCCGGCGGGCGAAAGCTCCGCAGCCTGAACGGCTAGAGCTTTGCGCCATGATTCGGAATCGGGGCGCTCGCTCCAGTCATTGTTTGTCGCGGCGTTTTCGCGCTGAACCGCGCACACTTCAGCGCACGCCGCTCTAACTCTTCTCGCCCGAATATACCGCCCGATAGGCGCTCATGAAGTTCGCCAGGAAACGCTCGCGGTCGACGTCGCCAAGCGTTGCAACGAGTTCGGCTTCAGGCGTTCCCTCAAGGCGCAAGACCGCCTCCTTGGCGAAGGCCCTGTAGCCGGCGCGGTCCCCGGCGAGCAGAAATGCGGCCGCTGCGCGCACGGCGGCGGTTCGATCCTCCGGCGCGCTTAGCGACGCGGATGCCGCGACGCCGGACGCGTAGTCTCGCGCCGCTTCGGCCCAGCGCTTCTGCGACCAGTTGATGTCCGCGCGAAGGCGAAGGTCGTCAGCGTCCGGGGCATCGGCGAGAAGAGCGAGCGCCGCGTCCGCCTGTTCGTTCGCGGCCAGCGCCCGCGCCTCGATACGCCGCCGACGCTGAACAAGGTCGCGAGGCAGCCCCTCCATTCGCGTCGAGCGAATGACCTGCAGCGCCTTGGCCGCGTCATCAAGCTCAAGATGGAGGTCGGCGAGATCGGCGGCGACACGCGCCCTCTCGAAACCTCGAAGTCGCTTGAACACCTGGTGATCGACAAGTCTTGCGGCTTGCGCGTAAAGTCCCAGCGCTTTGAGTTTGGCCGCCGCTTCCTGAATGAGCGTGTCGCCGTCGCGACCCGGCGGCGCGAATTCGACATTCTCAAAGAAGAGCCGCGCCGCATCCTTCGGATGGATATCGCCTTGCGCGGCGAAGAGAACCGGCAGCGTCTCGGCGATGGTGTCGCCGGCGTCCACAGCGTCTTCCGACTGCGGAAAGCGATCATAGACATAGCGCAGCGCCTGCAGCCCTCGATCGTAATCGGCGGCGGCGACCAGCAGCTTGCCGAGCGAAAGCCGCAATTCGCGCTCGAACGCGCCGCCGCGCCATTTGAGACGGATCGCATCCACGGCGGCGACATCGCCCGTCATCGCGGCGAGCGCAAGGCGCGCGCGCATCGACCATTCATCGACGTCGGATCGCGCCGCGGCGCGATAGGCAGCGCGGCTTCGCGATTGGTCTCCGCGGGCCGCATGGACGGTTCCGAGAATATAGCGGCGGCGCGCCGCATTGCCGGCCTCTCCCGCCGCCGCAAGGGCGTCCGCCGCCCCGTCCGCATCGCCGGCTTCGGCGAGCGCTTCCGCCTTCGTCAGGAAATACTCCGTTCTAAGGCGCGTCGCCGGCAATGGCGGCGACCTGGAGAAAATCGCCGCGGCGTCCCTATAGGCGCCAAGTCGAGATAGCGCCATCGCTTCAAGCGCCTCGCGCGCCGGCGTCGCTTCGAGGCGCTCGAGCGCTTTTGCGTAACGGCCGAGGCGATAGTCGCATTCGGCCGCGAGAGGGATCAATCGCGGCGCATCATCGGCTTGAAGCCGCTTCAACGCCGCCAGCGCCTCAACCCAGAGATCATGCGCGATATAAAATTGAGCGAGCGCGATTATCGAGTCCGTTTCGGCGGTCGACGCGGCGGCAAGCAGCGCTTCTTCCGCCGCATCAAAGCCTTTGAGCGCTGATGCGTTGACGATCGCCGCGCGGTCAAAATCCGCAGGCTCCTTTGCGGCGAGCGGGGCGACCGCGACGGTGATCGCCGACGAGAGCGCAATGGCGCATCGCACGATCATTGGTCCGGCGCCGAAATCGACGTTGCGGCTTTCTCCTCGCGATTGGCGAGCGCAGTCGTCAACGCCTTGGCCTTCTCCGGGGCCATTTGAGCGAGCACGCCGGCAAGCGCCTGCGTGCGCATCCCGGCCGCGACGGGAATGAGGATATCGTCGTCAAGAACTTCAAATATCCGCGCCGCGTCCCGAGCTTTCATCCGCTCATAGGCGTTCGACAGGACGCCGATTTCGTCGCGGCGTTCGCGCACGCGGCCTTCCTCGGCGAGCGCGAGCGCCTCCTTTTCCGCCTGGAGCGCCGTTAGCGCCGCCTCAAGGCGAAGTTCGGCCGCTTCGAGCACGGATTCTCGCGTCGCAATGTCCGCCTCGCGGGCGTCAAGCTCCGCCTTGCGGGCCTCAAGCTGCTCGAGAAGCCGCTCCGCGGTTGCGCTTTGATGCGGCGGGGCGATCCCCGGCGTTAATGCGATCGGCGCGCCGACGGGCGATTCCGCCGCGCCGGCGGCGGCGAAATGCAGCCAGACTCCGGCGACTTTGAGCGACGCGAGCGCAAAAAGCGCCGTCATGACGACGGGCGTCAGCCTGATCCGCTTCGTGCGAAATACATCTCTCACGCGGCCCTCTTCGGCTTTGCGCCCCTGCTCGCGCCGATCGCGCGAACATCGCTTACGGCCGCCTCGATCCGTTCGGCGATGCGTTCGCCTGCGGACGCCATGACGGAAAGCTCGTTGACAAGCGCCTCGGCGCGCGCGGCGGCGGACTGAAGCTCGGCGCCCTTCGCGATTCCGCCGGCCTCGAGCCGCTTCAAGGCCGCGTCCGCCCTGCCGGCCGCAAGTTCGAAGGAATCAAGCGCGATCTTCAATTCCTGCTGCGCCTTCATCAAGCGGTTCAATTTGCGCGTGATGGCGACGCCGCCGACGGCGCCGATGACCAGGATCGCGGCGACGGCGAAATCAAGAAAGACGCCGACGGTCATCGCGCACTCTCCAGCTCACGCATCAGGCCGTCGGCGTTGACGCCCTCGTCGAGCTTCACCGCGATTGTCTCGCCGAGGCGGCCGACGCGGCCTTTCGCAACCGGCGTCTTTCCAGTCCTGAATTCGACGCGGGCGTCAGCGCCGGCCGCGAACATCAAGGTTTCGCCGGGGGTGAGCCGGCAAAGCTCGCTGACGGTCATCATTCGGTCCGCGAGCACTGCGCAGAGTTCAACGTCGGCCCCGACGACGCCGGCCCCCAGTCGTCGTCTCCAGACCTCTTCCGTCGCCCCGGAATCGCCGATGAAATCGCGCGACAATTGCTCGCGCACCGGCTCAATCGTCGCGTGCGGCGCGAGAACCGACGCCTTGCCGACGAATTCGTCGATCCTGATCTTGAACTTCGCAAGCGCGCAGACGCTCGCGTCCTGCGCGATCGCAGCAAAACGCGGCGTTGTTTCGATGCGGTCGAGCGAGAGGCCGGCGGCCGCAACCGGCGCGAAGGCCTCGTCAAGATCCTCAGTCAGCACGGCAAGCATTCGCCCGGCGAGCCCGAGTTCGATCGCCGTCAGCGCGCGGCCATCGGGCGAAGCTGTCGCCCTCCTTCCGCCAAGCAGGAGATCGACAATGCAATGAACAAGCGCGCTATCCGCGGCGATGAGCGCATAGCCGTTAAGACCTGCGGCGCGAATGACGCCGATCACGCCGGCGGTCGACAGCGACTGAATGAAGTCCGCAAAGCGCGTCGATGTCACATTATCGAGCGTCGCTTCGACATTTTCATTGGTCAGCTGCCGCAGGCTTGTCGACATGAGACGCGCCGCCCGGTCGAATACGACGTCCAGGACAGGCAGCCTGCGATGCGATACGAGCGCCGAATTCACCAGCGCCTTAAGGCCGGATCGATCGACGCCGTCCTCGGCGCCGAAATCAAAGCCGAGAAGGTCCGTTAGCGGCGACTGCTCGGTCCAGACGACTTCATCCGCGTCCTTTTTTGTCTGCTCGGCGGCCAAGCGGAACTCCTATTGCACGATCAAGTTTTCAATGACGAGATCCGTCGCGGCGCCGCCCCCAAGCGGCAGACCGGCGCGTTTCAGCATTTCCGCCTTCACGCGCGCCATATTCTCGCTGCCCTCGAGGTCTTCCGGCGACAGCTCACGCAGAAAGAAGGCGATGCGTTCCCTGACCAATGGGCGCTTTTCCCGGATCTCGGCGAGCGCGGCGCCGTCGCGCGCAACGATTTTCACCGTCAGTTTGAGGTAAGCGGACCGACTGTCGGCCCCGTCCGAAAGATCGACCAGAAACTCCTCGGGCGGCCCGTAGTATCTCCCGTCCTTCGACGCCGCGAATTCCGGGAGCGGATCCGCCGGCAACTTCAAATTCGCGGTTCTAAGAACTGTCGTCGACAACGCCAGCATGAACGTCACGGCGAGGGAAAAAAGGACGATGTGTTTGCCGGGCGTCCTGACGCGGACGCGCGCATGGCTTTCGACATGCGCCGCCGCGTCCCCGTTTGCCCCATGTCTGATGGTCGGCTCCAAAGGCGTCCTCCGGTCCCGATTTGTCGGAAATCACGGTTAAAGGAGCGTTAGAGGAGCGCTTCTTGCCCGGCAGAATTTTCCGCCGACGCGGCGCGCTGCGGCGCAACCCTTTGAATCGACGACGCTATTCCGTGGCACGCCGGTTGCGACCGGAATTTCGACCCTTTTTGTCCGTTAACGGAACATTAATCGATGGAAAACGCTGTCACCGCCGGTCTCGCCAAGCAAATCGTGCTCGCACGCGCGCTTGAGACGGCCGCCAACAATATTGCGAACCAGACGACATCGGGATTCAAAGCCGATCATGTCGCCTTCCGCGAATATTTGGCGCGGATCGATCATGAAACGACAGGCGATCCGATTGTTTCTCTCGTTACCGATCCCGACACTTTTACGGACTTCGCCGCCGGAGGCCTTGAGCAAAGCTACCGCGACCTTGATTTCGCGATCGACGGCGACGGCTTTTTCGCGGTCGAGACCGCGGCCGGAATCCGCTATACGCGCGACGGCCGCTTCAGCGTCAACGCTTTCGGCGAGCTCGTGACCCGCTCGGGCGCCTCGGTGCTCGACAGCGGCGGATCGCCGATCCTCGTCGATCCGGAGGCGGGGCCCCTCCTCGCGACGCCGGACGGCGAGCTGCAGCAGAACGCGACGCCGATCGCGCAACTCGGCGTCTTCCGCTTCGGCGATCTCCGCCAGCTCCGAAAAGCCGGCGACAACCTCTTCGCCGCGAGCGAGGAGCCATCGGCCGCCGTCTCGCCGCGCGTCCGCCAGGGCTTCATCGAGACGTCAAACGTCAATCCCGTCGCCGCGATGACCGACATGATCGAAATCATGCGCGCCTATGAGCAGGCGGCGCAGCTCGCTGAAACCGCGAACGAGCTCGCCCGCCGCGCGGTCGAAACCCTAAGCGCCTCGTCATAGGCCGGAGGAAAGTCATGAAATCCCTGTCGATCGCCGCAACCGGCATGCTCGCGCAGCAGCGCAATGTTGAAGTCATCTCGAACAACATCGCGAACCTCAACACTGTCGGCTACAAGCGGCAGCGCGCAGAGTTCCAGGATCTTCTCTATCAAACGATCGAACGCGCCGGCGCGCTCTCCTCAGCCACCGGAACGACGGTCCCGAACGGGATCCAGATCGGCGCCGGCGTCAAGACCGGCTCAGTCTATCGCATCACCGAGCAAGGCGCCGTCACGTCGACCGCCAACGACTTCGATCTCGCCGTATCGGGACGCGGCCTCTTCCGGGTCGAGCTTCCCGACGGCCGCGAGGCCTATACGCGCGCCGGCAATTTCGCAATATCGGCTGACGGGCGCATTGTGACGGAAGACGGATATGAATTGGCGCCGGGCGTCACGCTGCCTGAAGACGTCGTCGACGTATCGGTCTCAAAGGACGGCGTCGTCGAGGCGCGCGTCGCCGGCGACCAGAATCTCCGCGAAATAGGCCGTATCGATCTCGCCGTCTTTTTCAATGAAAGCGGGCTGGAGGCGATCGGCGACAATCTGCTTCTCGAAACGACAGCCTCGGGCGAGCCTGTGATCGGCAATCCCGGCGATCCGGGCTTCGGACAAATCCTGCAAGGCTATCTTGAGAACGCCAATGTCGATCCCGTTCAGGAGATTACGACCTTGATCGCCGCGCAGCGCGCTTATGAGATGAATGCGCGCGTGATTGAGACCTCGGACGAGATGCTGTCGATCAACGCTAATCTCCGTCGATAGGGAGCGTTAGGTGATGCCGCGCCATTTGCGTGAAATTCCCGCTCGCGCCGCCGCCGCGCTGTTGGTCATCGCCGCTATCGCTTCGCCGGCGGCGGCCGCGCCCGACGGCGCGCTCATTAAGACCCGCCTCGCCGACCATGTCGAGGAATTCCGGGCGGTGTTGGCTGCAAAAGGCGTTTCACCTGACGCGCGCCTCACTCTCGCCGCGCCCGAGGCAATCGTTGAATCGGCGCCTGGCGCGCCGCTCGTCTTTGAGAGCGCGACCTTCAACCCGGCGACCGGACGCTTTCTCATTCGCGCGCGCGGCGCGGAAGGGGCGCCGCTCATCGCCGTCGCCGGCGTCGTCGCGACGCCTGTCACGCTGCCGGTTCTTGCGCGCGCACTCGATCGAAACGAAGCAATCAGCGAAGAAGACATCGGCTGGATCGAGCTCGCCGACGCGCGCGCCGGCGCTTTTGTCGATGACGCTGACCTCCTGATCGGCAAAGTCGCGCGCCGTCCGCTCCCGGCGGGCCAGCCGCTCCGCAAGACGGACGTGCAGTCGCCTGTCCTCGTCAGGCGCGGCGAGACGGCGACGATCGTCCTTGAGGCGCCGGGCTTGCGCCTGACGCAAGGGGCGGTCGCGCTCGCCTCGGGCGGCGCGGGCGACATCGTCGCCTTCCGCAACATCAACAGCGACCGCGAGATCAAGGCGGTCGTCGCCGCGAAAGGCGTCGCCAAGGCGCCGTTCCGCCTCAATGAGGCCGTCGCCTCGCTGGAGCAATAAATGCAGACCCGATTGTTGACGCTCGCTCTCCTTCTCCTGTCGCTTGGCGGCTGCGCCGTCGGCGACCGCATCAAGAACATCGGCCAGGCGCCTGAAATGTCGCCGACGGAAAACCCGGCGCAGCTTTACGGCGGGCGCGCCGTCGCGATGCCGATGCCGCTGGAGTCCATCGAGCCGACGAACGCCAACTCGCTCTGGCGCGCGGGCTCGCGAAGCTTCTTCAAGGATCAGCGCGCGCGGCGCCTCGGCGACATCGTGACGGTCGTCATCGACATCGATGATCGCGCCCGCCTCAACAACACGACGGAAAGGACGCGCGACAATGGCGAGACGGCGGAGATACCAGCCTTCGGCGGCTTCGAGCAGCTCCTCGTCGACGTGCTGCCGAACGGCGCGAACGCCGCCCAGCTCGTCGATCTTTCCTCAGGCTCGACGGTCAGGGGCGAAGGCAGCGTCGACCGGCGCGAAGATGTCGAACTCATCGTCGCGGCGGTCGTCACCGACGTCTTGCCGAACGGCAATCTTGTCGTCGCGGGCAAACAGGAGGTGCGCGTCAACAATGAAGTGCGCGAGCTCACCGTCACTGGCGTCATCCGCCCTGAGGACATCTCGAACGCCAACCGGATCAACCACACCCAGATCGCCGAGGCGCGCATCTCCTATGGCGGGCGCGGCCAGCTGACCGACGTGCAACAGGCGCGCTACGGCCAGCAGCTCTACGACATCATCTTTCCCTTCTAGAGCGGCGTGCGCTGAAGCGTGGGCGGTTCAGCGCGTAAACGCCGCGACAAACAATGACGAGAGCTTCGCGCCCCGATTCCGAATCATGGCGCGAAGCTCTAGCCGCTTGTCTTCCATTCTCTCGCGCTTGCCGAGGAGGGTTACGAACCGCCGCTTCGCAACAATCGGGTGACCTTGCGCGCCGAGATCGGCTAGGATCGCGGCATGTCGCGCTTCACGACTTTCGAAACGGCGGTCGGGCGCTGCGCTGTACTATGGCGCGGCGAACATCTCACGGGCGTGCTCCTCCCGGCGGCGAATGACGACGCCATGCTGAAGGCGATCGCGCGACGCGACGCCGGCGCGGCCGCAGCGCCGCCCCCGCCGTTCGTTCAGGATGCGATCAAGAAAATCATCAGCCTTTGCGCCGGCGAGCCCGTGTCATTCGAAGAAGTTCCGCTCGACCGGAGCGCGATCGAGCCGCTCGCCAACCGCGTCTACGACATCTTGCTGCGCACGCCGTTCGGCGAGACGACGACCTACGGCGCGATCGCCGAAGAGCTTGGCGACAAGGCGCTGTCGCGCGCGGTCGGCGCGGCGCTCGCAGACAATCCGTTCCCGATTGTCATTCCATGCCATCGCGTTGTCGCGGCGGGCGGAAAAATGGGCGGCTTTACCGCGCCCGGCGGAACGGCGGCGAAGCGACGCCTTCTTGATATCGAAGGCGCATTCGCGGCCGACAAGCTGCCGCTGTTCGGGCGTTGACCGACGCCCGGCGCACGCGGCCCACATTCGGCGGCGCTGTTTTCACCGGTCATTAACCTGCGCTCAAGGCGTCACGCCTAGCCTCGCCCTATGACGCGCCCCAAAGTCTTCTGCATAGGCTTTCAAAAGACCGGCACGACGTCGCTTTACGCGGCGCTGACGGCGCTCGGTTATAGGACCGCCGCCGTCGTCGGGCGCGACTTGACGGCGGAAAGGCTCGAAGCGGAGGGCGCGGCGCTCTGCATCGAGACGATGCGGGATTACGATGCGGCGCAGGACATGCCCTGGCCGCTGTTCTTCCGGGAGCTCGACGCCGCCTTTCCGGGATCGAAGTTCATCCTGACCGTGCGCGAGCCCGAAAGCTGGTTTCGTTCGATCGAAGGTCATTTCGGCGCCAATCCCGGCGAGATACAAGCCTTCGCCTACGGCCGCGACGCGGCGGCGCCGGCGGGAAACAAGGCGCGCTATCTTGAGGTTTATGCGCGCCACGAGCGCGACGTGCGCGCCCATTTCATCGAGCGGCCTCACGACCTTCTTGTCATGGATCTCGAACGCGGCGACGGCTGGACCGCGCTCTGCGAATTTCTCGGCGCGCCGGTTCCGTCAGAAGAATTTCCAATGCGAAACCGTTCAAGCGACCGCAAGAGGCTGTCGTTCAGGCTGCGCCGCAAGATCAGTCGGATTTTCGGCCGCTATCTCGCGCCGGAGCGGATTTAGCGCCCGCCGCGGCCTTAGGCGCCTCGCCGGTCGATGTCTATTGGTCCATATAAATTCTAAAACCCCGAAACCCCGCGTCCCTTGAGCTTTTAGGGGCGCGGGGTCTCGTACTCGCGGAACGGATGTTCCCGAAGGTTTGGAAGAGCGGCGCGCGGGACAAGTCCGT
>Ga0073934_10011517_pt1 | contig 10673 bp, 8 predicted proteins | sample LarsenN4metaG_FD_76834 | JGI IMG/M metagenome (GOLD analysis project Ga0073934, IMG submission 76834) | Hot spring sediment bacterial and archeal communities from British Columbia, Canada, to study Microbial Dark Matter (Phase II) - Larsen... ... | reverse complement strand
TTGGAGCTCGCGAACGCCGTGTTCGACAGAGTACGACGAATTTGCGGAGGTCCATGCCTCGATCCGGATGGGGTGATCCTGCTGCGGCACCCATCCAAGCTCACCGTGGAATCCCGCTTGACGCCGTGTGCGAGAAAAGTCTACGGAGAATCGACAGTCCTCTGGTTCCGGGCAAATAGCAAATAGGCCTACAAACAATCTCCATGTCGAATCCATGGTCAGATTCAGTGCCTTGGTTCGCAGCTGCAGCCGGGATAGCGGTTCTTTTCTATCTGCTAGCTGCGTGGGCTATTCGAGGACCTGAGGACCCATGGCTCGCCACGCTTGCTCGGCCGGTTCTGACCGTTTTCCTGCATCTGGCACACAAGCTATGGGTTTTTCCAGGCGGAGACTGTCTTCCAAAAACCGGAGCGGCAATCCTCGTCGCAAACCATCGAAGTGGAGTGGATCCGGTCTTGCTCGGCCTCCTGACCCGCAGACGCGTGCGATTCCTGATGGCACGTGAGTACTTTGAAACCCCTGGGCTCAGGTGGGCATTTCGGAGCCTCGGATGTATACCCGTCAATCGCAATGGGAATGACCTGGGTGCCACCAAGGCCGCACTCAAGGCGCTCAGAGCCGGGGAGGTGATCGGCATCTTTCCCCAGGGTGGGATCCGAGAGGCCGGGGGTTCCCTTGAGGGCAAAGCTGGCGTCGCGCTCCTCTGCCTTCACTCCGGCGCCCCTGTCGTGCCCTGCTACATCGATGGCTCGCCAAACGTCGACAGCGTCTTTCTGTCGCTGATCACCCCATCCCGGAGCAAGGTCTATTGCGGCGTTCCGCTTCGATTCGATGCTCGAACCGGCAAGCCAACTCGTGAGCACCTGGAACGCGTGACAGACGAGATACTCGACGCCATTGCACGGCTCAAGCCGATTGCGTTACGGTCTTCTCAGGAGGTCGAAACACCGGACTGAAACGAGACACCGAACAAAATCCCGGTGACAGGAGCCCAAAACCCCTTTGACCCTTCGAAGCTGCCCAAGTAAACTCCCCCCTCTGTCGGAGAAACCCAACATGAAAGTGACCGTTGCCAAAGCGCTCGGAACTTGCTTTGGCGTTCAGGACGCAATTGACCTCGCTCTCGACGAGTCTTACCGCGGCGATTTGACCGTGATTGGTCAGCTCGTGCACAACCCACAGACCGTCGAACGGCTCCGCCGCAATGGCGTCCAAATCGTCGACAAGTTGAATGACGACGAGATAAAAACTCGCAACGTTATGATCACCGCCCATGGGGCCCCTGAAAGCCTAAGGAGCCGAGCCGAAAAGAAAGGGTATCGTGTGATCGATGCCAGCTGCCCGCTCGTCCTCCGAGTCCACAAAGCTGTGGCCGAGATAGTGAGAGCAGGATTCCACCCCGTTGTGATCGGCCAGGCTGAGCACGTTGAGGTCAAAGGGATCGTGGGCGACCTGAAGGAGTATACGGTTATCCGGGACGAGACCGAAATTCCCAAGCTTGCTGGCCGCTCGAAAATTGGGATTGTCTGCCAGACAACTCAGCAGATCGACTTCGTCAATCGAATAGTCCAGCTCATTCGCTCGACCTATCCTGAAGCTCAGGTGGAGTTTCGCGATACGGTTTGCAAGCCAACTAAGGATCGCCAGGTAGCAGTTCGTGAGTTGGCTCGAGAGGTTGACCTCATGATTGTGATTGGAGGCTACAACTCCTCGAATACAAAGAAACTGAAGCTCGTATGCGATGAGCTTGGGGTGAAGGCATACCACATCGAACGCGCAAGCCAACTTGTGCCCGAGATGTTCGAAGGTCACGAGCATGTCGGTATTACGGCGGGCACATCGACACCGCACGAGGTGATCGAAGAGGTCTACTATGCAATTCTGAACATGCCCGGCGTTGATCAAGCCGCCTGCTCTGGCCTCCCCGAGCGTGAGAAGAACCTGTACTGAGGCCCCTGACGTGTGTTTCCTTTCCAGGAGAATGGCGCCTTCCAGCTGAAGCTGGAGGAGCTGCCCCGAGACGAATCCGGCCTGGTCAGCTGGGTTCAAGTTTTCGGAGTGGCCAGACCCCTTCGCGTGGAGATCGGGGTGGGTGTCTCCGCATTCTTGATCGAGCTCGCATTAAGGGATCCTGAATTCAATTACGTCGGGTTCGAGTACTCTGCAAAGCGTGTCGCAAAGTTTTTGAAAAAGGTCGAGACCCGATCCGTCAACTCGATTCGTGTCGCGCATGCGGACGCAACCCGCTGGCTTGAAAGGCTCTTCATTCCCGGATCAGTTGATTCGTTTTACGTGAATCACCCGGATCCCTGGCCGAAACGCCGGCATGGCAAGAAGAGGTTGATCAACCGCCAGAACGCAAATCTACTAGCACGTTTGCTGCGGCCGGGCGGAAGACTCTCGCTGCGAACGGATTTTGCGGCGTATGCCCACCACATGCTCGAGATTCTGGATGAGACTCCGAACTTGCGCAACGTCTCGGGTCTGGGTTCCTTTGCGCAGCGCCCACTGGATGCCATCGTCACGCACTATGAAGGTAAGTTTCTCAAGGTAGGCCAGCCGATATACTACCTCGAGTACGTGAGGCAGGTCTCGCCGGGCCCTGACAGTGGACAAGCCACCTGAGCTGCTTCAGAAGATAGATAGATTCCCGACTTCGCCCGGTGTCTACATCATGAAGGACGAAGTGAGCCGGATTATCTACATTGGAAAAGCAGTCAATCTGCGCTCAAGGGTAAGGAGCTATTTTGGGTCGACTTCGGACGCGCGCGCCTTCTACAAGCTCCTCGTGACTAGAGTGGCAGATGTGGACTGCATTGTCGCCGAATCAGAAGCTGAAGCACTCATCCTCGAGAACAACCTCATCAAGAAGCACCGCCCCGTCTACAACATCCGCCTCAAGGACGACAAGACTTACGTCAGCATCAAAGTGACGTTGACGGAAGAGTGGCCGCGGGTGCTTGTTGTGCGCCGTTACAAACGTGATGGAAATGCGTACTTCGGCCCGTACGGACGGGCTGGCGCCGTGAGGGAAATGCTCCGAGTCATCAAGACCGTTTTCCCGCTACGCACATGCTCCAACGCTTTCTTCAAGGGCCGCACGCGACCTTGCATTGAGCACGAGATAGGGCGTTGCACTGCGCCTTGTGTGAACTTGGTCAGCAGGGAGCGTTACCTCCAAGATGTTGACGAGGTACTTCTTTTCTTGAAGGGGAAGAACAAAGAGCTGCTGAAGCTCCTTGAATCCAGGATGAATTGTGCCGCCGCATACCGTCAGTACGAGCTTGCGGCACGCTACCGCGACCAAATTAAAGCCATCCAGAGGGTCTTTGAAGCCCAAATGGCGCAAGACTGGGGGCTCGGGGACCTTGATGTATTCGGAACCGCATGGGAAGGAGAAAGCGTCATCATTGCAGAGATCCTGGTGCGAGGGGGGCGGATCATCAACTCCGCCACGCACACGTTCCGGACATCCCTGGAGCGCGAAGAGGTAATGGCCAGCTTTCTCGCGCAGTATTACCTCGTTGAACGATACATCCCGCGAGAAATCATCTGCGATACAAGATTTCCCGAAATGGAGATTCTTTCTGAGTGGTTGCGTGACAAGCGAGGCGTCAATGTCGAGATTCATGTGCCTGAACGGGGAGACAAGTTGAGGCTTGTGGAGATGTCCCGCAAAAACGCGCAGGCAGCCTTCAGCATAGAGAGAACACGTGACGAGCAAATCCAGGGGATCCTGAATTCTCTTCGAGTGAAACTGGGAATGAGCACCCTCCCACGACGCATCGAATGCTATGATATCTCGAATTTCCAGGGCTCGCTGGCTGTTGGAGCAATGGTGACCTTTGAGGATGGACATCCGGTAAAGAATCGGTACCGGCGATTTAAAATCCAAACCGTTGTTGGCGCAGACGACTTCCGTTGTCTGCAGGAAGTTCTTCACCGCCGTTTGAAGAACGGAGTTGAGGAGAAGGATCTGCCGGATTTATTGGTTATCGATGGAGGCCGTGGCCAACTGGGAGTCGCCGAAGAGCTGCTAAGAACTTTCGGGCTGTCGACCAGCGTGTCCGTCCTGGGGTTGGCCAAGGAGCGCAAGCACCGGGGGACTCAGGAGCGGATCTTCGTCCCCGACCGAAAAGACCCGTTACCTCTCTTTCAAGACTCTCCAGAGTCGCTCTATCTGCAACGAATCCGCGATGAGGCACACCGCTTTGCTGTTTCCTACCACCGTGAGCTTCGAAAGAAGGCAACTCTGCGTACAGGTCTCGAGGGAGTCCGCGGTGTGGGCAAGAAGAGGCGGGAAGCACTCCTCGAGCATTTCGGTACTTTGAAGGCACTGCGTCTTGCGAGCACTGCCGAGATTGCAGGTGTGGTTGGAGAGTCACTCGCTCGTCGAATTCAGGACGTCCTGTGCAGTCCTCCCACGCCTCCAACGAGCAACTTGCCTGGTGGAGCCGACACCCACACCTGAGGGCCTGCCGGAACCTGCTTCGGTGTGTAACTTCTCTACACTCGGGCTGCGCATGGACCGGGGCAGTCAGGGTCGACGTCCCCGGCTACACCGAAACTGGCCACAGCTTCCCTGGAGCCAGTATGAATCTCGAAGATCTTTGTGAGCTTCATGACATCGAACAGCTCCTGGATCGCCTCACGAAGGCCGCAGAGTTTGAGCGTGGACTCCCGACTTCTGGCCTTCTTGAGCAATCCAACCAGGTGACCAAGCCCAGCGCTCGAAAGGTATTCGACATTGCTCAGGTCGATGACTACTTTCAGACTCGCCTTGGATTCGATGTACCGGCCCAAGCTTTCCAGAGTCTTCAGTATCTCGCGTTCGTCACGAATCCGTCCGCGTGTAAATCCGAGGACAACGATCCCGTTGATGACGTTGGACGTAAGGAGGCCATCCTTGGTTGGTTCCATATGCGTCACTCCCACTCTGCCTTTCGGGCTGAATTGCCAGGTAGTTCCAGTGAAATTACAGGTGCCTCGCAAGCACCAGCGTGCTGCCGTCCGAGTAGTACTCGACGCGATCCATGAAATGGGAAATCAGGTAGAGACCACGCCCACTTTCCCCCCACACTCCTTCGGACTGAAGTGGGTCTCGAACGCTGTTCAGGTCAAATCCGCTGCCTTCGTCGGAGACCACTGCACCCCATTCAGTGTCAGTCAGGAATAGCTGCAATCGAACTTTCTTCCTGAAATCTCCCTTGTTTCCGTGCTTGACCGCGTTCTGCAGAGCCTCTTCTATGCACAACCCGACCCTGGATTCCTCCCCTGGAATGATCAAACTTTCGCTCTTGAGAAACTCGAGCGCTCTAACGACCAGAGGTGTGATGAGCGCTATATCGCTCGGAATCTCGCGGTCGTATAACGTCTGCCCATGCGTGGGCGCAGGCTCTGAATGTACGACGATACGCGCTCTGGACTGAGCAGTATCGCCTTTGTGGGTCGCCATCGACGAAGAGTAGGATGCCTTCCCGTGACCGTCAAACAGAGCGGCCTATCGGTCCGTTCCGGGATGCGTGCTCCATAACCGGCGCGTTTGACGCTATTCCTTGAGAGTGCTACATTTCCGCGTACGGTTCACGGGGATCGACCGATTACAAGCACCTCCACATGAGCACTTCAACACGCACTTTCCGTAGGCGAATCGGAGAGATTCTCGTTAACGATGGAATTGTCTCACAGGAACAAGTAGACGAAGCACTTGCGATCCAAAAGCGGACACTCGAGCCGCTAGGGGCGATCCTCATGGACATGGGGGTTGTGACCGAGTCGGACATTGCTCGATGCATGTGCCTCCAGTACCAGCTTCCCTTCATCTCAATGGGAAACTACGAGCTTGATGAGAAAGTTCCTCAACTTGTCGCGAAGGAGATACTGCACCGTCACAAGCTTTTGCCCTTCGACAAGGTCGGCAATATGCTCCTCATCGCCGTAGCAGAGATTCCTCCAGAAGAGGTACTCGCTGAGATCGCAAAGCAAACTCAGGTTACAGTTGCTCTGTACGTCGGCTACCTCTCGGAAATCTCGAAGGAGCTGGAACGCCTCTGTCCTTGCGAAGCCAAGTCCGCTCGTAAAGGGGAAGACTCCGACGCAGAGTCCTACCTGGAAAGCGATTCGGCCAGAGACAGCAATGCGAAGGATGACGGAGAGAAGGTGCTCGTGTTTGGATCACCCAATCAGTCGTTCCTTGCTGAGCTTGACTCGACCTGGGACACGATCTTCGAGCAGTCCAAGGAGCCAGGGGACTCGAAGAAGTAGTCCTCGGCGCCGACTTGCTTTGAGCCGTAACCGTCCCTACAATCCGCGGTCAAATGATCCGCGAGAGGGAAGAATCGGCGCTGCAAACGCCCATGATGCGGCAGTACTGGGCCGTCAAGGAGAAGTACTCCAAGGAGATCATCTTCTTTCGCATGGGCGACTTTTACGAGATGTTCTTCGACGACGCGAAAGTGGCCTCGGAGATTCTCGGAATCGCCCTCACGTCCCGCTCCAAAGACAAGGATGCGATTCCAATGGCGGGAGTGCCGGTGCGATCCGTGAACTCGTACTTGCCCAGGCTGCTCAAAGCCGGCAAGCGGGTTGCAATCTGCGAGCAGCTGGAGGATCCGAAGGATTCCAAAGGGCTTGTGGAGCGCGAGGTTGTTCGGATCATTTCCCCCGGAACAGTCACGGACGAACGCCTGATTGGTGAAGGATCCAACAATTATATCTGTGCCGTCGTCGTGGACGGGGATAGCTGCGGCCTGGCCTGGCTTGACGTCACGACGGGGCAGTTTCTCGTGTGGGAGTCTGACGACCTGGCTGCAGTGGGAGCTCAGGTTTCTCGCCTGGAGCCCGCAGAGTGCATCCTCGCCGATGGACTTTTGTTCCAACTCGACAGGCACCAAGAGATCGAGCGCGCCCTGCACACAACCGTAAAAACGCCCATTCCCGATCTGTGTTTCGATCGAGAAACAGCCTACCGATGCCTCACAGAGCACTTCAAGACGCGCACTCTGGAAGGCTTCGGCTGTGAGCGCCTGCAAAAGGCAATCCAGGCCGGTGGAGGCCTGTTGAGCTACGTGCAAGAGACGCAGATGACCTCTCTTGGCCACATCACCAAGGTGGCTGTGTTTCAGTCGAACCGTCATGTGCCAATTGATCGAGCGACTCGGCATGCGCTGGAGTTGACCGAAACTCAGCGCGGTGAGAAAGGGGCCGGCACTCTGCTTGCCGTGCTCGACGCCACCGCAACGTCCCTCGGCAGCCGATTGTTGAAGGAATGGCTCCTGACGCCACTTGCGGCTGTTGACGCCATCAATGAGCGGCTGGATGCGACGGCCGAGCTGCATGCAAGGCCAGAAACGCGGGACTTGCTCGCGGACCTTCTGCGCCAGGTCCACGACCTGGAGCGAATATCCACGAGGTTAAGTTACAAGAGCGCCAACGCCAGGGACCTTGTCGCGTTGAAGCAGACTCTCGAGCTGCTACCCACGATTCGCGCGACGCTGGGATCCTGTAAGTCCGCGTTACTCTGCGCGGCGGCCAACAGACTCAACGCTCCCGAGGGAATCAGCAATGAGATAGCCAGGGCAATCGTGGAGGCGCCTTCCATGAGCATCAGGGAGGGTGGGATCATCAAGGATGGATACGACGCTCGAGTCGATGAGCTCAGAGAGATCGACTCTCAGGGAACAAAATGGATTGCACGTTTTCAAGAAGAGGAGATTCTCCGGACAGGGATCCCTACGCTCAAAGTCGGCTATCACCAGGTCTTTGGCTACTTCATAGAAGTCACGAACACTCATCGGGACAAGATACCAGAGAATTATGTTCGAAAGCAGACTCTCAAGAATTGCGAGCGTTATATCACTCCCGATCTGAAGGAGTATGAGGCCAAGGTCCTCAATGCCAGGGACCGCGTCATTGCGCTCGAGCTTGAGATCTTTAACCAGATGAGAGACCGCGTTGCTCTTCATATCCCCATCTATCAGGCTGCCGCGCTGGCCCTTGCAGAGGTGGATGTGCTGGTCTCATTTGCTGGGCTCGCGAGTCGTAGAGGCTGGGTTCGACCCACCGTGGACACTACCCTCGCCCTGAACATACAGAGCGGTCGCCACCCAGTCGTCGAGGCCGGTACTGTCCGCGAGAGCTTCGTTGCAAACGACATCGATCTCGACAAGGACCGTCAAATCATGGTGATCACTGGTCCCAACATGGCTGGGAAATCTACTTACATTCGACAGGTGGCGGTGCTGACGCTCATGGCACAAATCGGCTCCTTTCTACCTGCCGCCTCTGCGAGGATTGGTGCCGTCGATCGTATATTCACTCGCGTTGGAGCCACCGACGACCTTTCAAGGGGGCAGTCGACGTTCATGGTTGAGATGAACGAGACCGCCAACATACTCAACAACGCTACCGAGCGGAGCCTGATCATCCTCGACGAAGTCGGCCGAGGAACCAGCACCTTCGACGGCGTCAGCTTGGCCTGGGCCATTACGGAGCACATTGCTCAGCGCATCGGAGCGCGAACGCTGTTCGCAACTCATTACCATGAGCTGACGGCGCTGGCTCAGGCATTCCCAATCGTGCGCAATTTCAATTTTGCCGTCAAGGAGTGGAACGACGAGATCGTGTTCCTCCGCAGGATCGTGGAGGGTGCGACCGACAAGAGCTACGGCATCCACGTTGCACGGATAGCGGGCATTCCACGCGAGGTGCTCGAACGCGCCAAGGAAGTCCTCTCCAACCTCCAATCGCAGTCGATAGATGCGGATGATAGGCCTGCCTTGGCCGCTCACCAGACGGCACGTGCCGTTGCTCCTGGTTCAGCGAATCCGGCCTCCCGCCCCGACTTGCCTCAGACTCGCCAGCTCGACCTGTTCCACACAGCCAATGAGCGGCTTCTCAAGGAGCTGCGGAAACTGGACTTGGACCACATGACTCCGATGGAGGCACTGCACTACTTGGCCGAGATTCAGAAACGAATCGTCTGAAGACGAAGCTCGACTGTACGATCTGCCAGTGTCTTCCACGTAGGGAGCGTACTCACCTCGCTGCCAGATCAAGCTGTAGTTTAGCTACTTCCCGGACTACACGCTCCGCATCCCAACGACGTCGCTGGTCCTTGTCGATCATACCTGCGAAGACGGCCTGCATTCCGACCGGGTACTTCTTCAAGACATCTTCCGGAAGGGCGATCTTGAGCTCCCGGTTTGCCTGAATCACATCGTTTCCCTTCAGCTCCGGAAACGGCGGACTACCTACCGCCATCTCGTAGACGATGATGCCAAGGCTGAAGACGTCGGACTTGAACCCTCCATAATCGCCGTGCCCGCGCTCCGGAGCCATATATCGAGGAGTACCAAGAACAGGCCGCTTTTCGATCTGGTAGCCCCGCTCCTCATCCTTGAGTCGAAAAGATATGCCGAAGTCTGCAATCTTGACCCTTGCGGCAGGGGAATCGCTGGAAAGCTCACCCAGTATTTCGTACCAATTGCCATCTCTACGAAACCAATCGCGTAGAATGCTCGTGACCTCCTTGCGGACGGCATCGCGACGCGCAAGGAGACGGTAGATTCTGAGGATCTCCTGCATCATCTCTCGCGCCAGGTCAACCCTGTACTCGCACCGAGCTAGGTGAGCTCCTTCCAACAGCGCCTGTACTGCCCTTGAGTACTCATGGCAGCCGGCAAGGTGGCGCGCTCGCAGTTGCTGGAGCTCCGGGCTGTCAGGAACCGGCACCGTTTGCAGCAATCGGGAAAGCCTCCTATGCAGGTGTGGACGTTCCGGCTCCGTAATCCGCTCTGCCATGTAGCGTTGAAAAGCCACGTTGGTAAAACTGTACCAGGTGCGACCTTCCTCCACGACAAACCCCTGGGACAGCAAAGTCCTCACGATAAAGTAGAGCGATGTCTCATTGATTTCGTGGACCTTGAGCAGCGTATCGAAGAGGAACCTTGGTCCAATGAACGCTGCGAGCTCGAGAACGCTCTGCTCGACTCTCCCGAAGCTTCGATATTTCTCGTAAAGCCCCTTGCCCTCCTCGAGCTCGATCTCCTGCTGCCGTGGCCGATACATCAGCCGGCCGGACGGCTTATCTAGTGCCAGCACGCCCCGCTCGAAGAAACCTCGAAGGATCTCCAACAACTTTGCGAAGTTCCCACGGCTGAGCTTGTAGACGTGGGCAGCCAAGTCGAATCCCGTCAGAGCATCACGAAAGATCATCTGCAAGTAACGCTGGATCTGGTACTCCGTGAGCAGTCGCAGATAGAGCTCCTTGGTGTACGGAGCCAGGCGTTCGAGGATCTGTTTGAGGCTTTCGTTGGCACGGATCTCTTCGGGCGAAACGGTACCCAGTATCAAGATCCCTCTTGTCGTTATGTGCGTCGAAAGTGCTCCAAGCAGGTCGCACGCGACTGGGATGGCCGTCCCCAGGCTCAAGAGTCGAAGCACCATGGGGAATTGTTCTTCTCCAAATGCTCTCACAATCTCGGCCGCTATCTCTCGCAAGCCCTGTGAGCTTGTTGGCTTCATTTCGAAGACTTGCTCGTACAGATGCGGAATCCCCTCGATCCTCGAGCAATCCAGCTCGAAACACCTGGGTCCCGGTTGAGCATCATTACCAGTGGATGTGCTTGCCCGGAGCTGCCTCAGAAACTCGCTCACAAGACGCTTCTTGCCGG
>Ga0073934_10011516_pt1 | contig 10674 bp, 5 predicted proteins | sample LarsenN4metaG_FD_76834 | JGI IMG/M metagenome (GOLD analysis project Ga0073934, IMG submission 76834) | Hot spring sediment bacterial and archeal communities from British Columbia, Canada, to study Microbial Dark Matter (Phase II) - Larsen... ... | reverse complement strand
ACGTTCCCCGTTCTGCTGCAACTCGCGCACCTTGTCAGCTTTATGCTCCGGCCGGACTTCGGCGAAGATCTCGCTCTCCTTCAGCCCCGCCTGGGCGCCCAGGGCAACCGCCGTCTTGCGATGATCTCCGGTGACCATGGCGACCTTCAGGCCGGCACTGCGCAAACGGCCGATCATCGCAGTGGCCCCGGGCTTTAGGGCATCTTTCAACGCGAGCAGCCCGTGAAGCCGCGCATCGACGGAGAGGCCAACGATTGTCGCGCCCTGCGAAGTCCAGTTTTCGGCAAAGCCGTTTCCGGCGTTCACGTCCACTCCTTCCTCCGAAAGCCAGCGCAACGAACCGAGCCGGAGAGTCCGCGTTGATCCGTCCAGGACGCAATCGGCCAGGCTTCCGGAACCGCGCACCTCGCGCCAGTTCGAGAGGCCGATCTCTGCCTGGCTGCGGCGCGCGATTGCCTGGCTCAAAGGATGGTTGCTGTGCCGCGCGAGACTCGCTGCCATTTGCTCGATGTCAGCAGCCACAGAAGGCCCGGGATTGGCCTTCCACACCGCGACCACCTCGGGCCGCCCGGTGGTTAACGTGCCGGTCTTGTCAAACAGCACCACGGTGACTTTTCCGGCTTTCTCCAGGGCCACACCATCGCGGATCAGAATGCCACGGGAAGCCGCGGCGTTGGACCCCGCCATGATCGCCGCGGGAGTGGCCAGGCCCATCGCGCAGGGGCATGCGACAATCAGAACCGATGCGGCAATAATGAGCCCCGCGGCCAGCGCGGTCGCCGGCACATGCCCCGGCCAAAGCAGCTGCCCGAGTGTCTCGTGGACGGCCCGCGCACTCTGGGGCGCGAGCCCCCACCACAAGCCGGCGGCCAGGGCGACGGCCACAACGATGGGAACGAAGATGCTGCTCACGCGGTCACCCAACCGCTGGATATTGGCGCGGCTGGATTGCGCGCGCTGGACCGCGGCAATGATGTGCGCCAGCGCGGTCGCCTCTCCCGTGGCGGTTACTGTGGCGGCCAGGCGACCGTTCACGTTCGCCGTGCCAGCGTAGACAGATGCGCCTGGCCGCTTATCGACCGGGATGGATTCGCCGGTGAGCATTGATTCATCCACGGCTGATTCGCCTTCGACAACTTCCGCGTCAGTCGGCACGCGGTCGCCGGGCTTGATCACGATCCGGTCGCCCGCCTGCAGGTCTTTTGCCGCAACGATCTCCTCGTTGCCGGACCGGTTGATTCGTCGGGCCGTAGCGGGCGCAAGGTCCAGCAATTGCCTTAGCGCGCTGGAGGCTTTGGCGCTCACTCGCGCTTCGATCCAATGGCCCAGGCTGATCAGGGAGATGATCGCCGCGGCTTCCATGAAGTAGAGGTGATGCCCAGTCCCGCCAAGCAACGCCCAGGCGCTGTAGCCATAGGCGGTCGTGGAGCCCAATGCCACCAGGGTGTCCATGTTCGAGCTGCCGAGCTTTAGCTGGCTCCAGGCTCCCCGGTAAAACGGCCTGCCGGCGAAAACCTGGACTACCGTGGCAATGGCGAAGGCCAACCATTGAAACCAAGGCTTCATTCCCAGACTCAGACCCCACTCGCCAAGCATCAGCAGGGCCGTGCCGAAGATCCCGATCCACAAAGTCCATTGCCATTTTGCTGCCTTGTCCTTGCCAGCTGAGGCCTCCACCAGTTTCGCGCCGTAGCCCTCTTCCTCAACGGCTTTGAGCAGCGCGGGGAGGTCCGCGTGAGGCGTTGCCCAAAGGACTGTTGCGGAGTGAGTATCGAGGCTCACGGAGGCGCTCTGGACACCGGGAACACTCTGCAGCGCCTGTGTCACGTGACGGGCACAGTTGCCGCAGGTCATCCCGGAAATCGCCAGCGTTGTGGGCCCGGCCCGTGGCCCAACAACACCTGTTTGACCGGTTGGTTCGCGCTGAACCGTTGTTTGCATCCAGCAGCAAGTTTAGCGCAGGAGAGCCGGGAGTGAAAGAACAGGCCCTTGGAGGCCTTGGGGCCTGAGGTTGCGGTTACGGACGGTTAGGGAGGATCGCAAGGTCGTTTCGACGGTGCTTGCATGATTGGTGCTCGAAGCTATGCTGCGAGGCTCGCGCGCGAGGCAGAAGAAGTCGCCCACGATATTTGAGATTTGGGAGATCACGAAAGTAGAAGCCAGAAGGCCGAAGTTCGAAGTCCGAAGTCCGAAGTCCGAAGTTTGAAGGCCGAAGTTTGAAGGCAGGGAAGGCGGATCGAGTCCGAGCCAGCCGTTCTCATTGGGACAACCCCAAGTGGGGCAGACCTCCGGTCTGCCGGTGGCAGGGACCTCCGGTCCCGCGCGGAGTCGGAGACTCCGCCAACTGGCAGACCGGAGGTCTGCCCCACAGAGGCCAAAATGAGAATGGCCGGGGCCGAGCTCAGAAAAGTAAAAGCTGTCTTTCACAGTTACCGCAAAGTGAGTCTATGACGATGAGGAAAGAAACAGAGACATCCACACCGGCGGAATTGGGTTACACGATGCCGGCGGAGTGGGAGCGGCACGAAGCGACCTGGATCGGTTGGCCACACAACGAGACGGACTGGCCGGACAAGATCGACACGATTCGCTGGGTATACGGCGAAATGGTCCGCAAGATCGGAGCGGGCGAGAAGGTCCGAATTCTGGTTAACGACAGGGCGAGCCAGAAACTCGCAACCCGCTATTTGCGGCGCGCCGGAGCGGATCTGAAAACTGTGGAGTTCGTCGTGCATCCAACGAACCGCGGGTGGACCCGGGACAGCGGTCCGATCTTCGTCCGGCGCGCCAGGGGACGGAGACGGGAGACTGCCATCGTCCATTTCCACTTTAACGCCTGGGCGAAGTACGAGGATTGGCAGAAGGACCGGCGAGTCCCCGAAATCGCCGCCAAGCTGTTGCGGAAGCGCCTCTTCAACGCCCAATGCGCGGGCAGAGACTTTGTTGTGGAGGGCGGCGGGATCGAGGTGAACGGGCGCGGCACGCTGCTCACCACGGAAGAATGCTACCTTGATCCGAAAGTGCAGGTCCGCAACCCGGGGCTGGGGCGGAACGAGATTGAACAGACGCTCAAGTCTTATCTCGGAGTCAAGAACGTGCTCTGGCTGGTCGCCGGTCCGGTGGGCGACGACACGCACGGCCATATCGACGATATCTGCCGGTTCGTGAACCCCACCACGGTGGTGCTGATCCGCGAGACAAACCGCAAGGACATCAACTACCGTCCGCTGAAGGAAAACTGGGAACGCATCGAGGAATTGCGACTGGAGAACGGCTCGAAGCCGACAGTTGTGCCCTTGCCGATGCCGGCGCCCATTTACTTTGACGGATACCGGCTCCCGGCCAGCTACGCCAATTTCTACATCTCCAACGCGGCGGTTCTGGTGCCCACGTTTAACGATCCCAACGACCGGGTGGCTTTGGGGACCCTGGCTGAGCTGTTTACGGACCGGCCGGTCGTCGGGATTCATGCAGTGGACCTCGTGCTTGGTTTTGGGTCACTGCACTGCCTGACACAGCAACAACCTATTAACAAGAGCGTGGGATAGACTACAAACGCAGGTAGGGCGCGTCACTCCGTGCGCGCCGCCGTGCCCGTTCCCAAAGCCCCCGGCGCGCACGGAGTGACGCGCCCTACCCGCTTAGGTGTGTTCAGTCCCACTGACTCCTCAGTATCTGATTCATGCAAGTGGTCGGCGTTCAGTTTGACATCGCCTGGGAAGACAAACGGGCAAATTACCAGAAGGTTCGCCGGATGGTGGATGACGGCAACGTTCCTGCCGGCGCGCTGGTGGTCCTGCCGGAAATGTTTGCCACCGGTTTCAGCATGAACGCGGAGGCTGTCTCGGAACCTGCCGGCGGCCCAACGGAGCAGTTTCTCTCGGATTTGGCGAGAACCCGGGAGGTCTTTTTAATCGGCGGTGTGGCCGTCAAAGGCAAGGATGGCCGTTGCCGCAATAAAGCGCTCACATTTGCCCCGGACGGAAGGCTGATGGGCTTCTATGCGAAAATGCGGCTCTTCTCCCCGGGCGAGGAACATCTGCACTTCGCGGCGGGAGGCGCACCGATGATCTTCAAGGTCACTGGGGGCACCGTTTCCCCCTTCATTTGCTACGATCTCCGTTTTCCCGAGTTGTTCCGCAAGGCAACGGCGGCGGCGGCGCCGGACTTGTTTGTCGTGATCGCGAACTGGCCCGACAAGCGCATTCACCATTGGACGCGGCTGCTCCAGGCCAGAGCCATAGAAAACCAGGCCTATTTGGTCGGTGTGAACCGGATTGGCAGCGATCCGCAGAGCGCCTATTGCGGGCGTTCACTGATCGTGGATCCGCACGGAGAGATCATTGCCGATGCGGGATCCAATGAAACGCTGGTCAAAGCCGAGCTGGACCTGGCCAAACTTGGAGAATATCGGCAACGCCTGCCATTTCTCCGGGACCTCACCGCTTGACAGGCGCGACGCGGTGAACTTCATTGCCTGCGGAGAGGTGTGTATGAAGAGGATCGCAACGCTGCTATGCTTGGCCGGGGTCGGGTGGATCGCGATGGCCCAGGCGCAAGACGCCCCGCACGGGGGCACGAATGCGCCGCAACCGGCGCCCATATCCGTGTCTGCGATCGGACCGACGAACGCAGCCGAGGCGCAAAGCGAGCCGGAAACACCACTCTTTGAAGGCAGACCTTTAAACCTGTATGCCATCGGCCCCGGCTGGAAAGCCACTTCTGAGACTTCCACCGTGAGCGGGCCACTGGCTGAGCCCTTTGTTTCCTCGCGTCCCTCCGAGCTGCCGCGCCGTTTTCTGGAATTGTTCAATCCCCTGGCGCCGGTGCAGGCGCCCCCGGTCACCTTGCACCGGAGCATGGTCAAAGGCCTGAGTTCCCGGTCCTGGGCTTCGGTAGTTGGGTGGCGTCCTGGGCGGTCGGAGTTCCCGGATGTCCGGACGCACGAGCCATCGTCCAGTCTGCTGGTGTTTAAATGCTCGAAGTGAGTGGGGCTTGGCACGCTCCGGCAGCTCCGCTTCCGGCAGCTTCGCGGACAAGAAGGGTGGCGTTCGGGGCTCTTTTTCTCCTCAGCGGTTCGAGCGCTGCAACTGGTCAAAGATTCCGCCTTCGTTGAAGTGAATTTTCTGAGCCTGTTGCCAGCCGCCGAAAACTTCATCAATCGTGAACAATTCCACCTTGCGAAAGTTGCCGGAATACTTCTGCGCGACGGACTCAAGTCTCGGGCGGTAATAGTGCCTGGCGGCGATCTCCTGGCCTGCGGGCGTGTAGAGGAACTGCAAATAGGCCTTGGCGACTTCGGTGGTGCCTTTTCGGCTGGCCACTTTATCGACGACGGCAACCGGGGGTTCAGCCAGAATACTGAGCGATGGGACGATGATCTCGAACTTGTCCTGTCCTGCCTCTTTGAGCGAGAGCAGCGCCTCGTTCTCCCAAGCGATCAAGACGTCGCCGATCCCGCGCTGGACAAACGTGGTGGTGGCCCCGCGGGCGCCGGTGTCATAGAGCACCACGTTCTTGAGCAGCGCCGAAACAAACTCGCGGGCTTTGTTCTGGTCATTGCCGAGCTTCTTCAGGGCGTATCCCCAGGCGGCCAGGTAATTCCACCGGGCGCCACCCGAGGTTTTCGGGTTAGGAGTGACGACTTTGACTCCCGGTTTGGTTAAATCATCCCAGTCCTTGATCCCCTTCGGGTTGCCCGCCCGGACCAGGAACACAATGGTGGAGGTGAAAGGCGCGCTGTTGTTCGGCAACCGCTGTTGCCAGTCGGCGGGCAGAAGCTTTGCCTTTTCCGCGATGGCATCGATGTCGAAAGCAAGCGCCAGCGTGACGACATCGGCCTGCAGACCGTCGATGACTGCCCGCGCCTGTTTGCCTGAGCCGCCATGCGATTGCTGGAACACCACGTCGTCCCCCGTCTTCGCTTTCCACTCCTTGGCGAACATCTTGTTAACCTCCTCATACAGTTCGCGCGTTGGATCATATGAGACATTCAGGAACTTGATTTCTTTGGCTGGCGCAACCAGAAGCGACATGCCCAAAACGAAAGCTGCCATGGCGCGAATGCTCATTTCGGTTCCTTTCATGGGTTGGCAGTTGCAGAGAGTCAACTTCGGGGAAGCCGGCCGGGTTCGGGTAACAGCCAGTGCGTTGTCGATGGCAGCGGGCAATTTTGTGTTCATTTGGTCCTTTTATTCTTTGTAGCGCACATGCTTGCCGCCATCGAGATGTCCACACTCTAAGGCAAAATACGATTATGTCAATTTAGTAAATAGACTATTAATTGAATGTTCAAAGTACACGACATAAATTATTTACACAGAAACATAGACCCTTAATCGTCAAATCTCTATAAAATCGCTAGATTAATCAAAGCAGTTCTTTCAACTGGGCCATGGTGGCAGAGCGTCCGGCCATCAATCACTGGAGTGGCAGGTGACCGAGGGTTGCGCTCACAGGCGAGGCTCCTGGCAGCCTGCCGGGCCTCTGGGCGATCGACGGGGGCAGGTCACAACGCGGCACGCCAGGCGGCAATAAACATTCCGTTGCCGCCGGTGTCCTCGGTCCGCAGCATCACCCAGCCCTGCGGTTCCTCGCGTCCAGTCAGGGGGTTCACAAAAGCCCACCTGCTAAATCCTGGCACGTCGCGCTCGAAGCTGTCGGCCACCTCAATGGTCTCATCCCGTGTGAGCGTGCAGACGGCATAGACCAGTTTTCCACCAGGCTTGACCGCCCGGCTGGCGAAGGCGAGCAACTGTTTCTGGAGCCGGGCGAGTTCGAGGATGTCCTCGGGCCGAGAGGTCCAGCGGGCATGCGGATTCCGCTGCCATGTTCCCACGCCGCTGCACGGCGCGTCCACCAACACACCGTCGAATAGCGTTTTCGCAGGCAGGCGCTCGCCCCCCGTCCAATCGGCAACTCGATAGTTGAACACTTTCGCGCGGGCAGCCCGTTTTCTCAACTTGTCCAGCCTCCATTTTGCGCGATCGCTCGCCAGGATGAGCCCCGAGTTCTCCATGAGGTCCGAAAGGTGCAGGGTCTTGCCGCCTTCACCCGCGCAGGCGTCCCACCATTTTTCACCTTTGCGGGGCTGGCAAATGACACTGACAGCCTGGGAGTGGAGGTCCTGGATCTCGAATTGACCGGCGCGGAAGGGAGCCGAGCGGAACAGGTCATCCGCACCCCGATACTCCAGCGCGTCTCGCAGTGCGGGAGGTGCAACCGGAACGCAGTCTTTCAGTTCGGCGGCGAGTTGATCTGCCTGGGCTGGTCGTGAGCGCAGCCAGAGGCGCGGTTGTGTTTGCAGAGATCGGACCCAGGCGGGTGATATCTCCAGGTGCTCGGCAATCCACCCGGGCACAGCGCGCTCAACCATGGCGTCATCGGCAAAACTTCCGGGGCTGCGGGCATACTCCGCAGCCAACCGGAGCGCTTCGACAATCCGGGCCTGCGGGTTGATGCGCGGGTCGAGCCATTTCAGCCAACGGTAATAGGCGAACACTGCCTTGCTCACCTGGCCTGCGTCTGCGGCTGACAGGCCTCGCGCACTGCGCAGAACGTCCCGCAGCACGCTATCGGCCGGCTTTTCACGAGAGCTCTGCCCGATGACAGCCGCCGCCAATCGCAGGCATGTAGCACCCGGCTGCATTGCCGGAATCGTCGTGCCTTGGTCGTTAGACTCCACTTTGCGGAGACTGTGGAAGCGATCTCTCACTTTTGTTCCTGCGGATCCGATTCGCCTTGCCTTGTCTTCTAGTCGAGTTTCGTCTGCACTTCGAACTTCAACTTCGGACTTCGGACTTCAACGCGGGTGATCTCCCAAAATTTCAAATATCTTTGGCCAGGTTTAGAGTGTTCGCCGCAGGCAATTCTTTGAGAGCGGCGATCGAGCGGCGCGCTCGGCGAGCGCGCCCTACCTCGGAGCGCGCCCTACCCCGGCGAGCACGCCCTACCTCGGAGCGCGCCCTACCGCTAATTGCGGCGATTGCTTCTTGGCATCGGGTCTAGGACGGTCTAGGACTTCGCGAGCAATTGCCGCAACACGTAGGGCAAAATGCCGCCGTGCTGGTAATAATCCACTTCGATGGGCGTATCGATCCGGCAGATTACCGGCACCTCCTGAACCTGGCCGTTCGCGCGAGCAATCCGCAGAGTAAGATCCTGGCGAGGTCGCAGACTTTGATTCAACCCAAGGATATCAAAGGTCTCCGTGCCATCCAACCCCAGTGTCTGGGCACTGGTTCCATCTTTGAACTGGAGCGGAAGCACACCCATCCCCACGAGGTTGGACCGGTGAATGCGTTCGTAGCTTTGGGCGATCACGGCTCGCACGCCAAGCAAGGCGGTGCCTTTTGCCGCCCAATCACGCGAACTGCCCGTCCCGTATTCCTGGCCGGCAAAGACCACCAATGGTGTGCCTTCGGCCTGGTAGGCCATGGCCGCGTCGTAGATTGGGACTGGCTCACCCGCCCCGGCGGCGCCCTTGGCAAAACAGCGTGTCACGCCTCCTTCGCTCCCGGGCACGATCATGTTCTTGATCCGCACATTTGCGAAGGTGCCCCGGGTCATCACCCGATCATTTCCCCGTCTCGAACCGTAGCTGTTAAAGTCCTGGACGGGAATCCCGCGCTCCAGCAGGTATTTTCCAGCCGGGGACGATTTCTTGATGCTGCCAGCCGGGGAGATGTGGTCGGTCGTGACGCTGTCGCCGAAAATCCCCAAGGCGCGGGCGCCGCGAATGTCACTGATCGGCCGGCCTTGTGAGCCAAACTGCAGGAAGAACGGAGGTTCCTGGATGTAGGTGCTCTCCGGGTTCCACTGGTAGGTATTCCCCGTGCTGGCGGGAATTTCGTTCCACTTCGGGTTCTGGCTGGCAAAATCCTGATACAGCCTGCGGAAGACCTCGGGCTTCAGCGCGGCGTGCATCAGGTCGCGGATTTCGGCGAGCGAGGGCCAGAGGTCGCGGAGGTAAACGCTCTTGCCGTCCCTGCCCCGCCCGATTGGTTCCCTGGTCAGGTCGATGTCGACACGGCCGGCCAGGGCAAACGCAACGACGAGGGGAGGCGACATCAGGAAGTTTGCCTTGATGTTCTGGTGCACGCGCGCCTCGAAATTGCGGTTGCCGGACAGAACGGAAGCGGCCACGAGGTCATACTTGCCGACCGCTTCGTCGATTTCGGCCGCCAGCGGTCCGGAGTTTCCGATGCAGGTGGTGCAACCGTAGCCCACCAAATTAAATCCGAGTTTGTCCAGGTAGGGTTGCAGCCCTGTGGACCGCAAATACTCGGTGACAACGCGGGAACCTGGCGCCAAAGAGGTCTTGACCAGCGGCCCGACTGAAAGTCCGCGCTCCACCGCTTTGCGGGCCAGCAATCCGGCGGCAAGCATGACGGAAGGGTTGCTGGTGTTGGTGCAACTGGTGATCGCGGCAATCAGGACGGTCCCATGTCCGAGGGTCCCCGAGCATTCCAAAGCCGCGGCTGCGGGGTCGGGAGTGGGGCGGTTGTTGGCCATTTCCAACTCGGTCTGCGGGTTCGTGTTGCGGTCCACCGACTGTTGGCGCGACACCGGTTCCTGGCTGCCGCCGGCTGGAACCGTGTTGGCAGACGCGAGAACAACGTGCCTGGCCCCGAGAGCCGCCAGGTCCTTGCCGAAGCCATTTTCGGTCACCGGCCTGGTGAGGGAACCGACAAAGGCCTCCTTGAGGGCTGGGAGCTCAATGCGATCCTGCGGGCGTTTCGGGCCAGCCACACTGGGGACGATCGTTGCCAGGTCCAACTCGAGCTCCAGCGAATAGGCGATTTGACCTTTGGCGGGCATTCCGAACAAGCCTTGAGCGCGGTAGTAATTCTCATAGGCCGCGCACAGTTCCGCGCTGCGCCCCGTGGCGCGCAGGAACTTCACGCATTCCTCGTCGATCGGGAAGAAGCCGATCGTCGCCCCATATTCCGGGGCCATGTTTGCAATTGTGGCGCGATCGACGACCGGGAGGGCCGCGGCGCCAGGCCCATAGAACTCGACGAATTTCCCCACCACCTTGGCCTTGCGCAGCAGTTGCGTGACGGTCAGCGCGAGGTCCGTCGCCGTAACCCCCTCCCGCAGCTCGCCGGTGAGGTGCACACCCACAACATCCGGTGTCAGGAAGTAAACCGGCTGGCCGAGCATTCCCGCTTCAGCCTCGATTCCCCCAACCCCCCAGCCCACGACGCCCAACCCGTTGATCATCGTCGTATGCGAGTCGGTTCCAACCAGCGTGTCCGGGTAGTAAACCGGCGCCTGGTTGCCGGAGGATGACGAAAGCACGCCTTTGGCGAGGTACTCCAGGTTGACCTGATGAACAATGCCAATCCCAGGCGGCACCACCTTGAAGGTGTCGAACGCCTGCATGCCCCACTTCAGGAACTCATAACGCTCCCGATTTCGCCGGAACTCCATGTCCAGGTTCAGCGCGAAAGCCGCGTCGCTCCCGTAAAAGTCAACTTGCACTGAGTGGTCCACAACCAGGTCCACCGGCACCAGCGGCTCAATGATTTTCGGGTTCTTTCCAAGCCGCGCCACGGCCGAGCGCATCGCCGCCAGGTCCACCAGCAACGGCACCCCGGTGAAATCCTGCAGCAGCACCCGGGCGACAACGAAGGGGATCTCCTCGGTGCGCGGGGCGTTGGGCTGCCAGTT
>Ga0073934_10011515_pt1 | contig 10674 bp, 9 predicted proteins | sample LarsenN4metaG_FD_76834 | JGI IMG/M metagenome (GOLD analysis project Ga0073934, IMG submission 76834) | Hot spring sediment bacterial and archeal communities from British Columbia, Canada, to study Microbial Dark Matter (Phase II) - Larsen... ... | reverse complement strand
CCGCCAGGAACTGCAAGATTCGCTCCGGTCGCCAGCGCCGCTCGATGGCGGTGAGTTCCTGCTGCACGGCGGGCAGGAGATCTGCGCTGCGCAGCAGTTCCACGGCTCGGCTGAGGGTGCGGAACGCGCCTGAGAGATTGCCCTGACGATAGGCTTCTTCGGCAACCGCCCGCAGACCGAGGGCCAGCACCAGGCGCACGTCGGCACTGTCGTTGAGGCGGAGGGCCTCCTCCTCGCGGTCGAGCAGCGCCTGATGATCCCCGAGTTCGTGGAGCAGCAAAAGACCGACGGCGAGCTTCTCAGCGTCGACGACGAGACCGATGCTGGCAGGATCCTGCAGAGCCCTGTCGTACTCGGCGCGCTGCTGCGGGTGGTGCAGGGTTTCGTAGGCTTCCGCCAGGAGCGCTTCGCGGCGGGAGCGCAACTGTGCTGAGAACTCTCGCCGGGGTGACTGCACCGTGCGATCGGCGAAGGCCGCCGCCACCTGCGCATCGTTGCACTGGGGGGGCACTCCCAGGATGCGGTAGTAGTCGAGGGGCAGTTGCAGCAGTGGGGCGGACAGATCCATGGCAGCGCAAAAGGGGAGACCCTTCACAAAAGAATAGCGGTCGTCGGTGCGAAACGGGGCCGGGGTCTGCGAGAGGTGAGCGCACCATGATTCAGTATAAATTCCTATCGAATATACTGGTTGCGGCGGACATTCTGGCAGGCAGAGCGTTGGAAGTCGTGTTTCTGGCCGCGGCCGTCAGCCTGGCGATGTTTGCGCAAACCATGACAATCGGCCTCGGGTTGCTGCTCGTCTTCGAGGCCTATCTCCAGAAGATCGATTCGCCGCTGTGGCCCGCGTTCAATCGCCTCAATCCCTTCGGCAACCTGAGCGAGCCGCTCAAGGTGTACGGGGGTGCCAGTTGCGTGCTCGCGGGCCTGATGGCCCACCTGTTGCTGCGCTTCTATGGCAACAGCGTGCCGGGCGGATAGATGCCCGGGGTGAGCGGGCGGTTGATGAGCGAGGTGGCGCAGACGACCGTGCCGGCGGGCAGGACCGCTCCGGCGCCTACGGCGCAGGAAGGTCCCACGTAGCAGGGAGCTTCCAGCTGCGCTTCGGGATGCACATCGGCGCCGCTTCCGATCCAGACTCCGGCTTCCCGTTCGTGGGCATCGAGGGTGAAGGGCATCGCCCTGCGCAGGATGTCGAGGTGGGCCTGCCAGTAGCTCGTCGGTCTGCCGAGATCCAACCAGTAGCCTTCCCAGACGAAGCCCTGAACTTTCTCCCCGGCAGCCAGCAGCCCCGGAAATAACTGTCGCTCGAAGCTCCAGGGCGTCTCGGCCGGAACCGGTGCGAAGATCTGCCGGTCGAGGATGTACGTCCCGGCGTTGATCGTGTCGATACCGAGCCGTGCGGCTTCCTCGGCGGTCGGTTTTTCCCGAAAGGCGACCACGCGATTGCCGTTGCTCAGTTCGACCAGGCCGAAGGCGGTCGGATCGGCCACCCGGGCAAGGGCGAGGGTCGCCCGGGCGCCGCTTTGTTGATGGGTATCGATGAGGGCGCCAAGGTCGAGGTCGGTGAGGATGTCGGCGTTGAAGACGATGAGCGGCTCGCCGCTGAAGAGCGGTTCGGCCAGTTTGACGGCGCCGGCGGTGTCGAGGGGGGTACTCTCCCGGCTGTAGCGAATGCGCACTCCCAGGGCACTACCGTCCTGGAAGTACTGTTCGATCTGCTCGGCCTGATAGTGCAGGTTGATGATGATGTCGTGCACCCCGACGGCCCGACAACGTTCCACCATCCAGGCGAGAAAGGGCCGCTCGAAAAGGGGAATCATCGGTTTTGGCCGGGCGTAGGTCAGCGGACGCAAACGCGTTCCCTTGCCGCCCGCCACGATTACCGCCTGCATTGACAGATACTCCGGTAGAGTTTTGACAATTCACCATGCGGTATAATTGGCTCCACTGTCAACGTTGCGTCCCTATCGAGGTTTTGGGTGGGTAAGGTACCGCAGGTAATGCCCAGAAATTCCTTATGGAATGGGAAGATCTTTATTGCCGCTTTTGCTATCGGGATCAGCGTCGCTATCGGAGGGGGGCTCGCCTACGTTTCCAGCTGGCGTCCCTGGGAAACGATTGATCCCAGGCAGAAGTATATCAACGAACAGTTCGAAAAGGCGAACCTGGGTGACCGCCTCAACATCCTGCTGCTCGGCACCGACATCGTACCTTCCAACCGGGCCAACGAACGCAACTGGCGTCCGCCGACCAATTCCCTCGAAGGCAGAAGCGACACCGTCTTGTTGGTGCACTTCGATCCCGCCCAGAGCAAGGTGAATGTACTTTCTATCCCGCGGGATACGCGCACATCGATCCCGGGCCACGGCGAGCACAAGATCAACGTTGCCAACGTCTACGGTGGCGCCGCCCTTGCCGCCCAGACGGTGACCCACCTGACCGGGGCGCCGATCAATCGGTACGTACGTATCAATCCCCAGGGAGTGGTCGAACTGATCGACGCCCTGGGCGGGGTGACGGTCTACATTCCCCGGGCGATGCGCTACAGCGACGACTCCCAACACCTGTACATCAACCTTCCCCAGGGCTGGCACACCCTGAGCGGTCTGCAGGCCCAGCAGTATCTGCGCTTTCGGGCCGACGAACTGGGGGACATCGGTCGGGTACAGCGTCAGCAGGCCCTCCTCAGGGCTCTGGCCGACCGGGCGGTGCGCCCCGAAACGCTCGTGAAGATCCCCGAGATCCTGGAGATCGTCAAGAAAAACATCGACACCAACCTGAGCATCCAGGACATCTTTGCCCTTGCCAAGTTCGCCCGCCAGATCGACCTCAAGCAGGATCTGCGCATGATCATGCTGCCGGGTCGCTTCAGCCGCCCCGGCGAGTACGGGATCAGCTACTGGCTGCCGCAGACTGAGACAGCATCGCGCCTGGGGGCCCGCTTTTTCGGTGCCGAGGGTCAGGCTGCGGTCGAGCAACAGGCGCTCGAGCCGACCCGGGTGCACATCAGTATCCAGAACGCCACCGGCAGCCCGGGGATGGCCCGTCAACTCGCCCGCCAGTTGCAGAAGGCCGGTTTCCGGCACATCGGGCTGATGTCCGACCGGCCCGATCCGATCTGGACCACCGAGATCCTGCCTCAAAACGGTAACCTCGAAGCGGCGGATCTGGTGAAGGCGGCCCTGCCGGTGGGGAGCGTGCGGGTCGAGGCGACCGGCTCCCTGCAGTCGGACGTCACCATTCGTCTGGGCCGCGACTGGTTGAAGTACCTGGAGACGCAGGCCGCGGGCAGCACCCCCCGCTAAGCTGGTCAGCGGGCGAGCACCTGCCTCCAGCGCACCACTGCCAGTGCGAAGAAGCCGAGGGCAAAGGCACCCAGAATACCCACCTCGGGCAGCACCTCCCCCAGACCGCCGCCGCGCAGCAGCACATCCTGGTAGCCGGTGAGCGCCCAGTGCTGGGGAGTGAAGACGGCGAGCCGACGCATGAAGTCGGGCATCACGTAGATCGGGATCAGCAGCCCGCCGAGGGCGGCAAGCAGCACCGAGAGGATGCTGGCGGTGCCGCCGAGCTGTTCGGGGGTCTCGAACCAGGTGGCGATCAGCAGGCCAAGGTTGGTGGCGACGGCGGCGGTGGCCAGGGTGACCGGCACGAGGGCGAGGGGATGGGCTCCCAGGGCGAGGTGCAGCACGCCGATGCCGACGGCGAACAGCAGGGCCGCCTGCAGGAGATTGACCAGATAGAAGGGCAGGAGCTTGCCCAGAAGCAGCACCCAGACAGGGGCGCCCGTGGCCTGCAACCGCATCAGAATGTTGTCCTGGCGTTCGCGCACCAGTGAAAGCGCAAGAACGTTGACCACGAAGAAGATGCCGAAGATCGTCCAGGCGGGAACGTTTTGCTGGGCGCTGTCAGGCTTTGCGCCCGGCAAGACGGCGGCAAGGTCGGCGGTCGACCGCTCGCGCAGGCTCACCCCGCCGGTGCGCACCTCGCGCAGGCGCGCAGCCAGGGGCAGGATGGTGAGCGGGTCGGCGAGGGTCTGGGCGTAATCGCGCACCCGTCTTGCCAGGGCGTCGGGCAGTACGGCCTCGGCCACGGTCTGGGCGGCGGTAGCCTCCACCGCCACTGCCACAGGGGCAAGCAGCTGGCGGCCGGTGGCCGGGTCGGCCACCAGTTCGAGTTCGGCCGGCTTGACCCCGGAGCGGGCGCGCAGACTGAAGTCGGCCGGGAAGACGAGGGCCGCCACGGCCTGGTGCTCGCGCACCGCAACTTCTGCCCGTTTGGGGTCACCGATGCGCTCGACGGCGAGATCGCCGCTCTGCGCGAGGCGGTCGATCACGCGAGCAGCGATCGGTCCGCGGTCGCGGTCGACCGCGACCACCACCGGGCGCTGGCCGCGGGCGTAGAGGCCCTGCAGGGCGAGGCTCATCACCACCAGAAACAGAACGGGCAGGAGGAACAGCGTGGCGAGCGCCCCCCGATCGGCCCCCAGCAGCCGCAATTCTTTGACCACGAGGGCACCGAGCTGAGCGAGCGGGCTCATGGGGTGCCACCGTCGCGCATCGCCCGGCCGGTGAGCGCCAGGAACACACTCTCCAGGCTGGCGCGTTCGAGGTGCACTTCCTGGATTTCGCCGCCGCTGCGGGCCAGCGCCTGCAGAGCGGCGGCGAGGGTAGCCTGCGGCTTTGCGGTCTCGATGACCAGGGTGCCGTCGCGCAGATGCACAGCACGCACTCCGTCGAGGGTGCGGAGGTCGGTGGGCAGGCTCTCGGTGGCACCCTGCACCCGCAGCACTACCCGGGCGTTGCCCCAACGCTCTGTCAGGGTGCTCGGGCTGCCTTCGGCCACCACGCGACCGGCCTCGACGACGGCTACCCGATGGCAGAGCCGTTCGACTTCCTCCAGGTAGTGACTGGTGTAGATGACGGCGGTGCCCCGGCGGTTGAGTTCTTCGAGTCCTTCGAAGATGCGGTTGCGACTCTGGGGATCGACACCGACGGTTGGTTCATCGAGCAGCAGCAGTCGGGGCGCGTGGAGGATGCCCGCCGCCAGGTTGAGACGGCGCTTCATCCCCCCCGAGAAGGTCTGCACCGGCTCACGGGCATGGCCACTGAGCGCCACCAGTTCGAGGGCCCAGCCGATGCGCCGGGCGAGTTCGCCGCCGCTCAGACCATGCATCCGGCCCCAGAATTCAAGGTTGGCGTGGGCGCTCAGGCTCGGGTAGAGCCCGAGTTCCTGGGGCACCATGCCAAGGAGCGGCAGTGCCCGGCGCCGCTCGGCGACGAGGTCGAAGCCGCCGACGGTAATCGAACCGGACGTGGGTGGCAGCACGCCTGCCAGCATGCGCACCGCCGTCGACTTGCCCGCTCCGTTGGGCCCGAGCAGACCAAAGAATTCGCCCACATCCACGGTGAGATCGAGCCCGGCGACGGCGAGCCGCTCTCCGTAGCGTCTGTGTAGATTGTTGGCCAGCAGGAGCATAGGGAGATTCTACCGCGCAGGGGTGAGGAAGTTTTCGGCGGAATATCCTCCGCAGGGGGTACACTATCCCAGAGTTGCCTCACCCCTGTACACCTCTGTATGTTCCGCAAAGTCCTTCTGATCGCGGCGGCAACGTTCGTGGCCGGTGCTCCCCTGGTCGCTCGCGCAAGCGAGAACGATAGTGTCCAGCTTGCGATGTGGCGGCAGGTTTCCTTTCCGCTCGACAACTTCACCCGTTTCTCCTCGCGCTTCGGCTGGCGCCACTCGCCCACCAGCCGGGGAGGGGAATTCCACAGCGGCCTCGATATGCCCGCCCCCACGGGGTCGCACCTGCGGGCCTGGGCCGACGGCATCGTCAAGCGGGTCGGCTACGACAACCGTTGCGGCTGGCACGTCATCGTCGCTTCGGGCGACTGGAGCAGCGCCTTCTGCCACCTGAGCGGCATCGGTGTCCAGGAAGGACAGGTAGTACAGGCCGGACAGGTGATTGCTGCCGTGGGCAGCACCGGCCGCTCCACCGGGCCGCACCTGCACTGGACACTGCGCTACCAGGGCAAACTCGTCAATCCCGAACTGGTCATCCGGGCGATGCAACTGGCCTGGCAGGGGGTGGCCGCTCCTCAGGTGGCCCCCGCCGACGATGTGCCTGAGACCGCTCAGCAGGGTCCTCTCACCGGCGAACCCTGAACAGTCTGGGCACGATTCCCGCCGTCGATCAGGTAAGATCCTTGCCATATCCGGTTCGACGCCCATGGCCAGCGCCCAACCGCCGCGGAGTGGGGCTTTCTGCCTTTACTACCATGAGCAGACAAAGTACTCACCCGAGAGTCTGAGCCGCAAAACGCGACAGCTCGACTGGTCCACCCAGCCCGTGCCCTTCAAAGAGTACGCAGGCGGCGAAGTGATCGATCTGCGCCCTTACCTGCCCGGCCAGGGACAGGCAGGCGATTCCAACCTTGCCCGCCTGTCGCTGCAGCTCTACTTGAGCTATGGAGTGACGGCTGTCGTTCCCTATCCTGACCAGCCGTTCTACATGCGGGCCGCTCCCTCGGCGGGTGGCCTCTATCCGGCTGAGATCTATCTGGTAAGCGGCGGTGGCACCTTGAGTGCCGGTCTCTACAACTATCAGGTGCGCACCCACACCCTGGTGCGCTTCTGGAGCGGTGAGTGCTGGCAGCGGCTGGTCAGGGCCTGCTTTGACGACCCAGCCTTTGCCGAGCAGGATCTGGCCGTCGTCGTGACCGCCGTCTTCGAGCGCTCCGCCTGGCGCTACGAAGATCGCGCCTACCGCCGCATCTTTCTTGACAGCGGCCACCTGCTCGGCAATCTGGAACTGGCAACAGCACTCGGTGGTCAGCACCTGGGCCTCATCACCGCCTTCGACGACGACGCTCTCGCTACCCTGCTCTTTCTTGTGCCCGACGAGGAAGGGGTAGTGGCAGTCGGCATTCCCGGTCGGGCGGCCATGCCCGGACATGCGACCGCCCTACCTGGTAGCCGGGTGGTCGACTACCCGCCGGTACCCGAAGGGCAGTTGCTCACCTACCTGCACAGAGCTTCGAAGCTCTCTGAGCCGTCCTCCCAGCCGCCGCGGACCGTCGAAGACAAGTACAACTTTCCTTTTTGCCTGCGGGTTGCGACCCGCACCTCCCCCCTCGACTGGCAGGGCAGGCTTGAGTCCACGATTCTCGAACGCCGCTCCACCCGCAGCTACAGCGGCGAAGACGTGACGCTCGAGCAGCTGAAACTGCTGCTCGATTTCACCTACCATCCCGAGCACTACGCCGAGCAGGGTTTCGACCCGGCCCCGGAGTACGCCCACCTGCACCTGCTCTCCACGTTCGTTGCCGCCCTGGGGGTCGAAGGGCTGGAGGAAGGCTGCTACTACTACGCACCGGGGGCGGAGGAACTGCGTCAGATCCGCTTCAAGAACTTCAGACAGCAGATCCACCATCTTTGCCTCGGGCAAGAACTTGGCCGCGACAGCGCCGCTGTCGTCTTTCACACCGCCGATCTGCCCGCTGCCGCCGCCCTCTACGGCGAGCGGGTCTATCGCACCCTCCACCTCGACAGCGGCCATCTTGCCCAGCGCCTCAATCTGACAGCCATCTTCCTCGGGCTGGGGGTGAGCGGCATCGCTGGCTTCTTCGATGATCAGGTCAACGAGGTTCTTGGTATACCTGCGCAGGAGGCCGTTCTCTACCTGACCACCCTTGGCAAACCTCGTCGGGGAAGTCGCCCGTGAAGCACATTGCCTGGCCGCTGTCGATGGTTGTCTGGATGGGCCTGGTTGCGGCTGCTCAGGCGCTGCCGCCCGCCGCCGAACTGGAGGCGGGTAGCCCGGTGCTGCGCCGCTGGCTCAGTGGTCCGCCCGATCTGCTCAACGATATCGAAAACAGCCAGGCTTTTCCCACGCGCCTGGGGTTTGGAGCCGCTCTGCTTGCCAGCAACGGCAATGAGTTGCAGGTGCAGGTCAGTCTTCAGGATGTCGTGCTCGGCGGCACCCACCTGAGCCTCAGTTCCGACTATTCGCGCAGCAACGACAGCAATCAGCAGTGGGGAGCCAGCGTTCGCTACTACGTGGCTCCCCTTGGCTCGTACTTCAACTTCGCTCCCCAGGTCGGCTACCGCGGTCTACTGATCGACGGCACTCTGCGCAGCGGCACCGAGGTCGGTGGCAAACTTCTGTTTGCCCTTGCCCCTCGCGCCGCCGACATCTCGGTCAGCCAGTCGTGGGTGCTGAGCGAGGTCGGCGATTCGATCGGCCGCACGGTTCTGGAATTCGGCTACTCACTGAGCCCCCTGTGGCGCGTCACGGCTGTCGTCGAACTGGTCAATTCGTCGCTGCGCAAAGATACCGGCTTTGGCCTGCGCATCGAACTGACCAGCTTCTAGACAGCACAGCCTCCCCGACTGGCAGGCCGGGGAGGCTGTGCCTGGCAGGCTCTAGAGTACGTAGAGCATGCCGAACAGAACGATCCAGACGACGTCGACGAAGTGCCAGTACACCGAAGTGGCCTGCGGACCGAAGTGGGAGTCGGGCGTGTAGAGGCCCGGTTTGAACGAACGGACGAACATGGTTGCCTGCAGGATGAGGCCGACGATCACGTGCATTCCGTGGAAGCCGGTGAGCACGTAAAAGGTCGCTCCAAACAGGCCACTTTTGAGGCCGAATTCCAGGTGCATCCACTCGTAGGCCTGACCGCCGATGAAGATGGCTCCCATCAGGAACGTCAGGCCGAGGAAGAGGCGGAAGCGCCCCAGGTCGCCCTTGAGCATCGCCCGGTCGGCCAGGTAGATGACGCCGGAGGAGGCCACCAGAATGACGGTGAAGATCGTCGGCAGCAACTTTTCGAGTTCCGGGGTCCCTGCCGGTGGCCAGGCTGCCGCGCCCGCCCGGTAGGCGATGTAGGCGACGAACAGGCCGATGAAGAGCATGCCTTCAGACACCAGGAACAGAAGAAAGCCCAGCATCCGGTGGTCATGTTCGTGTTCGCTGTCGTGGGCGTGGGCGTCGCTGGCCGCGTGGGCCAGGTTGGAATCGAGGACAGGATCGTTGGAACTGATCGGTGATTGCATGGCTTTACCGGTGGTTCAGGACTGCTGCTGTTGTTGTGGCATCGGTACGACCGCCGGTCTGCTCCCGGAGGGGGAGTGCTTGCCGTACTCGTAGGGCCCCTCGGTCACGATGGGCAGGATTTCAAAATTCTCAACCGGGGGCGGGGAGCTTGTCGTCCACTCCAGGGTCAATGCGCGCCAGGGATTTTCCGGTGCCTTCTCGCCGCGCACCCACGAGAGGATGGCGTTGAAGAGGAAGGGCAGCGTGGAGATCCCGAGCAGGAAGCCGCCGACGCTGGCGAGCACGTTGAAGCTCTGCAACTCGGTGGCGTACTCGGCGACGCGGCGGGGCATGCCGAGCATGCCTGCCTGGTGCATGGGCAGGAAGCAGAGGTTGAAGCCGAGGAAGGTGAGGGCGAAGTGGATTTTGCCCCAGGTCTCGTTGTACATGCGCCCGGTTATCTTCGGGAACCAGAAGTAGAGCCCCGCGTAGATGGCGAACACCGAGCCGCCAAAGAGCACGTAGTGCAGGTGGGCGACGACGAAGTAGGTGTTGCTGACGTGCAGGTTGAAGGGCACCGAGGCGAGCATGATCCCCGAGAGGCCACCGATCACGAACATCGAGACGAACCCGAGGGCAAAGAGCATCGGCGTGGCCAGTTCGATTTTGCCCCCCCAGACGGTGGCGATCCAGCTGAACACCTTGATGCCCGTCGGTACGGCAATGAACATCGTGGCGATCATGAAGAACATGCGCAGCCAGTCGGGGGTGGCCGAGGTGAACATGTGGTGCGCCCAGACGATGAACCCCAGGGCGCCGATGCCGATCGAGGAGAAGGCGATCGCCTTGTACCCGAAGATCGGCTTGCGGCTAAAGACCGGCAGGATCTCGGAGACGACGCCCATCGCCGGCAGGATCATGATGTAGACCGCCGGGTGCGAATAGAACCAGAACATGTGCTGGTAGACGACCGGATCGCCGCCCCCGGCGGGCAGGAAGAAGCTCGTACCGCCCACCAGGTCGAACATCTGCAGCACGAGAGCCGCCGCCAGCACCGGCGTGCCGACCAGAGCGATGCAGGAGGTGGTGAGTGTCGCCCAGCAGAAGAGCGGCATGCGGAACAGCTCCATGCCGTGGGTGCGCATGCCGAGGATGGTGACGATGAAGTTGATCGCCGCCAGGATCGACGAGGTGCCAAGGATCAGCACGCTCAGGAGCCAGAAGAACTGACCGGCGTGGAAGATCACCTCGTCGCCCACCTGTACGTTCTGGGTACTCAGGGGCGGGTAGCTCCACCAACCGGCGTTGGCGGCGCCACTCTTGAGAAAGAAGCTCGAAAGCAGCAGCACGCCGCCGGGAGGAATGAGCCAGAAGCTCGCGGCGTTGAGGCGCGGGAAGGCCATGTCCCGGGCGCCGATCATCAGAGGCACCACGTAGTTGCCGAAGCCGGCCAGGCTCGGCACGATCCACAGGAAGATCATGACCGTGGCATGCAGGGTCATGACGCTGTTGTAGACGCCGCGGTCGAGGAAGTCGGCTTCGGGGGTGAGCAGTTCGGCGCGGATCAGCATGGCGAGCAGGCCGCCGACCAGGTAGAAGCCGAACGTGGTGACCAGATATTGAATGCCGATGACCTT
>Ga0073934_10011514_pt1 | contig 10675 bp, 14 predicted proteins | sample LarsenN4metaG_FD_76834 | JGI IMG/M metagenome (GOLD analysis project Ga0073934, IMG submission 76834) | Hot spring sediment bacterial and archeal communities from British Columbia, Canada, to study Microbial Dark Matter (Phase II) - Larsen... ... | reverse complement strand
TCGATGGACGGAGTTAACGGGGCGTAGTACACCAGCACCGACGGTCCCCAGATGTTGCCAATCGAATTGGCCATGTTCTCTTCGGCAGTATTCTTGAACATGCCAGCCACGTCCACGCGGTCCATTTCGAAAATCTCCCGAACCTGGGCTGTGTTGGCATAGCCGCCACCATTGTTCGTGCCGAAGATCAGGTTGCGCACGTTCTTATGCCGACGGAAGGCGTCCCACGCCTTCGCGCCGAATATCATGCGGTTCGGGCGGTAGCCAGTCGCGTAGCGTACATTGTCGATGGCCGTATTCAGGTCTAGCAGAGGATTGCCGTCGCCTTCCGGGATGCTCCAGATCGAGCTGACCGATGCCGACGACCCGACGTTCGTGGCCGACGTCACCTTCAAGCTGACGCGGTTGTCCCAGTTCAGGTCGAGCTTGTCCTTAAGCATTATCGCGCGGCCTTCAATCAGCTTCGTGACGAACACCGGGTCGGCATTGGCGCGGTCTTCAATCGTCACGCCCATCTGCAACGCATAGTTGTTGCAGTAGTAGAGCTGCGAGCTGACGTCGATGTTGAACCGCTTGGCTTCCGTACCGGGGGCGCGTCTGTCGTCCACAATGCGCCAGCGGTCGCTCTGCGAGAACTCGATGATGGCGCCAGATTGCTTGCTGACATTGACCACGGGAGCGATCAGGTCGGCGATCATGCCTTCCTGACGATAGTCCATGATTGTCTGCGACAGCGGAAGATCGAGATACAAATCTCGGCCGACCGCCGCAAAGTGTACTTTTTTCATGTGATGTCCCCTTAGAACTGGATATTGCCGGCAACCGAGAAGTCGAACAGACCCTCAACCGTTGCGCCCGATGCCGCAGAGGCGAGTGACTTGCCGACTGGGATGTTGCCGGATGTGCATGTAATCAGGTAACCGCTCGTGGTTACCATCAAACGCGCCGCCGCGGCGATAGGCGCACCTGCTACGCCCTTCATATGTCCCGAATAGCCGACCGTTGCATCCTCGCCGCTCTTCGGCTTGTTCTGCAAAAGACCGTAGGACAGCGCGCTGGTAGAAGCAATGGTGCCGCCGACAGTAATCGCCTTGTACTGGGCGCCTGTGCCGCCGCCCGTGTTGAGGTCAGCACCAGCAGTCAGCTGGATAGACCGAAAGCTGCCAAATTCTCCGCTCATGGTTCGTTTCTCCTCAAGTTACGCCGCTTCGCCACGGATGTACTGTCTAGCCAACTCTGGGTCGGCTTCCATCACGCGATCACGTGCGGTGGAAAATGACATCTTGGGATCAGCGCCTTGCAGCTTCTTGGCGCGGCGGCAGATTTCTTCGCCGGCGTCCTCGTAGCCTTCGGCGTCGTCTTTGTCACCGCCGGTGCCGCCACCGTGCCCCTGCTCAGAGGACATCTTCACCTTCTGGCCATTGACGTCGATGTATTCGTCAATCTGCTCCGGGGTGACTTCCAGTACGGCCTTGTCATCGCCTAGGCGCATGAGCTTGATGGTGCTCTCGCGCTGGGCAGGCGTCAGGCGCTTGTCCTTCACGGCGGCTTCGAGCTTGGCCATGAGCGATTCGCGGTGCATCTTGACCTTACCGGCTGAGGTCAGCTCCTCGCTCTTGGCCTTGTCGGCTTCGAGCGTTGCAATTTTGGCATTCGCAACGGCCAGTTCCCCCGTGGCGGCAGTGAACTTTGCCTCCAGCGGGGCAATCGCAGCCTTGATTGCGGCTTCCAATTCTTCTTTCGTCATGTCTTTGCCCTCCTCGGGCTCAGTGGTTAAGTTGCCCTGCACGGCGCTGAATACTTCCCGGCGACTGGCAGCGAGACGCTCGCCTCCGTCGAGATAGTACGTCAGGTCGTTCAAGGTGTTTACAGCCGGGATATCCGCGCCCAGCAGCGCGACGGCGGAAAGAACGTATTTATATTTCTTCCCGCGATGTTCTACGTCAACGTCCAGCTCCACCGATACATGGCGATAGAGCTTCGCGTCGAATGCTTTCTTCACAACCGCCGGCACGCTGTCGAAGCGCGCCATGAGTTTGTCTTGGTCGTTTACCCAGACCTTCGATACCCAACCCAGCGCCGGATAACCGTCGGTCATGGGCTGCTTTTCGTTATGGCCGAACTTCAACGGGACATGGTGGTTATCACCCAGCTCCTCGAAAGCAGCAACGATGTCGTGCAGGTCTTGCACCGTGAACTTCCACGTCTTGTTCCACGTTCCCGGGGCGAAGATTTCGGCTTCTACGGTGTGCATCAGGCGCCTCCAAATCCTTCCATCGGTTTGATGCTCGGGTCGTCGCTGCGCTCCCAGGTGTCGCGAACGGTCACCGCGACCAGCAGCGAGCGGCAGTTGAAGTGCAGCGGCGGCGTATAACTCTCCCACACTTTGTCGTTCACCGGATATACACGCTCGTCCATATGCTCACAGATTTCCGTCGTGCGGCCATCGAGGATCGCGCTGAACTCCAGCGCCTCGATGAACCCGCTCATTTCCGGCGATGCGAATAGTTCGTAGCGCGCTTCGTTGATCGCTTCAAAGACGGCTGTGCGGACGGCGGTTGAGGCATGGGGGAGGACGGTTGCACCCAGCTCCTCTTCAATACGGTCGAGAATCTCATCCAGCGCCCAACCGCCCTTGATACCGTTATAAAGAATTGTCGTAACTTTTTTACGAGCTCCATCGGCGAGGTCTCCTGCGATTGAATATGAACGCGACTCCAGAAATTTCTGCGCGGCTGCGTCGGTGAGGCGCAGTTCATCGGCCGCAAAGCGCGTGCTCTGAGCCTTCTCCAGCTCGCGCCGCGCATGCGCGCTGCCCAAGTCCCACGCTTCCTTGAGCCCTGCTTCGCATGCCTTGCGCACGCGCGTCAGCACGCGGGCGGGCATCGCGATGTCGGATATCTTGTCGGGGTTAGCAAACAAGTCCTCGGTGCGCACGAACTCCTTGATTGCGTCCACGCCCGCGCGCAACGCTTCGTGCACCTTGGCGCTCGTGCGTGCTATGATCTTCGTGCCGCGATTGTCGATGACCGCGAAGTCCACGCGCTTGACCGCCCGCGCAAGGAAGGTGGCCTTGTGCTCTGCCCTGATGCGCTTGGTGCCGATAACGGTTTCCCCTTCACCGATTGGCTTCTTTGGGGCGGGCGGCACGCCGGGTTTCCCCGGCATAGGGTTCCCCGTAGCAGGATCGATGGCAGCGCCGGCCGCAGAGGGCGCAAGGGTGTTCAGCGGTTCGCCTGCTTCGGGGAAATCGAGCAACTCGCGGATGTGCTTCTCGTCCGCGTCGGTTGATGTCACTGCGCTGGCCTTGACCAGCTCGAACCATGTCTTGATGATCTGCATCTTCATCGCTTCGCTAAGAGGCTTGAAGCGGAAGCGCGGATACGGCCCGGCGCCAAAGTTCATCTCGCCCAGCGGACGGAACAGACGTTCGTTCAGTGCTTCTTCCAGGCGGTTCGCCTCGGCCTCCAGTGTCCACATAAACGCTTCGAGCTGCGTCTGCGACTGCGAATAGCTGCCAGTCTGCCCTTGCTCGCTGATGCCCATCAGGTTCGGCACCAGCAGCGCCTTGGCAATGGCTTTGTCGTGCGAGGCGATAGCCTTCTCATACGCGTCCGTGGTCGCGGGGTAAACGAGCTCGGCTTCGACGCCCGACGGCAGCAGCACGCCGGTCTTCGGCCCGAGGTTGGTGAGCAGGTTGACCAGCGCGGTGTGCTCCGCGCTGCCGGATGTGATCTTTACGCCCGCGACGGGCTGAATCTTCAGGAAGCCCGAAGCATAACGCTCCAGGAAGATGTTCCAGAAACGAATGGCAATGTCCTTGCTGAACCACGCGCGGTAGGCTTCGCGCAGTTCGCTCTGTCCGTATTGCGCGTCCACGTCGGCATTCTGCACGTAGTGGATGAAGCGTTCCATGTCGATGACTTGCTCGTGGCCCTCGAAGCGTTGGACGGCTTTGCTGATGTTGCCGTACTCGTCCGGGGAGAATAGGAACGTGTCGAACGGCTTCAGCGCCAGGCGCTTAATGCCGATCCATGTCTTACCGTCCACTTCGATGTCCTTGTACACCTTCTCGGTCATCGAAAAGCCGTAAGGCACGGCTGTCATGATGGCATTGAGTGCGTCGAAGAACGAGCCGTCCATCTGCTCGATGACTTGCTCGAACACGCGGATGCGCAGCTCTTGCTCTTCGCTCAGGGTACCGGCTTCCTTGGGGGCAACGGGCGCTTCCTCGGCTTCTTCGGCGGGCTGCTCCTCAATAATCGGCATCGCATCGAAGCGTGCGCGGAGTTTCTTGGGTGCCGTTTCTTCCGCGTTTGCCGACAACAAGTCTTTCGCATCAAACTCGAAGTACCACTTGCGCCCGGTGATCGCGTCGCGCTTGAAACGCACGACTGCTTTCACCTGCTCGTCGGTCATCATCTTACGGTAGATGCGCGCACCCTTAAGGCCAATCAGCTCGTCGGGGTTGTACTTGGGCCACTTGCTCTTCGCGTAGACCAGTGACTCACTCCAGCCAGTCTCGCCGAGCGTAGCCCTAGCCTGCGCGCCATCGGGCAATTCGGCAGCAGGCTTCGCCGGCGCTGCGAACCAACTGCGGATTGTGCTACCAATGCTCATTGGCACTCTCCGCGTCCGGGGTGGTCGCTATTGTGCCCCCAGTCAGCATGATCGAGCCGGTGCTCGGGGTCCGTGTGGCGAACATCATGGCCTTGGTATCGGCGAGATCGGGCGACTTGCCACTATCGCGCACCAGCTCTTGCTTGGTTTCCAAATCTTCGACGCGCTCGATGCCAGGTTTGCTCCTGATCCAGCACATCTGCGCCATCATGTCGTCCATGTCCTGCTCGCTGGCGTAACCATCGGCAAACGATATGCGCCCGGCCGCAAGCTCGTCGCGCAGCACCATATAGCTCTGCACGCGACGGTTGCGCCACAGCGCGGGGTTGCTGCTCGACTCGCCGCCCTTGTAACAGACAACGCGGTAGCCGCGCGCCATGAGCGTGCCGGCTGTGCCAGCGCCGACGCCCAAGGCATCAACCACGAAGTCGTCTTCCGTCTTACGACCGCCGAGGGCGAGAAACAACCGCTCGGCGTTATCCGCAGCGAGGATGGGCGACTCACTCGATGGGAAGCTGTGACGCTCTTGCCTGACGAAGACTGTGTGCGTGTCGTACATCCGCGCCGCATCGATAACGGTTTCGTCGGCGCCGCCGTCAGCAACGTCAACGACCACGCGCAGATGCGGCAGCGATCCGTCATCGATTGGTTCGCGCTCCACAGCAGCAAGCAGCCAGGCCAATGGGATGAGCTGGTTGGCCGCGTTCTCGGCGAACTCGCCACGATAGCGCACCTTGAAGATTGGGCTATTCGAGCCATATCGCTCTAAGCCTTCCGCGTACCACTGCTTGTCCATGTGCGAGGACTCTTCCGGCAAGACGTGGCGCGTGTAGTAAAACTTCTTCACGCCCGGCTTGTTGTGGCTCTCGTAGAACTCGCCTTGATTCTGCGTCGGGTTGCCGATCATGAACAGTGCGGCGTTCGGCTTGGACAGGGTGCCCATGATCGCTGGGAAGATGTCTTGCTTTATGCCCGACGCTTCGTCGACATTGAACAGCAGGAAGTTATTCGCAGCGAGCGGGTGATAGCCTTGCAAGTTCTCGGGGTGCGTCGCGGTCTCGGGGGTTGCGTACCAGTCGGGGTCGCCAGCCCAGATGATCTTGTGCTGCTTCATCTGGATCAACTCACGGTACTCGTCGATGGCGCCATTTAGGATTGTGCGGAAGGTCGGCCACAGACGCGTAGTAACCTGCTTGAACTTTGTCGCGGTGCAGACGATCTGCGACTTACGGATGAATGCGCATAGGTGCATGATCTGCGCGACAACGGTAGTCTTGCCTGGACCGTGACCACTGCGCACACTGAAGCGGCGCAAGCCTTCGTGGTTGACCTTCGTCGGCTCGTTGCGTTGATAGCGGAAGATGTCGATGAACGCTTCGAGCATTTCATCCTGCCAAGGGTCGTTGTCCAGCAGCAGGATGCTTTTTCGGAACCAAATTGGATCGCGCTTTGCGCGGCGCACCGCGAGGGTGACGGGATCGACGGGTTGGGCGATCAAGGCGGTGCGCCTTCTTCGTCAGGCGGCTCGTCCCCATTGACAGCCTGCGCAAACGAACGCCGCATGCGTACATTGACGTCATGCTCGATTGCTTGGGGCATTGCTTTGTGGGTGTAGCGGATAACGTCGCGGGCGGCGACCTGGCGAATTTCTAATGGGATAGTTTCATCGCCAACGATGCCGAGCATGAACTCTTTCACGTCGATACCCTTGGCGGTCGCAGCGAGTTCAATGTTCTTGCGGAGAAGGGTAGCGCGATGAATACGGCCGGGCTTGCCGCCCTGTCGAGGGGCGGTCTCAGAGGTGAACTTCGGACTGCCAATTCCTGCCATGCGCCCAGCAATGCGCTAAGGGGCGCCACGGCCCCGATGCGAGGAATTATAGCCTATCCCTGCAAGAAGTAAACAACCTGCTCCCAGGGATTCCTAATAATATGTTGCGACCGCGTTCTGCGCCTTCCTTTTTCTTCCTATATATAAGCATAATATAGATTAAATTAAGTTCAAAACTTAACTTACATTGCAAACTTCCCTATATATAAGGCCCCCGGAATCGCCAGCGCGAACATATATTAAGGAATACAGGATGCATGACAACCCCTTAGCCCGGTTGCGCAGCGCAGCGAAGCGGAGCAGAGGGCCAGTAGTCGTCATTCGCTGCGGCCTGATTTATAATTTCACCATGCCTGCCATTCGGCTTGGCGGTGGCGAACACCGTGACCTGCGCGCCGAGGCGGCTGTTGTTGACGCCGCTAATGAAGCGCGAACCGGGCAAATAAATTGAGCAGTGGATTCAAGTAATTTTCCCTCCAAGGGTGACAAATGCATTCAGCCAAATAAACTTTGCGTCTTCCGGCATGAGCGGCAGCACGGCGCGCGGGGAAGGGTTAATGCCGGCCAGCGACGGCCACACTTCCGCGTGCTCGGCCATGAGGTCGCGCCTCTCGGTGGCAAGGGCCACGAGGTCGGCATGCTTGACCTCCGGGGGCAGTTCGAGAGGCAGATCGAAGCGGATGCAGATCGCTTTCCAGGCCCGCGCTTCGATCTCACGGTAATTACCGAGGAGATTCTTGAGCGGAGTCGCTATGTCGTTTATGTAGGCTTCGGCGGCATCGTGCATCAGGCCAATGAACCGCAGCTCGCGCGGCAGCAGGTTCGCTACGAAGACACTGTGCTGCGCAACGCTGTAAAAGTGCCGGGTGTGCCCCGTATACCGGCACAGGTTCGAGAGCGCATGAGCGATATCGATCGGATTGATCTCGGCCGGGTCCGGCATGAGCAAGTCGATCCTGCGGCCGGTGTAGGTCAAGATTACGCTCATAGATCGCACCGCAGGCTGATACGGCTCGCAAGCTGGCCCAACAGGCAAACCAACCCTGGTAGCTGGAGCTTCTTCATTGTCTCGCCATCAGTGCGTCCAACAAGAGATTCTGCGCCCCGCGCTTTGACTCGCGCCGGGCAAATAAGCTGAGCATGTCAGGAACATGCGAGATTTATTTAGCGGCGGATTCAGGGTTGTACGGCTTCGGCCAGCGCATCGTGAACAGTCGGCCTAAACACCACCACCGCACTGGGGAATGGTGCGCTGTTTTCACATCCGCCAAATTTCAGCCGCCCTTTTACAAAAAACACTTCGCCCTTGGTGCAGTAGTCGTGCCACCACCGAGTGTCTACTCGCGCCGGGAGCAGACAAACCACCGTCGCCCCGTTCTCTTTGGCGCTGCGGTAAGCTTTCGCCACCCATGCCGCAATCTTTCGGCCATAGGGCGGGTTCATCCAGCACACACCCTGCCAATCTTGTTCAAGACCGTTGATGTCCGGGGTGTAGTATTTTTTGCACTTCGCGTTTTCAGGCAGGGCGCACACGTCCAAGTCAAACCGAAACACCTGGTTCAGGCGATCAAAAAACTCTTGTGGTGTCGCCCACATATCGGTCTTGCTGCTAAACATCGCAGGCATCATGGCCGGTATGCCCCGTCTCCGTTGTTCAATGCGTCATTCAGATCGCGGTTAACTCTGTCCTGCGCCTTGTAGTCTTCTTCGAGAAGTTCGCATAGCAGCACCAGCGTTTCGCCGTCACCATGCCGCACGGTTGCCGATTCGCCGGAAACATCTATTACCTCGCCAAGGCTCAACTTGCGTCCTATCAGCCAGTTCCATTGTCTGTCCATTTCATCGCCTCCGTCGCTGCACTCATCCCGCTCAAAAACACAGCTTGACGAGTACTTGTGCCTCACATTAATCTGCATCTTCATCCTCCATACCTAACCCGCGCCGCTGACTTTTGCGTTATTCGTCAAAATCCGCCATGCTCTTGCTGCCACGCGCGGAACCTGTCCGTTGCCAAGGCAGCGCAGTCTGTCCACCCGATTGGCCACCCCATAAGCCACTCGACCCACGTCGGGTTCAGCTGGCCAATCGAGAGTTGCTGCGTTCCTTCGATCCCTGCTATCTGACTCGCCGGCATGTCCGCTTTCCCATTGTGTCCTCCGCCGCAATTCGTCCCGATCGAAGCCGTCGGCGTCAGGAACCGCTTCACGGCTGCCGGCAGTCCGTTCCTTGGGTTCGTAATGTCGAAATTGCCGCTCTTCTTCCCATCGCTCGCCAGGGGTGTCGGCCACCGTTTCATAGCCATCTTTGGCCGCAATCCAGATTCGGTCCCGCTTGTGCGGGGCGCCTGTGTCGGCTGCTCCCAGCACTCCCCATCGCGCATCGAACCCCATCGAGGCCAAGTCCCCGAGAACTCGTCCGAGCCCCCGAGTAGTGAGCATTGGCGAGTTTTCCACGAAGACGAACCGCGGTCGAACTTCGCAAATGATCCGGGCCATTTCCAGCCAGAGTCCGCTTGCTTCGCCGTCGATTCCTGCGCCCTTCCCGGCCGAGGAAATGTCCTGGCATGGAAACCCGCCCGAAACAACGTCGACAACTCCGCGCCAGAGGTGGCCGTCGAAGGTGCGCACGTCGTCCCAGATCGGGAAAGGCGGCAGCAGCCCGTCACGCTGCCGGGCGAGCAACACCCTCCTGGCGTAGGCATCAGCTTCAACAGCGCAGACGGTGCGCCATCCAAGGAGGATGCCTCCCAAGATTCCGCCTCCTGCCCCTGCAAATAGTGCCAGCTCATTCATTGTTTTCCTCGTGGAAGTTGTGACAAGTACTTGTGCCTTGCATTCGTTCAGTCGTATTCAAAAAGCCCACTCTTTAGAATGGGCAGATTGAATCCGGCTGCTACGCAGTTTTCTGTGTCTGCTGTGACGTTGTGTCTGGCTTGTTGACGTGCATATTGACGCCGATGCCGAAGCCGACAGCCAGCGCCCACAGAACAACAAACCCGATGATCACTTCGCCTTTTTGCTTTTTCATCTTGCTTCTCCTTACTTTACTTTCAATGCTGCGAAAGCGTCGCAGCGCGCTTCTTCTCTTTCCAGCGCCACCACTCCATGCGCTTTACCTCGACCACTTGTCCGATGCGCGGATTCCCTGGGTGCCGCTCGATGCAGTCCAAGCTATCCGCCGGTATCCATTCCGCCAACCCGGCACCCACTAGTCGCGAGATGCGCGGGCGATCTTCCGCCGACACCGGGTGCCAGCCCTTCCACTGTTTGCCCGTGGCTGTGCTCATGTCGAATACCGCGCACACGACGTCGCTCGGTGGGGTGACAACCCCGCGCTGGGGAATGCTCATCGCTCCGACCGTCACAAGCGCCCCGAGCGCAATACCGTACAGCATCCACTTAAAAGAAGTGTCGCTCACGGCAAGCCCCTCATAGCGGTCAGTACCGCCTCGTACAGCGCCCAGCAGGTCCAGACAATCGCAATCAGGCAGCAAGCACCGACCACCAGCAGTTGCCCCATGGTCATACGCCCGTCGTCGAAGTCCTTCGGCGCGCGCTTCATGACTTCACCACGACCATTACGTGGTTATAGAGCGCATCGACGACCTGCTCGACCACCGGGCAATCCTTCGCATCCGGCACCGAACACTCGTAGAGCCACTCGCCGTGCGGCTGCTTGCTGCGGTAGGAGAACCGGCAGCTCTCGCAGTCGCCGTCCTCGTTGTCCATCGCCGCGTAGTACAGCGACTCGACCAACCCCTCGACCTTGCGATCCACGTCTTTGGCATTCATGCGACCTCCTCTATTTAACCCTATAAGAATCAATGAGTTAACGCACATTTTTAGGCAATCTGGCATAAGCCCGTCTCAACACCCGCCGCAGCGTGCTCAATTCACCAGGGGCGAACACTTCCGGGTCGTCCTCGTACGCGGCGAGTACGGCCTTCAACTGTGCTGGCAGCATCTTCGCAAGCGACTCGCGCCCGCTTTTGCGCAACGCTGCGCGCACCTGCGCAACGCTGCGTGCAATGCGCGCCTCTTGCTCGGGCGTCACCGCGCCGCCGTTCATCGCGGCGAGGAAGCCCATGTACGACAGTGCGCCTTCGCCAGGCGCACCGATGTTGCTGTGCTCGTAATAGACGCTGAGCAGCACGCCGAACTCGGCGCACAGCCCTTTCACCAACCCGACCGTCTCCATGTCGAGCTGCTCTGTTCGTATTGTCGGT
>Ga0073934_10011513_pt1 | contig 10678 bp, 11 predicted proteins | sample LarsenN4metaG_FD_76834 | JGI IMG/M metagenome (GOLD analysis project Ga0073934, IMG submission 76834) | Hot spring sediment bacterial and archeal communities from British Columbia, Canada, to study Microbial Dark Matter (Phase II) - Larsen... ... | reverse complement strand
GTGTGACCGCCGCGTACGACACGCGCGACGCCCCCGCCGATCCCACCAGAGGCTGGCTGCTGTCATCGAACGTCGAATGGTCAGCCGGTGCGCTCGGCTCGAATCTGCGCTTCGTGCGGCAGCTTACGCAGGGACACCGGTTTGCCTCGTGGGGCCCGATCACCCTTGGCTCCGCGGTGAGGGTCGGGACCGCGTCCGCGTTCGGCGGCCAGGTCCTCATTCCGTCGGAGCGCTTTTTCTCCGGAGGCGGGCGGACGGTGCGCGGTGTCCGTGACGACACGCTCGGCCCACGAGATGTGCTCGGCTCGCCCACCGGCGGAGGAGCGCTGCTGGTGTTGAACGAAGAAGTCAGGTTTCCGATCTACCGCTGGTTCCGGGGGGTGACGTTCGTCGATGCGGGCAACGTGTTTGCTTCGCCGTCGGCAATGGATGTCCGGCAGCTCGCCGGCAGCATCGGCGCCGGCCTCCGAATCACGACGCCCGTGACGCTCCTGCGCATCGACTACGCGCGCCTGTGGTCGGCTCCTGCCGGCGCACGCGGCGCCCGATGGTCGTTCGGCATCGGCCACACGTTCTAGCATCGCGACTCACACTACGACGCCGGTCTGATGCATTTACGCATCCACCGCGCGGATCGCATGGCCGTTCACGTCGAGCGGTTTCTGAAACTCGCGCCTCATGCGCCCGAGCGCCGGCACGTGCAGCAGATCATGCGAAGCGTCCGGCGGCGGTGACGCACTCGCCCGATGAGGTCAACGCGCCCCGGCCCGGCGGCGTTCCGGCCGGTACTCCACGGTGGGCTGCCGCCTCACGGGCTGGGGATACAGCGCCATGAGACCCAGGATCTCTGCGGGGATATCCGACCGGACCGGCAGCCCGAAGCTCTTGGCCACCTCGAAGGTGATTGGATGATCGTGCGTCCAATGCCCCTCCGAGAGACGCCTGGCAAGCTCGTCGGCCTTGTCCTGTGGACATTTGCCGATCAGCAGCGTCCGCACACTGTCCCGGATCTGCGCCATCGCCTTTTCCGCCTGATCCGCCAGGATGAGCGTGACATCGTCCACCTTGGCCACGGGCTTCTTCGCCACCGCCTTCAGGATCGATGCGGCGGGGTACTGACCAAGCTGGGGATCCAGAGGCCCAATGACCGCATCCTCGCTCATGATGATTTCGTCGGCGGCCAGGGCAATCAGCGTGCCTCCGGACATCGCATAGTGCGGCACGAAGGCTGTCACCTTGCCCTGGTGCTTGTGGATAGCCCTGGCGATCTGAAGCGACGCCAGCACGAATCCGCCGGGCGTGTGCAGCACGATATCAATGGGAACGGCGGGATCGGTGAGGTGGATGGCCCGCAACACTTCTTCCGAATCGTTCACGTCGATGTACCGCAGTACCGGAAATCCCAGGACGCTCATCGTCTCCTGGCGGTGCACGAGGAGGATGACGCGGGATCCCCGTTGACGCTCGAGTCTTGCGATCACGCGCTGTCGTGAGGCCTCCAGGAAGCGTTGGCTCAGGGTGGGCTGAAGAGCCGAGAACAGGAAGAACAGCCAGATGAGATCGGCGGGCGACATCTCCTGCACCTCGTCACCGTCGGCACGGCCGCCCCGGGGCGTTCCTCACGCCTTGCCCATCTCGCACGCCAGTTGCCACATGCGATAGGCGAAGGCCATCAGGACGGCGAACGACAGCACGCAGTACCCGGCGACCGTCCACACGAGCAGCGGCAGATCGGCGGCCCACCCGCCAAGGCAAACCGTCGCGAGCGCCAGCGAGAGCAGCGCCGCCACCGGCATCGGCCAGTCGCCCGCGATCTCATGCCGCAGGCTGACCGCGACGGCTGCCTGCGCCAGCCCGCTGAGGCCCGCCCACACGCCGAGCCACGTCGACAACGATGGCGCCACGAGGCCTGGCGCCGCCACGGCGATCAGGCCGCCGCCGGAGCGAATCGCCGCTTCCAGGAGGAGACTGCTCGCGTCGCTGGCACGGCGCGCCCCGACAGCCAGCATTCCGGCGGCGAGTCCGTCTGCCAGCGCATAGATCCCGAACACCCGGAGGAAGGTGTCGGGGCCCGGGTCGCGCCACGCCAGCAGCAGGACACCAGCGATGAGCGCGAGCGCGGCGCGCACGAGAACCAGACCCCAGCGCCCTGCAAGCATGTCAAGCATCGTTGTGGCTCTGCTGATTGTCTTCGAACGGCGATCCGATGCTTCGGGGCACGAGCAGGAAACAGGCCAGGATGGATGCCGCGACGTCCCGGCGGCTTGCCGACAGTACGGCCCTCAGGCGAGTCGGATGGGAATTGTTCACGACCGCCGGTGGGATTTTCTCCGCACCGGGTGCCCGGGGAGCAATCGAATCAGTGCCCTCGCGCGGCATCGGCATTGCTCGCGGTGGTGAAGGGGGAATGTGAAGCTTTCCATTCGGGACCTGGATCTCGCGGGCCGGCGCGTGCTCGTCCGCGTCGACTTCAACGTCCCGATGCACGACGGTCGTGTCGCCGACGACTTCCGCATCCGTGCGGCGCTGCCGACGATCCGCTACGCGCTCGAGCGGCACGCGACCGTGGTCCTCGCGTCGCACCTCGGCCGTCCGAAGGGACGGGTGGACCGTCGGTACAGCCTCGCGCCGGTGGCCGCCCACCTCGGCAGCCTGTTGGGGCAGCCCGTACAGTTTGCCGAAGACTGCGTTGGCGAGGCCGCGAGCGTCGTCGTGCAGCGCGCGCACGCGGGACAGGCGGCGTCACGGGTTGTTCTCGTGGAAAACCTGCGCTTCCATCCTGGCGAGGAGGGCAATGACCCGGCGTTTGCGCGCGAGCTCGCGTCGCTCGCCGAGCGGTACGTCAACGACGCGTTCGGCGCCGCCCACCGCGCGCACGCGTCGGTCGACCGCATTACGCAGTACATCCCGCGTGCAGCGGCCGGGCTCCTCATGGAACGCGAGCTGGACTACTTCGGCCGCGTGCTCGACGCCCCCGACCGGCCGTTGGCCCTGATTCTCGGCGGCGCCAAAGTTGCCGACGAGCTCCCGGTCATCGAGCACCTGCTCGACCGCGTCGATCGTCTCGTGGTTGGCGGCGCCATGGCGCACACCTTTCTGAAGGCCCGCGGTCTGCCCGTCGGCCGGTCGCGCGTCGAGCCTGACACGCTCGACGCCGCGCGGACCATCGACGCCAGGGCCGCCGGGCAGGGACGCGCGATCGAGCTGCCCGTCGATCTTGTCGTGGCGTCACATCCGGACGCACACGGATCGACTGCGGTGCTCGACGTCGGCGACGCGGCAATCGGGGAGCGGATGGCGCTGGACATCGGCCCGAAGACGATCCCGCGGTTCGCGGCCATCATCGAGGGCGCGCGCACGGCGGTGTGGAACGGCCCGGTCGGCATGTTCGAGATCCCCGCCTTCGCGGCAGGCACCGCCGCGGTCGCGCGGGCGGTGGCGGACGTTCGCGGCACGTCGATCGTGGCCGGTGGCGACACGCTGGCCGCGGTCAGGCAGGCGGGAGCCGCCGATCGCGTGACCCACCTCTCCACGGGCGGGGGCGCGTCGCTGGAGTTCCTCGCGGGGCGGAAGCTGCCCGGTGTCGAGGCGCTGGCGGAGCAGCCGGCCGCAGAGCCCGCGACCATGGAGGGCGTTCGACCGCAGTCGAGATGATCCGCACTGGGTTCGCGAACGCGTGCGGAGCCAGGCGGCCGGTTCGGCGTCCCGATCGCGCTGGAACGAAACTTGTTGTCCGGTGAAACGGAACACTCCGAGGAGGTCGATGAATCATGCGAATGCAACTACGCGCGACCGAGGCGCAGGCGCAGTGGGGCGTCACCGTGCTGCGGATGGGGGTTGGCGCCATCTTCCTGGCTCACGGGCTGCAGAAGGTGCTCGTCACCGGCATGCCCGGCGTGGCCGCGTTCATGGAGCAGGCCGGCATCCCGCTGCCGATGGGATCGGCCATCCTGGTGACGGCGGTCGAAACCGTGTGCGGTCTGGCGCTCGTGCTCGGCCTGTTGACACGATGGGCCGCCGTGCCGCTGGCGATCGACATGCTCGTGGCGATGACCGTGGTCCACCTGCCGGGCGGATTCTTCCTGCCGAACGGGATCGAGTTCACGCTGGCGCTGCTGGCGGCCTGCGTCTCGATCGGCCTGGCCGGTCCCGGCGCGTTCGCGCTGGACCACGTCATCGCCGGTGGGCGTGAGTCCGCCCGCACACGCGCGAAGGCAGCCTGACCCGTGCGGGTGGCGTTCTTCAGCGCACACGCGTTCGACCGGCAGTTCTTCGACGACGCCAACGCCGGCGTCGGTCATCACCTCGAGTACCTCGAGACGCGACTCACGCCGGCGACGGCCGCGCTCGCGGCCGGGTATCCCGCCGTGTGTGCGTTCGTCAACGATTGCCTGGACGGCCGCGTGCTGGCGACGATGGCGTCAGCCGGAACGCGTCTCGTCGCGCTGCGCTCGGCGGGGTTCAGCCACGTGGACCTCGACAAGGCACGCGAGCTCCGCCTGACTGTGGCCCGCGTACCCGCGTACTCGCCGCACGCGGTGGCCGAACATACGGTCGCGCTGATGCTGGCGCTGAACCGGAAGATCCACAAGGCGTACGCGCGGGTGCGGGATGCAAATTTCTCGCTCGAGAGTCTGCTGGGGTTCGACGTCCACGGCCGCACGATCGGGATTGTCGGGACGGGCAGGATCGGCACGGTCGTCGCGCAGATTCTGCACGGCTTCGGCGCGCGCCTGGTGGCGTGCGACATCGCCCCGAGCGAGGCGTGCCGGACGCTCGGCGTCGAATACGTCCCGCTCGAGGAGGTCTGGAAGCGGTCCGACATCATCACGTTGCACACACCGCTCACCGACCGGACCCGGCACATGGTCAACGCCGCCGCCCTCGACAGGATGAAGGCCGGGGTCATGATCGTCAACACGGGGCGGGGCGCGTTGATCGACACGCGCGCCGTCATCGACGGCCTCAAGAAGGGCCGCATCGGATACCTCGGCCTCGATGTGTACGAGGAGGAAGAGGGCGTCTTCTTCGAGGACCTGTCGTCGCGCGGCATTCAGGACGATCTGCTCGCCCGCCTGCTGACGTTTCCGAACGTCCTGGTGACGGCCCACCAGGGCTTCTTCACCCGCGAGGCCCTGCAGGCGATCGCCCGGACCACGCTCGAGAACATCTCGGCGTTCGAGCAGGGACGGCGCAGCGGGAACGAGCTCGGTTGACGACGTCCACGCGGCGCGCCGCTGGGTGCACGACGCGTCAGCCGAGCGCGTTGTCGAGCGTCATCATCACGATGAACCCGGACAGGAACCCGAGCGTGGCGATGTCGATGGTCCCCGACCGGACGGTCTCTGGGATCAGTTCTTCGACGACGACGTAGAGCATGGCGCCGGCGGCAGCAGCCATGCCGTAGGGCAGGAACGCCGCGGACCAGAGCACGAGCCCGGCGCCGAGGGGGCCGGCGATCGGCTCGACGGCTGCCGAGAGCTGACCCCAGAAGAATGCCCGGCCGGGCGACATGCCGCTGCGGCGAAGCGGCAGGGCAATCGCGAGTCCTTCCGGGACGTTCTGCAGGCCGATGCCGATCGCCAGCGCGGTCGCTGTGCCGATGTCGCTTCCGCCATAACTGACCCCGACCGCCATGCCCTCGGGGAAATTGTGCAGCGTCATGGCCGCCATCAGGAGGGCCGAGCGGGTCCATGTGGAGGAGGGGCCCTCCGCCGCCGCCTCGTCCGGAAACTCCGAGTGGAGATGCGGAAGCAGTTGGTCCGCCGCGTACAGGAAGACCCCGCCTGCGGCGAGACCGGCGGCCGCGGCGGACACGCCGGCGGTTGCAATCGCGGGCACGAGCAGCGACCAGCACGAGGCCGCCACCATCACGCCGCCCGCGAACCCCATCATCCCGTCCATCAGCCGGCGCGGCGCGGATCGGAAGAAGAGCACGGGCAGCGTGCCGAGAGCGGTCAGCAGGTACGTGCCCAGCGTGGCAATGAACGCCAGTGTCACAGGGTCCAGGCCCCGCAGCGTGTCGAGCATTCACTCCAGCCGTCGGCGACATGGGGAAAAATCCCCAGCGGTCCGGGTTAATTCTCCCGCGTGCTTCTCAACAGGGCTCGGGCGTAGTGGCTCACTCTCACCGGCCCCGCACGGTCAGCACGGGGCGCGACGAGCTGGCGACCAGCCGCCCGGCCACGCTCCCGATCAGCAGCCGTGTCAGTCCGCTGCGGCCGTGCGTGCCGACCACGATCAGGTCGGAACGGCCGCGGCGCGCCTCGCGGAGGATCTGTTCCACCGGGTCGCCCTCCAGGAGTCGGCCGTCGGCCCGGATGCCGCGCCTGACGGCCTGCTGGACGAGGGCTGCGAGCCGCTGTTCCGACCACCGGCGGACGCGGCCGCGCAGGAGCTCGATCTGCGGTGAACCCAGATAGTGTTCGGGGATCACCGGCACGACCGGCGCGAGCACGTGCACGACCGTCACACGTGCCTGCGTGGCGCGCGCCAGCGCGATGGCGGCGCGGAACGCGCGGCCCGATGCGCGGGAAAAGTCCGAGCCGTGAAGAATGCGCCGCACGCGTGTCACGGTCGTCGCCTCAGGTGATGCAAGAATCGGGGCCACGCGCGGCCCGCGGACCGGCATGCGCGTTGCTCGGCTGGATCGCATGCAGCGGCTGCCGACCACATTCGAGCGTGCCATCCGGCGCGTGGCGGAAGCGGAAGACGATCTGAGAAAAGACGTCGCGGCGCAGCAGGAGCGATGGCGCTATCGGGTCCACCGCGGCCGCGTGACGTTCGAGCACGAGGCCAGACGCGCGCAGCAGCGGTTCAAACAGCGGCTGCGCACCTTCGTCGCCGAGGCGTCATTCCGCAATCTGCTGACGACGCCGCTCATCTACTCGCTCCTGCTCCCGCTGGTGCTGCTCGACATCTGGGTGACCGTGTACCAGCGGGTGTGCTTTCCGATCTACGGGATCGCGAAGGTTCGGCGGCGCCATTACTTCGCGCTCGACCGGCGCCGGCTCGCGTATCTCAACATCATCGAGAAGGCCAACTGCACGTATTGCGGCTACGCCAGCGGACTCATCGCATACGTGCGCGAGATCGCCGCGCGGACCGAGCAGTACTGGTGCCCGATCAAGCACGCGGACACGATCCCGGATCCCCATTCTCGGTACCACCACTTCGTCGAGTACGGCGACGCCGCCGGCTATCGTGAGTCGCTTCCGTCGCTGCGCACGGCGCTGCGCGGCGGGTCCGAGACGCACGACACGGAGAGCCGCCCGCCCACGTCGGACACCGGTGCGTCGACCGCAGCGTAGCGGGCAGGTCGACCATGTCCGCGATCGCGCCTGCGGGTCACGTCACTTTCTTCTATGCCGTGGACGTGGCGGAGGCGATTGCGCTCTCGGAGTTGCCGGGGCTGCTCGGCGCGACGGCCAGCGCCAAACCGCTCGCCCCACGCGCATCGGCGCCCCCGTACCTGCAGTATCAGCAGGCGCCGGTGACGTTCGGCGGCGAAGCGCTCGGTCTGTCGGGAGCGGACGGCTTCCACATCCAGATCAAGGCGTTCGACTACGGTGTGGTGTCGGTGGCGCTGCGGCGGCCGTTCTCCGGCCCATGGGACGGCCTCGTGCGGCTGGCCGCCGATGTCATGAGTGGGGAATCCGTCGCGCGAGAGGCCGATCGCGCCGCGAGCGCGTGCGTCGAGCGGATCGGCGCCGCGCTGGTTCGGCCCCACGCAGGAGTGTTGTCCGAGGACTATCTCGTGATCACCGTCACCGACCCGGGGATGACGGCCGAGGAGTTGCTGCGGGTGCGTGGTGCGGAGATCGCCGCGATCGTCGTCGGGGAGACCGAGCCGCTCAGCGGGCAGGAGCGCGACGAGATCCTCCGGCATCGGATGTCGTTCCTTGCCGGCGATCTGCTCGTACCGGCCTGGAGCGCGGCGTTTCTCGCGGACCAGCGGGACAGTGCAGAGGCGACGCTGGAGATCCTGGAGTTCGCCAACTCGCAGCTCCTCGAGTTCCGCTACTACGATCAGCGGCTCGACGCCGATCTGACGCGGATCTACACCGACCTGCAGGCGGCGCGGCCGTTCGCCGCGATCGTCGGAGGCCGATACGAGCGCACGGCGCGCCAGCTGCACGCGCTGTTCATCGAGGTCAGCGAGCTCACCGAAGGCACCGAGAACGCGCTGAAGTTCATCGGCGATGCCCACGCCGCGCGTATGTTCGGCCTGGTCGCCGTGAGAATGGGGCTGAGCGGGTGGAAGGCGGCCGTGCGGGAGAAGCTGCAGATGCTGGACAGCATCTATCGCTTCACCGTGGAGCAGAGCGCGCTCCGTCGCGGCCAGGTCCTCGAGCTCGCCATCGTGCTCATCCTGGTGCTCGAGCTGGTGCTGGTCTTGATGGGCGTGCTCGCGTGACACCGCACTGCCCACCATCGGAATTCTTTCGCACGAGCGTGCGTCATATCGCCAGCGCCGCGCGCCGCCTGGATGAACGCACGGGTGACCCGACGCCGGGGTGCGGCGCGCCATTTGCTCCACGCGTCGGATGCGGCCGCCGTCACCGGCGGCGATGTGGCGCGAACGAGGATCGCTGATGAAAATCAAGTGTCATCCGGTCGACAGTGTGCTCGCGGAGATCGAGGCGGTGCAGCGCCGCATCGCGGACCGGGCGCAGAAGATCTTCCGCTCGCGCGGCGGCGCGATCGGCCACGCGCTCGAAGACTGGCTGAAGGCCGAGCGCGAGACCATCTGGCGCCCCGCCCTCGAAGTGCGGCGAACCGCTGACGCCTTCGTCATCGAGGCGGCGGTCGCCGGCCTGGAGCCAAGGCAGATTGACGTGCGCGTGACGCCGACCGAGCTGCTCCTCGGCGCCGACGTGCGCCACCAGGACGCCGAGCAGCCCGGCGAGGTCGTGCTCTGCGAGTTCGTGAGCGGGCCCCTGTTCCGAACGTACAGATTTCCAGAGTCGGTCGACCCTGGGCGGGTGACCGCGGAATATCGCGACGGGCTGCTGCGCGTCCGGGCGCCGTTGGCGCACCCGGCCACGAAGGTGGACGTGCAGGCGGCGTGATTTCCGCGCCGCTGGTGTCGCAGCTTGGCCGTGACGCCGCGTTCGCCTTGCATGCGGTGGCCGGCGCGGCCCGTCTCCCCCGCGCGATCGAGTCTGACGTGGCCTCGAGCGCACGCACAAAGCCGGACGCCTCGCCGGTGACGCTCGCCGACTTCGTCGTCCAGGCCGTGATCGCCGCGCGGCTCGCGCGTCAGTACCCAGACGATGTCCTCGTCGCGGAAGAGGATGCGACGGCGCTGGGCGTCCCCAACGGGGACCTCACCGATCGCATCGTTCACATGGTCCGCCGCGAAGAGCCTGGGGCCACGCGAGCACGCGTGCTCGCGTGGATCGATCGTGGCCGCGGTTCGCCCGGACGCCGATTCTGGACGCTGGATCCGATCGACGGCACCAAGGGCCTGCTGCGCGGCGGACAGTACGCCGTCGCGCTGGCGCTCATCGTGGACGGGTCGGTGCAGGTCGGCGTGCTCGGGTGTCCGCGGCTGCCGTGGCCCGGTCGCGCTTCGGCGCCGCCGGAACGGTCATCGCGAATCCATGGCGGATTCGCTGTCGCAGCTCGGGGCAAAGGGACGTGGTGGACGGTGGCAGGAGATACGCCTGCCGTTCGATTGGGTGTGTCTTCTGTCGCTGATCCCGCATCCGCGCGTGTCCTTCACTCGGTGGAGGCGTCGCACAGCAACACGGATCGTCTGCACGACGTGCTGGCACACCTCGGCGTCAGGGAACCACCGCTAATAATGGACAGCCAAGCGAAGCACGCCGTGCTGGCGGGCGGCGGTGCCGACATCCTGCTTCGGGTCCCCACGCAACTGGGCTCGCGCGAGGCGATCTGGGACCAGGCAGCGGGCTCGCTGATTGTTGAAGAGGCTGGGGGACGGGTGACGGATCTCACTGGCCGCCCGCTCGATTTCTCGACTGGCCGGCGTCTGGCGAGGAACGAGGGCGTGGTGGCGACGAACCGCTTGCTGCACGAAACTGTCTTGGCGGCGCTCCGGTCGTGCCCCAGTCGCCTACGGTAGCCCCTCCGACATCCGCATGACCAGGGCACAGAGGTCGTCGAGGTCGAATGGCTTCGACAGCATCGCATGTGCGCCGAGGCGGCGAGCTTCGTCGGCGACCTCCGGCGCCATGTGTGCCGACAGCATGATCACCCGGCTTGCTGGAGAATGCCGCCGTACGCTTGTCAGCGGCGTCAAATCGTGGCCGTCTGGGGAATCGGGGGACCGGTATTCCCTCGCCCTCTTTCCGGGAGCCGCGCAGATCTCCTGTAAGACGCGCGATTGCACGGGCCGTCGCTCGTGGCTATGCCCGCCAGAATCAGACGCGCGTGTGGGAGGACGACAACGGGGTCATGCAGCCCGAGCCGCTGCTGGTGCCGAGCGACGGTGGTCCGCGTCGTAAGATGGCGAGGGCGCGATGAGGTCACGCGTCCTTCCATGGTCACAGTCGCAATGCAGTCAGGGTTGGCCGTGCAGCTTCCGCAGGTAGTTCGCGCGGGCTTCCACTTCACTGAGCTTTTCGCTCGCATAGCGTGACGCGTCAGCCAGGATCCGGCGCGCCGCCTCGTCGTCGCGCGCCAGCAGCTCCTCGACCCGGTGGCCGGCCCC
>Ga0073934_10011511_pt1 | contig 10680 bp, 5 predicted proteins | sample LarsenN4metaG_FD_76834 | JGI IMG/M metagenome (GOLD analysis project Ga0073934, IMG submission 76834) | Hot spring sediment bacterial and archeal communities from British Columbia, Canada, to study Microbial Dark Matter (Phase II) - Larsen... ... | reverse complement strand
TCTCGGTGGACGTCGTCTTGAACCCGCTGGGCGTGCCGAGCCGGATGAACATCGGCCAGATCCTGGAGACCCACCTGGGCTGGGCGGCCGCGCACGGCGTCTTCCCCGAGGGCGGGATGGTCAACCCCCGGGCGCCGATCAACGCCCCCGAGCCGCGCTGCATCGCCACCCCGGTCTTCGACGGCGCCACTCCGGGCGACGTCGACGACGCGCTCGTCGCCGCCGCGGCGCGGGTGAACGGGGGCGTGCGCATGACGGTCGACGCGGACGAGCCGCGCGGCAGCCGCTGCTCGGGCAAGGTCACCCTCTACGACGGGAAGACCGGCGAGCCGTTCGCGCAGGAGGTCACGGTCGGCTTCATGTACATCATGAAGCTGCTCCACCTCGTGGACGACAAGATCCACGCGCGCTCCACGGGCCCCTACTCCCTCGTCACCCAGCAGCCGCTGGGCGGCAAGGCCCAGTTCGGCGGGCAGCGCTTCGGCGAGATGGAGGTGTGGGCGCTCGAGGCCTACGGCGCGGCCTACACGCTGCAGGAGATGCTCACGATCAAGTCCGACGACACGATCGGGCGCGTCAAGGCCTACGAGGCGATCGTCAAGGGCGAGAACATCGCGGAGCCCTCGATCCCCGAGTCGTTCAAGGTCCTGCTCAAGGAGATGCAGTCGCTCGCGCTCGACGTCCAGGTCCTCTCCGACGAGGGCCGCGAGGTCGAGGTGCGCGAGGAGGACGACGAGCTGCTGCGGGCGGCCGAGGAGCTCGGTATCGACCTCTCCCCGGGGAGCCTGCGGGCCACGCCCCGGCCTCCGACGGCGGAGGAGGTCGAGGAGGGCGCCGAGCGCGCCGAGGAGGAGGGCGAGCTGACCCTGCCCGCCGACGAGGAGCTCGCCGACGTGGACGGGGAGGCAGAGGCGGAGGCGTCGCTCGAGGCCGGCCTCGCCGACGTCGAGCTCGAGGAGTGAGGGCACGTGGCGTCGCGCGTGCCGAGAGAGATCCAGGACGAAGACACAGAGAGAGAGGTTCGAGGCGCTCGATGGATGCGATGAGACGCGGCCCCGACATCAACGACTTCGACTCGATCCGGATCGGGCTTGCCTCGAGCAAGCAGATCCGCGACTGGTCGTACGGAGAGGTCACCAAGCCGGAGACGATCAACTACCGCACGCTCAAGCCGGAGCGGGACGGGCTCTTCTGCGAGCGCATCTTCGGTCCGACGAAGGACTGGGAGTGCTACTGCGGCAAGTACAAGCGCGTCCGCTACAAGGGGATCATCTGCGAGCGCTGCGGCGTCGAGGTGACGCGGCAGAAGGTGCGCCGGGAGCGCATGGGCCACATCGACCTCGCCGCGCCGGTCTCGCACATCTGGTTCTTCAAGGGCGTCCCGAGCCGCATCGGCTACCTCCTCGACATCGCCCCGCGCGAGCTGGAGAAGGTCCTCTACTTCGCCGCCTCGATCGTCACGGCGGTCGATCGCGAGAAGCGGCAGGCCGACCTCGCCGACCTCGAGGACAAGGTCGCCGCCGAGAGCGAGCGCATCTACCTCGACCGCGACGAGGCGCTGGCCGCCCTCGACGACCGGCTCGCGCGGCGGCGGGAGTACTTCGTCACGGGCAAGGAGCGCAACTTCGACGAGGACGACGACTTCTGGGCGCGCGGGCTCTCGAACTGGGCCGAGGAGAGCGGGCTGCCGGCGCTCGAGGAGGTGCGCTCGCTCGCCGGGGGCGTCTTCGCCTCCCTCGCGAAGGAGATCACGAGCGAGGACCCCCGCCGCGTGCGCGAGCTGGTGCGCCAGAAGGCGACGCGGGAGGACCGCCGGCTCGCCCCCCGGGAGGTGGAGGCGGTCGCGGCCGCGGCGGTGCAGATCGAGGCCGCGCTGGCCCCGCTGCGCGCGGAGCTGGAGCGGGCGACCGGCTCCAAGAAGGGTGCCATCACCAAGCACCTGAAGCGGGTGCAGGAGGCCCTGCTCTCCGGACAGGAGCTGGGCACGGAGGACGCCGCGCTCGTCGCCTCGGTGGACGCGAAGAACCTCGAGCGGGCGCGCGAGATCGGCAACGGGCTGCTCGCCGACGTCCTCGCCGCCGTCGACCCGGAGGCCGAGGCCAGCGCCGTGCGCGAGCTCGCCTACGACCTCTGCCTGGTCGAGGGCACGCGCAAGGAGGACCTGGACGCGGTCGCGCAGTGGGCGCTGAAGGTGCGCGAGATGGTCGCCGACATCGACCTGCGCCGTGAGGACGCGCGCGAGGCGGCCGTGGACGCGGTCCGCCGCCTGGAGCAGACCTGGATCCTGTTCCGGGAGCTGGAGCCGAAGATGATCGTCGGCGACGAGCAGCTCTTCCGCGAGCTCAAGGACCGCTTCGGCTCCCCCTACGGCTTCGGGGTCTACTTCCGGGGCGGGATGGGCGCCGAGGCCGTGCGCGACCTGCTCCGCGACCTCGACCTGGCGGAGGAGTCCCGGACCCTGCGCGAGGTGATCAAGACCTCGAAGGGCCAGAAGCAGCAGCGCGCGATCAAGCGGCTGAAGGTCGTGGAGGCGTTCATCAAGTCCGGCAACAAGCCGGAGTGGATGATCCTGGAGGCGATCCCGGTCATCCCGCCGGAGCTGCGCCCGATGGTGCAGCTCGACGGCGGGCGCTTCGCCACCAGCGACCTGAACGACCTCTACCGGCGGGTGATCAACCGCAACAACCGCCTGAAGCGGCTGCTCGACCTGGGGGCGCCCGAGATCATCGTCAACAACGAGAAGCGGATGCTCCAGGAGGCGGTGGACGCGCTCTTCGACAACGGGCGCCGCGGCCGCGCGGTCACCGGCCCGGGCAACCGGCCCCTGAAGTCGCTCTCCGACATGCTCAAGGGCAAGCAGGGCCGCTTCCGGCAGAACCTGCTCGGCAAGCGCGTCGACTACTCGGGCCGGTCGGTGATCGTGGCCGGGCCGAACCTGAAGCTGCACCAGTGCGGGCTACCGAAGCTGATGGCCCTCGAGCTCTTCAAGCCCTTCATCATGAGCCGGCTGGTCGAGCGCAAGGCCGTCCAGAACATCAAGGCGGCCAAGAAGATGGTCGAGTCGATGGTGCCCGAGGTGTGGGACGTCCTCGAGGAGGTCATCGCCGAGCACCCGGTGCTCCTGAACCGGGCGCCGACGCTGCACCGCCTCGGGATCCAGGCCTTCGAGCCCGTCCTCGTCGAGGGCAAGGCGATCCAGGTCCACCCGCTCGTCTGCCACGCCTACAACGCCGACTTCGACGGCGACCAGATGGCCGTGCACCTGCCGCTCTCGGCGGAGGCGCAGGCGGAGGCGCGCGTGCTCATGCTCTCGGCGAACAACATCCTCTCGCCGGCGAGCGGCCGCCCTCTCGCGACGCCCACCCAGGACATGGTCCTGGGGGCGTACTTCCTCACCTACTGCCCGCACGACCTCGCCGCGACCACGACCGCCGAGCTGGCTCGCGAGCTGGGCCGCCCCGGGCTCCGGCGCTTCCGTACGGAGGAGGACGTCGAGCTCGCCCTGGATGCCGGGCAGGTCGGCTACCACGACCCGATCGAGTTCGTGTGGAGCGGAGAGCTGATCTTGACCACGCCCGGCCGCGTCATCTTCAACGCCGAGGTCGAGCGGGCGCTCGACGAGGCCACGGGCGGCGACTTCGAGGACCACCCCTTCCTCAACCGGACTCTGACGAAGCGGGAGCTGGACGCCTTCATCGCCGACCTCGTCGAGCACTACGGGCCGAACACGATCGCCTCCGCCTTGGACGTGATCAAGTCGCTCACCTTCCGCTTCGCGACGCGGGCCGGGATCACGATCTCGAAGAACGACATCGTCATCCCGGAGGAGAAGGAGGAGATCCTCGCCCGCTACGAGGAGGAGGTGGCCAAGGTCGGGCGCGAGTACGACCGCGGCCTCATGACCGAGGGCGAGCGCCACGAGCGCATCGTCGCCATCTGGACCGAGGCCACCGACGAGGTCGCCGAGAAGATGATGGCCAACCTCTGGGAGACGAACCCGATCTACATGATGGCCACCTCGGGCGCGCGCGGCTCCTTCAACCAGATCCGGCAGCTCGCGGGCATGCGTGGGCTGATGGCCGACCCGAAGGGCCAGATCATCGCCCGCCCGATCAAGGCCAACTTCATGGAGGGCCTGACCGTGCTCGAGTACTTCATCTCGACGCACGGGGCCCGCAAGGGGCTCGCCGACACGGCGCTGCGGACGGCCGACTCGGGCTACCTGACCCGGCGGCTCGTCGACGTCTCCCAGGACGTGATCGTGCGGGACGAGGACTGCGGCACGCAGGAGTACATCGAGCTGCCTCTCCTGGCCGACGACGCGCCCAACAAGAGCGTCGCCGGCCGCGTCGCCGCGGCGGACATCGCGAAGCCGCTCAAGGACGGCAAGCCCGGGAAGACGGTGCTCGTCGAGCGGGGTGCGGAGATCACCATGAGCGGCCTGCGCCGTCTCGTCGAGGAGTTCGGCGAGCACGCGGCGACCGCGACGGTGCCGGTCCGGTCGGTGCTCAAGTGCCGGAGCGAGTACGGGCTCTGCCGGCTCTGCTACGGGACGTTCCTGGCCACCGGCGAGCTGGCCGAGATCGGGGACGCGGTCGGAATCATCGCCGCCCAGTCGATCGGCGAGCCGGGCACGCAGCTGACCATGCGCACCTTCCACACGGGCGGGGTCGCGGGCGCCGACATCACGCACGGTCTCCCGCGTGTGGTCGAGATCTTCGAGGCCCGCAACCCGAAGGGGGCGGCCACGCTGGCCGAGGTCTCGGGCCGGGTGGCAATCGACGACACCGAGCGCCAGCTCAAGGTCACGATCACGCCCACCGCCCTCGACGAGGACGGCGAGCTGCCCGAGCCGCGGGAGTACACCTTCCCGCGGAGGACGCGCCTGCTCGTCGCCGACGGTCAGCTCGTGGAGCGCGGCGACCCGCTGAACGAGGGCTCGCTCAACCCGGCCGAGCTGCTCCTGCTCAAGGGGGCGACTCCGACCGAGCTGTACCTCGTGGGCGAGGTGCAGAAGGTCTACCGCTCGCAGGGCGTCGAGATCCACGACAAGCACGTGGAGCTGATCGTCCGGCAGATGCTGAAGAAGGTCCGGGTCGAGAACGCGGGCGACACCGAGCTCCTGCCCGGCCAGCTCGTCGACCGCGTCGTGCTCGAGCGCGAGAACGAGCGGGTGCGCCGGGAGAAGGGCGAGGAGGCGACCTTCGAGCCGATCATCCTCGGCATCACCAAGGCCTCGCTCGCGACCGAGTCCTTCCTCTCGGCCGCCTCCTTCCAGGAGACGACCAAGGTCCTGACGGACGCGGCCATCGAAGGCAAGGTCGACCACCTGAACGGGCTCAAGGAGAACGTGATCATCGGCAAGCTGATCCCGGCCGCGACCGGTCTCAAGCGCTACCGGCAGATCACGATCGAGCCGGCCGAGCCGCTGCCGGTCACCTTCGCCCGTCCGGAGGCCGAGGCGGAGCTGCTCGCCGCGCTCGAGGAGATCGGCGAGGGGGACGGCTTCGACCTGGACGCGCTCGGGCTCGCCTTCGACGAGGAGTCGGAGCTCGAGGGCGAGGGGGCGCCGGAGGGGGCCGAGACCGAGGAGGAGTAGGCCGACCCCGGCTTCTGCTACCTCTGACGCCATGCGACGGCTGCCGCTCGCGCTCGCGACGACCGCCCTCGCCCTCCTGGCGCTCCCCGGGCCGGGCGCGCCGGCGCTCTCCTGTGGCCTGCCCGAGGAGCAGCCGGTCTGGATCGACTTCGCCGACGGCTCGGTCAGCTTCTGGCGGGAGCGCTTCGCCCGACCCGGGGTGGTGATCGCCACCGGCGGCCCGGCGCTGGCGGCGGAGGCCCGCGCGGCGGGCGCGGGCACGGTCCACTGGGACATGTACCTGCGCAAGCGCGTGGGGACGCCCTCGGAGCCGGCCGATCCCGCGCTGATCGAGCGGCGCGCGGACGCGCTCTTCGACTTCGCGGTCGCCGTGACCGCCTGCCAGCAGCCGCTCATCGCCCTCAACGAGCTCTGGGGCGCCTCGCTGCCGACGCCCCTCACCCCGACCGCCGAGCGCTACCGCGACAACGTCCTGCGCTTCGTCCGCCGGCTCGCGGAGCGCGGCGGCCGCCCCGCGCTGCTCGTCTCCAGCGAGCCCTTCACGGGGGGAGAGGCGGCGGGCTGGTGGCGGGCGGTGGGGCAGGTCTCGGACTTCGTGCTCGAGAAGTACGCGAACGCGAACGTCATCTGGCGCGAGGGGGCGGTGGACGGCTCGCGCCGGCTGCGCACGAGCTACCGCCGCTCGGTGGCGGCGCTCCTCGCCGTCGGCGTCCCGTCTGCGCGGATCGGGATCATCGTCGGCTTCCAGACGGGGCCCGGGACCGGGGGGCGAGAGGGCCTGCAGCCTCGCTCGCGCTGGTTCGACGTGGCCAAGTGGCAGGCCTTCGCGGCACGGCAGGTGGCGCGCGAGCTGAAGCTCGCCCACGTCTGGTCGTGGGGGTGGGCGCAGCGGGACGAGCGCTCGCGCGACCCGGACAAGACCTACGCCGCGTGCGTCTGGCTCTGGGCGCGGGATCCCGCGCTCTGCGACGCACCCGGGATCCTCGGGCCCGAGCTGGACGCGGACCGCCGCGCCGGCCAGCTCGACCTCCCGGCCGGCGTGCGCTGCCTGTACGGGCGCTCGCCGATCACGGCCGCCCAGGTCGCCGCTTTGGCCAAGCTGACCGGGGACCGCGAGCTGGCGCTGACCGCGCTCGTCGCGCGGCTCGTCGAGCGCCAGCAGACGCGCGTCTCGACCGCGGCGGTCCTGGCGGCGGAGCGGCGGATCGTGGCGGCGCGCTTCGCCGGCAGCGTCTCGGCCTACCGGGCCGCCCTGGCCGAGGCAGGGGCGAGCCTCGCGGTCGCTCGCGGCGTGATCGGCGACGAGCTCAGCCGCCGCGAGCTGGAGCGGCGCTTCCCCGGCGGGCGCCCGAGCTCGGCAGACATCGAGCGCTTCCGAGCAACGTACGCCGCGGTGCCGGCGCGCCCCGCCCTCGTCGTTCCGGCGCCGAGCTGGCTGCCGGAGGGCAAGGGCCTCGCGCTCGCCACCTCGGCGCCGCGGGAGGTGTTCGCCGTCCCGGCGGGCACGACGGCGACCCTGCGCACCGCGGAGGGGAGCTACCGGCTGCGGGCGCTCGGTCCCCCGGTCGAGCTGGCCGGCGCCCCGGCCGAGCAGGCGCGGCGGGCGATCGTCTCCGAGCTCCAGCGCCAGCGGCGCGCGGAGGCGTGGGCCACCTGGACGCTGCGCGCGCAGCAGGCGGCCGAGTCCCGGCTCGTGTGCGAGCGCGACCGCCTGCCCGAGCCCGGCGTCGTCACCCTCGCGAGCTTCGCGCCCTTCCTCTCGCTCTCGGAGGCGGAGGCGGATCGCTGGGCCGCGACCCGCCGGCGCTAGCTGGACGCGCCGGGGCTACGGCACCTCGACCTCGAGCCGGTCCTTGCCCGCCCGCTTGGCGCGGTTGACCGCCGCCGACGCCCGGGCGTCGAGCGCCTCCGCCGGCTCGTTCGCCCGCAGCTCGACGAGGCCGGCGGAGAAGGTGAGCCGGCCGACGCGGCTGAAGGCGGTGGCGGCCACGAGCTCGTGCAGGCGGCCCCAGAACCGCCGGGCCTCCTCGCCGCTCGTCTCGGGCAGGAGCACGGCGAACTCGTCCCCGCCGCGGCGGCAGACGGTGTCGGTGACGCGCGCTGCCTGCTCGAGGACGGCGGCGAACTCGCGCAGGACCTGATCGCCTCCCGGATGGTCGAAGCGGCTGTTCACCTCCGCGAAGTCGTCCAGGTCGAGGAGGAGCAGGGAGAGCGGGCGGCCAGTCCGCCGCGCCCGCCCGACCTCCCGCTCCAGCTCCTCGTCGTAGCCGCGCCGGTTGCGGACGCCCGTCAGGGCGTCGGTCACCGCCCGCCGTTCGGCCTCCGCGAAGCGGCGGGCGTTCTGGAGCCCGGGGGCGGCCTCGGAGACGAGGGACTCGAGCACGCGGGCGTGGTCGGGCCGGACCGCTCCGGCGCCCGTGGAGAAGACGGCGAGCACGCCCGTCTGCTCGCCCTCCTCGACGACGGGAACGACGAGCGCCGAGCGGAAGGCGCTCCCGTCTGCCTCGTCGAGCGCGGGCGGGTACGTCCAGGCCAGCGTGAGGGCCCGATAGGGAGGCGAGAGGGGAGCGCCGAGCGAGGCCTCGAGGAGCGCGATCCCGTCCTCCAGGCCGAAGGACGCGATCGCGGGCTCGCCGCCCGGCCCGCGGACGCGCACGGCGGCGGCGGTCGCGCCGGTGCGCGCGGCCGCCTCGGCGGCGATCCGCTCGAGCAGCTGGCGCAGGTCGAGGGTGAGGCCGAGCTCGGCGCCGGGCCCGGTCTCGGGACGCTCGACGACCCGCTGGATCGAGAGCGAGATCGCCTGCAGATGGCGGTCGAGCTGGTCGAGCACGGCCGCGAACCGGCGCTCCGAGCGCGCCGCCGCCCGGCGCATGCCGACGAGGGCGATCGCAAGGACCACCAGAGCCGCCGTGGCGGCGACCGCCGCAGTCAACGTCTCGGACACACCCTTCCCCTGCGCCTCACTCTATTCGGGGAAGCGGCCGTTGACCATGGCCCACGCCCGAACGGGGGCCTGCCGTCTGCTACCATCTCGCGGCCCGGCCGGCGGGCGCGTCCGCCGCCAGCCTTTCTGTGCGAGGACAGCAAGCGACCACATCAAGGAGATACGCGTGCCCACCGTCAACCAGCTCGTCCGCAAGGGCCGCACGGCCCCCAAGACGAAGACGAAGACACCCGCCCTGCGCGGGGCGCCGCAGAAGCGCGGCGTGTGCACGCGTGTCTACACGACGACGCCGAAGAAGCCGAACTCGGCGCTGCGCAAGGTGGCGCGCGTCCGCCTCACGAACGGGATGGAGGTCGGCGCCTACATCCCCGGCGAGGGGCACAACCTGCAGGAGCACTCGGTCGTGCTCGTGCGCGGAGGGCGGGTCAAGGACCTGCCGGGCTTCCGCTACAAGGTGATCCGGGGCGGGCTCGACTCGGCCGGCGTCTCGGAGCGCCGCCAGGCCCGTTCCAAGTACGGCGCGAAGAAGGCCTAGGAGGAACGCCGTGCCCCGCCGCGCCGAGGTCCAGCCCCGCCAGCTCGAGCCCGATCCCGTCTACGGCTCGGTCCTCGTCACCCAGCTCGTCAACCGGCTCATGCTGGACGGGAAGAAGTCGATCGCCGAGCGCATCGTGTACGACGCTCTCGCGCTCGCGGCCGAGCGGACGGGCAAGCCGGAGCTGGAGGTGCTCGAGCAGGCGGTGAAGAGCGTCACGCCCGTGCTCGAGGTGCGCTCGCGCCGCGTCGGGGGCGCCAACTACCAGGTACCGGTCGAGGTGCCGCAGCGCCGCGCCCGCACGCTCGCCATCCGCTGGCTCGTGCAGGCCGCGCGCGAGCGGCGCGAGAAGGGCATGCCCGCGAAGCTCGCGGGCGAGCTCGTGGACGCGCTCTCGCAGCAGGGCGGCGCCTACAAGCGCAAGGACGACATCTACCGGATGGCGCAGGCCAACAAGGCCTTCGCCCACTATCGCTGGTAAGGGGAGCCCGATGAGCGCCGTCGCCACCCGGGTTGCCCTGGACCGCGTCCGCAACATCGGGATCATGGCCCACATCGACGCGGGCAAGACGACCACGACCGAGCGGATCCTCTTCTACACGGGCCGGACCCACAAGCTGGGCGAGGTGCACGAGGGCGCGGCCACGATGGACTGGATGGCCCAGGAGCAGGAGCGGGGCATCACCATCACCTCGGCCGCGACGACCGCGTTCTGGCGGGACTTCCGGATCAACATCATCGACACGCCCGGGCACGTCGACTTCACGGTCGAGGTGGAGCGCAGCCTGCGCGTGCTCGACGGCGCCATCGCCGTCTTCGACTCGGTCGCCGGAGTGCAGCCGCAGTCGGAGACGGTCTGGCGCCAGGCCGACCGCTACCGCGTGCCCCGGATCGCGTTCATCAACAAGATGGACCGGACCGGGGCCGACTTCGAGGCCGCGGTGCAGTCGATGCGGGACCGGCTCGGCGCCAACCCGGTGCCGATCCAGCTCCCCATCGGCCGCGAGGAGGGGTTCTCCGGGGTGGTCGACCTCGTCGAGCTGAAGGCGATCACCTACCTGAACCCGCTCGGCACCGAGTTCGAGATCGACGACGTCCCGGCCGAGCTGGTCGAGCGCGCCGAGGCGGGCCACCACGCCCTGATCGACGCGGTCGCCGAGTTCGACGACGAGCTGATGGAGACGTACCTCGAGGACGAGTCGGCGGTGACGCCGGAGATGATCCGGCGCGCGCTTCGGGCCGGCACCCTGGCCGGGAAGATCACCCCGGTGCTCGCGGGCTCGGCCTTCAAGAACAAGGGCATCCAGCCCCTGCTCGACGCCGTCGTCGACTACCTGCCGAGCCCCGTCGACATCCCGCCGGTGCAGGGAATCGACCCCAAGACGTCGCAGGAGGCCTCGCGGCCGCCCGCGCTGGAAGCGCCCTTCGCCGCCCTCGCCTTCAAGGTCATGTCCGATCCCTTCGTGGGCAAGCTGACCTACATCCGGGTCTACTCCGGGCGCGTGAAGGCGGGCGAGCGCGTCCTGAACACGACGAACGGGAAGACCGAGCGGATCGGCCGCATCCTGCAGATGCACGCCAACCACCGCGAGGAGCGCGAGG
>Ga0073934_10011510_pt1 | contig 10681 bp, 8 predicted proteins | sample LarsenN4metaG_FD_76834 | JGI IMG/M metagenome (GOLD analysis project Ga0073934, IMG submission 76834) | Hot spring sediment bacterial and archeal communities from British Columbia, Canada, to study Microbial Dark Matter (Phase II) - Larsen... ... | reverse complement strand
TTCATCGAACCAGTTCGAGAGCGCTGACGGCTTGATGCCGGGCATCAGCAGCGGGATGATGCGGTAGCCGGTGTCTTTCTTCTTTCGCTCGACATCGAGCGCCTTGCTGATCTCTTTGCGTACCCAGCGCGAATTGACCGTATCGGGGCTGAGCACGACGATTACTTGCCCGGCTGTTTCGATGGCTTTGTTGATTTCAGGCGCGAGCTTGTCGCCGCCGCGCAGGTTACGCGAATCGACCCAGACTGTCAGGTTGTGAGCTTCGAGTGCGGCGCGAAGCTCTCTGACGAAATCGTCGTCACTGGTAGCGTGCGAGATGAAGATGTGATCCAAGATGATAGAGCCTCCGGGCTGGCGATCCAGGGGTTCGTAGCCTATCACACACATCTCTGGAGCTACAACAATAGCCATGCAGGGGAAAAAATGGACAGGATTAACAGGATTAACAAGAATCAATGAATTTAATCCTGTACGTCCTGTTAATCCTGTCTTATTTCTTGCTCGCGGCCCTGGTCGTTCGCTTTACGAATCGCTCGGCGACGTTAGCGCTTGTAAATGCGCCAAACCCCGGAAACCGCGCGGCGCGACCAAGCTCCTCTTCGATGCGAAGCAGGCGGTTATATTTCGCTACACGGTCGGTCCGGCTGGCCGACCCGGTCTTGATCTGTCCCGCGTTGGTAGCGACCGCGAGGTCGGCTATAAAGCTGTCTTCGGTCTCGCCCGAACGGTGCGAGATCACCGAGGTATAGCTATGGGTCTTGGCCATCTCTATGGTGTCGAGCGTCTCCGTAAGCGTCCCTATCTGGTTGACCTTTACCAGAATCGAATTCCCGACCTTCTCGCGGATGCCGCGAGCGAGGTACTCGGTGTTCGTGACAAACAGGTCGTCGCCCACTAACTGCACGCTCCGGCCAAGCTCGCTTGTGAGCGCGGCCCAGCCCTTCCAGTCGGACTCGGCCAGCCCGTCTTCTATAGAAACAACGGGGTACTGCCTCACCCACTCGGCAAAAAGAGCGATCATCTCGTCGGCTGTCTTTCGCGAGCCATCAGATTTGCGGAAATGGTATATACCGTTCTCAAAAAACTCGCTCGACGCCGTATCGAGCGCGAGCGCGACCTGCTCGCCCGCTTTGTATCCGGCCTGGATTATCGATTCGAGTATAACTTCTATCGCTTCCACATTGGATTTAAGGTTAGGCGCGAAGCCTCCCTCGTCGCCGACCGCAGTAGAATATCCGCGCTTCTTGAGCGCCGCCTTCAGGGCGTGGAAGACTTCGACCCCCGCGCGCAGGGCCTCCGAATAATTCGTGAACCCGGCGGGCACGATCATGAATTCTTGAAAATCGACATTGTTATCCGCGTGCGCGCCGCCATTGAGGATGTTCATGAGCGGGACCGGAAGCGTTCGCGCGCCCACCCCGCCGAGATACGAATAAAGCGGCACGTCGAGCGCTTCGGCGGCTGCGCGGGCGGTTGCAAGCGACACGGCCAGGATTGCATTGGCCCCGAGCTTGCGCTTATTCCCGGTCGAGTCCGCCTCGATCATCGCGGCGTCCACCTCGGCCTGCGTCAAAGAATCGCGGCCCGTCACAGCTTTCGAGATGACGGTGTTTATGTTGTTAACCGCCTTCAGCACGCCCTTGCCGCCATACCTTTTCTTATCGTTGTCCCTCAGCTCAATCGCTTCGTTCTCGCCCGTAGATGCGCCCGACGGCACGGCGGCGCGGCCAACGATGCCGCTCCTGAGCGTGACATCTGCTTCGACTGTGGGGTTGCCCCGCGAATCGAGTATCTCCCTGCCACCGACTCGTTCAATAATCGTCATATAGTCTCCCTTTCGCTTATGATGAACATCGGGGTCGCGGCCCCCCCGCCCGCCGATACATTGAGCAGCGCGAGCTGCGAGAGCCGCACTCCGCATCCTTCGACGCCCTCGCCGCTCCAGACATAAGGGTCGAGATCGAGATACCGCTCGTCGAGGCTGAGCCTGCCGCCGACTATGGAGGGGAAAACCTCGCGGCCGAGTCCGACTCTTTCCTGAACGATGAAAGAGGCTTCCAGGGCCTCTTTCAAGGCCATCTGCCATACGTCATCATCCGTCTCCCACCCCAATACGACCCCCTTGCCGCCGTACTCGCCGTTAGGCTTCAGCACGAGCCGCTCGCGGTTGGCTGAGATGAATTCTATAAGGTCTATCTCTCTGCCATCGTAAATCGTTTTGCACTCGCGCACCTTGCGCGTCCAGGGGATATGGCGCGCGAGCGCGCGGGCGATTTCCGGCTCGAACAGGCGCGCGTTGGCGGGGTCGCTTGCGAGGGCGAATATCCCTTTCTTATATAGCATCTGAACCCCGAACCCGTTGGCCATGCAGACGGCCCTATCGCGCACCGCGTCGATCAGCGGGTGCTTCAAGCCGTACTTTTCCAGCAATTCTCCGATCACGACGCGCTTATAAACCAGGTCTATCGCGAAGTCTTCGATGAACAATCTGCCGTGACGGTACTCCAGCTCGTCGGGGTCGGCGATCCGGACACGGCAGCCTTGAGCTTCGAAGTGCGCCTTCATCAGCAAGAACTCGCTGTAGGTGCTCACGTCTCGCCAGTCTACGATGGCGATCTTAGTCAGTTGTTGCCCGCCCCAGCGGCGATAAGTCTTCAAGAGCGCGTCGAAGACCATATCGCGGACCGGCACTGCGCGCGCGATGTACCGGTCGTCGAAGTCTTCCATTATCGGCATCTGCCTGAACGCCTCCGAGAGCGCGTCGCCGTAGCCGAGTCCGCCTGGGCTTTCGGCGTTGTATTCGACAAAGTTGAAATCGCCCTCTTCGCTCAAAAAGCCGTCCAGACGCGCGCTGACATCCGGCGCGCCGTACCCGGAATCGATACGTGCGATCTGCTCTTCCTCGGCGGTCAAATCAAGTTCGCTTCTAAGCCCCGGGTCGTCTGCCAGCGCCCTGCCGAGGGCCGCGATACCGCGCATAACGAGGAGCGAAGCGTTCTTGATGTAGTCGTAGGTCGTCTCGTCGATAAAGTAGGGGCGCAGCACCGTGCAGATCGGGCGATCTCTGAAAGCCAGGCGGTCGCGATCCGTCGCCCTGGCGAGCGACTCCTGCGTGCTCGCCAGATGCCGGGTTGCGAGCAGCTCGTGATAGTAGTCGATCGCGTCGGAGGTTTTCATTGTCACTCTCGACCTGTACCGAGAAAGTGGCCCCAGTGAAGGTGTGACCGCTCGCCGGCTGCTTGATGCGCGCGCGCAATCACAAGGTCAGCCATCGCGTAGACTACCCACGGGAAATAGGTTTCCGTGAGAGATGATATGTCGAAATCGGGCGCGGAGTTTGTGAAATCGATTGCGTAAGGCACGCCGTCGCGTATAGCGAACTCGACCGTGTTCATGTCATATCCGAGCGCTTTATTAATCTTGATCGCGTCCGACCTTATCCGCTCGGCGAGCTCGGGCTCTATATGCTGATCGACGTTCCGGTAGCGTTCGAAGTGCGGGCGGCGCGGGTCCCAGTTCGTGATCAGCACGCTGGTCTTGCCAATGCAAATGCACCGCACGTATTGCTGCCAGTCGATGAACTCCTGCACCATCATGCAGAGCTGGCCGGTCCCGTTGTATGCCGCAAGCAGCTCGTCTAGCGTATCGACCCTGTGCACGTCTTTCCAGCCGCCGCCCCAGTGTGGCTTGAGAATGGCGGGCAGCCCCGTATAGGCGGCGATCCGGTCCCAATCGAGCGGCCACTCCAGGTTGCTGAGACTTTCCGAGATTATGCTGTCCGGATAATCCTTCGAGGGGAGTATGAGCGTACGCGGCACTGCGACGCCTATCTGCTCGAGCAGGGCCGTCCCGAAAAACTTATCATCCGCGATTCGCCAGAACGGGTTATTGATTATTATCGTTCCCCCCAGCGCCGCAGCTTTAAGATAAGGCTGGTAGAAGACAACTTCGTGCGAGATGCGGTCGACAATCACCTTATAGGGGCAGGTCGCATTGCTCGCAACCTCGCCGACCTTTATGTATTCAGCCTCGACCCCGGCATCGCGGTTATTGATTTCTTGAATCAGAGCGTCTGGAAATGACCGCTCGCGCCCCACAAGTAAGCCCGCTTTCAACATGGCTAGTCATAATAAGTCCAGCGAGACTTGCGAGTCTAGCGAGACTTGCGAGTCTGGAGGTGACAGGACTTGAAAGACTTGCTAGACTCGCAAGTCTCGCTAGACTTTTATTAAAGGGGGTTTGTATGGATAAAAGAGAAATCACCCTGGGACATAGCCCCGACCCTGATGACGCTTTTATGTTTTACGCCCTTGCCGCCGACAAGATCGACACCGGCGGGCTGAGCTTTCACCACATCATAGAGGATATAGAAACGCTCAACCGCCGCGCCATGATAGCGGAGCTTGATGTCACTGCCATATCAATACACGCATACTCTTACGTGCTGGAACAGTACGCGCTCCTCACATCTGGCGCATCAATGGGCGATAACTACGGCCCGATGGTCGTCTCGCGCGAGCCTATGGGGTTGAATCAGCTTCGCAACGCAAAGATAGCGGTGCCTGGCAAGATGACCACCGCTTACCTCGCGCTGCGGCTTTGTCTTGGCGACCCGAAATCGATAGTAATACCATTCGACCGGATAATGGAGGCGGTCGAGGCGGGCGAGGCTGATGCCGGTCTGCTCATTCACGAAGGACAGTTGACCTATACCTCAAAGGGATTTGAAAAGGTTATCGATCTTGGCGAGTGGTGGAAGCTCGAAACCGGGCTGCCGCTCCCTCTAGGCGGCAACGCTATAAAGAAATCGCTCGGCCCGGATTTGATCGCTGAGGTATCGCGTCTGCTGCGTGAATCAATTGAGTACGGTCTGTCGCATCGCCAGGAAGCAGTCGACCACAGCATGGCTTACGCGCGGGGTATGAAGAGTGATCTCACAGATAAATTCGTCGGCATGTATGTTAACGACTACACGCTCGATTATGGAGAGTCGGGTCGGGCTGCCGTCCGCGAATTGCTCGACAGGGGCCACGACGCGGGGATAATTCCTCGCCCGGTCGAGATTGAATTTGCCTGAGCGTAAAGCCTGCACAAATAATTATTTCAGATATCAAAATCAGGCAGGAGATACGCTATCGAGTGACAATATTTGTGACACTCTCCCTTCGCGGTTACAAAATCCTGCCTTAAATCCCTTCTACGTGCCGCGCATACTCTAATTACGCAGGTCCTTCGGATAATCCACATTTGGAACACTGATTGCTGATAAATAAAATGAGCAGCCAGTGGTTGCAACGTTTTATGACAGATTTGAATAATCCGAACTCCCCCAGGGTTCATTGACGTATTGGTAATTTGTATGGCGGAGAAGTTTAAAAACAGAATACTCGTGGTCGAAGACGACGCGGACACCCGTTTTGCCCTGGCGTTACTCTTTGAGATGGAAGGCTTTGAAGTCGACGTGGCCGGTGATGGCGAAGAGGCATATTCGAACGCGATCACTCATTTGCCCGATGTCATCGTCACAGACATAAACATGCCCAGGGTGAGCGGACTCGATCTGATTAATAAGGTCAAACACGACGAGCGGCTAAGACATATTCCCATAGTGGCAATGAGCGCCGTCGAGCGCGCGCAGCTAAGCCGGGCGCAGGAACTGGGGGCGGTGGCGGTTTATCAAAAGCCCGTTGAATACGATCAGCTCTTTACAGTCATTGCAAGGGTTATATCATCACGCCGCAACCGTGTCCGCAAGCCGGCCTCTCAGAATAACCACAGGTAGCAGATACCACGCTACGACCCTAGCCCCTGATCTTCTTCAGCAACTCCCGCGCAATTATCATCCGTTGAATCTGGTTGGTGCCTTCGACTATCTGCGTTATCTTCGCCTCGCGGAAAAGCGTCTGCACAGGGTAGTCTTCGCTCGTGCCGTAGCCGCCATATATCTGTACCGCATCGGTGGTCACTTTCATCGCCGCATCCGTGGCGAGGAGCTTTGCCATAGAAGCTATCGCGTTGAACGCAAGCCCGTGGTCGCGCAGGTATGCGGCCTTGCGGGTGACGCACCGCCCCGCTTCTATAGCAGCCGCCATGTCGGCGAGCATGAACTGTATGCCCTGGAAATCCGCAATGGCCTGTCCGAACGCGCGACGCTCGGTCGAGTATTTCAGCGCGTGATCGAACGCCGACTGCGCAAGGCCGATAGACGTGGCCGCCACCGTGATCCGACCCGAGTCGAGCGCCGTCATTGCCACGCGAAACCCATCGCCCTCCCGGCCTATGAGGTTCTCGCGGGGAATTTCGCAGTCTTCGAAGAAGACCTCGCGGGTGTGATGAGGCAGCCCCATAGGCCGCTCGCGCTTGCCGAACGCGAGGCCAGCCGCGCCTTTCTCGACGATGAACGAGCTCACCCCTTTGGCGCCTTTTCCCTTTTCGGTCACCGCCATCACTATATAGACGTCAGCCTCGCCGCCGTGAGTGATCCATATTTTCTGCCCGCGCAACACGTAGCGGTCGCCCCGAAGCTCGGCGCGCGTAGTTATGTTCGCTGCGTCGGACCCCGCGTGCGGCTCGGTGAGCGCAAACGCGCCAAGAAGCTCGGCGCGCGCCATGGCGGGCAGGTACTTTCGTTTCTGGGCCTCGCTACCGAACTGATTCAGTATCAGTTGCGGCAGGCCGTGGACCGCAAGCACACCGCCGAGATGACTCCCCAGCCGCGACAGCTCTTCGAGCACTACGACATAGGTAGAATAATCGAGACCGCCGCCGCCGTACTCCGCAGAGAACGGGATGGCAGCAAGCCCCAGCTCGCCCGCCTTGCGAAACAGCGGCCAGGGGAATTCTTCGTAACCATGCTTTTCAAAATAAGGCTTCACGTCCCCGGCGACGAACTCTTCGACCAGCCGCCGCAATTGCTCTTGCTCTTCCGTCAGCGTGTAGTCCATACAGGTCTCCGCTCTTAGACTTTAATATTCGCCCCGAAACCGGTCCTGCCCGGCGGGTTCAAACCCGTAAGCCCGTCCCCTCGATCTCTTCCGTCTCCGTGTCGGAAGCTCTGAGCACCCTTGATCGAAGAAGCCTGTCGCGTTCTTCCCCGGTGATGCCGATCTCCGCGAGCAACTCGCTCGTGTGTTCGCCGAGCGCGGGCGACGGACGGCTCACCCGCGCAGGCGTGTCGCTCAACTTGTATGCGAAACCCAGGCTACCCACCCGGCCTGCTGTCGGGTGCTCGATTTCACCGACCATCTCGCGGGCCAGCGTCTGCGCGTGCTCGAAGGCTTCGGCAATCGCAAGCACAGGCTCGCAGCACGCGTCGGCGTCGCGCATAAGCTCTGTCCATTCAGCCTGCGTGCGCGACCTGAAAATCGCGCGCACTTCATCAAAGAGCGCCTCGCGCTTCTGGCCCTCGTCGAACTGCCGGGCGATAAGGTCTTCGCGACCCGCCCGGCGGCAAAAGTTCTCCCAGAATTTCGGCTCGAGCGCGCCGAGCGTCATAAACCGCCCATCGGAAGTCTCATAGACATTATAGAAAGGATACGCCCCCGACAGCCCGTACTTACCCCCGACGCCCGTGGTCTTGCCCGCGAAGTGCTGCGCCGCAGGGATCGGCAGCATCGCAAGCATCACGTCAAACATCGACACGTCGACGTACTGGCCGCGACCGGTCCGCTCGCGCGCGAGGAGCGCCGCAAGTATAGCGAAGGCCGTGACCATCCCGCCCGCGATATCGGCTATCTGGACGCCCGGAATGACGGGCGTGCCGCGATAGTCGGTCGTCAGTCCGAGCACCCCCGCAAGGGCTATGTAGTTAAGGTCGTGTCCGCTGCGGTCGCGGTGAGGCCCGTTCTGACCGAACCCCGTGAGCGAGCAGTAGACTGCGCGCGGGTTGACTTCGGAGACATTCGCGTAACCTACTCGGAGCCGGTCGACGACGCCCGGCCTGAACTGATCGAGGATGACGTCGGCGGTCGCCGCGAGTTTTAAGAAAACCTCGCGCCCTTCCGGGTGCTTGAGGTTTATGGCGATAGATTTCTTATTGCGATTGATCTGTAGAAAAGCCGCGCTCTGCCCGCCCGTCATCGGAGGAGTTCGGCGCGTGGGGTCCCCGCCTTCGACCTCCTCGACCTTTATCACTTCCGCGCCGAGATCGCCCAGCATCATCGAGCAGAAAGGCCCCGGCAGCATGCGCGATAGGTCCAGGACGCGAATGCCTTCTAGCGCCTGTCGCATCGGTTCACCTTGAATTCCTTTCTATCGGTGTGACCTGATTAACGCCGCAATCCTACACCGCTCGGCGCGCGCTCGCAATGCTCGCTAAATACTACGGTCTCGGTCGGAGAGCGCAGCTCGTAACAGACTCCGCGCCAGGTTATGCGACGGGTGGTCGCCGACTTTATAAAATTGTAGAAGAAAAGCAGGGAGACCAGGGGCCATAATAAACAGAAGATCCACCAGAGTCGCGCCAGGTCCCTGCGCGCGTGCGGGAGGGCGGCCCGCGCCGCGAAGAGTCGAAGCGCCCCCTTCGCCGATCCGAGCGCATATATCGCGCCAGACATCATCGAAAACGAAACATCGAGATCATTGCCCCCGGCCAGTCTCTCCCCCAGCCAGACGAGCCCGCCGAAAAAAACAACGACAAACAGCGAGTGCGAAAGCAGACCCGTCCACCATATCCGAGGACGATACACGCGAGTGATTATGACCTGCCGGGTAGTGAATTCGATCAGGGACGACAACGTCGCATCCTCGCGCGTCTCGACAAGAGATCGAGGGACGAATCGAATGAGCAGGCCGGCTTCTTGAACCGCCCGCGTGAGCGCGTAATCGTCGCTCACGGCTCGCTGCCAGCGTTGTGCCACACCTGTCTGATCGAACACATCGCGTCTAATGGCGGTCGACCCGCCCCAGGCGAAGTTGCGGCCGTGATCGCCCAGCGTGGTCGCCACCGAACCGTTCCACGACGAGAGCAATGCCGACCAGAAACCGCCGCTCTCAGGCAGATACCACCGGTAGCCGGTAGCCGCTCCGACCCGCGCATCATTCAGGGGCGAGACGAGCGATTCCAGCCAGCCGCCCGTCACGCGGGCGTCGGAATCCGCAAAGACAAGCACCTGGCATCCCTGGCCGACATGCTCGAGCGCATAAAGCAGGTTGTTTATCTTCTCGCCCCGCTCGCGGCTGGGTGACGCGACAACGAGCGCGGCGTCTAGTCCGGGATGCTCGGCAATGACCGTCTCTATGACCTCCCGCGCCGGGTCATCGCTCGAGGCGATGCTGAAGATGACTTCGTATTCCGGATAGTCCTGCCGCATCAGCCGTCGCAGGTTATCCCCGAGACCTTTATCCAGCCCCTTGCAGGGGACGATGATCGCGGCTCTGGGTTTGAATCCGCTCGGCGGCTCTCGAAGCGAGCGGTTTAGGAAGGACCGGAACCGTATGCCTTCGACGAGCGAGAGAATGCCCTGGACGACGAGCAGCCCGGCAAGCGTGTAAAACAGATGTATCAATCTTCGATCCCTTCGAGCGGCGACCGGCGATTGTCTCACTCGAAGCCGGGGGCGTCAACCCGAAGACCGGCTTGCAACCGCCCGTTTCCAGCAGGCAACATAGCTTGATGACGGATGGCTTCTCATTCGAAGTGACAGAGCGCGACCCGCGCTCTCACGCGCGGGCAGGTCGGATCGACACGCCGCACGGCTCGTTTGAGACCCCGGTCTTCATGCCGGTCGGAACTCAAGGGACGGTCAAGGCGCTCACGCAAGAGATGCTCGAAGAGCTTCGCGCCGGGGTCATCCTCGGCAACACCTATCACCTATACCTCAGGCCCGGCCACGAGACTATAAATCGTCTGGGCGGGCTTCACTGCTTTATCGCATGGGATCGAGCCATACTGACCGATAGCGGGGGCTTTCAGGTATTCAGCCTGGGGCCGCTCAGGAGGGTGAGCGAGCAGGGTGTGGAGTTTCAGTCTCATCTCGACGGATCGCGCCACCTTCTCACACCGGAAAAATCCATCGAGATTCAGGCCGCGCTCGGATCGGACATAGTTATGGCCTTCGACGAATGCACCGCTTATCCCGCGACCCGCGACGAGGCCGCTCGCTCGCTCAAGCTGACGGAGGCGTGGGCGCGACGATCAAAGCGGCATTTGATGAAACTCCATGTGGAACCGGCTGGAGCCGCAGGCGCGGGTATAAAGATGGTGAACCGGGCGCAGGCGCTATTTGGGATCATTCAGGGCAGCATCTACACGGACCTTCGGGAGCGGAGCCTTGCCGGGCTCATCGAGATAGGGTTCGACGGTTACGCGATCGGGGGACTTTCGGTCGGCGAGGAAAAGGAGGCGATGTTCGAAGTGACCTCTCAGATCGCCCCGTTGATGCCCGGCGACCGGCCCCGGTATCTGATGGGGGTCGGCACGCCGGAGGACATAGTCCGTGCGGTTCGCGAGGGCGTCGATATGTTCGATTGCGTCATGCCTACGCGGAACGCCCGAAACGGTCAGCTCTTCACCCGATACGGCCGGATCAACATAAAAAATGCTCGTTACCGCGACGACGGTCGCCCCGTGGATGAGAGCTGCCGGTGCTCCGTTTGCTTAAGATATTCGCGCGCTTATATAGGCCATTTATATAGAAGCGGAGAGATGCTCGGATCGATCCTGAGCAGCTACCACAACATC
>Ga0073934_10011509_pt1 | contig 10682 bp, 8 predicted proteins | sample LarsenN4metaG_FD_76834 | JGI IMG/M metagenome (GOLD analysis project Ga0073934, IMG submission 76834) | Hot spring sediment bacterial and archeal communities from British Columbia, Canada, to study Microbial Dark Matter (Phase II) - Larsen... ... | reverse complement strand
GTGTACGTGGCCAACCAGCCCGACCACGTGAACATCCTGAACGTCGTCATGATGTGTACCGCCCAGCGCGCGGCCACCTTGGTCCATCGCGAGGGGACCTGAGGGCTTGAGCGGAACGAAATCCGCCTCCTCCACCGACGCCGTGGCGGAGACCCCGAGCCCTCCGGGGGCGCCGGTCTCCGACCCACCGGCGCCGCTCCTGATCGTCTTCACGCTGTGGCTGCTGGTGTTCTCCTCGGCCGGGCAGACGATGATCATCTCGCCCATTCTGCCCATGATCGGCGACGAGCTGGACATCCCGGACGCGGCGCTCGGCACGCTCGTCTCCGCCTATTCGCTCATGGTCGGCATCTTCGCGATCCTCGCCGGGCCTGTCTCGGACCGCGTGGGCAGGAGGCGCATCCTCATCCTCGGCTGCGGCGCGATGACCGCGGCGCTGGTGCTGCACATCTTCGCGGTCGACTACTTCTCCTTCCTCTTCGTGCGCGTCCTCGCCGGCAGCGCGGGCGGCGTGCTGAGCGGCGCCGCGGTCTCCTACATCGGAGACGCTTTCCCCTACTCGCGCCGCGGCTGGGCCACGGGGTGGGTCATGAGCGGGTCGGCCTTCGGGCAGATCGTCGGCATTCCGCTCGGCATTCTGATGGCCTCGCGATGGGGCGTCTCGTCGCCCTTCTATGTCTTCGCAGCGACGATGGCGGTGACCGTCCTGCTCCTGTACTTCGGCATCCCGCAGCCGCCGGTCCAGCGCAGCGACCATCCGCTCAGCATCGAGCGGGCAGCCCGCGACTACCTCGCGATGCTCCGCCGTCCCGAGGTGGCATCGGGCGCTGCGGCATTCTTCCTGATGTTCCTCGGCGTCTCGGTCTTCGTCGTCTACCTCCCCACCTGGCTCGAGCGCCAGATCGGAGCCACAGGGGACGAGATCGCGTTCATGTTCCTGGTGGGGGGGTTGGCGAACGTGGTCACCGGCCCGCAGGCGGGAAAGCTCTCCGACAGGATCGGACGCAAGGGAATCATCCTCCTCGCGTGCATCGGGCTCTCGATCGTCATGCTGCTCACGGTCGCGCTGGTGCGGAGCCTGGCGAGCGCGTACGTGATGTTCTTCCTGACGATGGTGCTGGTGGCCATGCGCGTGAGCCCGTTCTCCGCGCTCCTCACCGCGCTCGTTCGGGACGAGCGACGAGGCTCGCTCATGTCGCTCACCGTCGCGCTCGGTCAGATGGGCTTCGCGCTGGGCGGCGCGATCGCGGGTCCTCTCTATGCGGGGGTTGGATATTTCTCCAACGCGGTGCTCGGGGCGGTCTTCGTCCTGGGGATGGGCCTCATCGTGTGGTACCGCATCCCGGAGCCGACGCCCGGCACGACCGCCGGATAGGGCCTCCGCGGGCTCTATCGAAGTCATCCCCCCCTCCTATCTTCCTCTTTCCTGCGGTTCCTCCCCTCGTGCAGGGAAGTCTTTGTCCTCCGACCCCCCGCGGACGGTTCGCGTCCTCTATGTAGAAGACGCCATCGACCAAGCTCTCTTGGTCAAGGCGTTCTTCAACGCCCTCAAGGGCTTCAGCGTGTCCCACGCGCAGGACGGCGACACGGCCCTGAAGCTCATCGCGTCGAAGCCGTGGGACATCCTGGTGACGGACCTCAACCTCCCGGGAGCCGACGGGTTCACGCTGATCAAGGCATTCCGCGCGAAGTTCCGCAGGTTGCCGATCCTCGTAACGACAGGTTACACGCAGGCCGAGTACGAGGAGCAGGCTCTTCGAGCTGGCGCCGACCAGGTGATGATCAAGCCGCTCAACCAGAGCGACTTCACCGCGCGCGTCCAGGCCATGGTCGCGGCAGCGCAGGCGCCCGAGATCGACGAGCCCGCGGTGGTGCTGGCGATCGAGGGCAGGCTGGGCGACGCGGAGATGGGGTGCGGCGGCACCCTCATGGCGGAGGTGGCGAAGGGCCATACCGTCGTGCTGGTGCCAATCTGCAGGAGCGACCGAGATGCCTCACCCGAGGAGTTGAAGGCGGCGTCGATCGCGGCGAACATCCTCGGGATCGAGCTGCGGGTGGACCGTACGCTCTTCGGGAACGCAGGGGGCCAGCGTGACCTGATCGAGCGCACACTCAACGAGCTCAGGCCGACCACCATGTTCATGCCGGCCAGGGACGACAGGGACCCGTCGCGACGGGAGGCAGCGCAGATGGCGGAGGAGAGCTCGGCGGAGATCGGCACGGTGCTCGCATACGAGACGGCGACCACTGGCCTCGAGTTCACGCCGTCGCGATTTCACGACATACGAGCGGAGATGGTGCTGAAGATGGAAGCCCTCGCGGCGTACCAGGCGCTCGGAGCGCCTCGCGTGGATCTGCGCCCTCGCATGGCGCAGGCGTACGCGCGCTATTGGGGGCGGTTCCGGGACTTCACCGAGGTGGAGGCCTTCGAGCAGGTTCGGGGCGAGGCTGAGGCCTAGGAGACGCCATGCACTTGGACTTCGAGCGGCACATCATCGAGATCCAGGCCCAGATCGACAAGCTGCTCGATCTGGCGGACCGGAGGGGAATCGACGTCACCGAGGAGGTCGAGAGCCTGCGCGCTCGACTCCAGGAGCTGAAGCAGCACACGTACGACAACCTCGATCCGATGGAGCAGGTCCTGGTCGCGCGGCACCCGCGGCGGCCCTACACGCTGGACTACGTCGAGCGGATCTGCGAGCACTGGCTCGAGCTGCACGGGGACCGCGCGTTCCGCGACGACGAGGCGCTGGTCGCCGGATGGGCGCGCGTCAGGGGCCGGAGCCTCATGCTCATCGGCCACCAGAAAGGCCGCGACATGAAGGAGAACCTGCGGCGCAACTTCGGCATGCCCCACCCCGAGGGATACCGTAAGGCGCTCCGTCTCATGCGTCAGGCGGAGAAGTTCGGGCGTCCGGTCGTGACCTTCATCGACACTCCCGGCGCCTATCCGGGGATCGGGTCGGAGGAGCGAGGCATCGGCGAAGCGATCGCGTACAACCTGCGTGAGATGGCCCGACTGCGTGTTCCCATCGTCTCGGTGGTGATTGGCGAGGGCATGTCCGGGGGCGCGCTCGGCATCGGCGTCACGGACCGCATCTTGATGCTCGAGCACTCCATCTACTCGGTGATCTCGCCCGAGGGATGCGCCGCCATCCTGTGGCGCTCCGCCGAGCACCGTGAGGACGCCGCCCGCTCGCTGCGCCTGACCGCGAAGGATCTCCTCCACGCGGGGATCTGCGACGAGGTCATTTCGGAGCCGCCGGGCGGCGCGCACGCCGACTGGGATCAGGCGGCCGGCTACCTGGTCGAGGTTCTCGATCGGACGCTGGGCGAGCTCGAGGGCTTGCCCGTGGACCGGCTGCTCGAGAACCGGTGGGCGAAGTACGACGCCATCGGCGCCTGGCGGGAGGCCTAGGAGATCGCCATGGCGGGCGTCGCGGAGGCGCAGTTCGTCGAGGTCAGGTTCAAGGGCACGCGCAAGGAGTACTTCGCCTACGCGGGCCTGGACCTCCTGCCGGGCAGCCACGTCATCGTGGAGGCCGAGCGGGGCACCGACCTGGGGGAGGTCTCGGCGCTCGGCGCCATCGCTGAGCGCAAATGCTCGTCGTCGGGCGGGTGCGCGACTCCGACGCCCACGCACAAGGTGCTCCGCGTGGCGCGGCACGACGAGCTCGCCCAGCGCGCCGCCCTGCGTGAGGACGAGAATCGCGTCCGCGAGCGCACGCGCGACATGGTCGCCAAGCACGACCTCAAGATGAAGATCACCGAGGCCGAGTGGCAGTTCGACCGAGCCAAGCTGATCATCTATTTCACGGCCGAGAAGCGCGTCGATTTCCGTCAGCTCGTCCGGGATCTCGCGCGCACCTTCAGGACGCGCATCGAGCTCCGGCAGATCGGCGTGCGGGACGAGGCCGCCCTCCTCGGAGGAGTCGGCCGCTGCGGTCGCGAGCTGTGCTGCTCCACGTGGCTGCCCGAGCTGAAGCCCGTGTCGCTGCAGCTCGCGAAGGATCAGCGCCTCTCGCTCAATCCCGCGCAGATCAGCGGGTGCTGCGGGCGCCTCATGTGCTGTCTGATGTACGAGCACAAGACGTACGTCGAGGCGCGACGCCGCTTTCCGCGCGAGGGACGCACGCTCCGCACGTCCAAGGGCGAGGAGCGGGTGGTCGCGGTCGACATATGGAGGGACACCGTTTCGCTCAAGGCCGACGACGGCGAGCGCCGGCTGCTCACGCTCGAGCAGCTCAAGGCCGAGGTCGGGCGGCCGCGGGAGTCCCAGGACCGCGGGACGGAGCCGGGCGAGGATCGCGCTTGACCCAGCCCCCTCGTCGGTACTTCACGACGCCCATCTACTACCCGTCGGGCGAGCCCCATATCGGCCACGCGTACACGACCGTCCTGTCGGACGCGATCGCGCGGTTCGAGCGGCAGAACGGCTCGGAGGTGTTCTTCCTGACGGGCACGGACGAGCACGGCCAGAAGATGCAGGACGAGGCCGCGCGGCGGGGCCTCGCGCCGATCGTCCTGTCGGATCAGATGTCCGCCCGGTTCCAGGCCGCGTGGCAGAGGCTCGAGATCTCACACGACCGGTTCATCCGCACCACCGAGCCCGAGCACAAAGCCGTCGTGCGAGCGTTCCTCGACCGCCTCTGGGAGCGCGGCGAGATCTACTCGGGGATGTACCAGGGTTGGTACTGCGTGTCCGACGAGCGCTACTGGACGGAAAAAGACATCGGCGAGGACAAGACCTGCCAGATCTGCGGCAAGCCGGTCATCTACGTGGAGGAGAAGAACTACTTCTTCCGCATGAGCCGTTACCAGGAGGCGCTCGTCCGCCACATCGAGGAGAACCCCGACTGGATCGTTCCGGAGGTCCGTAGGAACGAGGTGCTCGGCTTTCTGCGGCAGCCGCTCGGAGATCTGTCGATCTCGAGGCCGAAGACCCGCGTCTCCTGGGGGATTTCCCTTCCCTTCGACGAGGAGCACGTGGCCTACGTCTGGGTCGACGCGCTCGTGAACTACGTGACCGCGTCCGGCGCGATCGACCCGGCTGCTCCTCCGGGAAAGCAGGGCTTCGACGGCGAGCGCCCGTCGTGGTGGCCTGCCGACATGCATCTGATGGGCAAGGACATCGTGACCTACCACGCCGTCTACTGGCCGACGCTGCTCATGGCCGTGGGGATGGCTCTGCCCCGCCGGATTCTCGCTCACGGGTGGTGGGTGGTCGGCGAGACGAAGATGTCCAAGTCGCTCGGCAACGTCATCGACCCGCTCGCCCTGCGCGAGCGCTTCGGCACCGACGCGGTCCGCTGGTACCTGCTCCGGGAGATGCCCACCGGATCGGACGCCTCGTACACACCCGAGCGGTTCCTGACCCGGTACGAGGAGCTCGCGAACGTCCTCGGCAATCTGGCGGGCCGCGTCACCGCGATGATCGACAAGTACCGGAACGGGGTGGTGCCGGATGCGCCCGGCCGCAGCCTCGACCGGGAGATCGACGCCGCGCTGGCGGCCGCCCGCGAGGCGATGGCCGGCTACCGGGTCCACGACGCCCTGGCCGCCTCGATGGAGCTCGCCAGGGTGGCGAACGGATGGATCGAGGAACGCCAGCCGTGGTCTCAGGCCAAGGACCCCTCGGCCGCCGGCGATCTCGATGAGACGCTCGCGAGCCTGGCCCGCGCGCTCGCGGCGCTGGCCGCGCTCTTCCAACCGGTTGCCCCTGCCAAAATGACCGAGCTCGTGCGGCGGCTCGGCCTGGACGCTATCCCCACCCTCGACGCGTCGCGAGCGGTGCGTCTGGCTGGCGGCCGCGTGACGAAGGGCCCGCCCCTGTTTCCCAAGGTGGACCCGGGGGTCTTCGAGGGTCTTTGAGGGGTGTTTTGCCCGGGTGTCGCTTTGCTTGACACTCGGTTCCGGCGGTCCCTAGCTTCGTTCTCTGGGCCTGACCTTCAGACCCCCGCTTCCCCCCCCTGAGCGCGGCAGGACCTGTACGACGCGTAGGTCGCAGGGCCGTACGAATCGTCCACGGTAAAAACCAGGCGGGCTCATGGCCGCAGACAGGTGGACCTTCCTCCTCGTGAGGGGTGAGGACAGTCCGGTCGAGCAGTTCTCGGTATCGACCCGCCGCCTGCGCTCGATCGTTTGGTCCGCTTCGGTCCTGGGTGTTCTGGGCTTGGGCCTCGTGGTCACGTCGGGGATGGAGGGCGTGGCTCGCGTTCGGGCTAGACAGCTCAGCGCTCAGAACGAGGCGCTCCAGCAGGAGCTGGGTCAGTTCAACGAGCGCATTCGCGCGCTCGAGGCCGTGCTCGACGAGGTCGCCGAGAACGACGCCAACTTCCGCAGCATCGCGGGGCTCGAGACGATCGACCCGGAGGTCCTGCAGGCCGGGGTGGGCGGACCGGGCCTCGGCTCCCCGGAGGTCTCGAGCTTGTGGTCCCTCGACAACGACCTGGCCCAGGCGACGTTCGCGACCTCGTACGATCTGAGCGCCCTCGAGCGGCGCGCCCGGCTGCTCTCCGAGAGCCTCGAGGCAGCCACCGGAGCCGTGACGCTCAACCGCGAGAGGCTGGAGTCCCTGCCTTCGATCCTCCCGACCGCCGGTTGGCTGTCGAGCCGCTTCTCACGCGCTCGCATGCATCCCATCCACAACCGGCCGCTGCCGCACCAGGGGATGGATATCTCGGCGCCCCGGGACACGCCGATCTTCGCCGCCGCCAAGGGCCGCGTGATCCAGGCCGGCTGGGTAGCCGGGTACGGGCTGACCGTGGAGATCGATCACGGCTTCGGCATCACGACGCTCTACGGCCATGCATCGCGACTCATCGTGCAGCGCGGGCAGGAAGTGCTGCGCGGCGACATGATCGCCCGGGTGGGGAGCACGGGCATCTCGACGTCGTCGCACCTCCACTACGAGGTGCACGTGGACGGGGTGGCCCAGGATCCGGCCACCTACATCCTGCCGGAGAGCATCGTCGACTGACCGGGCGGTAGCCCCCGCCCGCCCTCCGCAGTCCCGTACGCCTTCCCGTCGCGGCCTTCCGTTCACCGCTCACAGGCGTATTGTCAGTCGTTCGCCCCTGCGCTCCCTCCGTCCGGAAGCCATCCTTGGACCGACCGCCGAACCCGACCTTCGAGGTGGATTCGGACAAGATCGGCTGGATCACGTTCGATGACCCGGACCGGTCGCTGAACGTCCTCACCGAGGCGGTGATGCGCCGCTTCGGGTCCTGTCTGGACGAGGCGCGCGCCGCAGGAAGGGAGCGGCGCATCACCGCGCTGGTGATCCGGAGCGGAAAGCCGGACTCGTTCATCGCGGGCGCCGACATCGACGCCATCGCCGCGATCGAGGAACCCGGCGAGGCCGAGACGAAGATCCGCATGGGACAAGCGGTCTTCACCGACCTCGCGTCCATTGCGGTACCCACGGTCGCGGCGATCCATGGCGTCTGCGTCGGAGGGGGTCTGGAGCTCGCGCTGGCGTGCTCCCACCGCGTGGTGTCCGACTCCAAGAAGACGGGCCTGCAGTTCCCCGAGGTGATGCTCGGGATCCTTCCCGCTTGGGGTGGGACCACGCGGATGCCGCGCCTCGTGGGCCTCCAGGCTTCGCTCGACATGCTGCTCACGGGACGCCGCGTGGATGCGCCGAAGGCCAAGCGCATGGGCATAGCCGACGAGGTATTCCCCGATGCCCTGTTCCGCGCGAAGGTGCGCGACATCGCCCTCGCCCTCGGCCGAGGAGCCGCCGCGGAGCCGCGGCGCAGGCGCTCGCTCGCTTCGCGTCTGCTCGAAGGCAACCCGTTGGGCCGAAAGGCCGTTCTCGCCGTCGCGCGCCGGAAGGTGCTCCAGAGCACCGGCGGGCATTATCCCGCACCGCTGAAGATTCTCGACATCCTCGACGCCCATGCGACGGGAAGCGTCGAGGCGAGCCTGGCGGCGGAGGCGCGCGCTGCCGCCGCCCTCGTGGTCTCACCCGTGTGCAAGAACCTCGTCCACGTCTACTACCTGCGCGAGGCGGCTCGCAAAGGCGCGGGCGTGGAGGATGCAGCGGTACGCCCACGGCCGGTGAAGACCCTGGGCGTTCTCGGTGCCGGCGTCATGGGCGGCGGCATCGCACACCTCGCCGCGGACAACGGCGTGCGGGTGTACATGAAGGACATCCGCCACGAAGCCGTGACCGGCGGGCTGCAGCACGCGCGCTCCCGCTTCGACAAGGCCGTCGAGCGACGCCGGCTGTCCCGCAGGGAAGCGGCACAGCGCATGGAGCTCATCTCCGGCGGCCTCGACTTCCGCGGCATCGCGGGAGCGGACCTGATCGTGGAGGCCGTGGTCGAGCGCATGGACGTGAAGCGCTCCGTGCTCGCGGAGACGGAGCGCAACGTCGGCGCGGAGTGCGTTCTGGCGACGAACACCTCCTCCCTCTCGGTCGATGCCATGGCGGAGGTGCTCGCGCGTCCGGAGCGCTTCTGCGGGATGCACTTCTTCAATCCCGTGGATCGCATGCCGCTCGTCGAGGTCGTGCGCGGCGCCAAGACCTCGGACACCGCGGTGGCGACCGTATACTCGCTCGCCCTCGGGCTGGGAAAGGTGCCGGTCGTCGTGGGCGACGGACCCGGCTTCGTGGTGAACCGCATCCTCGGGCCGTACCTGAACGAGGCGGGCTACCTTCTCGGTGACGGCGCGACCATCGAAGCCGTCGACACGGCCGCCAAGGCGTTCGGGATGCCGATGGGGCCGCTCCGCCTCATCGATGAGGTGGGCATCGACGTGTCTCGTCACGCCGGCAGCGCCCTCCACGAGGCGCTGGGCGAGCGGCTCGCTCCGTCGCCCGTTCTGCTCGCGCTCGGGAACACCAAGCGGCTCGGCAGAAAGGGTGGCGCGGGCTTCTATCTCTACGAGAAGGGCGAGGAGAAGCGGATCGACCCGACGGTGTACCAGGAGCTCGGCTCCGTCGTGCCCGCGTCACGGGTCGTCTCCGAGAAGGACATCGTCGATCGGCTCGTCCTCTCCATGATCAACGAAGCCGCTCGCGTCCTGGAGGAAGGCATCGTGAGGAGCGCAGGATCGCTCGATCTCGCGATGATCATGGGAACGGGCTTCCCGCCGTTCCGCGGCGGCCTGCTCCGCTACGCCGACACGCTCGGTGCCGAGGCCATCCTCCTGAAGCTCAACGATCTGCAGCGGGCGTACGGTGCGCGCTTCGCGCCGGCGGAGCTGATCATGGAGCTCTCCGCGGCCGGCCGGCGCTTCTACCAGGCCCACCCATGAGCCGCCCTGGGTCGTTCGCCGGCGTCATTCCGAGCGCGGGCGCGTCATCGCGGATGGGCCGTCCCAAGGCGTTGCTTCCGCTCGGGGGCGAGACCTTCCTGCAGCGGACGGTGCGGACGCTGCGCTCCGGCGGCTGTGATCCCGTGCTCGTCGTGGTCGCCCGAGGCGAGAAGCAGCTCGCGCAGGAAGCGGAGCGCGCCGGCGCTCGTGTGCTCTTCAATCCGGACCCGGGCGAAGGGCCCATCACGTCACTGCGGGTCGCCCTCGAGGAGCTCGGCGACTCGGTGCCAGGCCTCGCCTACCTCCCCGTCGATCACCCCATGGTGCGGGCCGAGACGGTCGCGACGTTGCTCGCCGCCGCGCGCGACGCGGCCGCGGCGCTCACCGTGCCGATGCATGACGGCAAGCGAGGGCATCCGTGCGTGTTCGGGGCAGCCCTCTTCGCCGAGCTGACCGATCCATCGCTCCAGGGCGGGGCGCGCACCGTCGTGCACCGCCATCTCGACCGAGCGCTTCTGGTGGAGGTGCACGACGCGGGCGTGCTCACCGATATCGATACGCCGGAAGCCTACGCCGCCGTTCTCGGATGACCTCGCGCGGATGACCGAGCTCGATGCCGTGGACGTGGCGGAGCTCCTGCTCGCCACCACCGAGGCGGGCGGCGCCGCGTCGGCCGTCGCGGTCGTGGGCGGCTCGCGCACCGATCTCCTCGGTCGGCGGCTCGCCCTCACGCGCGGCCCAGCCGGCGACGTCGCCGTGCATGGCAGCCTGGGCTCGGCCGAGCTCGACGCCGTGGCGGGAAGGCTGCTGCGCGAGGCGATCGACACGCCGCGCACGCATGACGGGCTGCGCACCTTCGACGCGGGCGGGATGACCGTCGAGGTCTACCTCGAGGTCCGCTGGCCGGTCCAGGAGCTGATCATCGTGGGCGCCGGCCACATCGCCCTTCCGATGGCGTACATCGGCTCGATGATCGGCTTCCGCGTCACCGTGCTCGACGACCGTCCCGACTTCGCCACGCGGGAGCGCTTTCCGACGGCGGAGCGGGTGATCAAGGGGGACTTCTCCGACCCGTTCGCGGACATTCCGCTCAACGAGCGGTCGCACATCCTGCTGGTCACGCGCGGGCACAAGTACGACTACGAATGTCTCATCAGAGCCCTGCGCACGGACCCGCCTCCCGCGTACATCGGTATGATCGGGAGCCGGCGAAGAGTGCGGGCGACCTACGTGCAGCTCGTGGAGGAAGGGTTCTCCTTGGACGTCATCGACCGCATCCACGCCCCCGTGGGCCTGGACGTCGGTGCCGAGACACCCGAGGAGATCGCGGTGGCGGTGGCCGCGGAGCTCGTGATGATGCCCCGCGGAGGGAGCGGCCTGCCGCTCAAGGGCGTGGAGCGCGTTGCCGAGCGATATTT
>Ga0073934_10011508_pt1 | contig 10684 bp, 8 predicted proteins | sample LarsenN4metaG_FD_76834 | JGI IMG/M metagenome (GOLD analysis project Ga0073934, IMG submission 76834) | Hot spring sediment bacterial and archeal communities from British Columbia, Canada, to study Microbial Dark Matter (Phase II) - Larsen... ... | reverse complement strand
GCCTCGTGTTGGAGACACATGAGACACTGTCCAGGAACAGAAAATCCACCGCTGACACAGGCCCGATCGTGCGGAGGGAAAAGGGACTGCGGCAGGCCATGCGCGCGATCCTGTCATCCGCCTGACGGGTAGGAAAGCGCAAACCCGACGAGGCGCCCAGCCCATCCTCGCATCACTGCGATCCGCGTCCTTGGCACATGCGGAAAAGGGCCCGCCGTTGCCGGCGGACCCTTCCTGAAGCCCTCGTGCGAGCCGAGAGCTTCGCGATCAGAAGTTCTTGCGGATCGTGAAGTTGAAGGTTCGTCCGTAAAGTTCGTGACGGCTCGGGAAGGTCCCGATCTCGTTGCCGCCGGGATCGAACAGGTCATTCTCGGTCACGAAGGGTTCGTTGGTCATGTTGAACACTTCGAACAGGATGCCGAGCCCGTTGAGGAAGCTGCCCGGCTTGTCGAAGGTGTAGCCGATCTGCGCGTCGAGGATGGTTTCCGACTGCGCATTGGCACCCGAGAGCGAACCGTCGAAGTTCTGCACTTCGGACAGGAACTCGCTGCGGTAACGGGCCGCCAGCTTGGCACGGAAGCCGTTCTTTTCGTAGAAGATGTCGCCCGACCAGGTGAGATCCGAATAGCCGGGGATCGGCAGCGGGTCGAAGTTCTGGTTCTGCACCTCGGCATCGGCATAGGTGATCGAGTAGAACCCGCCGAACCCGTCGAGCGCGCTCGAAAGGTCGCCGAAGTTGATGCGGATCGTGCCTTCGATGCCGGTGATGTTGCCGTCGGCGAAGTTGACCGGACCGCTGAACACGCCGGTGGCGATTTCGGGCGCGCCCACCAGAATGTCGCCGAAGCCGGCATTCTCGATCGACTGGGTGAGATCGACCAGCTCGTTGAAGTCGATGATCCAGTCCGACAGGTCCTTGTGGAACGCGGCGATGATGATCGCCGAGCCGGGCGAGAAATACTTCTCGAAGGAGATGTCGTAGGAGGTCGAGCTATAGGGCTGGAGCAGCGGGTTCCCGCCGCTGAGGTTGAAGCACACCAGCTGCGGCGGGTTGTAGCCGATCACCGTGTCGGGGATCTGGTCGCCATCGGTGTCGACGCAGCTCAGCGGGTTGACGGTGATGTTCTGGTTCGCCGTCATCTGATCGAGCCGCGAGCGGGTGATCGTCTTGGCTGCGGCGATGCGGATGAAGGTGTCGGGCATGATCTCGAAGCTGAGGTTCATGCTCGGCAGCCAGTTGTCGTAGCTGGTTCCGACGGTGTTGAGCAGGCCGCCGCCGATCGTGCCGGTCGATTCCTGTTCGGTGTCGGCATAGCGCAGACCGATATTGCCGCGCACCGGCACCGAGCCGAGTTCGCCGTCGATATTGGCCTGGATGTAGAAGTTGTGGACCTTCTCGCTCACTTCCCACTGGGTGTCGAAGTTCGCCTTCTCGACGAGGTAGGTCCCGTCGGTCAGGAAGCGCGACGGATCATAGGCGAGAATGTCGTTGTTGAGGCCGCCGGTGTTGGTGGTGCCGACGATCGCGCCGGTGGGCACCGCGAGCCCGTTGCCGAAGGCGGTGGTGGGCCGCAGGAAGCTCTCGTTGGAATCGAAGTTCTTCCGGCGGTCGGTGTAGAGCCAGCCGGCCGCGATGCTGTCGATGATCCCGCCGTCGAACTCCCAATAGGCCTCGGCGCGCAGCTGGTGCAGCTCGTCCCCGATGATCGGCTGCTTGATGAAGCCGACCTGGCCCCACCCGCCCGGATCGGTGAGCAGCACGTTGGCCGGATCGGTGTAATCGAGCAGGCCGTCGATCGAGTAGGTGCCGTCGTCATCGAAGTTGAAGGTCAGCGTGTCCTGCGCACCCGAACGGGCGCGGCCGGTGCCGGCGTAGCTCTCGTAGTCGATGTCGTTGCGGTCGAGCGTCGAATAGCCGTAGTCGACCACGAAGCCGAGGTTGTCGGTGACCTTCCAGTCGAGATTGCCGCCGATCGCGAAGATTTCCGATTCGCTGCCCTCGGTGTCGGTGCGCAGGATCGGCACCACCGCCGAATAGGTCGCGGTGTCGGCGAACGGGCCGCTGCCGGTGGCGCTTTCGAACTGCGCGCCGCTCCACGAGGCGATCGGGGTTTCGGTGCCGCGGAAGATGCCGCTGTCGCTGGTGTCGGTGTAGAAGGAATCGACCGTCAGCGAGATGTTGTCGGTCGGCTCGAACTGCAGCGTGCCGGCGATCGAGGTGCGCTCGAAATTGCGGCTGACCACGCCCTGACGCGGATTGTCGGCGGGGTAGATCAGGCCCTCCGGCGTGCGCCCGACCTGGAACTGGTTGGTCTTGAGCTCGCGGCTGATGAACTGGGTCGGGATCGACTGCACGGTGACGCCGAGCGACCAGCCGAGCGTGCCGGCCGCGTTCTGGTCGATATAGCTGCCGAAGAAGCGGTAGCCGTCATCGGCGAAATCGGGGTTGAGCGAGCCGTTGTCGTTGAAGGTGTAGGTCGCCGAAGCGGTGATCTGGCGCTTGTTGGAATCGAGCGGCTTGATGGTGCGCAGGTCGACCGCACCGGCGATCCCGATCGCGGCCAGCCGCGCGTCGCCGGTCTTGTAGACCACGCCCGAGCCGATCAGCTCGGACGGGAACTGGTCGAACTCGATCCCGCGGTTGTTGCCCGCCGAAACCACTTCGCGCCCGTTGAGCAGCGCGAGGCTGAAGTCGGGGCCGAGGCCGCGGATCGAGACCTGCTGCGAACGGCCGCGCACGCGCTGCGCGGTCACGCCGGGCAGGCGTGCGAGGGTGTCGGCGATCGACAGGTCGGGGAGCAGACCGATGTCCTCGGCCGCGATCACTTCGACGATCGAGGTGGCGTTGCGCTTGGCATCGAGCGAGGTCTGGATCGAGCTGCGGATGCCGGTGACGATGATCGCATCGCCCTCACCCTGCGCTTCGGCCGCGGCGGCAGCCTCCTCGTCGGTCTGCTGCGCCAGCGCCGGTGCGCCGGCTGCGGCCAGTGCCAGAAAGGTCGCGGCTCCGCAGAGCAGACGCGCGCTACCGTTGATCCCTTTGGTTTTCATCAGAACTCCCCTCCCGCAAGCGACATCATGCGTGCGCTTTTGCAGATTTTTTCATAGCGCAGTTACGGGCTGAGGTAAATTGACAATCGCGCGTCTCGGCGTCGTTCCGTCGAACCTCCATTTAACACCGTTTTTTCAAGGTTTTGATGCGCTGTTCCGGGACGATCCCGGCCGCGCAGGTTGAAGGTTTCAACAACTTGTTGCCGGATTGTCACAGTGAACGAGGCCGCCCGCGCGAGGATGCGGCCCCATCCGCGCAGCCCGGCCCGCCAATCCCCTCACCGATCCTGCCAGGACACCTTATCTGTCTGTTTATCATAGGCTTGTGCGTTACCCTTGGACGCCGCCAGCGCATTTGTTAGGCTTCAGGCCATGGCCACCCCCGATCCAGACCGGACGATCTCCGCCCCGCCCGGATGGGCCGTCGCCATCGCCAATCCCATGATTTCGACGTTTTCCGAAAAAAACCATAAGCTTGTCACAATCGACGGCCTGCTGGAGCAGCCTGAACACGCCATCGAGCAAGCTGTTTTGCAAGATTTTGCAAGAATCACGCCGCAATATCCCGGCCTGCGCGCGCCGCTCGATCCCGCGGTTTGCGCCCACCTGCTCGATCGGCTGGCGCCGCGGCTCGACCAGTGGTTCGCGCACGGCACCATCCTCTGGGAGATGCAGGCGTGGTATTCGATCGTCACCACCCCGCCATCGGCGCTCGCCCCGATCCAGCGCCTGCCCCATGTCGACGGCACCGATCCGGCGCAGATCGCGATGATGCTCTATCTGCACCGCACCGGGCACGGCGGCACCGCTTTCTTCCGCCACCGTTCGACCGGGCTTTCGGCGCTCACCGCCGCCGATTATCCGCGTTATGCCGCGGCGCTGAAGGCCGATGTCGCGCGCACCGGGCTGCCGGCTGCGGCCTACACCACCGACGGCGCACCCCATTTCGAGCGCATCCATGCGGTGCCGGGCCACTTCAACCAGGCGGTGTTCTACCGCGGCAACATCCTGCATAGCGGGGTGATCGACAATGACGCGCCGCTGAGTGCCGACCCACGCACGGGGCGGCTGACGATCAACGCCTTCTTCCGCCCGGCGGCGGGATGACAGACGACGGGGACGGGATATGGATGGGCCTCAAGTGAAGAAGCTGGTGATCGTCGGCGGCGGCACCGCAGGGTGGATCACCGCGGCGGCCTTCGCCCGGCTGCTCGGCCAGCGGCTGACGATCGAACTGGTCGAGAGCGAGGCGATCGGCACGGTCGGCGTGGGCGAGGCGACGATCCCGCAGATCATCCGGCTCAACGCCATTCTCGGGCTCGACGAGAACGAATTCCTCAAGGCCACCTCGGGCACTTTCAAGCTCGGCATCGAATTCGTCGACTGGGGGCGCAAGGGGAGCCGCTACCTGCACACCTTCGGCGACACCGGGCTCAATCTCGGCAATGTCGCCTTCCACCACTACTGGCGGCGCAGCACCATGGGCGCCGCCGCTTCCGAAGCGCCGGGGCTGTGGCACTATTCGCTGCACCAGCACGCAGCCGAGCAGGCGCGCTTCGGCAAGCTCGACAAGGTCGGCAACACCGCGATGACGGGGCTGGCCTATGCCTATCATTTCGATGCCAGCCGCTATGCGCTGTTCCTGCGCGCCTATGCCGAAGCGCGCGGGGTGACGCGCACCGAAGGCATCGTCGAGAGCGTCGAGCGCGACGCGACCAGCGGCGACATCCGCGCGATCACGCTCGTCGGCGGGCGCGAGGTGGCGGGCGATTTCTTCATCGACTGCACCGGCTTTCGCGCGCTGCTGCTGGGCGAGGCGCTGGGGATAGGCTACGAAGACTGGTCGCAATGGCTCCCCTGCGACCGTGCGCTGGCAGTTCCGAGCGAGCGGCTGCCAGTGCTGGTGCCCTATACCCGCGCCACCGCGAAGGACGCAGGCTGGCAATGGCGCATCCCCTTGCAGCACCGCACCGGCAACGGCCATGTCTATTCCAGCGGGTTCACCAGCGACGATGCCGCGGCCGACACGCTGCTGGCCGGGCTCGACACCCGCGCGCTGGGCGATCCGCGCCCGATCCGCTTCACCACCGGCAGGCGCACGGCCTTCTGGGCGCACAATTGTGCGGCCATCGGCCTGTCGAGCGGGTTCCTCGAACCGCTCGAATCGACCAGCATCCACCTCATCCAGTCGCATGTCAGCCGGTTGATCCAGCTCTTCCCGCGCAGCGGCGAGCCGTCCGCGATGCGCGATGAATACAACCGCCGTTGCGGCGCCGAATTCGCGCAGATCCGCGACTTTCTGATCCTCCACTACCACCGCACCGATCGCGAGGATTCAGAATTCTGGCGCTATTGCCGCAACATGGACGTGCCTGACAGCCTGGCCCACAAGCTGGAGCTGTTCGCCGCCGCGGGCCGGGTCGGGCGCGATGTCGACGATCTGTTCCGCGATGCAAGCTGGGTACAGGTGATGATCGGGCAAGGCATCCTGCCCGCCGATTACGATCCGATGGCCGATCAGATCGGCGAGGCGCAGCTCGCCGATTTCCTCGCCAACCTCGCCCGCCTCGTCACGCGCGCGGTCGACGGCCTGCCGCGCCACGAGGACTACCTCGCCCGCCACTGCCCGGCCGAACCGCTCGGCGCGGCCGCCTGATCGCCGCCCACGAAAAAGGGCGGCGTGGCATCCCACACCGCCCCCTTTTTCATGGCCCGCGGGCAATACCTTACTTGGTCTGGCTTTCGAGATAGGCCACCAGGTTGGCGCGGTCCTGCGCGTCCTTGATCCCGGGGAAGGCCATCTTGGTGCCGGGCATGAAGCCCTTGGGATCTTCGAGGTACTTGAACAGCACGTCGGTGGTCCAGGTCACGCCGCTGTTCTTGTTGGCGTCGGAATAGGCGAAGCCCGGAACCGAGCCCGACTTGCGGCCGACGATGTTGTAGAGCGACGGGCCGACGCGGTTCACGCCTTCTTCGAGCACGTGGCACGAACGGCACAGCGCGAACACCTTTTCGCCGGCGGCGACATCGGTGGTGAAGCTGGCGAACTCCATGGTCGCACCGGCCGCCGCAGCGTCAGGCGCGGCAGGGGTTTCGGTCGCAGCCGGGGTTTCGGTCGCCGCGGCCGGAGCCGCTTCGGTCGCTTCGGGGGCCGGCGCCTTGGCACCGCCGCAAGCCGAAAGAGTAAGAAGGCCCGCAACCGCGGCCGCACCCATCAGGAAATTACGCTTCATGGTCGTTTGTCCTCTGAACATCTAAGTCCTCCCGCGTCCCAGCGGGCCATAAACCAGATCTTCCGGCATGGAAAGCGGGACTTCCGCGAGACTTGCGCCTTGTCCCCGCCCGGTGCCGAAACCTTCCAACGCGCGAAGGCCAAAGCGTTTCCCGGCGCGCATGCGCAAGCATGATTGCCTTGGCGCGCACGGACGCTAAACAACGCCTATGCACAAGCTCGCCTGGCACACCAAGCTCGTCCTCGCCCTTGTGGCGTTGCTGCCGCTGTATTTCGCGCTTGCCGCGCTCGGGACCAGGATCGGGTTATGGGGCTGGGAGATCGGCCTGCTGGTTCTGACCAGGAGCGGGGGCGTGATCCTGCTCGGGGTGACGGCGGTGGCGGCGCTGGTGTCGCTGATCATCGCCGCCCGCGCCACGCCGCGCAGCAACCTGGTGCTGGCGGTCGCGATCATCGGCCTGCTGGTGCCCGGCGCGATCTTCGTGATGTTCATGGCGGCCGGCTCGCGGGCCGGGGACAACCCGATCCACGACATCGCCACCGACACCGCCAATCCGCCCGCCTTCTCGGCCGAGACGCTGGCCGCGCGCGCGGCGGCAGGCGCCAATCCGCTCAGCGATTACCAGACCCCGCTGGGCCAGCTCGAACTGTTCCGAGACGGCATTTCGCCCGCGCTGGCGGTGAAGTCGCACGCCCAGATCATCACCGCGCGCCGGGATCGCCCGGCCCCGCTCCCGCTCGGCGGCGCGAGCAGGGCCGAGGGCGTGGCCGCGGTCGCTGCGGCTATGGAGAGCATGGGCCTCAGGAATATCCGCCGCGATGACGCCACCGGCACGGTCGAGGGCGTGGCGGAAAGCTTCTGGTTCGGCTTCAAGGACGACGTGGTCGCCAGGGTCGGCGACGCGCAGATCGACTTCCGCTCGGTCAGCCGGGTCGGACGAAGCGATCTGGGCGCCAACACCGCGCGGATCGTCGAACTGCGCAGCAAGACCGAGGCCCTGCTCGGCGCGGCCAGCCGCTGAAGCGTCAGTCGCCGAAGGCAGCGCGCGCCATCAGGCTGCGCTGGAACACCGTCAGCGCGCACAAAGCCGCATAGGCATAGGCGAGCACCCCGAACCAGGCCGGGAACAGGCACATCGCCATGAACACGGCAATCGTCTCGGTGCCTTCGGCAAGGCCGGTCGAATAGAAGAAGCTCTTGCGCCCATGCGCGGTGGTCTCCGCGCCGCGCTTGGCGGCGATCACGGCAAAGGCGAGGAAGCTCACCCCGGTCAGCACGAAGCTTGCCACCAGCACCAGCGCGGGAAGCTGGTTGGCCGGGGCGAGGATCCCGAAGCCGACCGGGATCGACACATAGAAGGCGAAATCGGCGACGATGTCGAAATAGCCGCCGAGATCGCTCGGCCCGCGCGCCCGCGCCACCGCCCCGTCGAGTCCGTCGAACAGGCGATTGGCAAGGATCAGCGCCAGCCCCCAGCCGATCGCGCCAAAAGCAATGGCCGCCGCGCCGCCGAGCCCGAGTGCGAGGCCCATGAAGGTGAGGCCGTTCGCCGTCACGCCCAGCCCCGCCAGTATCCGCCCTGCCGCATTGAGCGGCGGATCGATCAGCGGGCGCAGCTTGGCATCAAGCATCGTGTCACCCGCCCCAACTCACCAGCCCGATCCACGCCCCCGTCATCGCGCTGGCGAGATTGCCCGCGATCCAGCTCTTCATCCCCAGCCCTGCCGCCTCGGCCCGGCGTTCGGGGCAGAGCGTGCCGATGGTCGAGACCAGCAGGCCGACGCTGGCGAGATTGGCGACGCCGCACAGCGCATAGGTGACGATGAGGAGGCCACGCGGCCCCAGTGTCCCTTCGGGCAGCGCGGCGAGTTCGAGATAGGCGACATATTCGTTGAGGATCGCCTTGGTGCCCATCAGGCCCCCGGCGGCCTGCGCCTCGCCCCACGGCACGCCGAGCAGCCACATGAAGGGGGCGAAGAGCCAGCCGAACAGGCGCCTGAGGGTCAGCGGCGCGCCTTCGATGAGGGGCAGCGGGGCAAGCGCCATGTCGACCAGCGCCACTAGTGCGAAGACCGTGATGATCACCGCGATCACGGCGAGGAACAGTTGCATCCCGTCCATCGTGCCGCGGATGATCGCATCGATGCTGCTGTCATAGGCGAGCGCCGGCTCGTCACTCTCCTCGCCCCTCTCATCGCCTGCCACCTCGGCCTCGGCGGCGGTCCCCGCGTCGCCCTCCTGCGGCGGCACCATCAGCCGCGCGACCAGCAATGCGGCGGGGATCGAGACCAGCGAGGCGGCAATCAGATGGCCGACCGCATCGGGCACCACCGCCTTCAGGGTGGTCGCATAGAGCACCAGCAAGGCGCCGCTGATCGTCGCCATCGCCAGCACCATCAGCTGGAACAGTTCGCTGCGGCTGACGCGGGCAAAATAGGCGCGGGTGACGAGCGGGGTCTCGACCACGCCGAGGAACAGCGCCGCCCCGCCCGCAAGCCCGACCGGGCCGGATACCCCCAGCGAGCGGCGCAGCAGGAAGGAGAGGCCGTTGACGATCCAGCGCAGCACCCCCCAGTGCCACAGCAGCGCCGAGAGGGCGGAAAAGACGATCACCAGCGGCAGGATCTGGAAGGCGATGATCAGCGGCGGCTGCGCGCCGGGCTTGAGCGCAAAGGGCAATTGCGCCCCGCCGAGATAGCCGAACATGTAGGACGAGCCCTTGAGCGTCGCCTGCTCGACCGCGCTGACCGCGTTATTGACCAGACCGACCGCCGCCCACACCGCCGGCACGCGCACGATCAGCAGCGCCAACGCGCCCTGCAAGGCGAGCGCGCCCAGCATCCAGCGCCAGCCGGGATGGCGCGCGCGGTTCTCGCTGAAGGCCCAAGCGAGGCCCATCAGCACCGCGATGCCGATGATCCCGCGCAGCTGATCGAACAGTTCCAAAAGTCCCCCGTCGGCAGTGGTCTCACCGCTTCTTGCCGATCACGCGGTCAAGCGCCAGCGTGTCGTGATCGCGCAGGGCGACCAGCGCGAGCGTCGCGCCTGCCACGGTGAGCGAAGGGAAGAACAGCAGGTTGGCTTCGTCCGGGCTGGCGAACAAATACTGGCCGAAGGGATCGAGCAGGTGCCGCCACAGCGGGAACACCCCGCCGACGAGGATCAGCGCCGATCCGATCAGCGTGTATTTGCGCCCCACCCCCAGCACCACCAGGACGCCGAGCAGCACTTCGAGCCCGCCATAGACCAGCTGGAAGGTGCTGTCGGCCGCGACCCCGCCATAATATTTCTCGGCGAGCTTGGGCCCCATGTTGTCGCCCAGCAGCCGCACCCCGCCCCACAGGACAAGCAGCATCCCGGTGCCGATGCGCATGATGAGAAGGGCGATCTTGGTCAGCATTGTCGTGTCTCCTCGGGCGCGCGGGCTCAGCCCCGCCGCCAGGCGTGATAGCGTTCGACCCACCTGAGCAGGCCTTCGGGCTTGTTGGCGCGTTTCCAGTTGCCGGCGGCGAACTTGTTGGCCTCGGCCATGGTGGGATAGGAATGGATCGTGCCGAGGATCTTGTTGAGGCCGATCCCGTGCTTGATCGCCAGCACGTATTCGGCCAGCAACTCGCCCGCGTGGGCGCCGACGATGGTGGCGCCGAGCACCTTGTCCTTGCCCGGCGCGGTGAGCACCTTGACGAAGCCGCGCGTTTCGCTCTCGGCAATCGCGCGGTCGAGATCGTCCAATTCGTAGCGGGTGACTTCGACCGCGATCCCCTGCTCGGCCGCCTCGCGCTCGTTGATCCCGACGCGGGCGACCTCGGGATCGAGGAAGGTGACGGCGGGGATCACGCGGTAATCGGCCTTGAACTTCCTGAACTGGCCGAACAGCGCGTTGACGCTGGCATACCACGCCTGGTGGCTGGCGGTGTGGGTGAACTGATAGGGCCCGGCGACGTCTCCGGCGGCGAAGATGTTGGGAAACTTGGTGGCGAGGAATTCGTCGGTGGTCACGGTCCGGTCGGTGTCGACCCCGATAGCCTCCAGCCCGAAGCCGGTGAGCCGCGCCTTGCGCCCGATGGCGACGATCAGCGTGTCATACGGAATGGCCACCTCCTCACCCGCATGTTCGGCGATCAGCGTCCGCCCCTCGATCCGCACCGCCGTGTGGCCGGTGAGGACGCGCACGCCGTCCGCCTCGAGCACCTCCCTCGCCAGCGCCGAGACATCGGCATCCTCGCGGCCCAGCACGGCATCGGCCATTTCGACTTGGGTGACCTGCGATCCGAGCCGCGCGAGCGCCTGCGACAGTTCGCAGCCGATCGGCCCGCCGCCCAGCACCACGACCCGCGCGGGCGCCTCGTCCATCGCGGCGAAGGCCTGCCACATGGTCTCGCTGGTGAGATAGCCGCTGG
>Ga0073934_10011507_pt1 | contig 10684 bp, 6 predicted proteins | sample LarsenN4metaG_FD_76834 | JGI IMG/M metagenome (GOLD analysis project Ga0073934, IMG submission 76834) | Hot spring sediment bacterial and archeal communities from British Columbia, Canada, to study Microbial Dark Matter (Phase II) - Larsen... ... | reverse complement strand
GGTGCAGCGCCCGGAGCGCCTGCATGAGCAGCGCGTCGCCGGCGAGGTCGTAGCGTAGCAGGTCGCGCAGGCGGCGGCATTCGGGCGTGCAGTATTCGAGGTGGCCCATGTCCACGTAGCAGCGCCCGCCGTTGAAGAGGAAGCCGCCGTTGCCCGCCGGCTCGTCCCAGTCGCGCTGGTGCATGTCGGCCAGGCCGTAGCGCTGCTTCTCGAAGATCCAGTTCCGCACCCGGCCAATCGCGCCCGGCGGCCCGGCTGGATCAATTGTCAGGCAGCCGTACTCCGTCTCAAGGCCGACAATGCGGTTCATAAAATCAGCCTCTCCGGGTCCAGTGTCTCATAACGGGCCGGACGCGAGCTGCTTCTCGCCAGCCAGCCGGCTTCCACCATACGACCATTCACGGCTCTGCGCCAACCTGCCCGCCGTTCCTCCTCGGAAGGCACGCTTTCCGTGAACGATTTCCCCTCCACCGCCAGCCACCATGCCTGCAACAACCAATCCGCCGCCGTCTTGCGGTCGGCCACTTGTGCCAGTTGCGTTTGCAGCCAGCCCTGTGCCGCAGCTTCCGTTTCCGCATTCGCCGCCGCCACGAGCACGCCGCCGTTTTGCGCCTGGAACGTCCCGTCGAAATGCAGCCGCACCAGCGCGTCTTGCGCGGGAGTCGCACCCAGCTCGGCGAACACCAGTTCCACTAGGAACGGCGCGCTGTACACCTGCTCGAAGTTCGCCTTCAACTGCGGCCCCAGCCCGTAGCCCACCAGCCGCCGCAGGCTCACGTCCTCCGGCGCGCGCGTGAACGCCTCCATGTGCGCCGCGTCAATAATCGCGTGCCGCACCTTCTCGATGTCCGCCGGGTGACCCAGTCCAGCCAGCGCCTGGCGGTCGAAGATTTCAAACACCTTCGACTGTCCTCCACCCACGCCCAGCAGCAGAATGCCGTCCGGCAGGCTCACGGCGAACACCGGCGTGCCGCCCTTCAATTGGTCGCGCACATACTCGCGCCGGTTCGCCACCGCCTCCAGCCAACGATATGGTTCCTCAGTCATGGTGATTTGCCGCAAAAGAACGCAAAGAACTCAAAACATAAGTGCGGCATTCATCTTTTAGTTCTCTACGTTCTTTCGCGGCTATTTGTCCGTCAACGATTGTGCCTGCTGCGCGGCGTCCACGTCCTTCACGCCCTCCGCCGTCAGCAGCTTCAGCGTGGCAAATTGCTGGACCTGCGGGTTCACGCCACCCGTCGCCGAGTCGAACTCCGACGCCACCATCAGGAGCCGCAAGGCGAACTTCACCGCCGCTTTCAAATCCATTTCCGACGGGCGCGGCTGGCCGAAGCGTTCCTGATAGCTCAACACGCTGCGAATCGTCACCGAGCCGGAGCCCGACGCCGCGAAGCCCACCGCCTGGAATTGCGCGCCCAAAGGATCGTAGAAGTAAATCCGCGGATTTGCGGGTGATTGGGAATGGTCGAGACCGGCGAACAACGGCACCACCACGCCGACGCCCTGCAACGTCATCGGCAGGTTGTCACGGAGCAATCTTGCCAGCGCCCGCACGCGGGCGGGCAGGCTCAAGATTTGCAACTGGCTGCGGCGGTAATACTCGAAGCTCGTTTGGAGCACGCGCGCCATCTCGAAGGCGGTGGCGGGGACCCCGGCGATGGCGAGCAGCGATTCGTTGTCCAACTCGATGATCTTCTCCACCTGATCAGTGACAATGACATTGCCCGCCGTGGCGCGGCGATCGCCCGCCATCAACACACCGTCCCGGAAATGAAACGCGAAGACCGTGGTGGCCTGCGTCTGGACGGGCGCGCCAGCGGACGGCTCGACCCGCAAGGGCGCGATTTGATGCCTCGCCAGCAGGGTGAGGAAGTCGCCGGCGATGCTGGTTGGCTCGTTCATTGGCCCGTGCGTTGGCGGTAGCGGCGGGCTTGGTCGGGGTCCACCTTGCGCATCCGCTTGAGCAGTTCCTCGGTGTTGGGCTTCTCCACCTTGGGCGCGGCGGGGCCATCGCCGCCACCGCCGGGGCCGGGGGCCGTTGGACGGGTTTTCTGGCTTTGATCAGGCATACGCTTCTTAGACTCCGGTTCAGGTGATCGGTTTCAAATCATCCACGGTCACTGCCTGTTCGACGCACGCACGGTAGCGCAGGATATCCTCCGGCGCGAACAAATCCAGCAACGAAACACGCACCGCGCCTTTCGCACCGCGCAACGTGACGTGATCCCACTGCGCGGAAATCATCGCGTCCGCGAACTTCTGGATGCATTGTCCGCGGATCAGCGCCCGCGTGCTGGCCGGCGGATGAATCATGGCCCGTTGAACCTCGCTCTCATCCGGCGTGAACGCCATCGCGCCGCTTTGCTCCAGCCCGTAGTAAAGCCCGTGCTCCAGGTCCAGCCGGTGATACTCCAGGTCGAGGCTTTGCAGCCACGGATCATCGTCCGCCAAGCCATGTGCGGCCTGAAACTCGCGCACCAAGCAATGTTTCGCCGCCCAGTCCAGTCGGTTGCGGCAGCGCGTGTAGTCGCGCTCCAAATCATCCAGCACGCCTTCCCAGTCACTCACAAGGGTGGCTTTATCGCCGTGTCCGAGGTCGCAAACGGTCTTCACCATTTCGAGGTAAGCGCGCTGGACTTCAATTGCCGTGGACGGCTTGGAGCCTTGCAATGTGAGCGGCCAGCGGAAACTTGCATCGTGGGAAATGGCTTTCACCGAGCCCAGCGGATCGGCCAGCACGGGCAGACGCAAGCGAGGCTCCTTTGACAGCGCTTCGAGAACCAGGGCGGTGGAACCCACCTTGAGCCGTGTGGCGAAGGGCGACATGTTGGCGTCGCCGATGATGACGTGGAAGCGGCGGTATTTGGCGGGGTTGGCGTGCGGTTCGTCGCGGGTGTTGACGAGCGGGCGGCGCTGCATCGTGTCCACGCTTTGTAGTTCGGTGAAGAAGTCGCTGCGCTGCGAGATTTGAAAGCCGGGGCCAAGGAATTTGTCCTCGTCTTCCCTGCCGAACTTGCCCGCGCCGGCGAAGATTTGGCGTGTGGTGAGGAAGGCGAGCGTGCCGAGGAACAGGTGGTCCCAGGCGAGTTGGCGCGGAACGAGGTAGTTCTCATGGCAACCGTAGCTGTGGCCGAGGAAGTCGGTGTTGTTCTTGTAGAGACGGACTTCCGCGCCGCGTTCCTCGGAGAGATGCCGGGCGCAGGCCATGAGGATGCGTTCGCCCGCGCGGTCGTGGGCGGCCAGCTCGGCCAGCGTGGAGCATTCGGGGGTGCAGTATTCGGGGTGGGCGTGGTCGTTGTAGAAGCGCGCGCCATTGCCGAGCACGAGGTCGCTCTTGATCTCGACGAAGGACAACTCGCGGCGCTCGTCTTGCGCGACGTAATGGGCCTCGTCGGTGTCCTGGCGCAGTTCACGCACGCGGAAGCCGCGCGCGTCGAGATGCGGGTCTTCCTCCTCGTAATCCCAGCACATGCGGACGCCCGGCGCAGTGGCGGCCCGCACCAAAGCGATGGACTCGGCCACCACATCAAGGTCTTCCACGCCGTCGCGGGCGATGCCGATCTCGGTTTCGAGGCCGAACTGGATGGGAGGCAGGGGAGGCATAATCAACCACGAATGGACACGAATGAACACGAATCAGGAGCTGAACTGACAAGCGCTAGACCAATCCCGGCATCCGCAGGAACTGCCTTCTGAAAGGGTTTCCCTTCTGTTTGTGAAGCCGTCTTCCCCCTCATCCTGGCCTTCTCCCGCCGGGAGAAGGAACAGCGGCCAGCTTGCCTGACCTCTTCAAAGGTGTTTTTGCGAATCCAACCTTTGGTTGTTTTACCCAAGCGGAAACGATGGCTCCCTCTCCCTTGGGGAGAGGGCCGGGGTGAGGGGGAAAACATCGCCATTTGTCATGGGTTGTCTTTTACCAAGCGCTCTGACAGGAATTCAAACCGCACAATTCGTGTCTCAAAATCTTATTCCTTCGCATCCATTCGCATTCACACCACGCCGCTTTTCTCAGTCTTTCGCGTCCGCACCGGGCCCAGCCGCACCACGTTGTCGGGGTCGAAGTCCGTGAGCTTGAGCCAGTCCTCGGTCAGGTCGGTGGACGGGAACAAATCATTCTCCGCGTGCTCCAGCCGCAGCGCCGCCAGCAGGTCGTCGTGGTTCAAGGAAGTTTCCTGCCCGGATTCGATGCTGCGCTTGATGGCGAGGCTCTTGGCCCGCTCGACCACGGCCTCGATGATCGCCCCGCTGGCCAGATCGCCTCGGTAAAGAATCTCGTGCCGCCCGCTGCGATACACCACGTCAAGAAATTCATTTTCCGGCGTGTGCGCGAAGTGGGCCTCGGTGATGGCCTCGGCCAGCTCGGACTTCGGCGCCTGCAGTGGCAGCGAGTCGCGCAGGTAAATCTCGTAAATCGCCTTCGCGCCCGCCTTGTCCGGGCGTTTCACGCGAATCTTCCGGTCAATGCGCCCGGGCCGCAGGATCGCCGGGTCAATCAGGTCCGCGCGGTTCGAGGCGATGATGACCACGACGTTCAGCAACGGCTCGATGCCATCCATCTCCGTGCAGAACATCGGCACGATGGTGCTGGCCATGTTGTGGAAGCGCCCGCCGTGCCGCGTGCCCAGCAGCGACTCCGCCTCGTCAATGAACAGGAACGCCAGCGCGCCCTCGCCGGCCCGCTCGCGGCATTGCGCGAACAAGTCCCGCACCTGCCGCTCGGACTCGCCGACCCACATGTTGAGAATCTCCGGCCCCTTCACATGCAGGAAGAACTCTGGGTGATCCACGCCGGTTTGCGCCTTGATCTGCTGGCGCAGATTGTAGGCCGTGGCCTTGCCCAGCAGCGTCTTGCCGCAGCCGGGCGGGCCGTGCAGGAGAAAACCCTTCGGCACATGATGATCGAAGCGCTTGAACAGATCGCGATGCAAAAAGGGCATCTCAATCGTGTCGCGGATCGCGCGCACGGCCTCGTCCTGCCCGCCAATCGCCGCCCAGGGCAGCTCTGTCACCTTTTCCAAGGACCGCTCCACGCGCTTGCCCACGCCCAGCACTTCGAGCGCGACGCGTTGGTTCGCGTCCAGTCGCACTTCCATCGCGGGCTTGAGCTTCTCCTTTTGCAGCAGCGCCGACCGCTGGATGACCAGCGCCGAGACACCCGCCTCCTGGCCGATGCGCAGGCGACCGTCCGAAAGCAGCTCGTCAATGCGCACGACCGGACCGTTGCGGTCGAAGCCCATGTTGCGCACCACGGCGAAAGCCTCGTTGCACAGCACCCGCTCGCCCACTTGCAGGCTGGTCACCGGGATAAGCGGGTCCACGCGGCAGACGTAATCTGTGCCGTTCACGCACACCGCCGCGAGATCGGGCTGCACTACTCCGAGAAAAGTCCCCACGCGGAAGGCCGGCGAACGCAGCTTCTCCACCGCCTGATCCAGCTTTTCAATCGCCTGTCGCGCCTGGTCGTTCATCTCCTCGATCGCCGCGATGCGCTCGCGCAGATAAACGAGGTCAAGCAGCGACGTGTGGCGTGGAGGCAGCTTGGCGGCGATCATGTCCACGAGCTGGAGCGCGGACATGCTTTCCAATTCCTCGCGGGGGAGCAGGCCGGTCAGGGTGGAGGGAGACAACGGCTCATCGGGCACGATGCTTTCAGCAGCCGGCCTGGCCGGACGTTTTTTGTTCTCAGCCACGGCGCGACGATAACCCACAGTGTCGAAAATGCAAACGGAGTCGCAGAAACGAGCGTGTTGCTCAGTCCGGGTTGCGGTCGCTGGTGATTCCTTGGGCGAACAGCGAGGAGTTTGAGCAGGCGGGCTTTCAATGGAGCACGAACCAGGCTCCACTCAAGAGCGCGGACATCGTGTTGCCGGAGTATGTGAGGTAGCCGTGAAAGGGCGCATGCTCAAGACCGCTCACCTCCCCAGCTCCATCAAATACCTCAGCAAGTCCCGCACCTGCTCGCTGCTCAGTGCGGCGGTCAAGCCCTCGGGCATCAGCGTGCCGCTGTCGGCGCGTTCCTTGATGGTCGGCTTGCGTAGGCGCGTCTCCACGCCGCTGGCGGGATCGCGCAGGACCAGTTCCGCCGCGCTTTCGCTGTGGATGTAGCCCTGTTGCTGGCTGCCGTCCGCCAGTGTCACGCTGGTGAGGAGGAAGCCCTCCTTGATCTGCCGCCGTGGCCACAGTACGGACTCGACGATCAACTCCGGTGTCATGCCCCGCCCGATGGCGCTCAAGTCCGGCCCCAGCGTCCCGCCCTCGTTGCCGATCTTGTGGCAGGCGTTGCACGCCGTGACCTGCGCGCTGAATAGAGCTTTGCCATTTCGCGCGTTGCCCTTGGATTTCGCTTCGGCAATCAGCTTCGCCACCAATTCCGCGCTGTAAGCGGGTGGCTCCGTGACCAGCAATCCTGCCGCCTTGTAGAGCACGTCGCGCAACTTCGGCTCGTCGCGGCCCAGCGCGCCCAAAGCCTGCAACGCCAGCTTCGCGCCATCGGCGGAAGGCGGCTTCGCGGTTAGCGCGGTGGCCAGCGTCTCGGCGCCCTTCTGGCGGCTGAGGAACGGTTGCAACAACGCGGCGGCGTCTTTGTCCGAACGCGTGGCCGCCAGCGCCCTGGTAGCGTGCGAAGCGGCGGAAGCCAGATCCAATGGAGCCAATGCGGCGACGGCCGCCTGGGCAACGTCGGCAACCGGCGATGCTGCCAGCGTGCTCAAATCAGCCGCCGCCTCCTTGCCCGCCAGCGCGGCAAACGTCTCAATGGCGGCGACACGAACGGTCTTTTCCTCGGAATCGCTCTTTGTGAGGGACTGGACAGCCGGCTGGAGGGGTTTCGTTTTCCAGGCGGCGGCGAGCTTCAGCCCAGCCACTTTCAAAGGTGCTTGGTTGGCATCAAGCAGGCTCTTCACCGCGCTGGACAAATCTCCGGCAGGGCGTTTGTTGCGGAGGCTCGCAACGGTCGCAAGTTCGTGCAGCACGCGGGGACTGGTGCGCGCTTGTTGCAGCACGTAGTCGAGATCACCGGCTTCGCCGACATTGGCCAGGGCGATGAGCAGTCCTTCGCGGGTTTGCGCGTTGAGTTTGTTGTCACCGGCGATCTGGCGGAGTTGGGCGATGGATTCCGGGCTGGCGTCGGCCTGCACCACGAAGGCGAGATGCTCGGCCTTGCCGCCGAAGGTGAGCTTGCCGCTGGCGAGCGCGGGCTGCCAGTGCGGCTTGAGGGCGCGGGCGGCGGCGCGCAGGGCATAATCAATGAAGCGGTCGTGGGGCTGGTCAAGGGCACGTGCGGCGACTTCGATGGCTTCAGCGCGCGGGATGTAGCTCGCGGCGACAACGGCTTCGAGACGCACGCGGGCGGAGGGATCCGCAACCATCTTCGCGGCGAGCGCGAGGGGATCAAATGCACCCCTCACCCCGGCCCTCTCCCCTCGCTCCGCATGGGGAGAGGGAGAGGAAATGGAAGCGCCGCTCTTTACGTCGTCCCTCTCCCTTCGCGCAGCGGGGGGAGAGGGTGCCCGCAGGGCGGGTGAGGGATTGTTGGCCGCCCACAGGCCGATGAAGCGCGTGCCCCAGGCGCGCAGGCGCGGCTCCGGGGAATCGAGCAGACGTTGGAGGACATCGGTGCGGTGTTCTTCGTGCGCGGCGTAGATCGAGATGATTTCGCGCAGGCTCTCGGGTGGTGCGTTGTTGCGCGAGAGTTTCTTCAGCCAGGCATCGGTGGCGGGAATGACTTCAGGTTTGGGACGGGAGAAGAGTTCCTGACGCGCTCGCTCGCGCGCCCAGCGTTCAGGTGAGACGAGTTGATCCAGCAGTTCGGCCGTTTTCAAAGCAGCGATTTTGGGTGTCTTAGCCAGTGGACGCTCCTTGGCGGTGATGCGCCAGATGCGGCCATGCACGCGGTCGCGCTTGGGATCACGATACGACGCCTGATAATGGCCGATGACGGGATTGAACCAGTCGCACACGTAGATCGCGCCATCGGGGCCTTGCTTCGTCTCGACCGGGCGGAAGGCGGTTTCGCTGGAGGAAATCAATTCGCCCAGGTCCTCGGTTTTAAAGCCGCTGCCGTCGTCTACGAGTTTGAACAGCAGCACGTTGTTCATGAAGTAGGTGGATTTCACGAGCGCGCCCTGGAGATCGTCGGGCAAATGGCGGCTGCCGAGGATTTCCAGTTCCATGCCCTTGACGCGGGAGACGGCGAGCGGGCCGATCTCGTAATAGCGCTCCGGCGTCTCGACGGGCACGAGGCCGGGCGTGGAGTAGAAAGCCATGCGGTTGTCGGCGGCGACATGGAAGGGCTGGCCCCAGTCATCGAAGACGACGCCCCAGCAGTTCGCGCCTGCCTGCGCGCCGCCGAAGAAGTCGTCGAGCCGCAGCGTGCGCGGGTTGAAACGCCAGATGCCGGCCTTCTCCATGCGGGCAAGGCCCCAGGGCGTCTCGACGCGGGCGTTGATGTGCAAGCCCTGCGAGAACCACAGGCAGCCGTCCGGCCCCCAGCGCAGGGAATTGATGAGCTGGTGCGAATCGCCCGTGCCAAAGCCGGAGAGAATGACGCGGCGCTGGTCGGCCCTGCCATCGCCATCGGTGTCGCGCAGGTGGACGAGTTGCGTGGATTCGCAGACGTAGACGCCGCCATCACCGAACTCCATCCCCATCGGCATCGTGAGGCCCTCGGCGAAGCGGGTGAACTTGTCGGCGCGGCCGTCGCCATCGGTGTCCTCGCACACGAGCAGGTAATCGTCGGGAATCACGCCGGGCATGATTTGCGGATACGACGGCGTGCAGGCTGCCCAGAGACGGCCTTGAGCATCCCAGCGGATTTGTAGGGGCTTGATGAGGCCGTTGGCTTCGGAGGCGAACAGGTTGACCTGGAAGCCATCGCGGAGCTTGAGCGTGCGCTGCTCGATTTCTGGCGGTTCAGGCGCGGGCAGGACTTCGGGCAGGGGCTTGGGCATGGGCGGCGGTGGCTGGCCGAGGGCGAGGGCGTGGACGCGGGCGTCAGCGGTGGCGATGAGAGGTTTGAACTGTTCCAGTTCGATGGCCATCTTGGGGCGGCCATCAATGCCCTGGCCGAAAAGCTGCGAGGTGCGGTCGCCATAGGCGAAGGCCCAGTTCATCGTGCGCCAGGCGTCGAACCAGAGGCGGTTCTTGGCGATGATTTCGCGGCGGATGTCCTCCGGGAAATCAAGATGATCCTGGCTCAACTTCAGATCCAAAGACGTCAGGCCGGAAATCACATGCTGAGCTTCAGGCAAAAGGTGGATTCCATTTTCGCTAATTGGTTGTCCCGGCGCGAAAAAGCGGCGAAGCGCAAGTGCGCTCTGTTTGTGCATATCCACATAGATCAGTCCCCGCTCCTTCGCCAGCTTCGCTGCGATTTCCGAATGAGCCTTCACCCGCTCATTACGCGCCGTGTTGTCCGGCACATGCGGATTGGCTGGTCTGAAGAAGGGCAGGGGGCCAATCACCACGATGCGTGGCACGGTGGTTTTGAAGTCGTCCAGCAGCGCGGCATAAGCCTTTTCAAAGTCCGCTTCAGTGCGTGTGTCATCCAGCGCCTCCATCTGGCCGAACCAGGTGAACACGGTGGTTGCACCCACGGCCTCGAACTGGCTTTTCCAACTGCCGAAGTTCAGTTCGCGCGGTTGCTCATAGACCGTGTCGCCTTCCCAGGACATGTGGCGGAAGATGGGGCGTTGTTCCCTCGCCGCCGTGGCCAGCAAGGTTTCCAGCCAGCCTTGTTGCTGCTCGAACACCATGTGCGTTGGCCCGGTGAACACGATGACTTCGCCGGGGCGGATGGCGAACTTGCCATCTTTGAACGGTTTCTGCGGCGGCCTGGGCAGGGGGATGGAAATGCGCTTGAGCGGGTCGTCGGGCGGCGGCTGGGGCGTGGTGGGCGGCGCAGGCGCGGCCTGGCTGATGGTCGGCCGCAAAAGGGCGCAGAAAGCGCAGAGAAGAAGACAGGCGGATTTCACGGCGGCAGCGTAAGGGACGCGCTGGCGGAAGTCGCGTTGGAAAGTGGGGGGAACAAAGACAGTTGCCATGTTTCGCCAATCGGCTTGTTTCCGATTTGTAACACGCTTGTAACGCTGCGTTCGTTGTTGGAGCATGGCGCGCATGATAACCAAGGCGCGCGTGAGACCCATGGTGTTGATCGTGGACGACGAGCCGGACGCGGTGGAACTGCTGGAGTTCAACCTGCGCAAGGCGGGGTACGACGTGGCCACCGCCTCCGACGGCAACACGGCGCTGGAGAAGGCGCGCTCGCTCCTGCCGGACGTGGTGGTGCTGGACCTGATGCTGCCGGAGGTGGACGGCACAGAGGTGTGCAAGCTGGTCCGGCGCAATCCCGCGACGGCCGCCATCCCCATCATCATGCTCACGGCGAAGGCGACGGAGATTGACCGTGTGCTGGGCCTGGAACTGGGCGCGGATGACTACGTGACGAAGCCGTTCAGCCCGCGGGAGTTGCTCTTGCGCATCCGCAACGTGTTGCGCCGGGGCAAGGAGGAGGCGGGCGCGGCGGATCGTTACAGCATCGGGCCGTTGGCGGTGGACATTCCAAGGCACTTGGTGACGGTGGGGGGCAAGGCGGTGGACCTGACGGCGACGGAGTTCAAGCTGCTGACGGTGCTGGTGCAGCGGCGGGGCCGGGTGCAGTCGCGCGAGCAGCTTTTGCAGGACG
>Ga0073934_10011506_pt1 | contig 10685 bp, 8 predicted proteins | sample LarsenN4metaG_FD_76834 | JGI IMG/M metagenome (GOLD analysis project Ga0073934, IMG submission 76834) | Hot spring sediment bacterial and archeal communities from British Columbia, Canada, to study Microbial Dark Matter (Phase II) - Larsen... ... | reverse complement strand
CGCGCCAAGGCAAGCTGGGGCACCACCAGGCCCGCCGCACCTCCGACCGCTTCCGCGACGGATCGCGCAGCGCCGAGGAGCTCGAGGCCGACTTCGGCGCGGCCGCGCTGCTGATCCCTGTGCGCATGATCGATCGCTATCTCGCCCCCTACGGGCGGATGAGCTCCTACCCGTCCGCCGTCATCGCCCAGCTCGCCAAGATCTTCTGCGTCAGCGAGCGCACGATGCGCATTCAGGTCGAGCTCTACCAGAGCGAACACGGTGTGGTCGGCGCCTCTTTCCACGCCGATGCGCATCCTTCACTTTGACGCCTTCTCCGGCATCAGCGGCGACATGACCGTCGGCGCCCTGCTCGACCTGGGCGCCGATCTCGAACACCTGCGCAGCCGCCTGGCGCTGCTCCCCGTGCACGGCTACGCCCTGCGCGCCTCGGAAGTGCTCGTCACCGGCATCCGCGCGATCAAGTTCGACGTGGAGATCGAGGGGGAGGTGACGGGTGACGAGTTACGGGTGACGGGTGAAGGTCCCGAGCCTCATGCCCACGCGCCGGAACACGGCGCGCACGCCCATGCCGAATCCCCACCCGTCACCCGTCACCCGTCACCCGTCACCTCCCCCCACCACCGCCGCTCCTACCGCGACATCCGGGCCATGCTCGAAACCAGCGGCCTGACAGGCGGCGAGAAAGAGAAGGCGCTTGCCATCTTCGCGCGGCTCGCCGAGGCGGAAGCGAAGGTGCACGGCACGACGCCGGACGAGGTCCACTTCCACGAGGTCGGCGCGATCGACTCGATCGTCGACGTCGCCGGCACGGCCATCGCGCTCACCCAGCTCGGCGTCGAACGCATCACGGTTTCCGCACTGCCGCTGGGCTCGGGGTTCGTGCGCTCGCAGCACGGCGTGATCCCGGTTCCCGGACCCGCCACGATCGAGCTACTGACGGGCTTTCCTGTCCGCCCCGGCAAAGGCAACGGCGAGATGGTCACTCCCACCGGCGCCGCGATCCTCGCCGCACTGGCCGTACCCGCCGAGCCAGCCCCGCCGATGGTGGTGGAGCGAATCGGCTACGGGGCGGGGACAAAGCGCTTCGCCGACCGGCCGAACCTGCTCCGCGCCCTGCTCGGACGACCTGCCGTGCCGTTGGGTCGCGATCAGATGGCATTGATCGAAACCAACATCGACGACGCCAACCCGGAGCTGTTCGACTGGGTGATGGAGCGCCTGTTCGCCGCCGGCGCGCGCGATGTTTGGTTCACCCCGATCCAGATGAAGAAGAACCGCCCGGCAACCCTGCTGAGCGTGCTCTGCGAGCCCGCCGCGCGTGACGCGCTGGCGGCCATCGTGCTCGCCGAAACGACCGCGATCGGAGTGCGCTTCGCCACGGTGGAGCGGCTCACCCTGCCGCGCGAGATGGCCCAGGTCGAAACCGAGTACGGACCCGTAGCGGTCAAGATCGCCACCGCGCCCGACGGCGCGCGCCGGGCCACGCCGGAATACGAATCGTGCCGGGCAATCGCCCGCGCTCGTGGCGTTCCGTTGAAGATAGTCTACGACGCCGCGTCGCGCGGCGCGGCAACGAAGAAGTAGGAGCGCCGGCTCGAGCCCCCACGGCAGCAGAAGGTGCAGGTCATTTGCCCAGCGCTCGCCGGTAGGCTTCCGGCGAGAACCCGTGCACGACCTCGCCTCTGATGATCGCCACCGGCACCGAGGCGGAACCGGTCAGATCGATCAACGCGTCCTTCGCACCCGCTTGCCGCTCGATGTCGCGCGGTCGGCCTTATGGCGGAAGACCCCTAGCTTGCCGAACACAATCTTGCCGGCCACTCGAGGCCGGCGAGGCGGGCGCGGGCGGCCTCGTCGCAGCCGAGCTCCCCCAGCCACGGCAGGACGCCGAGCGGCGGACCTAACAACCTCTCGAGCATCGCCAGGTTGGTCGCGGCGGCGAGGTTCGTCTCGGGACCCAGGGCGTTGACCACGTAGCCGGCGACGGCTGCTCCGCGCGACTCGGCGTGGCGCACCGTCAGCTGGGCGTGGTTGAGCGCACCGAGGCGGTTGCCGACGACCACGACCAGCGGCAGGCCCCACTCGAGTGCCAGGTCGCAGAACGTGGTCGCGCCCTCGATCGGAACCAGCAGGCCGCCGGCCCCTTCGACCAGCGTGACGTCGTGCCGGGCGGCGATGCCGGCGACCAGCGCGCGCAGCGCCGCGAAGTCGACGCGGCGCCCTTCGCGTTCGAGCGCCACCGCCGGCGCCAGCGGCTCGACGCAGCGGTAGGGGCAGATCACGTCGAGCGGCTCGGCGCACTCTGCGAAGAACCGCAGGCGCTGCGCGTCGGCGGGAAGCAGCGTGCCGTCAGGCCCCGGCGCACAGCCGGTTTCGAACGGCTTGGCCACCCCGACCCGCATCCCGCGCGCGCGCAGGGCGGCCGCCATCGCGCAGGCAACGGTGGTCTTACCGACGCCGGTGTCGGTTCCGGTGACGAGATAGGCCGCCGTCACTTCCAACCACGCTGCTTGCCGTAGAAGATCGGACCGCCGAGGTACATCGCAAAGCCGATCCCGAAGACGAAGGCCAGGTCGCACTCTTCCTCGGAGGCGACGATCTTGCGGTCGCACAGCTCGCGCGCCTTGTCGAACAGCGCCCGCGCACAGCGCTCGACGATCTCGGCCTCCGGCGCCACGCGGTTGCCGCGGTCGGGCACCAGCGCCGCCAGCCCGGCCCACTCGCCCTGCTTCTTGCCGTCGGCGTAGTCGTAGTAGCCGGCGCCGTTCTTGATTCCGAAGCGCTTGGCGGCACGCATCTTCCACACCAGCGGCTCGCGCGAAGGCGGCGTCACCGCCGCAATCGTATCGAACATCCCCGCGGCGATGTCGAGGCCGGCCTGGTCGCCGAGCTCGAACGGCCCCATCGGGAAGATGCTCTTGCGCATCGCTTCGTCGATCACCCCGATCGGCGTGCCTTCGATGTAGAGCCGCTCGGCCGCCTCGAAGTAGGCGGCCAGCCCGGCGTTCACCAGGAAGCCCGGCGAGCCGTCCTGCAGGACCACCGGCGTCTTGTTGATGCTGCGCACGAAGGCGTGCGCGGTCGCCACCGCGTCGGGCGTGGTCTCCTTGCCGGCGATCACCTCGACCAGCTGCATCATCGGGTGCTCGGCGGGGCTGAAGAAGTGGAGATTCACGAAGTTCTTCACGTTGCCGCCCTGCTCGGCGAAGTACGGCGCCAGCACGCCCGGGCCCATCGAGCTGGAGTTCGACGCGACCAGCGCCTCGGGCTTCAGACCCGCGCCCAGCCGCCGGTAGAAGTCCGCCTTGATCTCGCGGTTCTCCATGCGCGCCTCGATCACCAGGTCGCAGTCGAAGAGGTGCTTGACGTCGCTGGTCACCTTCACCGAGCCGACCTTCTTCTGCACGTCGGCGTCGGTCATCGTGCCCTTCTTCACCGCGCGCCCGTACTTCGCGGCGAGCTTGCCGGGAACCGAAGCGGCGAACTGCTCCAGCGGTACGTGCCCGACGACCTCGTAGCCGGCCTCGAGGGCCAGCCAGCCGATGGCGTTGCCCATGTACCCGTCGATGCCGTCTACGCCGATGCGGCGCAGCTGCCGGGCCTTGCCGGGGAACGACTTCGGCAGCTTCTGCACGGCCTGCTGGGTGAAGAAGAAGCGCATGCCGGCCTTGCCCTCCGGCGAGGTCGCCACCTGCAGGAAGGCGTCGCGCTCGATCTTGTTGGCCTCGCGCAGCGGCAGGTTGGCGCCCTTCACCATCACCTCGATGGCCACGTACGGGGCGCGCGGGTTGGGACGCCCCATCGTCGCCCTCTGCACCATCGGCAGCACCATCGGCGCGAGGTTCTCGGCGTTGGCGAGGTCGGGCGGCGGCGTGCGATCGAGCGTGGGCAGGGTCTCGAGCAGGAACTTCTCGGCGAACACCTCGACGTCGTCGGCCGCCGGAATGACCGCGTCGACCATGCGGATGGCGGCGGCATCGAGGGCCTTGAAGTTCTTGCCGGTCAGGATGGCGGTGAAGCCGGCGTCGCCGTTCATCGGGTCCTGCGCGTTGATCAGCCCGCTGCGCCGCGGCATGCGCTGCGTGCCACCGAGGCCGGGGAAGATGTTCAGCCGGATCTCCGGAAATCCAACGGTAGACTTCTCGGTCGCCGCGATGCCGTGGCAGGCCAGCGCCAGCTCGTAGATGCCGCCGAGCGCGAAGCCGTCGACGACGGCGAGCCACTTCAGCGGCCCCTCTTCGATGGCGTAGAGGGTGTCGTGGCCGATGTCGATGAACTCGCCGAGCTGCTTTTCGTCGGCGGCCATCAGCTCGCCGATGTTGGCGCCGGCGCCGAGGCCGAAGCGGTTGCCCTTCAGCACCACGCCGCGCAGCGGGGTTGCGGCATGGATCTTCCGGATCTCGTCGATGGTGGCGCGCAGGTCGCTCACCGCCGCCGCCGAGAGCGTGTTCATGCCGCCCGAGTCGAAGGTGACCCAGGCGATCTGATTGCGAACGGTGTGCGTGAATTGACCCATGACCGAGCCTCCTGTTTCCGAGACGAGTTGTTATGAACGCGGGGAGAGGCCGCGGGCGGACGCCGCGGCGGGTTGGCACCGACCTCGCGGAAGCCCGGCGCAAAATCAAGCGGCGGAGCGGCGACGACTTCGCGATCCGTCGTTCCGATGGTTGCCGGTACCCTGGTTCTGGTAAGCGTGGCCGCAAAGGAGAACGGCCATGACCCCCACCTGCCGCAAGATCCTCTGCACTCTCCCGTTTGCCGCCGCCGTGTTCGTTCCGCCGCCCGCCGCCGCCGCGCCGCCGGAAGCGGGCAGCGTGGCGCTGACGATCTACAGCACGGCGGCGCCGGGCGGCATTCCGCCCGAGCTGTACCGCCCGGTGGGCGGCCGCAACTACGGACAGCCCGTGCCGGGCTACGCCGTGGTCAGGCAGGAGCGGCAGATCGAGCTTGCCGGCGAGCGCTCGGAGGTGCGCTTCTCCGACGTGGCGGCGCTGATCGATCCCACCACGGTTTCGTTCACCTCGCTCACCGACCCGAAGGACACGCGCGTGCTGGAGCAGAACTACCAGTTCGACCTGGTCGGCACCGAGAAGCTGATGCAGCGCTATCTCGACCGCGAGCTCACCATCGAGCAGTCGCACGGCGAGCACGTCGCGTCACTCACCGGCACGCTGCTCAGCACGGCCGGCGGGATCGTGCTGCGCGACAAGGAGGGCCGCGTGCAGATCGTGAACGGCTACTCGGGCGCGCGGCTGCCCGAGCTGCCGGGCGGCCTGATCAGCAAGCCCACCCTGGTGTGGGACATCGCCACGAAAAAAACGGGCGCGCACCGCGCCCGCGTCGCGTACCAGACCGGCGGCATCACCTGGTGGGCCGACTACAACGTGGTGTTCGCCGAGGGGAAGGACGCCAACAGCGGTGTGCTCGACGTCGGCGCGTGGGTGAGCATCTTGAACCAGTCCGGCGCGAGCTATCCGGATGCGAAGCTCAAGCTGATCGCCGGCGACGTGCAGCGCGTCGAAGCGCGCGCGCAGTACGGCGGGAGGGCGGCCAGGATGGCCGTGGCGGAGGCTGCGGCGCCGGACTTCGAGCAGAAGGCTTTCTTCGAGTACCACCTCTACACACTCGGCCGCCCGACCACGCTGCCCGACAACTCCACCAAGCAGCTCGAGCTGTTCCCGGTCGCGCGCGGCGTCGCGGCGGAGAAGGTGCTCGTCTACTACGGGCTCGACCCGTCGTTCCGCGACGTTCACCCCAGTCCGATGACCGACCGCGAATACGGCGTGACTTCGAACAAGAAGGTGGACGTGTACCTGCGCTTCAAGAACGCGAAGGAGGCCGGCCTCGGCATGCCGCTGCCGCGCGGGCGTATCCGCGTGAGCAAGCTCGACACGGCCGACGCGTCGCTGGAGTTCATCGGCGAGGACACGATCGACCACACGCCGAAGGACGAAGAGGTGCTGATCAAGTTGGGCAGCGCCTTCGACGTGGTCGGCGAGCGGCGTCAGCTCGACTTCAAGGTCGACAGCGCGCGCCGCTGGATCGAGGAGGAGATCGAGATCAAGCTGCGCAACCACAAGGAGGAGCCGGTGCGCGTGCTCGTCAAGGAGAACCTCTACCGCTGGAGCAACTGGGAGCTTCGCAGCAAGAGCCACGACTTCAAGCAGCTCGACGCGCGCACGATCGAGTTCCCGGTCTTGCTGAAGAAGGACGCAGAGGAGGCGATCCGCTACCGGGTGCACTACTCCTGGTGAGCCGTTGCGGCGGGGGCGCTCACTCCTCCTCTTCGCCGTCCTCTTCTTCCTCTTCCTCTTCCTTCGGCTCGCCTTCGTCGGACTCACCCTCTCCGAACGGGGCGCTCTCGGACACGGGCGTCGGCGTGTAGCTCCACGGCTGGTCTCGCGGCGGCGGCGGCAGATCCGGCTCGGCGGCGCGCCGCTCCACGGGACGTTCCCGCGCCCGCTCGCGCCGCTCCGCCGGCCGCTCGGATTCGCGGCTCTCCTTCGGCGGCGGCGCCGGCTTGGGCGGCTCTTCGCCGCTGAACATGGCGCGTACCACGACAAGGCCGATTAGAATGCCGAAAACGAGCAGCGCCGGACGTATCATCCGCCGCCAATAGTTCAGGTCGTCGTCGGGCGAATACACCTCGGGCGGCGCGGCCGCCCTCTCGCGCCTCGGTGGCGGGGCGGCGGGCTTCGGTGGCGGGGCGCTAGGCCGGGGCACGGGCTTGGCCGCCGGGGGCGGAGAAACGAGCGCCGTCCACGCCGCGAGCCGGCCCTGTTCCATCCACACGCCGTGGCAATTGCGGCAGTACTCGACCCGCAGTTCGTCGTTCTCGCGGCGGTAGCGCAACTCGGTGAGGATCGGATCCACGCAGCTCGGGCAGTTGAACGGAATCGGAATCGACGAGTCGGCACGTGGAGCCGGGCGGTCGGGCTCGCCGTGCACCCACACGCCCTTGCAGGGCAGACAGGTCTCGACCGACAGCCCTTCCGGCGTCTGCATCGGGTGCAGCGGCCGGTTGCAGTGGGGACATTGCAGCGGCTTGCCGGAGCCTCGTGGTGTAGCCATCGACTCGCAGCCTTAACGCGATCGCTGGAAGCTTGCCACTGCGCGGTTGTGCTCCGTGAGGGTGTTCGAAAACTGGTGCGAGCCGTCGTTGCGCGAGACGAAGTAAAGCGCCCGGCTCTCGGCCGGCGCGATGGCAGCCTCGAGGGAAGCGCGTCCGGGGTTGCAGATCGGCCCCGGCGGCAGACCGCGGTGACGGTAGGTGTTGTAAGGCGAGGAGCCGTCCTCCAGGTGCGCGCGCTTGAGATTGCCGTCGAAGCTGCTGATGCCGTAGATGACGGTCGGGTCGGATTGCAGCGGCATGCCGAGGCGCAGCCGGTTGCGGAACACGGCGGCGATCAGCGGCCGCTCTTCGGCACGGCCGGTTTCCTTTTCGACGATCGATGCAAGGATCACCATTTCGCGCTCGCTCATCCCGGCGCGCACGCGCCGCTCGTCGAGCTGTGCCGCCTGCTCGCGGAAGCGCGCCACCATCATGCGGATCATCGCCGCCGGCTGCATTCCGGCGGTGAACGCATACGTGTCGGGGAACAGGTAACCCTCCGCTCCGGTCGGTGGCAAACCGAGCTCGGCGACCAGCCGCGGGTCCGCCGCGGCCTGCAGGAACGACACGCGCGGCCCGAAGCCGCTGCGCTCGAACAACTCGGCCATCTGCGCCACCGAAAAGCCCTCCGGGAAGGTGACCATCTGCGTCGGCACCGCCGGAACGGTCTGCAGGATCTCCAGCAGCTGTCGCGGCGAAACCGGCGAACGCACGCGGTATTCGCCGCTGCGCACTGCGCGGTCGAGCCCGCGATAGCGCGCCCAGGCGCGAAACAGCAGCGGGTGACGGATCATGCCGCGCTCGCGCAGCCGCTCGGCAACGGCGCGAAACGAGTCGCCCGGCTCCACGCGCACGGTGGTTTCCGCGCTCGCCAGCCGGCGCGGCCGGCTCAGCTCGTCGAACGCGTAGGCCGCCAGCGCGCCGAGTGCGGCGAGGACGATTGCGCTGACGAGGAGGGCGGCGCGCTTCATCGCGGACAAGGCTAACAGCGTCGCGACCGGGCGGCAATTTTTTCCGCCGCGAGGTTGACTTGGCCGACCTCGGTTGGCAGGGTGCGGCCTTGGCGGATTTCGCTTCCGTCCGTGAAGCGAAACCGGGTGAGGAATCGCCAATTCCTTTCTTCCGACGACATAGTGGAGGGGCACGGGTACGGGTTTGTGTGTCCTGGCTCGTCCTGTTGGCTTACTCCCTGGGACTCCCGGCGGGTGGCGGTGCGGCACTGCCCCGCCTGAGCACGCCTTCGCTCGCAGACGCGACGCCGCTCGAGTGGACCTCCTCCGATTCGGCGCCGCCCGCCCCGCCCTCGCACACGACCATCGTCACCCACCCCATCGTCAAAGGCGAGACGCTGGTCTCGATCCTGAAGCGCTACGGGCTCGGCGCTCGCGAGGCGCTGCGCTGGCAGGAAGGGGCTCGCCCGAAGGCCAACCTGAACAAGCTGGTCTCCGGCCGCCACCTCACCCTGACCCTGAAGAATGCGCGGCTGACCAGCGTGCAATACCGGGTCGCCGAGGAGCACCAGGTGGTGGTCGAGGAGACCGACGGCGGCCGCATCGAAGCGCGTATCGAGCTGTTGCCGTCGCGCACGCGCGTGGTCGGGGTGCGCGGGCGCATCAAGGGCAGCTTTCAGGCCTCGGCACGGCGCACCGGAGTACCCGACGCGGTGATTTCGGGGATGGTGGACCTGCTCGGCTGGAACATCGACTTCGGACGCGACGTGCAACCGGACGACGAGTTCCGCGTCCTCTACGAGCAGCGCACGAGCCTCGACGGGCGTCCGCTCAGACCCGGCCGCATCATCGCCGCCGACTATCGCGGCAAGCGCATCAAGGGAGCGGCTTTCCTGGTCGATGGCGAGGCGGAAACCCCGCGCTACGTGGACGCCGACGGGAAGATCCTCGAGCGTACCTTCCTGCGCTATCCACTCGAGTTCACGCGCATCAGCTCCTCGTTTTCGGAGTCGCGCTTCCACCCGATCCTGAAGACCAACCGCGCCCACCTCGGCGTCGACTTCGCCGCGCCGGCGGGCACGCCGGTGCGGGCGGTCGCCACCGGCTACGTACGCATGGCGGGCTGGAAGGCCGACTTCGGGCGCCACGTCGAGATCGATCACGGCGAGGAGCTGGTGTCGGCCTACTCGCACCTGCGCAACATCGAGCCCGCGGTGCGGCCCGGCCGCCTGGTGCGGCAGGGCGAAATCATCGGCTACGTCGGGCAGTCGGGCCTGGCCACCGGCCCGCATCTCCATTTCGCGGTGTTCGATCGCGGGCAGTACGTGAACCCGCTCACGATGAAGCGGATGCCGAGCCGGCTGCGGCTCGAACCCCGGCAGTTCGAATCGGTCCGCGCGGAGTTGCTCGACCAGCTGCGTGCCATCCCCGGCAGCTACGTCGTGGCGCCGAGCACGCCGCCGGTGGTGCTGTCGACGGTTGCGCAGGCGCGACTGTTCGGACCCGTCGTCCTGACCCTCTAGCGCCGTGTCGTTCTTCTCTCCGCAGCCTCCGCGCATCTTCGGTCACCGTGGCGCGGCCGGGCTTGCGCCCGAGAACACGCTGCCCTCCTTTGCGCTGGCGGCCGCGCTCGGCGTGAAGTACCTCGAGCTCGACGTGCACGCGACGGAAGACGGCGTCATCGTCGTCATCCACGACCCGAACGTCGACCGCACGACGAACGGCAGCGGCCGCGTCAACGAAATCACCTTCGCGCAGCTGCGCTCACTCGACGCCGGTCACCACTTCACCACCGACGGGCGGCACTTCCCCTATCGCGGCCAGGGCATCCGCGTCCCCACCCTGGAGGAGGTGCTGCAGGCGTTCCCGGCGCTCTGCTTCAACATCGAAGTGAAGCAGGGCGAGCCGCCGATCGTCGACCAGGTCGTGCGCCTGCTCGATCGCCACGGCGCCGCCGAACGCACGGTGCTCGCCGCCGAATTCCACTCGATCATGCAGGAGATCCGCCGCGCCGCCGGCGACCGGATCGCGACCAGCAGCAGCGCCGAAGAAGTGGTGCAGTTCCTCGACCGGTTCAACCGCAACGACTGGGCGGGGTACGAGCACGCCGGCCGCGCCCTGCAGATCCCGCCGCAGTTCGGCGACATCGTCCTCGTCTCCAAAGAAACGGTGGAGGCCGCGCACCGGCTCGGCATCGAGGTGCACGTCTGGACCATCAACGACGCCGAGGAAATGCTGCGCCTGCTCGACCTGGGCGTCGACGGGATCATGTCCGACCTCCCCGGCATCGCGGTCACCGCCGTAGGAAGTCATGGGTCATGACTTCCTACGCGCAGCCGTGCTCTACGAGCCCCCGACCGCGGCGATCACCGCGCGCAGCGGCTCGTAGAGCGTCCGGCTGCTGGCGATCAGTCCCGGCAGCCACGGCCTCTGCTGGTTGAAGCGCAGCGGCGCGCCGTCGCAGTCGGTGACCACGCCGCCGGCTTCCTCGATCAGGGCGACGCCGGCGCAGACGTCCCACTCGTGCTTGGGCGTCAGGCTGAACGTCGCCTCCGCCTCGCCGGCGGCGATGCGCGCCAGCTTGTACGCCACGCTGCCCGTAGCAACCACGCGCACGTGCG
>Ga0073934_10011505_pt1 | contig 10685 bp, 7 predicted proteins | sample LarsenN4metaG_FD_76834 | JGI IMG/M metagenome (GOLD analysis project Ga0073934, IMG submission 76834) | Hot spring sediment bacterial and archeal communities from British Columbia, Canada, to study Microbial Dark Matter (Phase II) - Larsen... ... | reverse complement strand
GGTCGTTCATCAGCACTTCCGTGACGCTGACCATCGCCGCGTCCAGCTCATCCCGCCGCAGCATCGCCGCCAGCTCGGACGGCGTCCTGAAGATCACCTCGTCTTCCAGCCCGCGCGTCAGTGGCGCGGCGTTCAGATACCGCACCGACCCCACCCGGAACGGCGCCAGCGAACTCTCCAGTTCCGTCTCCCGTTGCAGGTTCGAGGCGCGTTGCTCGTGTTCGATCCGGCGGACCAGGTCCTCCGCGCTCTCTGGCGGCGCCATGCGCAGCTTCCTCCCGGTTTCGGAAGATTCCATGACACGAACCTATCAGCGCGGATACCGGCCGCCAAGCATCGGTTGCGCCTCCCGGGGATTCTGGTAATCCTATTTCATGCGTTTTCTTGTCCAGCGCGGCGAACTGCGGGACTTGTATGACAAGGTCGCCGCCGGGGAGCGAATCAGCGAAGCCGACGCGCTGCGCTTATTCGAGAGCACCGATCTCAACGGCTTGGGAGCCATCGCCAGCCTGGCCCGGCAGCGCAAGGTCGGCAATCGCGCCAGCTACATCGTCAACCGCTATGTCAATTATTCGAACTATTGCATCCTGAGCTGCCAGTTCTGCTCCTTCGCCCGCAAGAAGCGCGACGCCGACGGCTTCCAGCTCTCGATCGAGGAAATCGTCGCGAAAGCCCGCGAGGCCCTGGCTGTGGGGATCACCGAACTGCACATCGTGGGAGGGCTGCACCCCTCCCTGCCATTTACCTACTACACCGACCTGCTGAAGGCTCTGCGCGGACTCGACCCGCGCCTGCACCTGAAGTGCTTTACCGCCATTGAAGTTCTCCACCTTGCGTGGCTGGCCCGCAAACCGGTCCGGGAGACTCTGGCCATTCTCAAGGAAGCCGGTCTGGACTCCCTGACGGGCGGCGGCGCCGAAATCTTCCGCAAAGAGGTCCGGTCCGCGATCGCCCGCGGCAAGGAATCCGCCGGGGAGTACCTGGATGTCCATCGGACCTGGCACAACATGGGCGGACGCAGCACCTGCACCATGCTCTACGGCCACGTGGAGACGCTGGCGGACCGCGTCGATCACCTCCGCCAATTGCGGGCGCTCCAGGACGAGACCCATGGTTTTGTCGGCTTTATCCCGCTGCCGTATCACCCGGAGAATAACGAAATCCCGGTCGATCACCCCCCCACAGGCTTTGACGTGCTCCGGACCATTGCGGTCAGCCGGATTTACCTGGATAACTTTGACCACATCACCGCCTATTGGGTTGCCATGGGAGGTCTCAAGCTGGCGCAGCTTGCGTTGAGCTTTGGCGCCGATGACCTCCATGGGACCATTATTGAGGAGCACATCTTCCACATGGCCGGAGCCAAAACTCCCCAAGTTCAGACCGAGGCCCAAATGATCAAAGTGATCCGGGAAGCCGGTTTTACACCTGTCCAGCGCAACACCTTCTATGAGCCAATCAAGGTGTGGGATGCGGTGCCCGACCCCGACCCCGACGCCACGAACGGCAGTTCCACCCCGTCGCCGCTGCTCGAGAAGAATCTCGCCACAGCTTAGCCGTAACCGGGCAGTTGAGTGAGAAGTGGATCCGGCCCAAGCCGTTCGAACACGAACGCACCCTCCTGAGCGGGAGGCCCCACCATCTGCTCGCGCCGTATCTGTTGTGGGACCGGACCCCCTGGCTACCCGTGGCCAAACCACAAAGGGAGCGCGGTCGTGGCGGAAGGCCGGCAAGCGGCGGGACCTATTTCCGCAGGCCGTCCACCGCGGCTTGTTGAAACGCGCGGCGCACCTCGCTCGCATCGCTGTTGGGGAAGTTGGACCGCTGCACCATCAGGACATAAGCCGTCCCTCGCGCGGGATCGATCCACGCCTGCGTTCCCCAAGCTCCGCCGTGCCCGAATGTTCCGGGTGAGAGCATCTCAGCCACGCCGGGGTGAGGCGCGCGCAGGACGCACGTCCCGATTCCCCAGCCGTAATTCGTGCCGCGGCTGCCATACTCGGCCGACTGGAAGAAGCCGGTTGGCAGGTCGCCAGTTTGAACGGTCGTCAGGAGCTTCATGGACTCGGGACTCAGGTAGCGCTTGCCGCCCAGGGTTCCGCCGGCCAGCAGCATCTGGCAGAACCGCGCGTAATCCGGACCGGTGGAGAACAATCCGCCATTGCCCAAAGGCGGATGGCCCTCGACCCCGAAGTCACTGCGATGCGGTGTGGCTTCGAGCGCGCCGGTCGTTCGATTCTTGCTGTAAGCGGTGACCAGCCGCGCGGACGGCTTCCGCGCGGGGTAGAACGTGGTGCTCTTCATGCCCAGCGGATCGAACAGCCGCTTTTGGAGAAACTCGTCGAACGTCATGCCGCTGACAACTTCGACAATCCGGCCGGCGGTGTTGATGCCGGATTGGCAGTAACTCCACTTCGAGCCGGGCTCAAACCGGGTGGGACTGGCCACATACATCGGGATGAGGTCGGCCAAAGTTCGTGCCTTGGCCGCTGCCTCGCCGGGCGCCTCAGACAACCCCGAGGTGTGCGTGAGGATGTGCGCAATCGTAAGATTGGCGGGCGCGCCGGAAGGCGTTTTCAGCGCCGCGAATTCGGGGATGTACTTCGCCACGGGATCGGTCACCTTCAGTTTGCCCTCGTCCTGAAGCATCAGCACCGCGACGGCTGTGACCGGCTTCGTCATCGAGGCAATCCAGAACAGCGTGTCAGCCGTCATGGGCTCGTTGCCGTCGATGTTCGCCAGGCCGGCCGCATCGCAATGAAGGATTTTGTTCCTGGTCGCTACCACAGTCACCGCGCCTGAGATCTCGCGGTTCTCGATCGCCTTTTGCATGGCCGGCCGTATGGCAGGGAATCTCGGCGAAGCGCAGGAGGCAAGCAATGGCAGGAGTAACGTCGGCAGGAAACGAGTGAAGGCGTGTTTCATGGATAGGTTGTCATTAAGCATTTCTCCGGACCGCGCAGGTGCGCCCCCCGGAGCCCCGTGACTGTGTTCGCCTCAGCCTGCGCGATCGCGCTCCATTTGGCAAAACCGAACCGAGCTCCAACAGGGGCAGCCCGGCCAGCTCAGGCGATGACTCACTGGTAACCCTCGTTGAAGAACACCCAGAACGAGTGCTTGCTCGGGGCCAGCAAATCGGGACGGCCATCCCGGTTCAGATCTGTGACGCTGTATTGCCGCCCGAGGGCAATCCCTTCCCCCGGAGCGGCGATCGTGTGCCGTGTGAACTTCAACGTGGTGCGGTTCCAGCTGTAATAGTACACGCCTGGAGGATCCGCCGCGCCCGGATCACCCGCGTCATGCGCCCAGATGCACTTGCCGGCCGTCAACTCCTCCTGCCCGTCGCCGTCCAGGTCCGCCAGCGCAAGGCAGTGGGCCTGCGACCACGTCTCGTCGATGACATGTTGTTTCCACTGCGTTGAGCCGTCCTGCCTCGGCTCCAACTGCTCCCACCAGTAGAGGCCGTAGGCGTGGCCCCGTCCGAAGATAATGTCGAGCCGGCCATCGTTGTTCAGGTCCTTCACCACAAAAGGGCAGCTCGGATGCATTTTGGAGAGGTCCGTCTCCCGGTGCAGCTTCCAGGGTTGGGCGAACGGATCGCCGACGGGCCGTTCGTACCAGCCAATCTCGCACAGCACATCTTCTCTCCGGTCGCCGTTGACATCGCCAAAAGCGATGCCATGGCCGCCCCCTTCCACGCCCAGGACGAATGGTTTCATTGCCGGTTTCCCGGACGCATCCTTGATGAAACGGAACACTTCAAGAGGTTCTTTTCTTTCGTAGCAGGCAGCGTGGAGTTCCGGCAGGCCTTCGCCATCGTAGTCGTGTAACACGAACATTTCCATGCGACCGCGTGAAGAAGCCAGTTGCAGGCCCTCCCAGGGCTTGTGCATTTCCCAACCCTTGCCGCTTTCAATCGGTTTGTTGCCCGGATTGCGATACCACCAGATTCCGTTCGTGTCCCAGTAACCGGCGATGATGTCCGGCCAGCTGTCGCCGTCCACATCGAGAACGTGATCGCTGTTGTTTCGATGATAATTGGCGCCAATAAAGTTGGCCCGGTACGCGCGAGGCACGAAGTCCGGGCCGGCAAACCAATACGGACCGTACACAATATCCACATGCCCGTCCTTGTTAAGGTCACCCGTCGTGCAGTTCTCGAAGGGACCGACGAACAGGTTGCGTTTGGTCCAGCGCAAGCTTTTCGGCTCGGCGGCCAGGCCGGCCAGAACGCCGCAAAGGAGAACGCCAAATGCAAAACTGGAACCGGACAAAGGAAGAACTGTTTTCTGATGCATAGGGATGCTCGTAGTGTGGCGGTCAGTGAACACTATCCGCCCACAATGGGAAAGCCGCGTTGTGAACCCGCGAACCCAACCGCCGGGGAAGCGTCAATTCTCACGGCGAAAGGTGGAGGGCGGACCACCGGCCTGCCGGTGGATTTTGGGCATTCTTTGTTTCGCTTGGCGTCTTTTCGCCGGAAACTTCCCTTCTCCCGGCGCGCCGCGCCCGATGTGCTTTGTCGGAAACTAAACGGCTTTCCATCCTCCCTATCCTCCGGAAATGACTCGCCATCACGCAGGTCAGTGAGTAAATGATGCCAACGTGAGCGAACAACCTATCACGGGTGCGTGCCGCCTCTGCGGCCGGGCATTCGGCAAACGGCAGATGACCAATCACCTCAAGGCTTGCTGGACAGCACATGCCTCCTCCAAGCGTGGCAAGGCCGCCCCACGCTGGTTCCACCTGGTCGTCGAGGGCCGCCACGCCCCGGGTTACTGGTTGCACCTGCAAGCCCCGGCGAACGCCACCCTCGGCGACCTGGACAGTGTCTTGCGCAGGGTCTGGCTGGAATGTTGCGGACACCTGAGCGCGTTCGAGTTTCCCGCTAAACGGGCCCCGCGCCTGCCGAGCGACCCGCTGATTGATGCATGGTTCAAGGCACTTTCCCCTCACGCCATGGCCGAGGATGACGACGCCATCATGGAGGAACGCTTGGGCGACAGGCTTCAGACCGGCCTGACCTTTTTTCACGAGTATGATTTCGGCTCCACGACGCACCTGGCGTTGCGCGTCGCGGGCGAGTACGCAGCGCCCGCCCTCAAAGGCAGAATCAAACTGCTGGCTCGGAACGACGCGCCCGGTTTTCCGTGCTCGGTGTGCGGAAAACCAGCTACGCAGTTGTGTCAGCAGTGCCTGGATCAGGGCTCATGCGATTTCTGTGACGTCTGCGCCAGGAAGCACGCTTGCGGGGAGGAAATGTTCCTTCCACTGGTCAACTCGCCCCGCGTCGGCGTTTGCGGCTATTCCGGCCCCTCGATTGAGCCTTGATCGGGCGGCGGCCGAAGATGCACTGGATTCGGGCGGCGTGGAAACGGGACAGGAGCTTCGGTGTCATCCCAGGCCGTTGACTGTTTCCCGTTCGGCAAGGTAACCGTTACGCTGGCGCGGGACGCCCGTTGGTGAGCCGCTGCATATGGTCGCAGCCGTGCGCGAGGTACGCGCCGGAGGGGCAGTTCAAACGGTTCAGGTTGGCGGATTTTGCCGGATCGAACGAGTAGCCGAAGGACCCAGCCATCGAGGTGATGTTAGTGAGGCGCAACGCGTGATCGTACCCATAAGCCTGGCCCCAGGTGGAGGCCCATGCCCCCGGAGACCAACTGCCGGGGTAGTGGCGAGGGAGGATTACCGCGTGCTTGCGCCGGACGGCGAAGTGCCAGCGGCGCAGGAAGAAATGCGCCGGAAGACGACCGAAGAACGGCGGAGGAGCAGCCCTGGGGGCCGCGGTCAGGTCCAGGCGTGGACCCGGGAAGGGGAAGGCTGAGTGTCGGAGAGGTGGCGGAGGTAGTTCGATTCGAATCGGCTCAGCATCGAACTCTTCGAAAACTGCCGGCGGACAAGGTCCTGCCCGCTGCTGGCCAGCCTGCTTCTTAGGTCAGCGTTTGCGAGCAGGCGCACTGCCTGGGCGGCGAACTCCTCCGGAGTGTTTGCCACGAGGATTTCCTTGTTTGGCTGGGCGCCCACGCCATCGTTGCCAAACGAGGTCGTTATCACCGGCAAGCCCGCCGCCATGGCATCGAGGATTTTGCAGAGAACCCCTCCGGCGATGCGCACGGGGGCGATGGAGACGTCGCTGGCCAGGTACCAGGGCAACAGGGCGTCGACATAGCCGGTCACGTGCACGTGCGGATCGGCGCTCAGCGCGCGGACTTCCTCGGTTGGTGAACCTCCCGCGATGGTTAGCATCGCCTCAGGCACCTGCGCCCGGATCAGGGGGAACACCTTGTGATAGAACCACAGCACGGCGTCCACATTCTCCTCTCGCCACATCGCGCCCACAAACAACAGGCGCTTGCCCCGGCCGTCGTGCTGCTTCGGGGTGGGGCAGAGGTCCACGCCGGGCGGCACGTAAACGACGTTGAGGCCGGGGCGTTTCGCCAGCAACTCGTTGCGAATCCGCGGCGCGATCGCGAACACCACGTCAAACAGGGAACACAGCCGGGCCTCGTAACGGGGCGCAAGGACCGCATCGAGCCAGTATTCGAGCTTGCGCCGTGAAAGCGGCAGATGAGCAGCGCGGTTGCGCATTTGCGGCGCAAGAAGGTCAAGCACGTGCAGCGCCCGCGTGCCGCATTTCAGCCGGCTGCCCGCCAGGTACTGCCCCATGGGGGAGTACTCGGCGTGCAGCACATCAAATGTCTCCTGTGCGCAAAGAGCCCGAAGCTTGCAGGCCATCTCCCGGCTGTAGCTCTGGGAAGTCGCGATTGGCGTTAACGACAGCAGCTTCAGCCGGCTTCGCACTTTTGTTCCGAAGCCCGACGGGAGTATGACTGTTTCCACCCGGGAGCAACACTGGCGCAGGGCCTCCGTCTCCTGCTGCTCGGAAGCGGACCTGACGAACGAAAGGACCGTGACGTCATGCGAGCGGGCCAGGTGCTCAACGAGCTTGAATCCGCAGAACGCGGCGGCGTGATCAGCCCGCGGGTGAGGCAGGAACAATGAGAAGAACAGGATTTTCACGAATGATGGCCGTGCAGTGCCGACCCTGTCGCGGGCATCTCCCTCCGCAGGAGCAACCGCCACCAGCCTTCCATCAGCCCCGTGCCCAGAAGATATGAAACCAGAAACACCCCGATCCGAACCGCCACATGGGAGTCCGGCGGCACGAGCAGGACGGCGCCAATCGCCAGGAGGCAGACCAGGAGTGGCTTCCGGAGAATCAGCACCCAATCATAGTGTGTGATGCGCTTTTCCACGACCGCGTATGTCGCCGCGAAGGAAAGGACCAGGGCCGCAATGGTGCCATAGGGCGCGCCTGCGACTCCCCACTGCCGCACGAACAGCCATTGGCAGATTAAGCCGGCGCAGAGCCGTCCCACGGCGATCCACATGGCGGTGCGGTGAAGACCGGCCGCCTGGCAGGACATGCTGAGGAGCGCTTCGGGGCTCATGATCAGGAACGCCACCAATAGCAGCCGCAGAGCCCACCCTGCGCTGGCATAGGCGGGTCCGTACAGGAAGCTCAGCACCGTCTCCGCAAACAGGATGCCTCCGGCGGCGACGGCCAGGACAATGTAGAAAAGCTGACTCGCACCTTGCTCAAGCGTCCGCGGCGGGGTTCCCGGGGAAATCTGGAAGAACCGGGCTGCAGGCGCGAGATTCACAAAGTAGAAGGTCAAGGGGAACACCAGGCAAATCTCAATGAGCCGCGCCGCCGCGCTGTAGGGCCCAATCACCGCCATGCTGCACAAGAACGAGAGCACCACAATGTCGATTCGCAGAAACACCAACCCGGCGACCGAAGTGAGTCCGAAGGTGGCGGCGCCTCTCAAAATGCCGCGCCCACAGGCCCAGTCGAAAGCGGGCAACCTGGCCAGCGCCCCGCTTCGAATCGCCAGCGAGTACCAGAGCGCCGTGAGGCTGCGCGCGGCCACGACGACCGCAATGAGCCAGGCCAGACCTCCGCCCGCAAGAAACACGGTCACTGCGCCGGCGACAAAAAGCAGGCTCTCCGCGAGCAGACTGATGATGATCAAGTTGATTTTCCGCAGGGCGGTGCAGATCGCCTGGCACATGGCGGTGCAGCCAGAGGCCGGCAGGCTCAAGGCGGCGATCAACAGGCAGAGCTTTAACTCCGGCGAGTATCCGGAGCAGACCGCCCAGGACGCCAGGAACAGCATCGCGGAACAGCCGCTTGCCAGGACCAGCAACAGCCCGTGCTTTAGATACCTGGCGGCGTCCTGCGGATTCCTTCCCGCCTCCTTGGCGAGGTAGTCGGGCAGGCCGAACAGCGAGAAGTACTGGGAAATCGCCAGCCAGCTCCAAATGATCGCGTATTGAGCCAGTGCTGACTTTCCCCAGAACCGGGCCACCAGGATCGTGACGACAAACGACACGAACGGGACGAGCAGACGCGCGGCCATCACTCCGAGCCATTCGATGCTGCCTTGCGGTCTGGTTGCCATTGCGTGGATTGAGAATGAGCGCGTGCCCATCCGGGCGTCAGGTCCCTGGTCCAGGATGGGAGTGTGAAGCTAGGAAGCCTTCTCCAACCAGACGGACGGGAGATTCTTGAGAATTTCAATTTCCCCGAAGCTGGCGGTTTGACGAGCGCCGTGAGCCTTGGCCCAGGCTGCCATCCGCCGCAGACCTTCGCTCACCGGTGTTTTGGCCGCGTACCCCAGCAGCGCCTCAATCTTAGCATGGCTGCAATAGGCGTGGTGGACCTCCTCGCGGCTGGGGACGTGGCGGACCACGGCAGGGACCCCCATCGCTTCCGCGACGAGTTGTGAAAGATGATTGACGGTAAGCGGCTGGTCCGCGCCGATGTTGAAAATCTGGTTGCGAGCCTGCGGAACAAAAGCGGAGCGCGCGATGACGGGCGCCACGTCGCCGACGTAGGTAAAGGCCCGCGTCTGTTCACCGTCCCCGAAAATTGTCAGCGGATCCCCCTTCATGAGCTGGTTCATGAAGATGCCGACCACATTGCGGTAGCGGTCTCCGAGATTCTGCCTCTCGCCGAACACGTTGTGCGGGCGAAAAATGACGTATTCCAGCCCGAACATTTGCTGGCACACCGCGAGTTCACGTTCCACCGCGTACTTGGCGATGCCGTAGGAGTCGACTGGCATCGGGATCATCTCCTCGGTCATCGGGCAGGGCTGTGATCCGTAGACCGCGATGGAAGAGGTGAAGACCACCCTCTTGGCACCGTAGGTGATGGCCGCGTTCAGCAGGTTCACGCTGCCGATGAGGTTGTTGTTATAATTGAAGCGCTTGATAAACGAGCTCAGCCCTTCGGCGGCATAAGCCGCCAGGTGGAACACATGCGAGAATTTGGCCACTTGGAACAGCGACCGGACCAACTGGTGATCGGTCACGCTGCCCAGGACAAACCCGGCCCGCGGATGCAAATTCTCGCGCGCTCCGCCGCTCAGGTCGTCCAGCACGGTCACGTCCTGCCCCATCTCGATCAACGCGTCGACCACGTGCGAGCCAATGAAACCCGCCCCTCCGGTCACAAGTATTCGATTCATATTGCCTCCTTCCTGTTTGGCGAAGTCGCCGAGACTTCGCGGTACACCTGGAGAGTCTGCCGACAGGAACTTTCCCAGGAAAAACGCCGCGCTTGCTGAACGCCTTTCGCGCTGAGTTGGCCCCGGAGAGCCGGATGCTCGATCAGGTTCAGAATGCCGTCCGCGATGCTCCGCAGGTCCAGCGCGTCCACGTACAGGGCGGCATCACCAGCCGCTTCCGGCAGTCCACCCCGGTTCGATACCAGCACGGGGGTGCCGGAGGCCATGGCCTCATGGACTGGCAACCCGAATCCCTCGTCCAGCGACGGAAAACACAGAAGAGTGGCGCCCTGGTACAGGGCGCGCAAATCACTCAATGGCACATACCCCGGGAACTTGATGGACTCGCGGGCCCTGGAGGCATTTGCTTTCTCGTATATCTGCTCGGCGCGCCACAGAGGTTTTCCCACCAGCACCAGGTCGTGCGGAATCGGTTTTGCCTCGCGCAGCATTGAGAACGCCTCGATGACCCGGGCAAGGTTCTTGCGGGGCTGCAGATCGCCAACGTAGAGAATGTAATCACCGGCAAGCGAATACTTCGCCTTGACGCGCTCGATCTCCTCGGGAGAGCACCTAGTGAAGAAGTAATCGTTCACCCCGAAAGGGATGATCCGCACCTTCTCTGCAGGCACGTTGAAATACTGCAAAAGACCGTCCCTGACATACCGGGTCGGAACAATGATCCGGTCGGCCCGGCGGATCGCGTATCGCATCATCAGGCAGGCCTGGGCGTGATGCAGCTTCGGAACCGGATACTCCCCTGGATTCGTAAAACAGGAAACCTCGGCAAGGGAAAGGATCACTCTGGAGAAGGTGGCGATGGGGACGGTATAAACCGCGTGGAAGATGTCCAGCCGCGCCTTTCGCAGTTCCGCCGGGAAAGTGACCAGGAGACGCAGATGGGCGTTGGCATGCAGTGGAGGCATCTGCTTGACCTCGAAATTGTGCTTGCGAATCGAGGAGTCACCCTCCAGCACATAGATGAAATAATGATTCTCGTCGTCGAGGCGGGCCAGGCCTCGAACCAATCCCCTCACGAAGACCCCGCTTCCCGATTCGTAAGGCCGGATGAAGCGTCCGTCGAATCCGATTCTCATGCTCTTCCGGCTG
>Ga0073934_10011504_pt1 | contig 10686 bp, 9 predicted proteins | sample LarsenN4metaG_FD_76834 | JGI IMG/M metagenome (GOLD analysis project Ga0073934, IMG submission 76834) | Hot spring sediment bacterial and archeal communities from British Columbia, Canada, to study Microbial Dark Matter (Phase II) - Larsen... ... | reverse complement strand
TTTGGTGCGAGCGATGGGGACTCTGTGCGGGGTGGAGGACTTCCAGCCCACCGCGCCGCAGCGGCAGTTGATCGACCTGATCGGACCAGCAAATCACTGTGTGTTTGTGCTGCTGGACGGGCTGGGCATGAACCTGGTTCGGCGGCTGCCGGAAAGCATGTTTCTCCGCCGGCACCTGCGAGCCGAGTTGCGATCCACCGTTCCTTCCACGACCGCATCGGCATTGACGAGCGTGGCGACAGGGGTCTGGCCAGCCACCCATGGTGTGACGGGGTGGTTCAGCTACATTCCGGAGCGGGAACTGAGCCTGATCAATCTCCCGTTTGTCGAGCGGTTCAGCGGAGAATGGCTGGCCAGGCGCGGCATCACCGCCGAGCAGATCTTCCTCGTGCCGTCGTTTTATCCGCGGATGAAGTATCGCCCCCTGACGCTGAACCCGACGATCATCACCAACACCACCTACGCCCGCTACTCGCGGGGCGACACCCCCGCCCTGCCATACACTTCCATCGCACACGCCGTGGATCAGGTGATTGCCGCAAGCACGCAACCGACCGGGCGCTCCTACACGCATGTGTACATTCCGGACGTGGATGCCCGGATTCACCATCGCGGCCTGAGCGATGCCAGCGTGGAAGAACTCATTCAGCAGATCGACCGGGAGCTGGCACGGCTGGCCGATGGTCTGGACGGACGGGCGCGGCTCGTGATCACGGCCGACCATGGTTTGATCGACGTTCCCGTCAGGCATCATCTGTCGCTGTGGCACAATGATCCGATGATGGATCTGCTCCAGGTGCCGCCATCGGGAGATGCCCGGCTGCCGATCTTTCACGTGCGTCCCGGCAAGCACGCGGAGTTTGTCCGACGTTTCACTGAAAGCTTCGGGCATGCGATGGTATTGCTGGCAACGGATCGGGCGGAGCAGTTGCGTCTGTTCGGGCCGGAACCGATCGCATCAAACGTTCGTCGGCGGTTCGGGGATTATGTCGGGATCGCGTTTCGGAATTACACGCTGCACTACGTGCAGCCGGCCGATGCGAATGCCGCGCCGCGTGCGGTATACGTGGCGCAGCACGCGGGGCTGAGTCGCGATGAGATGCAGATCCCGCTGATCCTCGCGTGAGCGGCACGTATGGGAAGGCCCCGCTTGCGGACTGAGTCGGCGTAACCGTGTCCCGCAAGCAGAGTCGTCAAAAGCATGAGGGGCTGGCACCCGGTTTGCATTCCTATCCTGGCTCCGGGCCGAGGTGTGCGCATGCTTGCCCCTGTGAAAACTTTTCAGCCGCCTGAGCAGATTCGCGAGTTCTACCTCCGCGCGCTTCAGGTGCTGGATGAGGCGGGCGTGGAATACCTGGTCGGCGGTGGTTTTGCCATGACCCACTACACCGGCATCGTGCGCGACACCAAAGACCTGGACATCTTTGTCCGCCCCGGAGAGTCACGCCGCACCGTCGATGTCCTGTCGGCGGCGGGATACCGCACGGAGCGGACCTGGCCGCACTTCCTGGCCAAGGCATTGTCCGAGAGCGAAGCATTCATCGACATCCTGTTCAACAGCGGCAACGGTCTAACCCCCGTCGATAACGACTGGTTCTTGCACGCGGAGCATGGAGACTTCCTGGAGCGACGGGTGCGGCTGGTACCGGCTGAGGAGATCCTGATCAGCAAGTGCTTTGTGATGGAGCGCGACCGCTACGACGGCGCCGACGTGGCTCATCTGATTCTCCGCCGAGGACAGCAGCTCGACTGGCCTCGCCTGCTGAAGCGCTTTGCCGGCGGACACGAACGCGTGCTGCTGTTTCACCTCATCCTCTTCGGATATGTCTATCCGAGCGAAAAGCATGTGGTTCCGGCGTGGCTGATCGACGAGCTTGAGGCACAGATGCACGCCGAGCCTAAAGTGGACCAGCCGATCTGCCGCGGAACGTACATCGCACAGCACCAGTACCAGATTGACATTCATCAGTGGGGGTATCAGGACGCGCGGATGCAGCCGCTGGGGCCGCTGCGCCCCGATGACATTGCCCGCTTTGCCCCGCCCGACGCCCCGCCGATTCGATGATCCCCCAGGGCACCGACAACAGGTATAATCGCGCCATCAGGATGCCGAGCCAAACGGAGGAAACCTATGGCTGCGAAGAAGATCCTCATGATCGTTGGCGACTTTGTGGAAGATTACGAAGCGATGGTGCCGTTTCAGGCACTGCTGATGGTCGGGCACACCGTACATGCGGTCTGTCCGAACAAGCAGGCGGGCCAGAAGGTGCGCACCGCCGTGCACGACTTTGAGGGAGATCAGACCTATTCGGAAAAGCCCGGGCACAACTTCACGCTCAACGCAACCTTCGAGCAAATCCGACCGGAGGAGTACGACGCGCTGGTGCTGCCGGGCGGGCGGGCGCCGGAATACATCCGACTCAATCCCCGAGTCCTTCAGATCGTGCGACACTTCTTCCAGGCCAACAAGCCGGTGGCGGCGATCTGCCACGCGATCCAGATCCTGGTGGCGGCGGATGTGCTGAAAGGACGAAGCTGCACGGCCTACCCAGCCGTCGGGCCGGACGTCACCGCCTGTGGCGGATCATTCCAGCAGATCGAGATCGACAAGGCACACGTGGACAGAAACCTGGTGACCGCCCCCGCCTGGCCCGCTCATCCCGACTGGCTGGCCAGGTTCCTCAAGCTCCTGGGAACCAAGATCGAACCTTGAGTGAAGCTGCAATCCGGCGCGCCCGCGACGCGCCACACAAGGACGCGAAGCAACGCGATCACGGCGCGATGCGCCGTGATCTGCGTTTTCTCCATGCGCAGTTGCTGGAACTTCAAAGGATCGGCAGTGACTTGCCGTCGCAAACATTGCTGATCCGGTCTGGGAAACGTTAGAAATCAAACCGTGACACAGGCCAGCCAGATCCTCGATCGCGACGGCTCAACGCTGTATGACCCCAGGCGCGCCCAGAGGCTGCTGGCGGAGGCGCAAATCGATCTGCTGCTGGCGTCGCGACGGGCCAATGTTGCATACCTGACCGACAGCTTCGCAATCCAGTATTGGCAATACCCGGACGTGGCCAACCTGCTTGAGGTGGAAGACGACGGCTGCCCCGGTCCGCACTATTTTGCGGGCTTGCCGCGGGACACCACCGCATCGCCGTTCGCCATCGCCCATGAAAACCGAACGTATGTCTATCGCCAGCGTGGCGGCGGGTGTGTGCGCGATGTCCGGGGCTGGTGCGAGCGGCCGGGCACTGGCGGCCCGGGCCGCATCGACGTATTGGCGGAAGCCATTCGCGAACGAAAGCTCGATGCAGCCACCATCGGCGTGGAGATGAACCATCTTCCCGCATCGACTCTTCATGCGCTTCGAGATCGCCTGCCCAGAGCGCGGTTTGTGCCCGCCGACCAGGTGCTGTGGCAAATGCGGGCGGTCAAGACGGCGGAGGAGCTCCGGCGCCAGCAGCACGCCTACCGCATCACCGAAAAAATCTATCGCCAGACGCTGGCGAGCATCCGGCAGCGCGCCGGGCAGGTAACGGTCGGCGAAATCCGCGCGATGCAGATGGCGATGGCGACGCGAGCCGGATGCCCGCCTCTGCTTTTCGGCTATGCCTTTGCACAGTCGGGCAAGAAGCGTGCCTGGGACATGGCCGCCGACTGGACCCAGCAGACGTTCGATCCGGGCGATGCAGTGCTGCTGGACATCGGTCTGATCTGGCGAGGCTACACGACCGACTTCGGTCGCAATGCGGTGCTGGGCAGGGCCAGCGCGGAACTGCGCGATGTTCACGCGCGCATGGTCGAGTGCCGCCAGCAAATCGCCGAGCTGCTGCGTCCGGGGGTGCGCGTCGCCGACGTGTTCAGTGCCGCCTGCGAGATCCGCACGCGCCTGAAACTGCCGCCGCGCGAGGGCTTCGGTCACAGCCTGGGGATCGAATGTCACGAATACCCGATCCTCAACGCCGCTTCGGACTGGGTCCTGGAGCAAGGCATGACGATCGTGATCGAGCTGGTGGAGCGTGCCGGCCCGGTCGCGTTCCTGCTCGAGGACGCGGGTCTGGTAGCGGCTGGCGGATGGGAGTCGATGTGCCAGATGGGAACCGAGTTGATCGAGCTGGGCTGACACTTGTCGGCAACGCCGCAGTAGTACGCGATGTCCTGGGTGTCATGGCTGATCCTCCACAGCCGACTTGGGGTGGCGACGCCTGGCAACCCATCCTTCCGGGTGGTTCGTCCAATCACATGCAAGCAGGGTAGGGCAAACGGCCATCGCGGCGCTCTAGAAAGCTGGCCGGGATGTCCGATAATGACCAAGACGACACGGACAACACGGAGGTTGCCGCGGTTTGAGCGACGTGCTGGATCAATCCGAAGTCGATGCGCTGCTGGCGGCGGTGGATACCGGGGCGGTGGCGCAGGGGTCGGCGGCAACGCAGCCGTCGCAGGTTTTCGCCGCGGGCGGACGCACGCAGGCGGATGTCACCGTCTACGACTTCAAGCGCCCCGAGCGTGTCTCCAAGGACCAGATGCGGGCGCTGGAGGCGCTGCACGAAGGCTTCGGGCGAAACCTCGGCGCGGCCCTTTCAGGGTATCTTCGCACGATCATCGAAGTCTCCGTCGCCCACATTGAACAGCTCACCTACAGCGAGTTCATTCACTCACTGCCGAACCCAACGTGCTTTAACCTGCTCAAGGCCGACCAGCTCGATGGGCAACTGTGCCTGGAGATCAGCCCGCTGATCATCTATCCGATTATCGATCGTCTGCTGGGGGGCAGCAATGCCGACCTGTTTATTCCGCAGCGTCCACTGACGCAGATCGAGCAGCGGCTGGTGTCGCGGATCACGGATCGGGCCACGCACCATCTTTCCGAAGCCTGGAGCAACCTCACGCCGGTGAAGTTCAGTGTCGAGGAGTTTGAGAGCAACCCGCAACTGGTGCAGATCGTTCCGCCGAACGAGACGGTGGTGGTGGTCGGCTTCGAGCTGAAGATGGGGAATCGCGCCGGGACGATGAGCCTGTGCATTCCCTACAACGTGATCGAGCCGATCATGAGCCTGCTGGCGGCGCAGAACTGGTTCAGCTACCAGCGGAAGGGAGGGCAGGAGGATCACCTGCGTCGGCTGTTGAGCAACGTGCAGGCGGCGCCGATCGAGCTGCGATGCTTTCTGGCCCGCACGACGATCCGGGTGGACGACCTGCTGAATCTCCAGCCCGGGGACATCATCACCACTGAAAAGCCGGTGGGGGCCGACGTGTTCATCGAAGCGGAGGGGAAGCTGAAGTTTACCGCTCAGCTCGGGCAGTTTCGTGGCAAGCGTGCGGTACGGATCACCCGAGTGAGGCAGGAGGGCGATGAACCGGCTGTCGCCGGGGCCGCTGCCCGGCCGGCGGACTCCGCTGCCCGCCCGGGCGGCACGGAGGCGGGTCGATGAGTCGCGCCGGGTCGGCCAGTTGTGAGCATCGCTCTATCGCCCGCTCGGTCGAGGGCGGCAGTCGCGGCGGCGGGTACTTCCAGCGATCCGAGCTGCCGCTGACGAGTTTGGCGTTCATCCTGCCCCTGCTGGTGCTTTACGAGGTCGGCACGCGGCTGCTGGCGACCAATCCGGCTCATCAGCCCGAGCAGCGGATCATCGCCTTCAATCTCATGCAGCAGTTCTTCGCATTGTGGGGGGCGACAGGCAAGTACCTGCCAGCCCTTGCGGTCGTCGGCATCCTGCTGTCCTGGCACATCGCCCGCGGAGACGGCTGGCAGATTGATCCCAGGCATTTGATCGGCATGCTGGTGGAGAGCGTCATTGTGGCGGTGCCGTTGATCGGGCTGGGGTTCGTGGCGGCGCGGTACCTGCCGCTGGCCGGTTGGGACCGTGCGACGGCAAACATGCTGGTTCTGTCGATCGGGGCTGGAATCTATGAGGAGTTGGTCTTCCGGCTGATCGCTTTTACGGTGCTGAGCTTTTTGCTGGTGGATCTGCTGGGCATCAACCGGAGGTGGAGCTTCATGCTAATTGTGGTTCTGTCATCGTTGGCGTTTGCGCTGTACCATTACTTGGGTCACGAAGCATTTCAGTGGCGCAGTTTCGCATTTCGGACTGCGGCGGGCGTTTATTTTGGGGCGGTGTTTTCGTTGCGGGGATTTGGCATAACCGCTGGTTCTCACGCCGCTTACGATGTGCTCGTGGTGGGTTTGCGCAGCTTTGCCTGGTGATTCCTGAAGTTTTTTGGCAACTTTTCCCTGAGAAAACAATATAATCCCACAAGTCCGCAGCGTGCGGACGGCCCGAACACAGGCAAGTCGGCGGCAGGGGAGGTTTGGAAATGGAGGCCAAACCTCAACTTAACTTCTCGCACATGACGGGCGCGAGCAAAGGACAACGCCAGACTTGAGACATAGAGTCAACTTCGTACTTTATGTCACGATCTTTTCCCCGCACAGGGGTTAGAAAGAGCACGGAAGCTATGCCCAACAGGACAAAACAACGTCGCTCAGGTGGGCTGACGCTGCTTCTGTACCAGAAAGCGCTCCACCCGGAGCTGTTCAAGATTCACGCCTCCGAACAGGTCGCGCGCCGCGCCTACGAAGCCGACATCTGGCTGGTCCAGGGCGGGCATGTGATCATGTTCACCGCCGGGAAAAACACCCTCACCGAGGTGATCGCCACGAGGGATGCTCAGCAGATGACCGATCGCGGTCTGCTACAGTCGATCCCCTGCCGCGGTGAGAAGTATCACGAGATGACCTGTGGTGGAACCATCCGCTACATGATCAGCACGCAGGAAGAGCAGCTTACCCAAACGCTGTACGATGCCACCAGGCACGAAATCGCCACCTACGCCGCCAAACGCGAGCTGATGACCGCCGAGATTCCGGCCACGCCGGAGTCGGCTGGCGCGCTCAGTGTCCTGGACATCGAGCGTCGCAGTCATGAGCTGCTCGTCCAAAGCTTCCACCTCTTCGATGACAACCAGATGGTCATCAAGACCCAGTCGATCATCGAAGTGATCAAGGGCGCCTAGCGACGCCAGCGAGTTGAGCAATGCAGCAGTAACGCCAACGCCCGCGATCGCGAGCGACAATCGCTTTGCGCATCAGGCCCAGGGGTTCAACCCTGTGCTTTGGTGTTCTCGGGAGGCTCGGACCCAGCCTGAGCCGGGTTGATGTATTGCTCGATCCGCCGGTAGATCTCGTCGGTCGCGTCCCGGTCGTAAACAAAGTCATCCAGCCGCAGCCGACCCTTGCGTCCGTCACCCAGGTCGTAGCGTATGTAGGCGATCCCCTTGCGATCCCACAACCGCTTGTCGATCTCGGTGATGTTCTCGAAGGGCACCGGCGGATGCCCGGGTACGTGAAGGGTCTGGCCGTCCAGCAGGTACTGTCCGCGTGAGTTGTACAACACCCAGGCGAGCAGCGCCAACGCCAGCGGGGGCATGGCGACGCCGATGACCTTGTTGAACGGCACGTCCAGACCGGGATGTGGAACCACTTTCTCAGGATCCACGACCTTGTCCGGATCCAGACCTTTCTGCACTGCCTCCTGCCGCGCCCGCTCCAGCGCCTCGGCATTGGCCTTCGGCCAGGCGAAAAACCCGTCGCGGATCGACCACAACCCGTAGCCGAACAGGATCAACACCATGATGAACCGCGTGTTGCGATAATATCTGCCCGCTCGAGCCACGATCGGTCCGCGAGGCGGCTCGGTCGTCGGCTGTGCCGTCTCAGAACTGGTGGTCATCACTCGCTCTCATCCTCAATGCCCGAATCCGCCTCGGCCTGCTGATCAGTTTGATCGTCGCACAACCGCTCTTGCGGAAGCTCCTGGCGAATCTGTTCGGCCTCGGTCAGTGCCTGGAGCATGCGTCTGGCCGAGGCGATCGCGTTGTTCATCGCCATCCGACCCAGGGCAAGTTGCTCGGGCGGGATGTCGGGCGGACTGGCCTGAACCTCGTCTCGCTGCGTCTCCAGTTCTCGCAGCAGCCGACGCGCCCGCTCCAGCGCCTCGCGCATCATCTCGGCTTCGCTCTGTCCCGACATGTTCCGGATTGTAAGCATTCATGGCAGAACCGAAAGCGCAAATCCACGGAACCAGGCTGTCCGAACCGCCTGGGCCGCCGACTGTCCGGACCGTGTCCAGCTGCGTCATGATCGGGACGCGATCGCCGCCGAGATCGGTTTGACCACTTTTGGCACGATGTGGTTGCTGCACAGCGCGTCGGCACGATCGGCCATCTCCATCAGCAGCGACTCCAGGGACATCCTGGGCCGATCACCCCAATAGCGGCGAAGGATCAGGTAGACGCTGATCACGTCGTCGGCGTAATCGCCAGTGCGCACCTGATAGCTGTTGGTCCGCGTCACGATGTCGATGCGCGCCTGAAGCCGGCAATCCTCACTCAGCGCCACGGTGACCGTCGGCTGGAAGTCCACCGCCCGCGCCCCCGGCTCTTCCGTCAGGCACGCTAATGGAGACTCGGCCAGAAGACTTTCAGCAATGATCTCATCATGGTTGCCGCTGAACTCCAGGTCGAAGCCGAACAATACGTCCAGATAGTCGATCTCCACCGGGCTGATGCCCAGTTGGTGCGGCGCCAGCGCCAGAAGCAGACGATGAAGCTGCATCGCCTCGGCCACGGTGGCGGGGTTGACGTGTCCGCTGCTCAGTCGCCGCGACTCCAGGCTTATCCAGCGGTAGCTTTGCCGCCCGCGGTCCTCCTCGAGGTTCAGCTCGCCGTCTTCCGACTTGCGGAAGCGTGTCATGCTCGGAAACGCCTTTTGCACCTGCTCGAAAAAGTGCAGAACCGTGTCGCGCTGGTGCGGCAGGGCCAGTTGCGAACCCAGCCGCATGTTGATGTAGAAGTCTTCGCAAAACGACCCGTACGGATTGGACATAAGACAGCTTCTCCCGCGGTAGCCCGAACTGCTCCGCCAGTCACTTCAGCGAGTGTAGCGAATCAGCGATGGAACGGAAGAGCAGCCAGGCAAGTCCACCTCCCTCCGGTGGAGGACGGCGCTACTTCCGGGGATGCAGCGGCAGGTACACCACAAACTTCGAGCCTTTGCCCGGCTCAGAGTCCACCTCGATGCGTCCCGCGTGATCCTGCACGATGCCGTAGCTGATGCTCAGGCCAAGCCCCGTGCCCTGGCCGATCGGCTTGGTCGTGAAAAACGGATCGAAAATCCGCGACCGGATCGCCGGATCGATCCCGCTGCCCGTGTCGGCTACTTCGATCTGCACCTGCTCGTTTTCGGCCCGAGTCGCCACCGTCACCATGTCCCCCGGCTTGCACGCATCGATCGCGTTGCTTAACAGGTTCATCACCACCTGGTTGATCTTCGCCGGATAACACGTGACCGGCGGAATCTGCCCGAGCTTCAGTTCGATTCGCACCTGCCGCTTCCTGGCCAGTCCCTGGATGATGTTCACGGTCGATTCGATGCCTGCATTGAGGTCTGCTTCCTGAAGTTGGTTCTGATCGAGCCGGGCAAAGTCGCGCAGATCCCCGACGATCTGCTGGATTCTGCGAAGCCCCTCGCGCGATCGGGCTAGCAGATCGTCCAGATTCGCCAGCGTGTAGTCCAGGTCGATGCGGTCGGCCAGCTCGCGTGCTTCGGCGGCGACGGCGGGATTGTGTGCCGCCAGCAGCCCGTCCTGGGCGCGGTACAGCTCCAGCAGCCTCCGCATCGCTGTCAAATCTCGCTGAAGCACTGCGACGTTGTTGGCCACGAACGACAGCGGGTTGTTGATCTCATGCGCCACTCCCGCCACCATCTGCCCCAGCGCCGCCAGTTTTTCCGCCTGCACCAGCGCGCTCTGCGTGGCCTTGAGCTTCTCGATCGCCTGTCGCTCCGACTGCACCGCCTGCTCCAGCTCGCGATTTTTCTGTTCCAGCAGTCGCTGTGCCTGCCTGCGATGCGTGATGTCGTGGATGAAGGCGTTGAACTGCACCGTGTCGCCGATCCGCAGCGGCGAGATGCTTAGCTCGACGGGAAACTCGTGCCCATCGCGGTGCAGTGCCGTGATCTCGATCCGCCGGTCGATCACATGACCTTCGCCGCTGGCTATGAACCGCTTCAGCCCCTGCCGATGCGCCTGGCGATGCTGCGGCGGGACGATGGTTTCGGCCAGCTCGCGACCGATCGCCTCCTGGCAGCGCCAGCCGAATGTCGCCTCTGCCTGGGCGTTCCACCCAATGATGTATCCGCGGGCGTCGATGGACACGAACGCGTCGTGAGCGGTTTCCACGATCTGCCGGGTACGCTGCTCGGACTGCCGCAGCGCTTCTTCGGCCCGCTTTCGTTCGGTGATGTCCCGCACCACCGTGCAGATCACCCGACGCCCGGACCACTCCACCACCACCGCGCTGGATTCCACCGGAACGACCGAACTGTCGCGGCGGCGAAACGGCCGCTCGCCCACCAGCGGCACCTTCGACTCCAGCACCCGAGCGATCCGGGCATCGACCCCCTCCCGCGTATCAGCGATCAGATCGTAAATTAACCGGCCGACCAGTTGATCCAGCGTGTATCCGAGCAGGCGGGCAATGGCCGGGTTGGCCTCAATGATTCGGCGGGAGTCGGCGTCGGTGAGGATGATCCCCTCGGAAGCCTGCTCGATGACGGCGCGGTGACGCTGCTCGCTCTCCAGCAGCGCCTCGTCGGCGCGGCGGCGCTGGGCAAGTTCTGCCTCCAGC
>Ga0073934_10011503_pt1 | contig 10686 bp, 10 predicted proteins | sample LarsenN4metaG_FD_76834 | JGI IMG/M metagenome (GOLD analysis project Ga0073934, IMG submission 76834) | Hot spring sediment bacterial and archeal communities from British Columbia, Canada, to study Microbial Dark Matter (Phase II) - Larsen... ... | reverse complement strand
TGACCGCACCGGCGACCTCACGGTGCGCCGCTCGTGACCGCACCGGCGACCTGACGGTGCGCCGCTCCTGGTGACAGTGCGCCGCTCCTGGTGACGGTGCGCATCCTGGACATATACGGAAGTACCCCGCCTTGTGCTGTACACAGACCCTTGTCGATTTGCCAGGGTCAGTAGGCGCTTGCATATGCGTAGACGGCCAGGGGCGAAGGGACGCTGCCTTCTGCGGCGGCGCCGCCTTGCTTTTGCTTGGCAGGTCGAGTAACAGTGACCATCGGCCCCGCGGACCTGGATTGAGGTCATGACCATGAAGCGCTGGCTCGTTGCGACTTTGCTTCTACTCCCCCTGTTGGCCCTCAGCGCGGCCCAGCCGGAGCCGGCTTTCCCCCGTTTCCGAGTCCAGGAGATCGACAGGAGTCTCAAGGTCGGCTACGCGGTCCTGCTGGCCGATCTGAACGGCGATGGCAAGAAGGACATCGTCGTCGTGGATACCACGCGGGTCGTCTGGTTCGAGAATCCTACCTGGAAACTCCGGACGATCATCCAGGGCCAGACCAAGCCGGACAACGTGTGCATCGAAGCCCATGACATCGACGGCGACGGCACGCTCGACCTCGCCCTGGGCGCCGACTGGAAGCCGTTCAACACCCGCGAGGGCGGCACCTTGCAATGGCTGCGGCGCGGCCCGACACTCGACGATCCCTGGACGGTCATTCCCATCGATACGGAGCCGACGCTGCATCGCATCCGCTTCGCCGACCTGGATGCCGACGGCCGGCCCGAACTTCTCGTCGGCCCCCTGATGGGCCGCAATGCCACCCGCGAGCAGAACTGGCAGGACGCTCCGCTTCGGCTGCTGGCCTTCAAGATCCCAACCGATCCGAGCCGTGAGCGGTGGATTCCCGAAGTGCTCGACGCCAGCTTGCACGTCATGCACAACTTCTGGCCTGTGGACATGGATAGCGACGGCAAGCCCGAGGTGCTAACGGCCAGCTACGAGGGAGTGAGCCTGCTGAAACGCGACCCCCAGGGCAAGTGGACCCGCCAGCTCATCGGCGAGGGCAACCAGGCGAACCCGAAGAGCAACCGGGGAGCCAGCGAGATCAGGCTTGGCCGGCTCAAGGACGGCACGCCCTGCATTGCGACCATCGAACCGTGGCACGGCCATGAGGTCGTCGTCTACACCCCGCCTTCGGAAAAGGGGACTTCACTGTGGAAGCGGCACGTTCTCGATGATCAACTGCGCTGGGGGCACGCCGTGGCCTGGGCGGACCTCGATGGCGACGGAGGGCAGGAGTTGATCATCGGGGTGCGCGACAAGCTCAACGACCAGGCCCTGCCAGGGGTCCGCATCTACAAGCCGATCGACGCGGCATCGGGCCGGTGGTCCCGCCAGGTGCTGGAGAACGGGGGCGTGGCCGTCGAGGACCTGGCTGTGGCCGATCTCAACGGCGACGGCCGGCCGGACATCGTGGCAGTAGGCCGGGCGACGGGCAACGTGCGCATCTACTGGAACGAGGGGCTAGCCGCGCCCTGAGGTCGAATCGAGAACGCCAGCGCGAAGGCCTGGGCCGTTACCTGGCGTCGGCCGGCCTGGGATAGCGCTTGGCAATCCGGTCAGCTACTTCCTCGTAGTCGGCCGGCACGTCCACGAACTGCTTGAGTCGCCAGAGCTGGAGGGTGTCCCTTCCTTCGGGAGTCGTGTGAGCCGAACGCATGGAGTTTCGGAAGCGGTCGACCAGCTGGGGCCGAACCGCCGCCGGCTTGTAGATCATGACCGGCGCGGGAAACTCGGGCGACTCCGCCAGGATCTTCAGTTTCTTCTGGAAGCGCACGGGGTTCTGCGACTTGTAGAAGTCCATCGCCCCGTTCGAGACGGCAGTGCCTGCGACGTTCTTGTCGGCCACTTCTTCGAGGGCAAGATTGACGAGCTTGTGCTGGGAAAGATTGAAGAACTTCGTGTAGTCGCCGCCCGTCACGTCGTTGAGCCAGAACCGCACGTGGTAGGGCGGTTCGTTATTGAGGGCGAAGGGCTTGCCGCGCAGGTCCTGGATGCTCGCGGCCGTGCTGTCCCTGGGCACGACGATCATGGCCTTCAGGGTCGGCGAATCATTGACGGCGATGAGCAACGGCTTCAGCTCGGGCATCTTCTCCTTTAACCAGGCGTAATCGAGCCCGTGCATCACGCCCATTTGCAGCCGATCCGCCTTGAGGTCCTCAACCATTTTGTCGACGCCCCGCGTGACCAGGAAGGTGCCGTCGGTCATGGTCTGCTTGCGCACCAGGTTGGCGAAGGGATCAATGAGTACACGGATCTTGTTCTCGTCCTTCTCCTCGAAGAGATTGTCCATCATGCCGATCTTGACTTCCTCCTTGGCCTGGCCGTGAAGGGGCCCGCCTGTGATCAGGCAGGCGACGCTGAGCATCAGACCAAGTCCGAATCCGAGACGGGCAAGCCGAGTGAAGGGCATCTGAGAGGCTCCTCTAGTTGGGGAACAATCTGCATTGACGGAGCGTGGCCCACGCCGCAGCTGCAAGGTTTCCAGCTGACTTGCCCCGTTGTCGGCCTCCACGAAGCCCAGGACAGAGCCGGTTGGACGGCAACGTTGCCTGCCAAAATGGCAGTCGATCTGGCAAGCTGCGGAGACTGTGCAAGTTTTGCTTCACCTTTGCGCATCGCTCCCAGTCCACCGTATCTACCAAACCCGAGCAATCCAAGCCAAAGTTGGAAAAATTCCGTTCGTACATTCCGCTCTGAGCAAAGTCTAAGCTATAGTACAATGGCGTCAGGACTGCGAATTGCGCCCATACTGCCGGTTGAGCCGGGTGCGAAGGGAGAAGGAGAAGAGTGTGGGACGATGGCGCATCCGATTACGAGGGGTCGGCCCACAGATGGAGGGCAAGCACTGGGACTCGGATTCCCACTTGCGCATCGGCCGACTGGAAAGCCTTGAGGTCGTGCTGCCAGATGCCTCCATCAGCCGACGTCATGCCGAGATCGTAGCCACCGAGCAGGGCTGGGTGCTCCGCGACCTGGGGAGCACGAATGGGACCTTCCTGAACGGTCTGCGCGTGGGTCGAGCCGACCGCAAGCTCCGCGCGCGGGACGTCGTGCAGTGCGGCAACCTCGTCATGGTGGTGGCGGTGCTGGAAGAGGACGTCTCTCCCAGCATAGAGACGCCTTCCTCGGGCATGCAGGTTGAAGCGTCCACGCAAAATTCGTGGGAAAAAGCCCTGGAGGCGGTGGCATTCGACGAAGCGCGTCGCCCCCGTGCAGGCGATCAGCTGCTTACCCTGCTGCGGGCCAGTCATCATCTGACGCACATTACCTCGCCCCAGGACCTGTTCCGCTCCGTTCTCGAAGACGCCGTCGCGGCGCTCGAAGCCCAGCGCGGCTCAATCGTCCTGTGGAACGACGCTCTCCAGCAGCTGGAACTGAAGCACGTCTCTACCGGTGAGAAGGACGCCGGCGGGCGGAAGCACTTCAGCCACAACCTGGCGATTCGGGCCTACAATCGCGGCGAATCGCTGCTCTGCCGCGACGTGAGCGGCAACTCCGAGTTGCTCATGGCCAACAGCATCGCGGATGGGGCCATGTCCTCGGTGATCTGCGCCCTGCTGCGTTCGCCGCGGCAGAAGCTCGGCGTGCTGCACCTCGACCGCGGGCCCTTCCAGGAACCGTTCACCCAGGACGACCTCCGCCTGGCCGACGCCCTGGCCGCTAGCGTGTCTGCGGCGATCGAGTGCTCGCAGTTCATGGAGATGCAGCAGCGCTGGTTCCACCGGACGGTCAAGTCGCTGGCCGACGCCGTGGAGATGCGCGACGCCTACACCGCCAATCACACCAACCGCGTCACCGACTACTCGCTGTTCCTGGCCGACGAACTCGGAGTGAGCTCGAGCGAGCGCCGGCACATCACGATGGGAACGCCGCTGCACGACATCGGCAAGATCGCCATCGACGATAGCATTCTCAAGAAGCCCGGCAAGCTGACCGACGCCGAATTCGAGATCATGAAGACGCACACCACCAAGGGGTACGACCTGCTGAAGGACATCCCCGAGATGGGTCCGTCGCTGCCCATCGTTCGCAACCACCACGAGCGCTGGGACGGCCGGGGGTATCCGGACGGTTTGGCTGGCGAGCAGATTCCGCGGCTGGCACGGATCGTGGCGATCGCGGACGCCTTCGACGCGATGACCACGAATCGGCCCTATCGAGAAAAGATGCCGCTGGAGCGAGCTTTCGCCGAGATTCGCGACAAAGCCGGCACGCAGTTCGATCCGGACATGGCGCGGGCGTTTCTCCGGCTTCGCGGTCGAATCCAGGAAGCGCTCGAGCATCCCAGCTCGGAAGCAGAGACTATGCTTCCTCAGGTCATCGACGTGATGCGCACGCCGCCAGACGCCCTCTCTGCGCCGCCGGCGGCGAACCACGAACCGCGGAAGAACGGCTCCAGCGCCAGGCTCAAACGCATCAACGTGCCCGAGCCCGAGACCGTGATCACGATGCCCTAGCCAGCCTGCCGCAAGGCTGCGGAACAGGGCGCCAGACCCGACGCAGCGGATCTTTGCATTGCCAGTCGCTCGTCGTCCGTCTACATTGCCAGTAGATCTTGCAAGACCCGTGTCACCTCGGCCTTCAAGTCGAGGTCTTTTTGTGGCGGACATCGTGAAATCTGTCACGAAGTCGCCCTGAGGAGGCAGGATGAACGGCGACTTGCCGACCCTGTATCCGATCTTCCTCTACCTCCTGGTGATCCTGTGCTTCGCCGCGGGGACGCTGCTGGCCTCGCACTGGGTCGCGCCGCGGCGGAAGACGCCGGTCAAGGACATGCCGTACGAATCCGGGATGGACCCGATAGGCGACGCCCGCAGGCACTACGACGTCAAGTTCTACCTTGTTGCCATCATGTTCCTGGTGTTCGACGTCGAATTGCTCTTCCTTTATCCGTGGGCTGTCAGTGCGTATGCCGAGGAGGGGAAAAGCCATCTTCTCCAGTCGCCGCTGATGCAGAACGCCGTTTTCGGCATCATGCTGGTGTTCCTGACCACGCTTGCGCTGGCCTACGTCTACGCCTGGCGGAAAGGGGTGTTCAAGTGGCGGTAGGACTACCCGAGAACGTCTTCCTGGCAAAGCTCGACCCCCTGGCGAACTGGTGCCGGGCCAACAGCCTGTGGCCGATGCCATTCGCCACGGCATGTTGCGGCATCGAGTTGATGGCCACCGGCGCATCGCGGCACGACATCGCTCGCTTCGGGGCGGAGGCGATGCGTTTCAGCCCGCGCCAGTGTGACCTGATGATCGTCGCTGGCCGCGTGGTCATGAAGATGCTCCCCGTGCTCCAGCGCATCTGGCTGCAAATGCCCGAGCCGAAGTGGTGCATTTCGATGGGCGCCTGCGCCTCCAGCGGCGGCGTGTTCGACACGTACGCCGTGGTGCAGGGCGTCGATCGCTTCATTCCGGTCGATCTGTACATCCCCGGCTGTCCGCCGCGGCCCGAGCAGCTGTTGCAGGCCGTGATCGACATCCAGGACCTGATCCAGAAAACCGGCACGACGCGAGCCAAGGAGTTTGCTTCCAGGATACTTCCCGAAGGTCCGCCCGACGTCGATGTGCCGCCACGCGAGGCCCTGGTAGCGCCGGGCGACTACCGCACGGCGACCCGGCAATGGCCCGACCTGAACACGGCGACGCAGGGGCTGGGGGTGAAGACCGCGTTTCCCGAGATTCGCAAGCCGTAGCGGGGGAGGTGGGTCGTGTCGCAGCGCTATCCTCCAGGTCCGTCGGATGGGCTCCTCGGCATGCGACTCGTCTCGCGCATCCGCCGAGACATCCTGGGCTTCTACGCCGAGGTCCAACGGCAATATGGCGACGTGGTCCACATGAGGCTGGGACCGTTCCACGACTACACGTTCTTTCATCCCGACCACATCCGCGAGATTCTCGTGACGAAGGCCCGGTCGTTCGCCAAAATGGGCTGGCAGCGCAGGGTGTTTGCCCAGTGGAACGGCGAGAGCCTGCTGCTAACGGAAGGCGAAACCTGGCTTCGGCAGCGCCGGCTGGCGCAGCCGGCTTTCGCCCCGAAGCGGTTGAACGGCTACGCCGCCGCCATGGTCGGTTGCACGACGCGGTTCACGGCGGGCTGGCAAGCGGCCCTGCGGGAACGCGGCCAACTGCAACTGGACATCGTCAAGGCGATGACCGACCTCACGCTCGAGATCATCGCCAGGACGATGTTTGATGCCGACGTGGCCGGCTCGGCGCGCCGCCTCGCCGAGGCCGTGGCCGTTCTCAACGACGTGGCCATGTACGAGATGATGCACTGGCCGCGGCTGCCGGACTGGGTTCCCAGGCCTTACGTCACGCGCAAGCGCTGGGCCATTCGCACGGTGGATGAAGCCGTCTGGTCCTTGATCCGTGAGCGTCGTCGGACCGGCAAGGACCACGGCGACTTGCTCTCGATGCTGCTCCTGGCGGTGGACGAGGAAGGCGATGGTCAGGGCTTCACGGATCAACAGGTGCGCGACCAGGCGGTGACGCTCCTGCTGGCGGGGCACGACACGACGGCGGCTGGGCTGGCGTGGCTCTGGTACGTGCTGGCCAGCCAGCCGGAGGTGCTTGGCCGCGTGCGGCAGGAGCTCGCGGAGGTGCTCGGCGACCGCTTGCCGAGCGGGGAAGACGTTCCCCGGCTGAGTTACCTGGAGCGGGTCATCAAGGAAACACTGCGGATGTACCCGCCGGCCATCGGCGTTTTTGCTCGGCAGGCCGTCGCAGACGTCGAGATCGGCGGCTACTTGCTGCGGAAGGGAAGCGTGATTCGTGCGCTCTCCTATCTCGTGCATCACGATCCCCGCTGGTTCGCCGATCCCGAGCGTTTCGATCCGGATCGCTTCCTTCCCGAGCGTTGGCGCAGCGTGCCGCAGTATGCCTACTTTCCCTTCGGCGGCGGGCCGCGGGTCTGCATCGGCAACGCCTTTGCCATGATGGAGATGGCCTTGATCACGGCGACGATTCTGCAGCGGTTTGACGTCGCGCTGGCGACTGATCAGGCGGAGCCGAAGCTGTCCGTGGGCATGTCGCTGCGACCGGCTGGCGGGTTGAGGGTGCTGGTCAGGGAACGCAACGGAGCGCCTGTGGAGGCCCGACCATGAACCACGAAGCGACGCTGGCCAAACTCCGCGACCGGCTCGGGGCCGAGGCTGTCAGCATTTCCGAGTTCAGGGACAACACCCGAGTGGTCGTGCCTGCCAGGGACGTTCTGGCCGCGCTCGAGTGCCTGAAGAACGAGTGCGGCTTCGATTTCCTCGTGGACATCACGGCCGTGGATTATCTGCACTATCCGGACGCGAAGGATCGCTTCGGCGTGGTCTGGTGCCTGCTCAACACGGCGACCGGCGAAAGGCTCGTGGTCAAGACGTTTCTGAACGAACCCGATTTGAACCTGCCGTCCGCGTACGGTCTGTGGAAGGGCGCCAACTGGATGGAGCGTGAGGTGTTCGACATGTTCGGCATCCGTTTCGAAGGTCATCCGGACTTGCGTCGGATTCTCATGCCGGAGCTGTTCACCGCCTATCCGCTGCGGAAGGACTATCCGCTGCGAGGCCGCGGAGAACGGCACAATTTTCCCGTCATCACGCGAGCGGAGAGCTGAGCCATGCCGCTTGAGCTGGTCGATGTCGGCGCCTTGCCGAACGAGGAACAGGAGTACCTGTGGACCATCAACTTTGGGCCGCAGCATCCCGCCACGCACACCACGCTGCGGCTCCTGCTCACGCTGGACGGCGAGGACGTCATCAAGGCCGTGCCGGACATCGGCTATTTGCACAGCGGCTTCGAAAAGCTCGGCGAGGACCTGACCTTCAACCAGTACGTCACCATCGTCGATCGGATGAACTACATCTCGCCGATGGCCAATGAAATCGCCTGGTTCCACGTCGTCGAGAAACTGCTAGGCATCGAGCTGACTCCCCGCTGCAAGTATCTGCGGACGATCTTTGCCGAGCTGATGCGGCTGCACGATCATTTACTGAACGTCGGCACGGCGGCCCTGGACCTCGGCGCATTCACGGCGTTCCTTTACGCCTTCTACCAGCGCGAGCTGATCTACGACCTGTGCGAACACGCCTCGGGGCAGCGGTTCCACACCAGCTATCTCCGCGTCGGCGGACTGACGTACGACGTGGACGACGCCTGGATTCGCCAGTTGCGCAGCTTCCTCGATGGGTTCATGAAGGCCCACAACGACGTTTCACGGCTGCTGAATCGCAACCGGATCTTCGTGGAGCGAACCAAGGGCATCGGCGTGCTCACGAAGGAAGACGCGATCAATCTGAGCTGCACGGGCCCGATAGCTCGGGCCAGCGGCGTCGTGCGCGACCTGCGGAAGGACGAGCCGTATCTCGCCTACGGCGAACTCCGCGACGCGTTCCAGGTCGTCTGCGCCGAGGAAGGCGATTGCTACGCTCGTTATCTCCTGCGGATGGAGGAAATGCTCGAAAGCCTGAAAATCATCCGTGCGGCCCTGGAGAACCTGCCGAGCGGGCCGGTGAACGTGAGCGTCGAGGGCAAGGAGGTGCTGCCGGAGAAGAACGCCACGTACCGGAGCATCGAGGGGTTGATTCAGCACTTCGAGCTCATCATGACCAACCGCGGGTTCAAGGCTCCGGTGGATGAACTCTATGGGGCGATCGAGTCCCCCAACGGCGAACTGGGCTTTTATCTCGTGTCGGACGGCAGCGACCGCTCGTACCGCTGCCGGACCCGACCGCCGTCGTTCATTCACTTTGCCGTGTTTCCGCACCTCATAGTCGGCCATCAGCTCAGCGACGTGGTGGCCATTCTGGGCAGCCTCAACATCATCGCCGCGGAACTGGACCGTTGACATGGATAACCTCAGCCTGAAATGCGCTGATTGCGGCGGAACCATGGAGCCTGGGTTCATGCCCGAGCTTGCCCCAGGAGTGCAGGGCATGACGTGCTGGCACCCAGGCCTGCCCGAATGGGCGACCATCCTTGGGCTGCGGACAGGCAGCTTCAAGATTGATTGGAAACAGGCCATGGGCGTCTGCGCTTTCCGCTGCTCGAACTGCGGCGTGCTCAAGCTCTACGCCGCCCCCGCCGCCGCTGGTGAGGAGTGACAACCATGCCGGTGCTGACGGAAGCCATGCGTGAGAGGATCAAAGCATACTTGCCGCGTTACCCGTCCAGGCAGGCGGTCACGCTGCCGGCTCTGCACATTGTTCAGGACGAGCTGCGCTGCGTGCCGTTGGAGGCGGTGAAGGAGATCGCGGAGATTCTCGAACTGCATCCCGCGCAGGTCTACGATACGCTGAGCTTCTACGGTTTCTTCCGCGACGAAAAGGACCCGCTCGGGAAGCATCGCGTGTGGGTGTGCCGGAGCATATCGTGCATGCTCCGCGGCGGCGAGGAGCTTCTCGAAGGGTTGTGCGCCAAGCTTCAGGTCAAGCCCGGCGAGCGCACGGCTGACGGCAAGATCACCCTCGACTTCGGCGAATGCCTGGGCATGTGCGAGGCCGCGCCTTGTATGATGATCGACGACGAGTTGACCGGCAACCTGACGGTGGAGAAGGCGGCCAAGCTTCTCCAGGACTTGAAGTGAAGGACTTGAAATGAAGGACACGCCTTGGCCAGGTTTCAGGCGGGCAGATGGGCGAGCAAGGTGAGGGCGTCCCGTAGAGTGCAGCCATGAGTTTTGAACCCGTACTACTTCGCAACGTCGGCGTGCCGAACTCGCAGCGGCTCGAAGTCTACAAGAGCCGCGGCGGATACCGCGCCCTCCCGAAGGCGCTGGAGATGGCGCCCAAGGACGTCGTCGCCGTCGTCAAGGATGCCGGGCTGCGCGGCCGCGGCGGCGCGGGGTTTCCCTGCGGAGTCAAATGGACTTTCCTGCCCGCTGATCACCCTGGCCCGATTTACATGTGCGTCAATGGCGACGAGAGCGAGCCGGGCACGTTCAACAATCGCATCCTCATCGAGGAAGACCCGCACCAGGTGCTCGAAGGAATCATTATCGGTTGCTACGCCACCCGAGCCACCACGGCCTACATCTACTTGCGCTACGAGTACGGCCGGTGCTACCGAACCATGCAGAAGGCGGTGGACGAAGCGTACGCTGCCGGCTTGCTCGGCAAGAACATTCTGGGGAAGCAAGGATTCAATCTCGATGTGTTCCTGCACCGCGGCGCTGGCGCGTACATCTGCGGCGAGGAGACGGGGCTGATCGAAAGCCTGGAGGGCAAGCGGGCCTGGCCCCGCATCAAGCCGCCGTTCCCCGCGATCGAAGGCGCGTTTCGCAAGCCCACGGTGGTCAACAACATCGAGACCCTGGCGTGCGTCACGCACATTCTCGACCGCGGCGCGGCGTGGTTCAAGTCGATCGGCGTGCCCCCCGACCCAAAGAACCCGCGGGACGCCGGCAGCTACGGACCGAAGCTCTATTGCATCAGCGGACACGTAAACAACCCCTGCTGCGTCGAGCTGCCGCTGGGCATCACCGCGCGGGAGCTGATCGACAGGTACGGCGGCGGCGTGTGGAAGAACCGCCGAGCCAAGGCCGTCGTTCCCGGCGGAATAAGCATGGGGTTCATGACCGAGGCCGAACTGGATACCCCTCTGGACTTCAACGGCCCAGGACGGGTCGGCTGCCTGGGGCTGGGCACCGCTGC
>Ga0073934_10011502_pt1 | contig 10687 bp, 11 predicted proteins | sample LarsenN4metaG_FD_76834 | JGI IMG/M metagenome (GOLD analysis project Ga0073934, IMG submission 76834) | Hot spring sediment bacterial and archeal communities from British Columbia, Canada, to study Microbial Dark Matter (Phase II) - Larsen... ... | reverse complement strand
ATTCGCCGAGACGCTGGCCGTGATCGAGCGGTGCTGGTCGGGGGAGCTGTTCGACTTCAAGGGCGAGCACTTCACGATCGAGGGCGGCCGGCAGCAGCCGACGCCGCTGCGCCGCATCCCGATCGTGATCGGCGGCGCCGGGCCGAAGACCCTTGCGCTCGTCGCGCAGTACGCCGACTGGTGGAACGTGCCGCTCCACCGGCTCGACGCGTTCGACGAGATGGCGCCCAAGCGCGGCAAGGCCCGCATCTCGATGCAGCACATGATCGGGTTCGTACCCGACGAGGACCGCCGCGCCGATGTCGCCGACGCTGCGCACCGACGGTTCGGCAGGATGGGTGTGGTCGTCGGGGACGGGCGCGAGCTCGTCGACCACTACCGCGCGCTGCACGAGCGCGGCGTCGAGCGGTTCTACGTCTGGTTCACCGACTTCGCGCCGCTCCCGACGCTCGCGGCGTTCGGCGAGCAGGTGATCGCTGCACTGTGAGTCAGGCGCCGAACGCGCCGTCGAGGATCTCGTGCAGCTCCGTGAGCGTCATGCGCTCCTCGGTGCTGCCGGACACGACCATCGGGTCGCTCGACTGGAAGGCCGACACGATCCCGCTGAACAGGCGGGCCAGCACCTCGGGGTCGCCGTCGCGCAGCTCGCCCGCGTCCTGACCGGCACCGAACAGCTTGGCCTGGAGATTCATCGCCTCGGTGTAGTTGTCGCTCACCATCTGGTCGATCTTCGACTCGAGCGTCCCGAGCGCGGCGCCCGACGAGCGCAGGAACAGCCGGCCGAACTTTGCGTGGTCGCGGAAGAACTGCACCTGGAAGTCGGCGAGACGGTGCATCAGTTCGCGGGGGGATCGTTCCTCGGCGAGCGCGGCGCGCATGCCGGCCATGAACTCGGCGCCGCGCCGCAAGTAGATCTGCACGAACAGGTCGTCCTTGTCGGCGAAGAAGGAGTACACGCCGCCCACGGAGAACTCCGCCGCGGCGGCGATCTCCTTCACGGTCGCGTCGTGGAACCCCTTGCGCGCGAAGACCTCCTCCGCCGCGTCGAGGATCTGGGCGCGGCTGAGCTCCTGGTGGCGTTGGCGGCGAAGCGCGCGCGGGCCCGGCTTCGTCACGCAGTCGCTCGTGCGGCCATCTCGCCGAGGCTGACGCGTGCCGCGTTGGCGTATCGGCCTTTGTCCATCGGCCGGATGCTGACGTCGTGGCCCGCGACCTCGGCGCGCAGCGCGCCGACGGTGCACTGCTGCTTCGGCCGGTGGGCGAACGGGTCGAACCGGTACCACCGCATGGCGTTCTGGTAGGTGATCTTGTCGAGTTCCTCGTCGGGCACCGCGTACTTCGTCGCGACCCGGTGCAGCTCCTCGGGCGCCAGCGGCCACGACGAGTCGGAGTGCGGGTAGTCCTGCTCCCAGCAGATGTTGTCGATGCCGATCTCATGGCGCAACGCGAGCCCGATCGGGTCCGCGATGAAGCACGTGAGGATGTGGCGGCGGAAGACGTCCGACGGCATCTCGCCTCCGAAGTCCTGGCCGGTCCAGAGGTGGTGCATGTCGTAAGTACGGTCGAGCCGGTCGAGGAAGTAGGGGATCCAGCCGGTTCCGCCCTCCGACAGCGCCACCCGCAGGTCCGGGAATTGCTTGAACACCCGCGACCAGACGAGGTCGGCGGCGGCCGAGCAGATGTTCATCGGCTGCAGCGTGATCATCACGTCCATCGGCGCGTCGGGTGCGGTGACCGCGAGCTGGCCCGAGGAGCCGAGGTGGATGTTGAGGATCGAGCCTTCCTCGACGAGCGCGCGCCACATCGGGTCCCAGTGCTCGGTGTGGAAGCTGGGGTAGCCGAGCGCGGCGGGGTTCTCGGTGAAGGTGATCGAGTGGCAGCCCTTCTTCGCGACGCGGCGGATCTCGTCGGCGCACAGCTCGGGGTCCCACAGCACCGGCAGTGCCATGGGGATGAAGCGCCCGGGATACGTACCGCACCACTCGTCGATGTGCCAGTCGTTGTACGCGCGCAGCACGGCGAGCGCCAGGTCCTTGTCGTCGGCCACCGCAAAGAGGCGGCCGGAGAAGGCAGGGAACGACGGGAAGTTCATCGTCGCCAGCACACCGCCCGCGCTCATGTCCTTGACGCGCTCGTGAACGTCGTAGCAGCCGGGCCGGATCTCGTCGAAGGCAGTCGGGTTGACGCCGTACTCCTCCTTCGGTCGCCCGGCGACCGCGTTGAGGCCGATGTTGGGGATCACCGAGCCGTTGAACGTCCAGACGTCGTTGCCCTCGTCGGTGTGCACGACCTTGGGCGCCTGCTCCTGGTACTTCGCGGGCAGCCGGCCTTCGAACATGTGGGGCGGCTCCACCACGTGGTCGTCGACGCTGATGAAGATCATGTCCTCGACGTTCATCCGGACCGTCCCTTCGGAAAACTGAACCGTCGTTCAGACCCTACTCCCGGGCCTGCTGCGTGGCCACCGCGATCGGGTCGCGACCCGCTGGCTTCGGTAACGTGACAGTCGTGGATGCCGCCGTGGATGCCGCCGTGACCGTCCCCGTGCGGACTCCGGCCGACCGGGTGGCCCGGCGGGTGCTGGGGCTGCCCCCGGACGCCCCCCGCGTCAGCCTCGTCGAGGCGCAATCGGCGTTCAACCGGTCGATTCTGATCTCCGCGACCCGGTGCCTGCTGACCTACGTCGTGCTGCCGGTGCTGCGCCCGCTGCTCGACCTGACCGGTGGGGTCGGGCCGGTCGTCGGGATCGCCCTCAGCCTCGTCTCGATGGTCGCGATCGTCTTCGCCGCCCGCCGCTTCTTCGGCGCCGACCACCCGTGGCGGTGGAAGTACGCGGCGCTAGGTGGCGGGGTGTTCATCTTCGTCGTCGTGCAGGCGATCATCGACCTTGGGACACTCCTCGACTGATGTGAGCTACGTCCGTACCGGGCCGCGCCGCTGGTTGTGGTTCGGAGCGGGTTGGTGCGCGGTGGGGATCGGCGGGGTGGGCGTCATCGTTCCCGGATTGCCGACGACGGTCTTCTTCATCGTCGCCGCGTCGTGCTTCGCGAAGTCGAGCCCGCGGTTCGAGCAGTGGGTCCTCGAGTTGCCGCGCATCGGCCCGATGGTCCGAGACCACCGCGCGGGGCTCGGCATGCGTCGCCGCGCGAAGGCGTGGGCAATCGGCACGATGCTCCTCTTCGCTGGTGCGAGCGCTCTGTTCCTCGTCGATCACGCCGCGATCAGCGCGGTGGTCCTTGCTGCGGTCGCGGTTGGCGTGTGGTTCGTGGGGTGGCGCGTGCCGACGCGCCGCGCTGAGTCCTAGTGGTCAGTCGCGGAACTCGGGTGTTCGCTTCTCCTTGCGGGCCCGGACCGCCTCTTCGAAGTTCTGGGTCGTGAGCCGCACGTAGAGCTGCGCGATGCCTTCGTGGTCCATGTGCGCGATCAGGCTGCTCGCATCGAGGCTCGACCAGAGCATCCGTTTGGTCAGCTCGACGCCGACGCGCGAGTACCCGATGACACGCTCCGCGTAGGAGTAGCAGCGTTCGAGCAGCTCGTCGCCGGGGACGACCTGCGCGACCAGACCGATGCGCTCGGCCTCGGAAGCGTCGACATCCCGGCCCGAGAGCATGATGTCGAACGCGCGCGCCGACCCGATCGCGCGCGGGAGCAGATAGCTGATGCCGAGCTCGCTGGCCGTCAGACCGTTGTTGATTCCCGCCGCGCGGAAGTACGCGGCCTCGGAAGCGATCCGGACGTCGGCGGCGAGCGAGAGGCAGAAGCCGCCGCCGATCGCGGCGCCGTTGATCGCGGCGATGACCGGTTGGTGCATGCGGCGGATGGTGAGCACGACGTCGTCGAGGAGCTGGAGTGCGCGGCGGGCGATCGACGTGACGGTGAGGCCGTCGATGTGTGGCATCACGCCGGGGTCCTCGAGGTCGGCACCCGAGCAGAAACCGTGCCCCGCACCGGTCAGGACGACGACACGCGTCTCGTTGTCGCGGTTCACCTCTTCGAGCGCCTCACGCAGCGGGATCATCACGTCGAACGCCATCGCGTTCATGCGCTCGGGGCGGTTGAGCGTGACGAGCGTGATGTCGGGGCGCGGCTTGTCGATCACGACGAACGGCATGGCGGGGATCCTCAGGGTTCGTTGGCGGCTTGCTTCACGCTCGCGCTGGCATCTCCGGCGAGCAGCGCCCGCACGGCCGGCAGCTTGCTCGCGAGCGCCTGGAGCTCCGAACCGGCGCGCAGGCCGGCGCGAATGCCCATGATCTCCATCGCGCGGTGCACGCTGCGCTTGTTGATCTGCAAGAGCTCGGCCGGGACGCCGGCGATCCGTTCGGCGCGCGCGAGCACCTGGCTATCGAGCTCGCCGGCCGGGTACGCGCGGTTCGCGAGCCCCATCGACACGGCTTCGTCGCCGGTGATCGGATCGCCGGTGAGGACGAGCTCCATCGCGTTGCGCATGCCGACCAGCCACGGGTGGTACTGGAAGTCGGGCGGGCTGATGACGCGCACGACGGGGTAGCTGAAGGTCGCGTCGTGCGCGACGTACACGAGGTCGCACGCCGCGGCCAGCTCGGTGCCACCGGCCATGGCGTAGCCGTGTACTTGGGCGATCACCGGCTTGGCGAGGTCCCAGAGGTGCATCCAACCGATCGAGACATGGCGCGACCACTGCCCGTCGCCCGGCGCGCTGTAGTACGGACGGTCCGCGCCGAGGTCCGACTTCAGGTCGTAGCCCGACGAGAAGCAGGGTCCCGCGCCGCGGATGATCGAGACGTGCACTGCGGGGTCCCGGTCGGCGTCGACGAGCGCGTCGAGCAGGGCGGTCCGCATCTCGTTGTTGATCGCGTTGCGCTTCTCGGGCCGATTGAGCGTGATGCGCCGGACCTTCGGCACCGGGTCGTCGAGCTCGATGACGCTCATTCGCCGCTCCTCATGCGAGCTTCGCCATCAGCTCGACTGCCTCGTCCTGGTCGGCGTGCACGGTCAGGCCGGTGATACCGCACTCGGTCCAGGGGCGGAAGCGTTCGGCGATCCGCTTGGGCGTGCCGAAGAGCCCACCGTCGTCGAGATACTCGTCGGGCACCGCGGCGATCGCCTCGTCGCGCCGGCCCGCGAGGAACAGCTCCTGGATGCGTTGCGCCGCTTCGGGGTAGCCCCGCCGCGCCATCGCGTCCTTGTGGAAGTTGAGGTCGCGTGCGCCCATGCCGCCGACATACAGCGCGGTTCGCGGCTTCGCGGCGTCGAGCGTCGCCTTGACGTCGTCGGTGATACGGACGGTGACGCTCGCGTGGATCTCGAGCCTGTCGACGCTGCGCCCGCCGCGCGCCGCCCCCGCTTCGAGCGCGGGGCGGAACTCCTTCGCATTCGCGGGCACGAGCCCCATCGGGATCCAGCCGTCGGCGATCTCGGCGGCGAGCGCGACGTTCTGCGGGCCACCACCGGCGAGGTAGATGGGCAGTTGCGGGTTGGGGTGCAGGATCGACTTGAGCGGCTTGCCGAGCCCGGTCGCTCCCGGCCCACGGTAGGGCAGCGCGATAGCCGTGCCGTCGTGCGCGACCGGTCCGTCCCGCCGGAACACCTTGCGCATGATCGCGACGTAGTCACGGGTGCGCGCGATCGGCTTCGCCCACGGCTGGCCGTACCAGCCCTCGACGATCTGGGGACCGGACAGTCCGAGCCCCGCGATCACCCGCCCTTCGCCCGCGAGCGCCTCGAGCGTCGCGAACGCCATCGCCGTTGCCGCGGGCGTGCGGGCGGAGATCTGCACGACGCCGGTCGCGAGGCGGATGCGGTCGGTCATCCCCGCGAGGTAGGCGAGCGGCGTCAGCGCGTCGGCACCGTACGCCTCGGCGGTCCATACCGAGTCGTAGCCCAGTCGTTCGGCGAGCGTGATCCGCTCCAGCGGCAGCTTCAGCCGCGCGCCCGCCCACGCGTCGATGGCCAGTCCCAGCCGCACGAGACGAACCGTAGACTCCGGCCCGAGCCGAGCGCCCGCGAGCCGGGCATCCCGGCGAGCAGCGAGGCGTGGCCCGAGCGGCCCCACGGAGCGGAGAACGATGACGACGTACAAAGAGCTCTACATCGGCGGCGAGTGGGTGACGCCCTCCGGGTCGGACGTGATCGAGGTCGTCTCGCCGCACACGGAGGAAGTGATCGGGCAGGTGCCCCACGGAACGCCCGCCGACGTCGACGCGGCCGTCGCCGCTGCCCGCCGGGCGTTCGACGAGGGACCGTGGCCGCAGATGAGCCCGGTGGAGCGCGCCGAGGTGCTGACTCGCCTGTCGGCGGCCCTCCAGGCGCGGGCCCAGGACCTCGCCGACACGATCTCGTCCGAGAACGGCTCGCCGAAGCAGTGGTCGCTCATGGGCCAGGTGTTCTCGTCGACGATGGTGCTCGACACGTACGCACGCCTCGCCGCGGAGTACCAGTGGGTCGACACCCGCACGGGCATGATGGGCAATCCGGTCCGGGTGCGCAAGGCGCCGGTCGGTGTCGTCGCGGCGATCACGCCGTGGAACGTCCCGCTGTTCATCGCCGCGCTGAAGCTCGGTCCGGCGATGGTGGCCGGCTGCACGATGGTGCTGAAGCCTGCGCCGGAGACGCCGCTCGACGCGTACCTCCTCGCCGAGGCCTTGATCGAGGCCGACGTACCGGCCGGCGTCGTCAACATCGTCCCGGCGGGACGCGAGACAGGCGAGTACCTCGTGAAGCACGCGGGAATCGACAAGGTCAGCTTCACCGGTTCGACGGCTGCCGGCATGCGCATCGGTGAGTTGTGCGGCTCGCAGCTCAAGCGGTGCACGCTCGAGCTCGGCGGCAAGTCGGCCGCGATCGTGCTCGACGACTTCGAGCTCAGCGACGAGATGCTCGGCCAGCTCGTCATGTCCGGTCTGATGAACAACGGCCAGGTATGTGGTGCGCAGAGCCGGATCCTCGTCTCGCGCAGGCGCTACGACGAGCTCGTCGGGGCGCTCGGCGCCGCGGTGGGTGCGCTCAAGGTCGGCGACCCGCTCGACGACGCCACGCAGGTCGGACCGCTCGTCGCGGAGCGCCAGCGCACGCGTGTCGAGGGCTACCTCGAGGCGGGTCGTTCGGCGGGTGCGCGAGTGGTCGTCGGCGGCGGCCGGCCCGCGGACCTCCCGACCGGCTGGTACGTCGAGCCGACCGTCTTCGCCGACGTCGACAACTCCATGACGATCGCGCAGGAGGAGATCTTCGGCCCGGTGCTGTCGGTGATCCCCTACGAGGGCGAGGACCAGGCGGTGAAGATCGCCAACGACTCGGAATACGGCCTGTGCGGCTCGGTGTGGACGTCGGACCCGTCGCGCGGCGAGCAGATCGCGGCGCGGGTGCGGACCGGCGTCGTGGCGATCAACTCGTCGATGATCCTCGACTTCAACAGCCCCTTCGGTGGCTTCAAGAAGTCGGGCATCGGCCGCGAGCTCGGCCCCGAGGGCATCGCCCCCTACACCGAGCTCCAGTCGATCATCCTCCCGTCGTAACGCCGTTCTTGCGTTGACCTTGCGTACGGGAGCCGCGTTTTCAACGCAAGAAGCGTGATGCGACGGTGGGTGGGGCTGTTGCGCGGGGTGAACGTCGGCGGCGCGCGCAAGCTGGCGATGGCGGAGCTGCGCTCGGCCGTCGCCGGCCTCGGCGCGACCGACGTCGAGACCTACATCCAGAGCGGCAACGTCGTGTTCACGCATCCCGAACGCTCCAGGGCGACGCTCGAAGCCGAGCTCGAACGCGCGTTGGGCACGACCGTGATGTGCCGCACGCAGGCCGAGCTGGCGAAGATCGTCCGTGACAACCCATATCCGGGCACCGAAGGCACGAAGCTCGTCGTGTGGTTCCTCAAGGAGCAGGCGGTTACCACCGATCTCCGGCAGGTCGACGTGGCGAGGTTCGCGCCCGAGGAGTTCACGCCGCACGGTCGCGAGCTGTACCTCTACCTCCCCAACGGCCAAGGCCGTGCCAAGCTCCCGCCGGTGCTCGGCAAGCACGTCCCCGACTGCACCGCGCGCAACTGGCAGACCGTCACGAAGCTGTCGGAGATGGCGTCCGGGTAGTCGAGTCCACTACGTGACCCACCCGGCAACGGCAGCGACCACGTCGGGTTCGCGTGCCGTTCGTCGGTGTTTGGCGCCCTCGACGCGCAGGAGCGTTGCGCGAGGGCACTGCCTGGCGACGCCCTCGGAATCGCCGAACGGCATACGCTCGTCGTCGACCGAGTGCACGAGCAGCAGCTCGGTGTCGAGGGTCGGCAGTGCGTCGCGCATCCGGAATGCGGCCCGAGCGGGTCCGAGTCGTTCTTCCTCGTGGGCATGCGCGGCCGCCGCCACCTCGGGTGCGAACCCGAGCCGGTCGGCGTAGCGGGCATAGCGGCTGCCGCCGCGGAGTGGCGGCGCGACGAAGACGGAGCGGCGTGCTGGAAGCCCTTCGTGCAACGCGAGCGCCGCCGTGCCTGCGCCCGAGGAGTGAGCGACCACCGCGTCGACGGGGCCGAGTGCTCGAGCCACGGCGTGCAGGCCGTCGATCGCCTCTGGGTGCAGGCCCCACTCCCCGTCGGAGAACCCGTGCGCCACCATGTCGAACGCGACGAGCGCTCGACCTCGTTGCGCGAGCACGTCGATCAGGGGTGACCACAACGTATGGTCGTCTTCCCACCCGTGCACCAGCAGCACGGCCGGTCCGGTACCGAGCCGCCACGCGGCAAGGGTCCCCGCGCCGGACGCGACTCGATGTTGCTCGACGTCGGCGAGTCGGTCGGCCAGTCGGGGCGCCCGCCGTCGCGGCACCCCGCACGCTTGCAACAAGACCTGCAGGTCGTCGTCGAAGCTCATGCGTCTGGATTGATTGTGCATCTCGACGCGAATTCCGGAGGCGAATGCGCAATGAAGGACATCACGGCGGCGCTTCGCACGAGCCGGAGGGTGAACGAGCTGCAGCGCGTCGAGTAGCTGGTCAGGCGGGTTTCTTCGGCCCGGCGCCGGCTGGTTTGCCGGTCTCGATGCCCGCCGGCGGACCCGGTGTGGTGTCGGGTGCTTCGGGCGGTCCCGTCGCCGGCTGCACTGCCGCCGGCTGCGCCGGCACCGGCGGTGTCAGGAGCGAAGCACCCGCGCCTGGCTTCGCGGCCGGGGGCTGCACGTGCTCGGGTGGCCCCGCGCTGTCGGGCGCGACGCTGGGCGGCGTCGCGGGGCGGCTGTCGGCACCCGATCCCGGAGCACCGCGTACGGTTTCAGGTGCCGGTGGCCGCGGCGCTTCGCTGCCGCGGCGTTCGCCCGCGGCCTCGTCGGAACGACCGCCACCGGGGTCGGGGCTGGCATCGGTCGGCGCGTCGGCACGTTCGGGATCAATGCCAAGGTCCTGAGGAGCTGGCTCGTCGTGTGGGCCGGCGTCGTCGGCCGGCGGTTGCGCAACGGCAACGACTTCGTCGGCTGCACCAACGACATCCGGTGCGGATGCGACAGCACCGTCCCGCTCCGGCGAGAACGACTCGACTTCCATGCCCGGCGTCTCGCTCGTCGACATCGGTCGCGTGAACGCGTGGTGCGCGACCGGAGCCGCGATCGCCGCGCTCGGTGCGACGAGTCCGACGGCCATCGTCCCGATCGCGATCGCCTGCGGGCTCGCGGCACCCGCGGCCGTCGTGCCCGCCGCGACCTGCGCCGCGGCGCGCGGCAAGGTGCCGATGATCGGCACCTGGGCGAGCCACGCGACGAAGCCGAGCGTGCGCTTCAACCGTGGGATCGACAGCGACAGGAAGCTGCGCACGACGGCGGGGTCGAAGTGCGCGCCCGCGCAGCGAACGAGCTCTTCCCGGCCGACGTCCGCGCTCATCGGCTTCTTGTACGACCGGACAGTCGTCATCGTCTCGAACGCGTCGGCGACCGCGACGATGCGTGCGGCGCGCGGGATGTCTTCGCCGCGCAGGCCGATCGGGTACCCGGTCCCGTCCCAACGCTCGTGGTGCGAGTCGAGCGCGCCGCTCCACTCGCCCAGCCAGGGGTAGACCGACGATGCGATGCGGCGCGCTTCCGACGGGTGTGTGCGAAGGATCTGCCACTCGCGCTCGTCGGGTGCTCCGGGTTTGTTCAGCAACGACGCCGGGACGCTGATCTTGCCGATGTCGTGGAGCAGCGCGGCCCACCGGAGACGGTCGGCATCCGGCCCGGTGATTCCCATCTCCTCGGCGAGCAGGTCGGTCAGCGCGCGCACGCGCTCGCAGTGTCCCCGCGTCCGGCGATCGTGGACCTGGAGCGCCGTCGCGAGCGTCAACACCTGTTCCAGTGCAGCGCCGACATCGTCGCCGGCCGGGGACTCCGAGCGTGCCCAGCGCTTCAGGCGTCGGAGGCTCCCGCTGCGCATCGCGAGCGCGAGGCGCGACGGCGCCTGATCGGGGAACACGAGCGACAGCCGCAGCAGCATCGCGAGCGAGAGGAACCGGCGCGCGGCCCGCTCGGTCCCGTAGAACGCGGTCATCGAGGCGGCGAACGCGGCCATCCACCACGAGACCTTCGCGATGCCGCGGGGTTCGGGCAGCACCGACGACGCGGTCAGCCCGGCGACGACCGCTGTCAATGGCCAACGTGAAGTCCCCGCTGGTGGCCAACGAAAGTCCCCACCTCGAGCATGGCTATGAAGCCTTCGTCGAGCGGCGACCTCCCTTCGTCTTGGCCTCTCGCATGCGGTAGCT
>Ga0073934_10011501_pt1 | contig 10687 bp, 8 predicted proteins | sample LarsenN4metaG_FD_76834 | JGI IMG/M metagenome (GOLD analysis project Ga0073934, IMG submission 76834) | Hot spring sediment bacterial and archeal communities from British Columbia, Canada, to study Microbial Dark Matter (Phase II) - Larsen... ... | reverse complement strand
TTATCTTTATTCAACGCCATTAGGTTTATTTTCTATAAATACCAGATATAGTGGTCTAGTGGTCTAGACCAAGATGATAATAGAGAAAGAAATTAATGTCAAACCAGACCCTAACATTCTCTTTAACAGTGTAATATTTGCATATATTATAATTTCAACCTAAATTTATCAAGTGTCAGGGCAGCTTCTACTTCTTTACTTGTAGCTATCTTAAAAACTCCTGCCGGTAAATTTGTACCTTTTCACACCTTTGAGTGACACGACGTTTTCTTCCTGGCCTGATTGATAAGAAAGTTAAATTTCCTTAAAATGATAATATGGTTTTAGAAGATCGAATTCGTCTGCCTAATCTAAGTTTAATTCAGCGCCGGTCACGCCTGTTAAACCTACTGGAAAAATTTGTGGCCGAAGGCCAGCGGCTTATTACCATTTATGCGCCTGGCGGCTATGGGAAATCCATCCTGCTGGCAGACTTTGCTCAAACAACTGATCTACCCGTCTGCTGGTGTTCGTTAGCATCGGTTGATCGTGATCCGACCACTTTCCTAACCCTTTTGTCTTACAGTATTACTGATCGTTTCCACGAGATTGAACCCGAAAGCTTGTTAAAACTTGTGGCTCAGGGGAACACCCAAAATAGCATCCATCGAATTGCCGAGCTATTAAAGAATGTTGGGCCCCATATCATCATTATTGATGATTATCACAAGGCAATTAGCGCCGGCATGACCCTGGCGCTCAATCGGCTGTTAGACCAACTCCCTCCGACGAGTACGATGATTGTGGCAGCCAGGGGTGATATGACCCTGGAAACCGGCCAGATCATCGATTTACTCATCAGTGAACGCGCTACCGGTCTATCCGAAGAAGAACTGCGCTTTACCGGCGAAGAGGTTAGACTGGTCATGCGTAAACGTTTTGGGCGTCAAATTGACCTGGCCAGGGCGGAAGAGATCGCTCAGGCGACTGACGGAAATATTGCCCAAATTCTGCTCACCGGCCACATTATGCACGTTGACGGGTTGATTGGCCGGCTGAGACAGCGGCTAGGTGATGATCAGACGATCATTTATGATTACCTGGCTACAGAAGTTTTTGGCAAGCAGCCGCCGGAATTACAGCAGTTTATGCTTTATACTTCGGTTTTACCGGATATGACCCCGGAGTTATGTAATGCCCTGCTGGATATTTGCGATGCTCAAGATTGCCTGCAAGAGCTGGTCCGTAAAGATCTATTTATTGCCCAATTTGGGGCCGGCTTTAGGTACCATGACCTTTTTGCCGAATTTCTACGGGCCAGGTTAAGCAAAGATAAAGCGCTTCATCGCCAGGTTTGCCTAAAAGCAGCCCATCTTCTGGCTCAACAAGATTACCTTGAGGAGAGTATATCCCTTTTTCTTTCAGTTCAGGCCTGGGATGAAGCGGCAGTTCTGCTTGAGGCAGAGGGGTGGTCTTTCCGGGACACCGGCCGGGTTTTAACGCTCAATCAATGGCTTGTTCACATTCCTGAGGAGGAGCTACTCAATCATCCACGCCTGCTTTTACTGTGGGGCCTCATCTTAAATGATAATTTTGGCGACACTAAGTTAGCCATGAGCCTCTTCCAACAGGCAGAAGCGCAATTTTCAAAACAAAATGATTTGGTCGGTATTGCCGAAGCCCAAATCTTTCAATCCGTCGGCTTGCGGATGATGGGACAGGCCCGAAAGAGCTTGGCTTTAGCCGTTAAGGGTGTTGAGCAGCTAGAAGCTTTAAATCCACCTGATCAAATTTTGGCTTGGGCGCTTAAACAACGTGGCCATGCTTATGTAACGGCGGGTGATATATCGGCTGCTTTATCAGATCTACGTCGGGCCCTGGAGGTATTTGAAGCGCTTAATGATACGTACAGGATAGGGATCTGTCATCATGATATCGGTGTTTTTCTAGAAAAACAGGGAAATATTAATGGCGCTACGCATCACTTTAAGCAAGCGGTTCGTATTTGGGAGATCCTGGGTAACGCCAATGATTTGGCCAATACCTTAAATAGTCTCGGAGTGTCGCTCTCTACAATTGGGCAGTACGACGAAGCCCTAAAATATTTTAATGACAGTCTTGATATTGCACTTAGTATTGGCGCAGGCCGCCGAGCTGCTTTTGTCCAGGCCAGTATTGGCGATACCTATTTAGATCGACAAGATTATACCCAAGCCATAGAGTCTTACCGCCTCTCAACCGAATTTGCCCGGCAGGTAAATGTCCAATCGATAGAGATATATAACCAAGTCAGAACGGGCGAATGTTTTTACCAACAGGAGTATCTGGATGAGGCTCTCCATCTAGCCAGTCAGGCCAGAGAAGTAGCCGCTGAAATTGGTCTGATCTTTGAAAAAGGATTGGCTTGTGCGCTGCAGGCTAAAATTTATGTGCGTCGAGCAGAATATGCGGCCAGCTTTAAGTTCTTTGAGGAAGCGCTGAGTTGTTTTTCTAACAATGATGTTCTTGAATTAGCCAAGATCAGATTGTGGTGGGGTTACAGCTTATTTTTAGACTTCCGGGCTAAGGCTGCTTTTGAGCAGGTGCAAGAAGCGGTTAGCCTGGCTTTAGGCATGGGCGATTTGATCCAGGGATTAGGTTCTACAGTCACAGCAACCTTTCCGGTGCTCCATTACTTCTTCCACCAACCCAGCATCTCCAGTGGGATGCGGGACAATATTCAGCTTTTATTAAGACAAAGCCCTGAGGAGCTCGAATTTTCAAGACCAAGCCTCCAGGTTTTTCTATTTGGTACACCCACCTTAATTCTTGCCGGCAGATCCAGACAATTTCACCAACGTGGCCGGGCGCGTAAATTACCTGAATTCCTGGCCTATCTACTTTTAGAGAACCGAGGAACCGGCTGCCGCTGGAGTGAGGTTAGCGCCATGTTCTGGCCCGATGAGGACCCAGACCGGGCCTCTAACCTTTTTCACCAGAACTTAAAAAGTCTGCGCGCTGTAATTCTTACTAATCATGATTATATTATCGTTCGAGATGATTATTATCAGGTCAATCCAGATTACCTGGAATGGTGTGATGCCCTGGCTTTTGAAAGGCTTTTTGAGCGAGCCAGCAAAGCCGCACCGGCAGAAACGCTGGCGCTACAGCTTGAATTGATCGAGCTATATCAGGGTACGTTTTTGAGCGGCTTTGACCTCTCCGATTGGGGCGCCACCCGGCAGGCTTTATACGAGGCCAAATTTCTGCAAACGGTTGAGCTGGCCGGTGATCAATTGCTAAATATGGGTAAACCCGAAGAAGCTCTGACGATTATCAATAAAGGCTTAAGTATTGATTACTTTCATGAAGCCCTGCACCGTCTCGCCTTTAAAGCCTACACCCAGTTAAACCTCTACGACCATCTGACTACTCACTATGATATGCTACGCAAAGTATTTGAACAAGAGTTTGAAGCCCCGCCAGATCAGGCGACCGTACAGTTGTATGAACAATTGATAACCGAAAGATAATCAAAAGAGTGAAGTAGCTCGAACTCAACGCGTAATTCATATTTAAGCGCGTCTTGAAAAGTCCGGCTTTGGGAATGACCCAAAGCCGGACTTTTATTTCGTATAGAGTTGCTGAGAGATCTAAGAGGTAATCTGTTATAGTGATTCTAAATTAATCATTCTTTTGAAATCAGAGGAGAGACACAATGTTATCAAATTTGAAATCCCAATCAATTCAATTAGCGAATCATCCGAATGCGCGGGCCCTCTTTATTCTAGGGACGCTCTTAGTTGCAGCTTTGGTCGGCGCTGCCCCTCATGACATTGGCGGCGGTTGATATCAGTCTACTTCATCGTAATCTGGCAATTTCAATTTTAACAGAGAGAGAAAAATGATGAAATCAATTCCTAATCGCCCGGCTATTTCCGATATCCTGATCAAAGCAAGCGCCAATGCCGCTTTTCGGACCAGATTATTGAATAATCCCCAGGAAGCCCTGACAGAACTGAATCTACCCCCAGAAGATGCCGAAATTCTCACTAATGTTCGGGCACATACCCTTAAAGAATATGCTCACCAAATTAAAATGAGATTGATGATGAGTTATCCATGATAGCGAATAAGCCGGGATAACCCTCTTATTCGCTATCTATCTACTTGGACTTGGAACAGGTACAGTTACTCTATGTTGACTCAATTAGACTTTAAAATCCAAAATCAAAAAATGACTACAGGCGACATAAAAGTAATCCTTAAGTTAAGCGAACATGATGCTACACGATTACTCACTTTAATTGAAAATCAACTTAACGAAGGGGATAAAGTCTGGCATAGTTACTGGGCGCGTTTAGCAGAGCAGGTCAGAAGGAGCATTGAACAAGCCAGCCGTGGCCATAAGAGCGAACCAGATGGGGAGAAATAGAGTGTGATTCTGATATATGCCATTATCTTTTTGATTATTCTGGCCCTGCTATTCCGGCGTGATTTAACTACGCTTGGAAAGCTTCATTATCGGGGTGGTTGGAAGCTGGGCGTAATGGTGGGCGGACTGTTTTGGCTGCAAGCCGGACTGGTTATATATGCGCCGGGGCAAACCACTTTCCAGATGTTCGTGGTCCTTTTCTCGCAGCTTGCTTTAATTTTTCTCCTGATTTTGAATCGCCATGTGCCAGGAGCTAAACTGTTTGCATTGGGTGTTATTCTTAACACGGTGGTCATGGTCGCCAATGGAGGGTGGATGCCGATTACACCGGAGACTTATCAATCCATCAGGCCAAATCGGGTTGTTGAGGTCCAGGAAAGAGCGCCGGCCAGTAAAGGAATTATGCTGCCTCGCAGCGAGACAAAGTTGTGGGTTTTATCGGATATTATTCCGGTTTCTATCTTAGGGCATAAAAATGCCGTGAGTCTCGGTGATGTGCTCTTGATTATGGGCGTTGCTCAATTTCTATTTCAAGCTACTTCTAAGGCCAGGCAACCAGGCCCGCTATTCACGTCTTAGTTGTCATAAATCTTTCTGGTACAGTAGATAAGTCTGCTGAGGCTGCGCGCCGCGATTCTCTAAAAATTTTGCGGCGGCAATTGTACCCGGTAAGGGGCCAATGCTAAAACTCTGCCAGCCTTGTTGTTTTGCCGTTAACATCGCCTGGTACAATAATCGGCTGCCAATTCCCCGTTTACGCCAGCCTGGTAAAACCGCTAAATAGAGAAGTCGCCCACAGCGAACCGGTCTGCGGCTCGCCCAGGCCAACCAAAGCCGCCATAACGGGTTTCGACCTCCCCTGGCCCATCGCAAAAAGGGTGAAATATCTGGCTGAAGCAACACAAACCCCACCGGCTGGGACTCCACCTGAGCTAACCAGCCAAATAACGGCCAATTTCCCAACCAGCGCAATAGAAAAATAGCTTCTTCCACATCGGGAGGGGCAAAATTAAGCCAGGAAGGGCAGGCCTCTGCAAACAAGGGCAACAGATCACTGGCCAGGCGAGCCAGCTCTAGCGGCGCTATTTCAACCCGGCTATCCCCTCTCACCGGCAGCTCCGGCGGAATCTGTAAGTGATAAAGGCGGCTGTGACTTCTACGATGAAGTACAATATCGGCAATTTCGGGAAGATAAGGGGGATTATATGGGGTATGCAGCGGTGGCAAAATGCTCCAGTAATCTTGAAGCAGGCCAGTTCCTAAGTGGGGCGATAATCCGGTAGGGCCAATGATCCGGTGATAACCTCTACTGAGAAGCGGTTCAGCCAGATACTCCAGCAACCATTCCAACGTTTCAACATCGTTAATGAGATGGAGTAGGGCCAGATAAGCGACGCCATCCTGTCGCCGTGGATCAATCAAAACAACAGCAGCGGCAACGGATTGTTCGAAAACCGGTGAGGCCAGAGCGGAGCGAGATCGATTACGGCGTCTTGGCAACGCCTCGACATAAATCGGTACAGGATTTAATCGGGCCAAATGCCGATTGTGGGCCGGTTCTAGCGCTCGACGCAGGGCCGGATAATAGGGCGGAACCCAGTAAGGATCATCCGCATAGATACGCCACCAATTTACAATAAACCTCCACCGCTCCCACCAATTCTGAGCCGTATAAGGATAATGATTAAAATAGATGGTATCCAACGGAAAAATTTAGAATAGATCGGCAAAATAAGAACGGGCTGCCAAGTCTACCAATTCTGTGGTCATTATTGGCGGCCGGCCACGGTAGGCCGCAAAATCGGCCATCTGATCTAAGAGGTCGCGAGGATGGCAAGCCTTCAGAGAACGTCCGGCGCTGAAATAATACTCACGCAGTAGATGGATGAAAGAGTTCTTATCAAACTTAATGCCTCGCTCCCGACAAGAGGTAATAAAAATCTTGTAATATTGTTCTTCACTGGGGTTGTTAATCCCCATTTTGTGGCGAATCCGGCGTAAAAAGGCTTCGTCAACTAAAGACTCTGGATCCAGATTGGTTGAGAAAACGATCAAAGTTTCAAAGGGGATGGCAAATTTTTTGCCGGTATGGAAGGTCAAAAAGTCTAAACGCTCCTCTAAGGGTACAATCCAACGGTTAAGCAACTCCTTTGGTTCCATCTGCTGCCGCCCAAAATCATCGATCAGCAGCATGCCATTATTGGCTTTAAGCTGGAGGGGAGCTTCATAAAAGCGATTTGTATCACTCCAAGCCAGGTCCAAATCTTGTAAGGTTAGTTCGCCACCCGCGATCACCACTGGTGAGCCGCAGCGGACCCAACGTTTATCCATACCATTGGCCTCGGCTAATTGCGTCTCCTCATCATCCATTACCGGATGCACTTCGGCATCAAATAATTTTATAATTTGCCCGGCCTCAAATAGGGCGTGCGGAACCATTATATTGCTGGGGAGTAACCTGCGTGTAATTGCCTTAGCAATACTGGTTTTACCATTTCCTGGCGGCCCGTAAAGAAAGATGGATTTAAATGAGTTTACGGCAGGGCCTATCCGATCAATAATATCTTGTGAAAGAACGAGGCCTTCCATCGCTAACCGAACATCTTCTTCTTTAACCATACGGCGATTCTTGGCCTGGAGCTTGGTAATTTCGATATAGTGTCTTAAAGTAACCGGACACGGTCCAACATAACGATTGCGTTCGAGCAATTCTCGGGCCCGTTGGGCCCCTTTGTCGGTGATTGAGTATTGATACGAAGCCCGATTGACATTACTGCCGCCAATGACCTGAATGAGGTGGCGCATTTTTAAGGCTTGTAGGATAGGTTCAACAACGCCGCTAAAGTGGAGGCGCATAGCCTGGGCAATCTGCCAGCCTTTCATAGTTCCCCCAAAGTAGATGGTCTTTATAGCCAGGCTGGCTAAAACCTCTTCGGGAATACCTGTAGCAGCAATGGTGCGAGGTTCTTGCAGCATCTTCAAAAGGGCAGGGCTAAAATCTTCTGGATGAAATGTGGAAGACATGAGGGGTCGAGGGTGTCTACGATTACTATTTCTTGGCAAACGTATTTCTTGCAACCTCACCGGATGGACATCTTGCATGGTTGTACCTCTTTCAAAAATAGCAAGCGATAGTTACACGGTCACCATCTAACCCGCTGCCGTCCAGGGCTTTGGTTAAAAATTGTTGATAATTAAGGGATTGATCAAATATCATATCGTAAAACGATTAGAACTAAATGTAAAAATAGTTAGAAAACGGTTATAAAAAATGTATCCTATCCAAAGGGGATCTTTATTCTTGCTTCTACGCGAGACATCTTCCATACTATAACACATTGCTGAAGTTTATACAATTAGTGATAAATCCCCAAAAGGTTAGAGGGTTATCCGGGTTATTCTTCACCCTCTGAGTGATTTTGTGTTAAAATATAGGGTATGGATTTATTTGATCACGCACGTACACAACAAATTGAAAAGGAAGCGCCGCTTGCTGCCCGAATGCGTCCTCGCGTTCTGGAAGAATTTATCGGACAGGAACATATCATCGGGCCGGGCCGGCTATTGCGCCGGGCTATTCAAGCCGACCAACTCTCATCGATCATCTTTTATGGACCGCCAGGCAGTGGTAAAACCACCCTGGCTCGAATTATTGCCAACACGACCAATGCCCATTTTATTGCTTTAAATGCGGTATTGAGCGGGGTAAAAGATATTCGCGAGGCAATTGCCGTGGCTCAGGAGAGACGGGGCATGTTCGGCCAGAAGACTATTCTTTTTATCGATGAGGTCCACCGCTTTAACAAAGCGCAACAAGATGCCTTACTGCCGCATGTTGAAAATGGTACAGTTATTCTCATTGGCGCGACGACTGAAAACCCTTATTTTGAAGTGAATAAAGCTCTAGTCTCGCGTTCACGAATTTTCCAGTTACGGACGTTAAATGAAGATGATTTGCGGGCAGTCGTCCGGCAAGCGCTGGCCGATAAGGAGCGGGGGTATGGAAAGCTTAAAGTTAATTTAACGGACGAAGCGCTTGATCATCTGGTCAATGTGGCCAATGGTGATGCGCGGGCTGTCTTAAATGCTTTAGAGCTGGCAGTTGAAACCACACCACCCGACGAATACGGTATTATCAATATTACGATTGAGGTCGCCGAAGAGTCGATTCAGCGCCGAGCCGTGCTGTATGATAAAGATGGGGATGTCCATTTTGATACTATTTCAGCCTTTATAAAGTCACTTCGTGGCTCCGACCCGGATGCAGCGCTTTACTGGATGGCAAAGATGATCTATGCCGGTGAAGACCCCCGTTTTATCTTTCGGCGCATGCTCATTTTTGCCGGAGAAGATGTTGGCATGGCCGACCCCGACGCCTTGCGGGTCGTTGTCGCTGCGGCTCAAGCCTTTGACTATGTAGGTCTACCCGAAGGGCGTTTTCATCTGGCTGAAGCCTGTCTTTATCTGGCTACCGCGCCTAAGAGTAACTCTGCCTTTGCCCTTTTTGATGCAATAAATGCTGTAGAAAAAGAGCGAGAGGCCGAAGTTCCCAACCACCTCCGCGATAGCAACCGGGATGGGGCTGACTTTGGGCATGGCGCGGGTTATCTCTATCCGCATGCCTACCGTGATCATTGGGTAGCTCAGCAGTATTTGCCAGAGAGTTTGCAGGGCCGTGTCTTCTACCGGCCCAGCGATCAGGGTTATGAAGCGACCATTCAGGATCAGGTGGCCAGGCGAAGAGAGGAACAGCTTACAGCGATGTTAGAAGCGGAGTTATCGCTGGAGGGCTTAATCGAAAAAACCGGCAAAGGCGCGCCGGCCCGCAGCCGGTGGCTCCAGAGGACGCTTAGCAGTGTAGGGATGCAGTTAGGCCAACTTCGCGACAAACTATTTGCTCTGGCTAAAGTGGAACGGCACGATCTGGTCTTAGATTTAAATGCTGGGGCCGGGCTCCTGACCTGGGAGGCGGTCCGGCGCGCAGCCGCTGGCGGTGTTTGGACGCTGGCCACAAATCAGCAAACAGCAGAGGCCCTTAAACAGCAAGCTGAGAATTTAGATCAGCTTGAACGCCCGATGATCTTAACCGGCGCCATTACCGAACTGCCACAGTTGATCAGGATGGCCGGAGAAGATAGTATCTTGGCCTACGATGTCGTTATTGGGCGAAATGCTTTTACCCATTTGATAGACAAAGTTTCAGCAGCGCAAGTTGTTCTTAAGTTATTAAAACCTGGCGGTCGACTTATTTTGGCCGAAGTTATTCCCAAACATACTCAACGGCTGCACCAACTGGTTACTCTAGATACCTTACCGGCCGAATTGATCAATCGTATTGTGGCTGCGGAAGAGCGCATTTATAACAATATGAATGATCCTATGGTCAATTGGGATGAGCATGATTTAAAGAAAATATTTGAGGAGGCCGGGTTTGCCAATGTTGAAGCCATTGTCGAACCGGCTACTTCAGAATGGCGAATTGGAGCTAATCAAATAGAGCGTTGGTTTAGCCCGAAAGCTGATGGCCAGCGGCTATCATTTGCCCAGCATTTAACAGGTACAGCATCTGGCCCGGGGCTAACTACATCCGAATTAGAGCAGCTAAAAAGTCTCTTTCAGTATCAATTAACTGAAAAAGTTATCCCCTGGCAATCAACAGTTGTCTATCTTACTGCCTCTACTCCTGTTGAAAAATAAAATCGAGCCTCTATTTCCTTGAAGTTAACTAAATGACTCATTTTTCAGCGAGATTTAGGCGGAAACCATGCCCCCGCACCGTTTCAACATATTTATGGTGTGGATCGATCTCGGCGATACGCTCCCGCAATCGCCGGGCCAGGGCATCGATAGCCTGTTCAGAAACACCATCAGCTTCTTCGGCAGACCAGACGACAGCAACGACATCGTCACGTGAAACCACATTGCCGGCATTTTTATATAAAAGTTCAAGCAGATTATGTTGAGCCAAAGAGAGCGGAGGCAGTACTTCCTGGCCCATTACCCAGACCCGCTTGGCTGCTAAATCCATTTTAATTCCCGGCTTCTGCCGCTGACCAATAACTACCGGCGCCGTCGCTTCTTCGGCCACAAAAGTTGATTTAACACATAAAGCGATACCTATTTCATCGCCATTCCGAATAGGTTGCGGTTCTCCAGAAACCAGTTGCCCATTTAGAAAAGTTCCATTTTTACTTCCCAGGTCGCGGAGGGTATACCCACGCGAGGTATGAGCAATCTCGGCATGTTGCCGCGACACCTGGCGATCATCAATTTGAATGTCACTATCGGCCTCCC
>Ga0073934_10011500_pt1 | contig 10688 bp, 11 predicted proteins | sample LarsenN4metaG_FD_76834 | JGI IMG/M metagenome (GOLD analysis project Ga0073934, IMG submission 76834) | Hot spring sediment bacterial and archeal communities from British Columbia, Canada, to study Microbial Dark Matter (Phase II) - Larsen... ... | reverse complement strand
TGCCGATCGTTGCCGGGCGAATCTGGCGGCTGTTATCCTTCCCAACACACCCGCAGAATCGGCAGCTATGAGCAGCGTCCTCGTCCTGAACCAGAACTACGAGCCGCTCAACGTCTGCCACCCGCGGCGCGCCTTTGTGCTCGTCGAGAGGGGGAAGGCGGAGGTGCTCGAGCATGGCAGCGGCGCGCTGCGCAGCGCGACGCGTTCGTTTCCGCTGCCCTCGGTGATCCGGCTGATCTACCTCATCAAACGGCCGCGCCCGCAGATGCGCCTCTCCCGGCGGGAGGTGTTCAATCGCGACAACTACACCTGCCAGTACTGCGGCCATCGCGGGCACCGCGACCTGACGCTCGACCACGTGGTGCCCCGGCACCGCGGCGGGCGGCACACCTGGGAGAACCTGGTGACGGCGTGTAAGGCCTGCAATCACCGCAAGGCCGCCCGGACGCCCGCGGAGGCGAAGATGCAGCTGCTCCGGCAGCCGTACCAGCCGCGCGTCAGCAGTTACTACGTCGTGTATCCCTACCTCGAGACCCAGGAGGCCTGGCGCAAGTTTGTCCCTGGCTGGGAATCCGCGCCCGCTGGGTACGCGTAACGCCTTCGATGAAGGCGTCGAACACCGTGCCGTGGCTGCTCGTCGTGCCTCGGATCGCGATGGGTGCGTTCTTCCTGTACGAGGCGTCAAACCAGCTCCGCAAGGGCTGGCTCGGCGGCGACGGCCTGGAACGCATGATCCGCAGCGCGCTCGACGACCACGGCGTGCTGCCGCCGTACCGCTGGTTCCTCGAGCACGTCGTGCTCCCGCACGACCAGTCGTTCACGGCGCTCGCGCTGGCCGGTGAGCTCGCGGTGGGTTGCGCGCTGGTCGTCGGCCTGGCGACCCGCCCGGCGCTGCTTGCGGCGCTGTTCATGAACGTCAATTTCCTCCTGATGAACGGCCTGACCGCCGGCGGCGCGGTCGACGCCGTCTTCATCGCGCTCGAAATCGCGCTGCTCGGTTACGCTCGCGTGCTGCCGTTGAGCGCGGACGCGGCACTTCCGCGCTGGCGGCCGACGGCGCGCTTCTTCGGGCCGCCCGCTCGCGAGCGCGCGCCCTGACCCGCCGTACGGCCGCAGTGGCATGACGTGCGTCCGGCCCGGCGAGGCGCTGAGCGTCGTGCGGCCACCGCCGCCGCCGGCCGCGCTTACAACGCCGCGGTGGTGACGGCCCCTTCACTCGCTGAGGACACCTGTGCGGCGTACTTTGCCATCACCCCCGACGTGTAGCGGGGCGGCTTGGGCGACCAGGACTGCAGCCGCGTGCGGATCTCGTCGCCTGACAACTCGACGTCGAGACGACGGCCCTTGACGTCGAAGACGACGAGGTCGCCGTCGCGGAGCGCAGCGATCGGCCCGCCAACCTGCGCCTCGGGCGCGACGTGGCCCGCCATGAGCCCGCGCGTGGCGCCGGAGAAGCGCCCGTCCGTGAGCAGCGCGACACTCTCGCCGAGCCCCTCGCCGAAGAGCGCTGCCGTCACGCCGAGCATCTCGCGCATGCCGGGTCCGCCGCGCGGGCCCTCGTAGCGGATGACGACGACGTCGCCGGCCTTGATCTCACGCCGGGTGACGGCGGCCATCGCGTCCTCCTCGCAGTCGTAGACGCGGGCAGGGCCGCGGTGCTCCAGGCGCTCGTGGCCGGCCACCTTCACGACGGCGCCCTCCGGCGCGAGGTTGCCCTTGAGGATGACGAGCCCCCCGGTCGCCTTCAATGGCTGGTCGAGCGGGCGCACGACCTCCTGCCCGGGCGTCTCGTTCGCCCGCTGCGCCTCCTCGCCGAAGCTACGGCCCGTGACGGTCAGCTGCGAGCCGTCGGCGAAGCCGCCGTCGACGAGGCGCTTGGCGACGAGCGGCACGCCGCCCGCATGGTCGAGGTCGACGGCGACGTAGCGGCCGCCCGGCTTGAGGTCGGCGAGGAGCGGCGTGCGGGTGCTGACGGCATCGAAGTCGTCGATGGTGAGCGGGACGCGCGCCTCGCGGGCGAGTGCAAGCAGGTGCAACACGGCGTTCGTGGAGCCGCCGGTGGCGGCGACGCCGGCGATCGCGTTGTCGAAGGCGCCGCGCTTGAGGATGTCGAGCGGTCGCCGATTGGCGCCGAGCACCTCCATGACCAGCTCGCCGCAGCGCTCGCCGACATCGTCCTTGCGGCGGTCGACCGCCGGCACACTCGCCGTGCCCATCGGCGAGAGGCCGATGAACTCCATCGCGAGCGCCATCGTGTTCGCGGTGTATTGCCCGCCGCACGCGCCCGCGCCCGGGCACGCCGCGTGCTCGAGGCGGTCGAGGTCCTCGTCCGACATGCGGCCTGCCGCGTTTGCGCCGATGCCTTCGAACACGTCCTGCACCGTGACATCGCGGCCGTCGAAGCGGCCGGGCATGATCGAGCCGCCGTACAGGATGAGGCCGGGCAGATTGAGGCGGGCGAGCGCCATCGCCGCAGCGGGGATCGTCTTGTCGCAGCCCACGAGGCAGACGAGCGCGTCGAACATGTAGCCGCGGGCGCACAACTCGATTGAGTCGGCGATCACCTCACGCGACACGAGCGACGTCTTCATACCTTCGGTGCCCATGGTGATGCCATCGCTGATGGCGATCGTATTGAACTCCATCGGCGTACCGCCGGCGCGCCGGACGCCCTCGGCCACCCGCTGCGCGAGCGCGCGCAGCGTCCAGTTGCACGGCATCGTGCCGATCCATGTGTTGGCGATGCCGACGAACGGCTTCTCGATGTCCTCGCGCGTGAGTCCGATGGAGTAGAAGTACGAGCGCGCTGCGGCGCGGTCGCGGCCGTCGGTGATCGTCCGGGAGTTGTGCTTGGGGTCGAAGGGCATCGTTCGTTGCTCCGGGGTGAGTCGTCGCTGATTATGGTGACCGTTCGAGGCCGGGAGCGGAAGCGGCGCGCGCCGGCACGACGGCCGGCGGTGGCCGACGCAGCCAGCCGGCGCGCTCGGCGACCTCGACAGCCAGGATGCCGAGGCCGTTTGCGACGGTGAGCAGGAGCGCGAGCGCGAGGCCGGTCGAGGCGCCCTGTGCCGCCGTGCCGCCCGCGTGTTTCAGCAGCGCAGAGAAGCTCGATTCCCGCACGCCGAGGCCGCCGAGGGTGACCGGCAGCAGCACGGCGACGGCGACCACCCACGTGGCGAACGCCCAGTACCACCACGAGATGTGCGCGCCGAGCGCCCGGCCGGCAAGGGCGATCGTGCTGATGTACAGCGCCTGGATGGCGAGCGAGAACAGCAGCATGCGGTAGACGGCGACCAGCTCGCGGCGGTGGGCGAGCAGGTAGCGCACCGGGTGGTCGTGCCGCACCGCGGGGAAGGGCGCTCGCGGGAGCACGACCGCGAGCAGGACCCCGGCGAGGCCGCCGATGCCCAGCGCGAGGACGCCAATCGCCGCGCTGCCGTAATAGAAGGCGCCGCCCAGCGCGCCGAGGCACGTCATCGCGCCGTAGCCCGTCGCCCGCTCGTAAAGCACGGTCATCGTGACGTCCGCCGCCCGCGCATCGGCGCTCCGCTGGATGCGATAGACGCGGTAGACGTCACCACCAACGGCCGTTGGCAGGACGTTGGAGAGCAGGTTGCCGGCACAGTAGGCGCGGGCGACCTCGGCGAGCGGCGCGCGCACGGAGCGCGCGTCCAGCAGCACGAGCCACTTGCCGACGACGAGCGCCTGCACGACGAGCATGAGCGCGAGGGCCGCCATGAGGAGCCACGGGTCGGCATCGCCGGCGGTGTCCCGGATCGAACCGGGGGAGAGCTTGACGACCAGGCCGGCCAGCACCGCGGCCGTGACGGCGATGCGGACGGCCGCGAAGATGCGGCCGCCGAGGCGCGAGCCTCGCGGGTTAGATGCGGTGTGGACCGCGTCGCCTTCGATGTCCAAGGACGCTCTGCACGATCCCTAACGAGAGCAGCACCGTGATCAACGAGCTGCCGCCCTGGCTCACGAGCGGCAACGGCACGCCGGTCACCGGCACCAGTCTAATGTTCACGCCGATGTTCACGAAGACCTGGAAGAGGATAAAGGCGACGACACCGGTCGCCATCAGCCGGCCGAAGGCATCGTCGGCGAGGTTGGCGACGCGCAGGCAGCGGAAGAGGAGCAGGATGAATAGCCCGAACAGCACCATCGCGCCGACGAAGCCCAGCTCCTCGGCGCCAACACTGAAAATGTAGTCAGTCGTCTGCGTGCGCAGGTAGTCGAGCTGCGTCTGGGTGCCGTGCGTGAACCCTTTCCCGAGCAGCCCACCGGAGCCGATGCTGATCTCGGCCTGCAGGATGTTGAACCCCGTGCCGAGCGGGTCCTTGTTGGGGTCGAGCCACACGTCGATGCGCTCCTTCTGGTAGTCGTGCGCGATCGCGTAGAGCGCGCCGGGCGCGAGCGCGAGGGCGAGGGTCATCAGCGCGGCAAAGTGCAGCGGCCGCACGCCGGCGATGACGGCCATCGCCAGCCAGATGACGCCGAAGACGAGCGCCGAGCCGAGGTCCGGCTCGATCAGCACCAGCAGCGCCGGCAGGCCGGCGATGGCGAGCGACGTCACAAAGACACGGAGCGAGCGCATGCGCTGCTCGTTGTCGGCGAAGAACTTCGCCAGCATGATCACCGTCGCGATCTTCGCGACCTCCGACGGCTGCACCTGCGTCCCGGCGACGAGGATCCAGCGCCGCGAGCCGTACGCGCTGGCCCCCACCGCGAACACGAAGACGAGTGCGGCGATCGAGACCACGTACAGCGTCAGGCTGAGCGGCCCGAGCAGCCGGTAGTCGACGCGCGAGATCGCCACCATGCATGCCAGGCCGATCGCGGCGAACGCGAGCTGGCGGGAGACCGGGTGCGAGAGCGCCTGCCCGGGCGAGCCGTATGTCGTCAGGCTGCCGCTGTAGATGAGCAGTGCGCCGTACGCTGTCAGCGCCAGCGCGCTCGCGAGCAGTAGGAAGTCGAACTCGCGGGTCGGCGTCGTACGCCAGTTCACGGCATCACCCCCGTCGGCGCCGCCGCATCAGACTGGGCGCGCTGCTGCGGGCGGTGGAAGTAGTAGTCGAGGATGCGTGCGGCCAGCGGCGCGGCGTCGATGGCGCCAACGCCGCGCTCAAGGAAGACGGTGATCGCGATCTGTGGGTCGTCGGCCGGCGCGAAGCCGCTGAACCACGCGTGCGTCTCGTACGAGCCGTCGGCGAAGCGTGGGCCGAACTCCGCAGTGCCGGTCTTGCCGGCCACCGAGACGTCGCGCACAGCGCCCTGGCTTGCCGAGCCCCACGAGACCGCCTGCCGCATCGCCTCGCGCATGATCGCCAGGTTCTCATCGCTGACCCCGACGTTGCCCTCGACGCGGGGGCCCGGCGGCACGACGACGTTGCCCTTCGCGTCGCGTACCTCGCGCAGCACATGCGGACGCAACAGCGTCCCGCCGTTTGCCACCGCCGCCGTCACGCGCACCATCTGCACGGGCGTGACAGCGAGGAAGCCCTGGCCGATGCCCATGTTGTAGGTATCACCGAGGAACCAGTCATCGCCGAACGTGCGCTTCTTCCAGTCCGGGTCGGGGACGATGCCGTCGGCCTCGCCGGCGATGTCGATGCCGGTGGGCCGGCCGAGCCCGAACTGGCGCGCGTAGCGGGCCAGCCGCTCGATGCCGAGGCCGTTGAAGTTGTTGCCATAGGCGTGGTAGCCGCCGGCGAGATAGTAAAAGTAGACGTCAGACGACATGGCGACGCCGCCGTAGAAGTTGAGGGTGCCGAGCGCGCGCCAGTCCTTGAAGGTGTAGACGACCGACGGGTCGTACTCGTTCGGCACCTGGATGGCGCCGGTGCTGGTGATCGTCGTGCTCGGACTGGCGACGCCCTCCTGCAGCGCGGCGGCGCCCGTGATCTGCTTGAAGATCGAACCGGGCGCGTATTGCTCCGACAGCGCATGGTTGACGAGCGGCTTCTTCGGGTCGTCGAGGTACTGCTGTAGCCGAGCTTCGTCGATCTTGCCGGAGAAGATGTTGTTGTCGTACGTCGGCAGCGACACAAGGGCAAGCACCTCGCCGGTGTGCACGTCCATCACCACGGCGGCGCCCTGGCCGCCGCGCGCTGCCTGCGTCACGAACTCCTGCGCCTTCTTCTGCAGGTCGAGGTCGAGCGAAAGCACGAGGTCGTTGCCCGGCTTCGGTGCGTCCTCGGCGAGCGTCCGGATCTCGCGGCCGGACGCGTCCTTCTCGATCTCCTTTCGCCCGGGGACGCCGCGCAGGTAGTTCTCGTACGCGGCCTCGACGCCGGCCTTGCCGATGCGGTCGCTGGCGATGTAGCCCTTGTCCTTCAGCGCCGCGTAGTCCTCCTCGTCGACGCGGCCCATATAGCCGACGACGTCCGCGACGGCGGCACCCTGCGGGTAGCGGCGGACCGACTCGACGAGGATCTGCACGCCGGGCAGGGCGGCGAGCTGCTCGCGCAGGTGGAACGCGTCAGCCTGGTCGAGGCCCTCCTTCAGCACGATCGGCGCGAACGGGTCCTTCGAGGAGCGCGCCTCCTCGAGGCGGAGCACCGTCTCGAGCGGCGGTATCCCGAGCAGCCGCTCGACGCCCGCTGCGATCTCCAGCTCGCGGTCCTTCGGTACGTCGGCGGCAACGACCGCCGCGGCAAACGACGGTACGTTTTCGACGAGCGGCACGCCGTTACGGTCGTAGATGAGGCCGCGCGAGGGGATGACGGGCTCGATCCGGAGCTGGTTGAGCTGCGCCCGCTGCTCGTAGGAATGTCCGCGGACGAGCTGGAGGTTCGCGAGTTGCGCGGCGAGCGCGATGAAGACAAGCAGGATGACGCCGCGCAGCACCCAGATCCGCGTGGCGATGACCTGCCTCTCGTCCGGCTCCTTCTCGGCTGGCTCCGAGCGCCATCGTCTGCGTGGCTGCGTCAGCAAGCCCATGCGCACTCCTCGCTCAGAACGACAGCGCCCCGCGCCGCGCCGGCGTCGCGGCGAAGCGCATGAGGGCATACACCGGAACTGCCAGCACGACGTTCACGACGGCCGCGGGCAGGATGACCGCCCGCAGCGCGACGACGGGCGCGAACACGCCGCCGCCGGCGAAGACGGCGAGCAGCAGCACCGCGTGGTACGCGAACGACGCGGCCGCCACGAGCGCCAGCGCGAGCAGCAGCTGCGAATGCAGCACATGCGCCTCGCGCGCCGCGCCGAGCAGCGCCACCGGCAACAGCGCGAGCAGCGCCACGCCCGGCGTCTGCATGCCGACGAGCCCCAGCGTCACCCCCGCCACGCCGATCATCGGCAGCACGTCCTCGAGTCCGCGCACGACGAGCCATGCGACGAGCATCACGAGCAGCAGGTTCGGCGTCGCGCCGAGGACGCGGAACTGCGACACCGACGACGCCTGCACGATGGCGAGCGCGAAGGCGAGTGCGGCACCGACCCAGTACCTCATCGGCCGCCCTCCAGCCGGTTCGGCGTGAAGCTGGTGAGCACGAGCACGCGTTCCAGGTCGGAGAGTGCGGCGAGGTGGTCGACCTTCACCGTCTGGAACAGGTCCTGCTCGGTGTTGTCGACGCCTGACACGCGGCCGATCACCACGCCCGGCGGATAGGCGCCGCCGATCCCTGAGGTGACGACGAAGTCCCCCTTCTTCACTGGCGCCCCCTGGCCCACGAACTCCATATTCAGCGAGCCGTCGTAGTTGCCGGCGACAACCCCCTGCGCGCGCGACTCCTGCACCATCGCGCTGACCGCGCTCTTCGGGTCGGTGATCAGCGTCACCCAGGCGTAGTCGTCAAAGACGCGGCTCACCGTGCCGACCAGACTGCGACCCTCGGAGACGACGATCATGCCGTCCCGCACGCCGTCACGGGAGCCGCGGTCGATCGCGATGAGCGCGCGCAAACCGGACGACTCGCGGCCGACGACGCCGGCGTCGAGGAACGTGTCCTGCGGGAACTGCCGCCGCACAGCGTCGAGGTCCGCGGTCTGCTGCTGGGCGATGGCGTCTTCGCGCGCGCGCGCGAGCTCGGCCTGCAGGCGCTCATTCTCGTCGCGCAGGCGCTTGTTCTCGGACGACAGCGAACTGGCGTCGGTGAGGTTGTTCACCCAGTCGGCGACCGGGCCCGTCGCCGACCGCAGTCCGCGCTGGATCGGTGCGGTGACGTTGAGTGTGAGGTTTTCGACGGGGTCGAGCACGGCGATACGGCTGGCGCCCATGAGGACGAACGCCGCAATCGCCAGGAAGCCCGTCCAGGCCAGCGTGCGCGCGGTCATGCGCAGCGTCTCCTGCCGTTCGTGTGGTACGTCAGCGCGGCTGGTCGCGTTGACGACGCGATGCGCGCGCAGTGATCTCCATTGGGGGTGTGAACCGATCGCGAGTATAGCCGAGGGCTCCCCCGCGATCGATCTGTTTCTCGTGGTTGGATGTGAAGACGTTACGAATTGCAACTCGACAGAAGATCAATCGCGGAGGGCGACCCCACCGCGGGCACCGTCGATGGAGCGAGTCGCACACCTTCCCCGCCGGTCGCCCGATGTCCCCGCGGCTCACGCCGCTTTAGCGATGCTCGGTGTCCCCATGCAGCAGCTGCGCGGCGTGCGTGAGCACCGGCGCGATTGTCGCGTAGGACTCGCGCGCGGCCTTTTCGCTTCCTGGCACGTTGACGATGAGTGTGCGCCCGCGCGTGACGGCCACGCCGCGGCCGAGCATCGCCATGGGGGTCGCGCGCGTACCTTCCGCGCGCATCGCCTCGGCGATACCGGGCACGACCCGGTCGGCGACGTCGAGCGTCGCCTCCGGCGTGACGTCGCGCGGCGCGAGGCCCGTGCCGCCTGTGGTCAGGATCACGTCGAGGTCGCCGCCGTCGCACCACGCACACAGCGTCTGTGCGATCAGCTGCCGATCGTCGGGCACGATGCCCTGCCGCGCCACCTCCCCACCATCCCCCACGACGAGCTCCGCGAGCGCGGGGCCGCTCGTGTCGGTGCGTTCGCCGCGGCTGCCGGCGTCGCTGACCGTGAGGATGCCGAATCGCAGGCTCATCGTGGTGGGTGCGGGGACGCGACAGGATGGGCCACGGCGAACGTAGGTTCGAATTTTGTATAAGCGCTTGACATCTGGGGAAATCGTGGTAAGTTATGGGGGTTCGTGGGAAGCCCCTGGCGCGGATGGACCCGATGAGCAACCGGCAGGACTGCGAACGACTCCATGCTCTTCCTCGGCACGTTCGACTACGCGATGGACGAGCGCGGGCGGATACCCCTCCCGCCACGCTATCGCGATGCGTTCCGGGATGGGGTCGTGCTCAGCCAGGGCGCCCCGGACCCCTGCTTGCGGGTCTACACGCGCGACGCCTTCGCGTTGCAGGCGTCATCGTACACCGCCGTGCCGGACATGAAGCGCAAGGGACGCGACCTCCGGCGTTCCTTATTCGCCCGGAGCGACATCGTGGAGCTGGACAAGCAGAACCGGCTGCTCATCCCGCAGCACCTGCGCGAGTACGCCGGACTCTCCGGCAAGGTGCTCGTGGTGGGCGCCGGGGAGTCGCTCGAGATCTGGTCGCCCGAGCGCTGGGCGCGAGAGATGGAACGCATCGACGCCGAGCTCGCCGAGACGATGGAGACGGCGGAGCCGCGCTAGGGTGGGTAATGGCAACCCAACATGTCCCGGTCATGCTCGACGAGGTCCTCGAAGGGCTCGCCGTCCGCCCCGGAGGTCGCTATGTCGACTGCACACTCGGCGGCGCCGGCCACGCAGAGGCGATCCTCGAACGCTCACAGCCGGGCGGCGCTCTCCTCGGGATCGACGCGAGCGGCGCCGCCGTCGCGCAGGCGCGGGAGCGGCTTGCGCGCTTCGGTGATAGCGTCCGCATCATCCAGGCGAACTTCCGCGATGTCGGCGCCGTGTGCCGGACGCACGGCTTCGCGCCGGTGAACGGTGTGCTGTTCGACCTCGGCCTCTCGTCGGACCAACTCGCCGAAGGCGAGGGCTTCAGCTTCCAGCGCGAGACACCGCTCGACATGCGCTTCGGCGACTCGCCACTGACGGCGGCCGACATCGTGAACACGTGGGACGAGGCAGACATCGCCGATGTCATCTATCGCTACGGGGAAGAGCCGGCGAGCCGCAAAATCGCCCGCCGGATCGTCGAGCGCCGTCCGCTGCGGACGACAGCCGACCTTGCCAAAGCCGTCGAGCAGGCCGTGGGTAGGAGGGCCACTTCTCAAATTCACCCCGCCACCAGGACGTTTCAGGCCCTCCGCATCGCGGTCAACCAAGAGCTAGACTCTCTAGCCGCCGCGCTTCCTCAGGCCCACGGCCTGCTCGGCTTTGGATCCCGCATCGCCGTCCTCAGTTACCACTCGCTCGAAGACCGCATCGTCAAGGACTACCTCCGGCGCGAGACGCGCGATTGCATCTGCCCGCCGGGCCTGCCCGAGTGCCGCTGCGGCCACCGGGCGACGCTCCGTCTCGTCACACGGCGTGCCCTCCGGCCAAGCGCCAGAGAAGTCGCCGCCAATCCTCGCGCCCGCAGCGCGCGCCTGCGCGTCGCCGAGCGGATCGCGGCGTAGCCATGGCGATCCTGCAGCGGCCGCTGCCCGTCCTGCGCCTGCCGGCCGGCGCCCCCGTGCGGCGGCTGGCGATCGTCGTGGCGATCGCGCTCGCCGTCGCGATCGCGGCG
>Ga0073934_10011498_pt1 | contig 10690 bp, 12 predicted proteins | sample LarsenN4metaG_FD_76834 | JGI IMG/M metagenome (GOLD analysis project Ga0073934, IMG submission 76834) | Hot spring sediment bacterial and archeal communities from British Columbia, Canada, to study Microbial Dark Matter (Phase II) - Larsen... ... | reverse complement strand
TTATTCCCAATCGATATTCTGCCATCCGTTATTCAGAAAATATTGTTTTTATCACCCTTTCCGTATCTCATTTTTTTCCCCATTCAGGTTTATTTGGGGAAAATCTCAGGCAGCGTCCTATTGGGGGGTTTGGCGATATCTCTTTTCTGGGCGATAACGCTCTGGTTAGTCATGAGTTTTGTCTGGAAGAAGGGGCTTGAGGCCTATCAGGCATACGGTCGATGAAAAAATTAGCTTACTACATAAAAATCTGGTGGATGATGAGTAAGAATTCTTTCGAAATGGTGCTTTCCCAAAGGCTCGTGACGTCGATATATCTTTTCGGGAAAATTCTAAGATTTATTTTTTTCTTCGCTTTCTTGTACTTTATTCTCAACGGGGCCAAATCTCTTGCCGGCTATAATGCGACACAAGCGATTTTCTTCTTCTTAACTTTCAATGTCGTTGACGTTTTGGGTCAGTTTTTATTCAGGGAAGTCTATAGATTCAGACCCCTGGTGGTATCAGGAAATTTCGATTTAATTCTTACCAAGCCGATGAGTGCCCTTTTTAGGGTTCTCATGGGCGGGGCGGATGTTATCGACCTGATTACGATTCCTCCACTTTTCTTTGCCGTTTATTATGTCGGCAGGCTCCTTAGTCCGTCCCCTGTCCAAATACTTCTTTTCCTGGCCCTGATTTTTAATGGACTATTAATTTCCACGGCTTTTTATATTGCCGTTCTTTCTTTGGGAATTGTCACCTTGGAAATTGACCATACGATTATGATTTATAGGGACTTGACGAATTTAGGCCGCTTTCCCGTCGATATTTATCAACAACCCCTGAGAGGTTTTCTGACCTATCTTATTCCCGTTGGAATTATGATAACTTTGCCGGCCAAGGCTCTAATGGGGCTTGTCAGTCCTGTCGGGATATTGTCTTCTTTTGCACTCGGGATAGTCTCTATTTTTGTAGCCCTGCGTTTCTGGAATTTTGCGTTGACTAAGTATTCCTCTGCCTCAAGTTAAATATGGACAAACTTCTGGTAATCTGCGGCCCAACAGGGGCGGGCAAGACTGCCCTGGCACTCGAGCTGGCCAAAAAATATAACGGTGAGATTGTCTCAGCCGACTCCCGCCAGGTCTATAAAAGTATGGATGTCGGTACCGGCAAAGATTTGCCCAAGGGAGCCAAATATAAATTCTCGGGCATTAAGGATTTGGGTTACTACGAAATTGACGGTATAAAAATCTGGGGCTACGACCTGATCCAGCCTAACCAGGAATTTAGCGTGGCCAACTATGTTCGCTTTTCCAAGCCGGTGATTGAGGATATCTTAAAGGCAGGCAAGCTGCCGATTCTGGTCGGGGGAACCGGGCTTTATATCAAAGGGGTCGTTGACGGAATTCCAACTGCCGTTGTGCCGAAAAATAAGCGCTTGAGGAAAAACCTTTCCCTAAAGAGCCCGGATGAGCTTTTTGAGATTCTGGCCCAGCAGGATACGGTCAAGGCAGCCTCTTTGAATGTCTCCGACAGGAAAAACCCGAGAAGGCTGATAAGGGCGATTGAGGTCTCCCTCTGGAGGCTAAAGGGAGGCAGGGAAAAAAAGCTTTTTGATTTTAAGTTTCATACCCTTTTTATCGGCCTGACTGCCCCCAAAGAATACCTTTTCAGAAAAATTGAAGCTCGGGTAGAAGAACGGGTACAAAAGGGGGTTGAAAAGGAAATCAGAATGCTTTTGGAAAGGGGTCTTAATTGGAAAGACCAGGCGATGATCTCTTTGGGTTACCGGCAGTGGAGAGGCTATTTTGAGGGCAGGGAGACGAAAAAGGAAGCAGTTTCGGAGTGGAAAAGCGAGGAGAAGAAGTACGCCAAGCGCCAGATTACCTGGTTTGCCAAAGACAAAAGGGTAAATTGGTTTGATATAACCAGGCCGAAATGGCGAGAAAGTGTGGAAAATTTGGTCAAAAAATGGTATTCTAACGCCGATGCTAAAAAAGGTTGAGATTTCCCACCGAACAGTAATATTTACGGTCCTTTTTTTGATTTCCCTGTGGTTTCTTTACCTAATCAGGGATATTATCTTGCAGCTTTTTATCGCCCTTCTAATCATGGCGATATTAAATCCCCTGGTGACTAAGCTTTCCAAGTGGAGAATTCCCAGAGGCATATCGGTGTTTCTGGCCTATCTTTTGTTCTTTGGGGTATTGGGCGCGATAATCGCCGGCATTATCCCTCCTTTGGTTTCCCAAACCACGAGTTTTGGCAACAATCTTCCTAAATACTTTGACAATTTAGGCATAAATAGGGTAATTAGTGAGCAGATTGTGGGGCAGCTAATCTCCCAATTGGGCAACGTTCCCGGTCAGGTTGTTAAGGTAGGAGTTTCGGTGTTTACGAATATTTTTGATGTTTTTGCAGTTTTAATTTTTGCCTTCTATCTGCTCTTGGTCAGGGAGAAACTGGACGACCATCTCGGATTTTTCTTCGGAGAAGAGAAAAAACACAAAGCAGGGAAGCTGATCGATTTATTGGAAACCCGCTTGGGAGGCTGGGCCAGGGGAGAGCTTATCCTCATGGTCTTGGTAGGAGTATCAACCTATGTGGGGCTGGCACTTCTGGGAATTCCTTTTGCCCTGCCTTTGGCTCTTTTGGCCGGGCTTTTTGAAATCATTCCTTACTTGGGACCGATTGTCGCCGCCGTCCCGGCCGTTCTTATTGGACTAAGTATCTCCCCCTTAATGGCTCTGGCTGCGGCTGCCCTGGCATTTCTTATCCAACAGCTGGAAAATTATCTTTTTGTGCCCAAAGTCATGGAGAAATCGGTTGGAGTTTCCCCGATTATTACCCTGGTTGCCTTGGCAATCGGCCTTAGGCTGGCAGGAATTATCGGGGTTGTTATCTCCGTTCCCGTGGTGATTGCGCTTCAGGTATTAGGCAAGCAGTACCTCGTCAAAGATTGAAAAATACCCTCTTTTGGGGTATAATACTCTCACTCTGGAGGAAGGATGATCGCTGTATTCGATTTCGAATACAGAGGAAAGTCCAGGCAGCTGAAGGTCGGGTGGTCGCCGCAAGGTGACACGCGCAAGCGCTAGTCAGAGCCACAGAAACTATGTCGGCCAGCCTACCCTAAAGGTAGGTAGGTACGAGTGAAAAGGGGCAATCCTCCCCGCTGCAACCTCCGAAAGGGTCGTTATTAGGTAACCTTCCCGAGACCCGAAGTTTGAGGGCGTTAGATGGATGATCATCTAAAAACAGAACCTGGCTTACTAGCCTCCAGAGAACAAAGAAGCTCGCACAAAAAGCGGGCTTTTTTGATGGCATAAAGAAGTGTTTTTTCCCCGAAAATGAAAAACCGGCCTGAGCTGAAATAAGTTTCGATAGTGTCGAAGAAATTCGACAGCAGTCGAGACTTCCCAGCCCAAGCCGGTGTGTTTTCCTGGGCGAGCCCGCGCGAAGCGAGCCCGTCCAGCCTTGGAGGAGAGCAAGAAACGACGCACTTCGTTCCCTGCTCGCTATTCTGGGACGCCGATCCCAGGGATAGCCCCAGAGGCCGAGAGAAGGCATTCAACTGGTTAACGCTCCCGAGTTGAGGGGGGGCAACCCGAAGCGCTGAACCGAGTGTCCTCTTCCCTCGGCATGGAGGAACCAAGTTTGCCGTCCGAAGGCAATATTCTTCGGTCGGCGGAAGCCTGGTTCCCTAATTTGTCTTAGAAATGTGCTACGAGTGAGCCGTTAGGATCGCTCGTTTGTTTTCGGAGGTCCCGGACCCTTCGGGGGGGAGTGTCCGGGACCCAGCCGGATGGACGCAAGAGGTGTACATTCGCGTACCTCTTGGTCAGCTGGTTGCCAGCAACGCTTATTATAAAAATTTCTGAAACAATTTCAAGACTCTTTTTGCTAGAATTGAGGTCAATGAAGATTGTTGTTCAGCGGGTTAAAAATGCCCGGGTTTCGGTTGAGGGTTCCGACAAAATAGTTGGAGAAATAGCTAGGGGCCTTTTTGTCCTGGTGGGAATCAAAAAGGGAGATACCACCAAAGAAGCTGAAGTTTTGGCCGAAAAGCTTACCAAACTACGAATTATGGCTGATGAAGGAGGGAAAATGAACCTTTCGGTCCTGGATGTCAAAGGGGAAATTTTGGTTGTTTCGCAGTTTACTTTGATTGCCGATACCACCGGCGGGAACAGGCCTTCTTTTATCGACGCCGCAGACCCCAAGATTGCCAGAGAAATTTATGAACAGCTTATAAGTAGTCTGAAGGAAAAAGGGGTAAAAGTATCCAGTGGAAGTTTCGGAGATTATATGCGGATTGAGGCACTTCTTGATGGGCCGGTGACCATTATTCTTTAAGACCTAAGCCTGACAAAACAAAAGGGTATTCGACCTAACATCGAACGCCCTTTTGCCTTAAACTTCAAGATTAAAGGTTTACCCTCCGATCTTGAACATTGTCGTGCCGCAAACTTCACAAACGGCCTTGGGTGCTTTCTTGCCGTTCTTCATCGTAACACCTTGAGCATTCTTACCTTCTCTTTTAGCGCGACATTTTACACAGTACATCATTTTAAAAATCACCTCCCTTCCCAGAGCAGCTTTTAAAGCCAAGCTAAGTATAACACGAGCTCAGCGCCCAGGATGAGGCTGGCCAAAATTATACTTTTTAGGATATCACGCCTGATTGAAGCTAATGAGCCTTCTTTCGCCAATAAATCGGCACTTTTTGTGATTGAGGCTTGCTCCAAAGGCGTGCGAGCTTCATTTTTCAAATGCCCCTTGACATCAGGCTCGGAACGGCCCTTTTTAGCTTCGGGAGACCAACTGATGGCAAGGGAATGTCTTGCTTCTTCTTTCTGTTTTCTGGTTCTTCTTTTTGCCATTTGTTGAACCTATCACCATCAATACTACCTTGACACGACTTTTTCAAGATGCAACAATGTTTCTCAGTTTGAGCGGGTACCGCTGTTACTCAATTGTACATTTAAGTTTCTGATGTCCGAACAAAATTTAATTTTACTTGGCTTTGGGATTTGGCTCATAGCCCTTTCAGTAGTTCTTTTTTTATTTTTAAGCTTTTTTAGGCGGCTGACCAAAGGGGTAAGAGACGCGGATTTGGTCAAAGTTCTGGAGAGGATTTTAAAGGAACAGGGTCAGGATGCTGCGGCAATAGCCGAGCTTAACAGACAGGTCGCGCTTATTAAAGAGGAAGGAACGAAACATGTCCAGAAAGTTGGACTGGTGCGCTTTAATCCATTTAAGGAAATCGGAGGAGACCACAGTTTCTCTCTGGCGATCCTTGATGGTAAAAATACGGGGGTTGTAATTACGGGCCTGCATACCAGAGAGCGCACCCGGGTTTATATCAAAGCCGTGAATAACGGCAAAAGCGAATTTGAGCTTTCGGATGATGAGAAAAAAGCTTTAAGCAAAGCGCAAAAAGGATAACTAAATGGAAGGTTTAAAACAAAAAATCACTAAACTCTTGGCAAATAAGAGCACCACTTTGGCCCTGACTTTTATCGGGCTTTATCTTTTATCCACCGGGGTATCCCTGGCCATCTTCTCTTTTCTTAAAAAGGGTCCGGGGGAGTTGACCTCCGGAGATGTCCAGAAAGGCCGCTCCAAAATAAATACCAACCTGCCCAAAACCGAGGCCTGCCCGATAAACGGGGGTAAGTTTACCAAGATTGAAAAGGAGATTTGGGAAGGCAGGCGCCCGTTGGCCATTATGATTGAGAATCACGCTGATTCCCGGCCCCCTTCGGGGCTTTCCAAGGCGGACGTTGTCTACGAGGTGGTGGCCGAGGGAGGGATTACCAGATTTTTAGGAATTTTCTACTGCGGGGTGGCGGCTGAAGATATTCAGGTTGCCCCGGTCCGAAGCGCCAGAATTTACTTTATAGATTACGCGGCCGAGTACGGGGACAAACCCATTTTTATGCACGTCGGGGGAGCCAATAACTATTCTGGCTCGGGGGATACCGTCAAGGAGGTTCGAGCCCTTGAGACCTTAGAGTCTATGGGCTGGAGGTATCCTCGCGGAAACGACTTCGACACCACCTACGATGCCGGATTCCCGGTATTCTGGAGAAACTACGAAAGGCTTGACCACGAGGTCGCCACGGAGCACACCATGATGGCCTCAACCGATGCCGCCTACGCTGAGGCCCAAAAGCGAGGCCTGGGGGCCAAAGATAAAAAAGGCGTGGCTTGGGATGAAGATTTCGTCTCCTGGAAGTTTGCAGACGACAAAGCCCAAACGCCGGAGGCTTCCGAAATTTCCTTTGGCTTTTGGGACGGGAAATCCGACTACGATGTGACTTGGAAATACGACTCGGCAAACAACAAATATCTAAGATTTAACGCCGGTAAGGAACATATGGATTTGGCGTTCAAAGAGCAGCTTTCGGCAAAAAATGTGGTTGTTCTTTTTGCCAAAGAGAAGGGACCAGTTGACAGAAACGGACATATGTTCTATACAACAACAGGTACTGGCAAGGCGCTAGTTTTTCAAAATGGGGTTGTAGTTGAAGGGACCTGGAAGAAAGATTCCCGAACCGCCAGAACGAAGTTCTTGGACGGGTCCGGTCGCGAAATATCTTTTGTCCGAGGCCAAACTTGGATCGAGGTTGTACCTGCCGGAAACGACGTAAGTTACTAGGCAATTTTTTTCTCCTGCCCCCAAAGCTTAAATGGCAGAACTTTCTGACATCATTACTTCTAAGGTAAGAATTAAAATTCTGGAACTTTTCTATTCCAATCTGGGTGAGATGTACCACGTCAGGGGAATCGTCAGAGAAGTCAGCGAAGAAATCAATGCGGTCAGAAGAGAACTGGAAAAATTGGAGTCGGCCGGAATCCTCAAAAAGGAACCCAGAGGCAATCGTGTTTACTACTGGCTGCGGGGTGATTACCCGCTTTTTGGAGACCTTTTGAGCCTGGTGTCCAAAACCACGGGGTTGGGAAGAGCCATTATCGACGCCAGAAATAAAATCGGCAAAATAAGTTTCATTATGTTTTCCGGTCGCTTCGCCAGGGGCAAGGCCAGAAAAAGGGAAGAGGATGTGGATATTTTGGTTGTCGGTGAGGTCGTTCTGCCCGAGCTGGCAACCCTCATCAGGCAAGAGGAAAGCAAAAGGAGCAAAGAAATAAACTATACGGTGATGAGTAAAGAAGAGTTCGAATTTAGGAAAAAGCGCCGAGACCCCTTCCTTCTGGGGATACTCTCAGGCAGCCGTGCTATGATAATCGGAGACGAAGAGGAGCTTGTTGGATGAAATGCCACGGATATCTGCCCCTTTAAAGCGCGTAATCTTCATCATTTTCCTGTTTTTAATCGCCGGCTTTATCAGCCTGCCCAAAGAGTTCTCGCTTTTTGGCAGGAAATTTACTCGAGCTGATTTAGATCTAAAGACCGAAAGAATTTCCCTCCAGAAAAAATTCGATTTGGTCTTGGGGTTGGATTTGGCCGGAGGCAGCCATTTGGTTTTTGAGGCAGACACCGCAAAGGTTTCGGGCGATGAAGTAAAAGATGCCGTAGCCTCGCTAAAGGAGGTCATCGAGCGCAGGGTAAATCTTTTTGGTGTGTCTGAGCCGAATGTTCAGACCTCTTTCTTTTCCGGAAAGCACCGAATCATAGTCGAGCTTCCCGGAATCCAGGATACGAAAACTGCCTCCTCGGTAATCGGAAAGGTGGCCCAACTTACCTTTGCCGAGGTTCCCGAGGCAACCGATTCCGGCGGGCTAATCATGACCGATTTAACCGGAGCGGATTTGGAACGAGCCTCGGTGGCCTTCGACCAAACAACAGGCAAGCCAACTGTGGCTCTTAAATTTACAAAAGAAGGGGGAGACAAATTTGAAAAAATTACTGAAAAGAATGTAGGCAAACAGGTCGCAATAATTCTTGATGACGCTTTGGTTTCCGCCCCGGTTGTCCAGGAAAAAATATCCGGGGGAACCGCTCAAATTACCGGTAACTTTACTCTTGAGGAAGCCAGGCAGCTGGTGGTTCAGCTTAACGCCGGGGCCCTGCCCATCCCGATAAAGCTGGTTGAGGAAAGAACGGTTGGGGCAACTCTTGGGGCCGAGTCTGTAGCCAAAAGCGTTAAGGCTGGCCTGGTCGGGCTTATCATGGTAGTTACCTTCATGGTTCTTTCTTACGGCAGATTGGGTCTGGTCGCCGATGCCGGTCTTATCATTTTCGGGGTTCTGACTCTGGCTTTGTATAAACTCATTCCGGTCGTTCTGACCCTGCCCGGAATTGCAGGCTTTCTTCTGTCGGTGGGGATGGCGGTTGATTCCAACATTTTGATATTTGAAAGGTTTAAAGAAGAACGGGCCAGGCGCCCCATCGCCGATGCGCTGGAGGTTTCTTTCGGCCGGGCTTGGGATTCAATAAGGGATGCAAATATCGCCACACTGGTGACCGCATTTATCCTGGCCAACCCTTTTGATTGGCCATTCTTACATACCTCGGGCCCGGTCAGAGGTTTTGCCATCACCCTGGCTCTGGGAATCGGAATCAGCCTGTTTACGGGAATATTTGTTTCCAGGAACCTTTTAAGGGTATTTATTCGGGAGAAGAAAAAATGAATTGGATGAAATACCGGCTGGTCTATTTCTTGATTTCCGCAGTTGTTATCGGCGCGGGTCTATTCGCCTACTTCAAATGGGGCCTTAACATCGGCATCGATTTTAAAGGGGGAACCATCGTTGAATATAAGTTTGAGGCAGAAGTTAAAGAAGAAAGACTCAAAGAACTCTTTGCGGCAACGCAATTACCGACAAATTCAATTCAAAAAACTTCGGACAAGACTTATTTGGTAAAGACCGAGTCCATGGATTCAGTCAGAAATGGTGCCGTCATGGCCTACCTCGAGAGGAATCTGGAAATGAAGGTCGAGGAGTTAAGATTTGAGAATGTCGGGCCTTCAATCGGGCCGGACCTTGTCAAAAAGACATTTTACGCGATGGGAATTGCGGCCGTTTTAATCCTGCTTTGGGTGGCAATCCAGTTTAGAAGTTTCAAATTCGGAATCAGTGCCGTTTTGGCCATGTTCCATGACAGTCTGGTTCTTTTGGGAAGCTTTGCCCTCTTGGGACATTTCTTTGGGGCGGAGATTGACTTTCTTTTTGTAACGGCGGCCTTAACCATTCTTTCTTTTTCGGTTCACGATACAATTGTTGTCTACGACCGAATCCGGGAATCACAGAAAAAACAGGGAGGGACACTCACCGAGCTGGCCAATAAAGCAACCACGGAGACAATGGTCAGATCCTTAAATAATTCCTTTACCATAGTCTTCATGCTGGTGGCCCTGACCCTTCTTGGCGGAACCACGGTTAAATGGTTCGCAATCGCCCTCCTTATCGGAACTGTCTCGGGGACCTACTCATCTCCATTTGTAGCGGTTCCTATACTTGTTACTTGGGACGAGCTGCAAAGGAAGATTAAGAAGATCTAAATTTTTCTTCTAACCTCTCCAGATCTTCTCGAAGAATAGGGCGTAGAAATATAGAAGGAATGGCGTCTGCCTCCCTTGAAGTAATTTTCCCATCTTCGACCATTTGGCTCGCTTCTTTTTTCCCGAATACAAAGTTGGCAAGGAAAATTAGCCTGTTGGTTTGAGCCAATAATGCAAGCTCCGTTATTTTATCTTCACTATCTATTGTTTGAACACCTCCGACTGCTTCCAAAAGTTCTATGGCCTTAGGCGTCAATCTGAAAGAACGCCCATCTTCATCTAGGATTTGAAACATGTCTTTTAGCGATGTCATATTCAAGTTCCAGCTCAAATTGCTAGAAAATAAGTCGTGCGTATCAGTTCCCATGGAAAATTCATAATCTGTGTCTATGACCCCAAACTCTTGTGCAAGGTATACAAGGGAGTGGATTTGTCTTTCGGCAGTTCTCAGGTCGCTTGCAGGGATTGGGCCTGCGATATACAACAAATCAATTAGTGTTCTTGAGGGTCTTACGTTAGAAGGGACCTGTCTGGATCAAGAAGAGTTATGGTTACTTTATCCGGTACTAAGATTTCTGGTACGGCCATTTGGGGATAATAATAGAGCCTTATTAGAAGATAGTCAATAATACTAGATTTGTATATCTTTCAACTTTGTTAGAAGTTCCTTCCTTTCGTTTGGAATTTTCTTTTCGACAACCTCTTCAAAAAGTTTCTCCAAGATTTGTCCGACTTTCGGCCCGGGAGACATTTTAAGTTCCTTCATGACATCATTTCCGTCTATTTTTAAATCTCTGACGGTAAAGGGTTCTTTTTGGACCTCGACCAAGCGTTTTTTGAATTCCTCCAGTCTCCAGGAAGTTTCCCTGGCCCCGCCCCCGAGTCTGTCTGCAACTCTAAGCTCAATCATGTCCGAAAGATTATCTGGGCCAACGTTTCGGATAAAGCGCCTGATGGCGGAGTCGGTTTGTTTTTCATCCAGGGTAAACTGGTGGAACTTAACCAAAGTCAGGAGTTTATCCCGCTCTTTATTGGAAAGTCTTAAGCGCTCGGCGATATTTGCCGCCATTTTGGTTCCGACGACTTCATGGTTATAAAAAGTTATGACGCCGCTTTCGAGTTTTTTGAAAGTTTGGGGTTTGCCGATGTCATGGATGAGGACAGCAAATCTGACAATCGGGTCCTGGGATTTACAGGCCTGAAGAGACTTAAGAAGGTGGGTCCCGACATCATAAATG
>Ga0073934_10011497_pt1 | contig 10690 bp, 9 predicted proteins | sample LarsenN4metaG_FD_76834 | JGI IMG/M metagenome (GOLD analysis project Ga0073934, IMG submission 76834) | Hot spring sediment bacterial and archeal communities from British Columbia, Canada, to study Microbial Dark Matter (Phase II) - Larsen... ... | reverse complement strand
CTCGTGTCCGTCGGTCGCGATGGCGGGAGTACCGCGTTCGCCGCTCCACCCGGTGCGTATGTCTTTCCCAGAGTGTCACCCGACGGACAGAAGTTGATCGTCGCGATGGAAGCACCGACGCGCGACCTCTGGCTGTACGACGTCACCTCGGGCACCTCCACGCAGGTCACGTTTGATTCGGGTGCCACGTCTCCAATTTGGACTCGCGACCCCAGGCGCGTGGCGTTCAGCGCGACGCGGGTCGGAGCGTTGAACATGTTCATGGCGACCATCGGCGAACCCGGCCGTTCCGAGCGACTCGTGGCGAACGAGAACCAGCAGTTTCCAGGATCCTTCGCTCCAGATGGTGCACTGGTGTTCACGGAACAACGGTCGGGAACGGGTCGGGACATTCTGTTGCTCGCGGCTGGGGACCGCGCACCGCGGGACCTGTTGGCGTCTCGCGCTGACGAGACGTCGCCAAAAGTATCGCCCGATGGGCGATGGCTGGCATATGTGTCCAACGAGGGCGGACGCTCCGAGGTGTACCTGACGCAGCTCTCCAATCCGGCGAGAGCGCGGCGAGTGTCGGTCGAAGGTGGCAGTGAGCCGACATGGGCGTCGACCGGACGAGAGCTCTTTTACCGTCAGGGTTCGACGATGATGGCCGTGAACGTCGACGCAACAGGCCAATTCGAGTCCCCCGCCCGTCGGCTGTTCGACGCCGACTTTGTCCGCGGTACTCTTGACACGGCGAACTACGACGTCATGCCGAATGGCCGTTTCGTCATGGTTCAGCGTTCGTCTCAGAGCTCCGAGCTGACGCTGCACGTACTTCTGAACTGGGTCAGCACGCTGGCGGCGTCATCACGGCGCTGACGCGGGGCTCGGTCCCGCCTTGACCTTTGCACTGTACATCCGTGGCGCCAACGGTCCGTCAGCCTCATTCACAGCGGTGACCAGTGCGTCAACAGCGACCACGCCCGGGTCGAACGTCACGATCGCTTCGTGCGTCTCGAGACTCACCTGGGCGCGCGTGACGCCGGGCACTTTGAGCAGTGCAGACCGCACCGCTACGATACATCCCTCTCAAAGCATCCCGTCAACGGCCAACGTTACTGTCGCCACGCGCGGGGAAGTGCGACATGCGCTTGCACAGAGCGCAAAGGTCACCAAGAATCCGCGTCTCGTCATCGCAGTATGTCCTCGTACGCGGTATCACATCACAAAAGTAAGATTCGTAATCGAAAGATATCTCCGACGTGAACGCGGCGCCTAACCTCGGGTCCGGCGCGCTTTCGCAGGAAGTTCGTCGCCGTGCATCACTCTTGCCGGCCCGCTTGGGCACATGAAGCGCCTTCTTGAGCTCGCCCCGGGCGGCGCGTCCGCAGAATACTCTTCGGTGCGCCTCTTTCTCATACTCGACTCTGGTCTATGGGGGCGAGGCCCCCGTTTGCGCTTCGGGAGTCAGAACCGACACCCGGTCTCGCCACGGCATTCCCTATAATGACAGCCGTTTGCCGTGACTCTAGCCGCTGGCGTTCGCCTCGGCCCATATGAAGTCACCGCCGAGATCGGCAGGGGCGGGATGGGCGAAGTCTATCGGGCCACTGATACCAATCTTGGCCGCGAGGTCGCCATCAAGGTGCTGCCCGATGCGCTCGCGAGCGATGCTGAACGTCTGGCCCGATTCGACCGTGAGGCAAAAACCCTTGCCGCGCTAAACCATCCGAACATCGCGACGATCTACGGCCTCGAGCGATCCGACGGCATGACAGCGCTGGTCATGGAACTGGTTGAGGGGCCGACGCTCGCAGACCGCCTTGCGCTCGGGCCAATTCCCGGGAATGAGGCACTCGCGATCGCGAAACAGATCGCCGGGGCGCTCGACGCCGCGCACGAGCGCGGGATTGTGCACCGCGACCTGAAACCGGCGAACGTCAAGATCACGCCAGAGCGCACGGTCAAGCTTCTCGATTTCGGCCTCGCGAAGACCGCGTCCGACAGTTCGGCAGTCAACCTGTCGCACTCGCCCACGGTAACCATGGCCGGGACTCTCGAGGGTGTGATTCTCGGCACCGCTGCGTACATGAGCCCGGAGCAGGCGCGGGGAAAAGTAGTCGATAAGCGGACCGACATCTGGGCATTCGGCTGCGTCCTCTACGAGATGCTGACCGGCGTCACTGCCTTTGGAGGAGGCGAGAGCGTCTCCGACATCATCGGGCGCATCCTCGAGCGGGAGCCCGACTGGACGCGGTTGCCGCAATCCACCCCGCTCGACCTGCGCGCGCTGCTGCGGCGATGCCTCGACAAGGATCTCAAACGTCGCCTTCGCGACATTGGGGACGCCCGCGCCGAGCTCGAGGAGTGGGTGGGCCACGACGCCCTGAATGGACAGCGGCCGGCGGGCCGAGTTCTGGTCGCGGCGGCGCTCGGCGTCGGTATCGTGCTGGGCGCAGTCGGTGCCTGGTCGATTTTCCGCGGGCGTGCTGAGGCGCCGCTGGCCATCCCGACGAATTTCACGTTCACGGCTCCGGATGAAGCGGCGCAGATCGAGGGCGCACCGGTCGTGTCGCCCGACGGGCGGCGCATCGCGTTTGCGGCGGTGAATGGGTCGGGGGAGCGCGCGTTGTGGATCCGCTCGCTCGACTCGTCCACACCGCGGCGAGTCGACGGCACCGAAGGCGCCTCCCGGCCATTCTGGTCGCCCGATGGGCAGTCTGTGGCGTTCGGCGTGCCGGCGCAGGGACGCCTCAAGCGGGTGGATCTGTCGAGCGGCTTCGTTCAGAACATCGGCTCGATCAACGACGCGTTTGCGGGTGGCGCCTGGGGCAGGACAGGGACGATCGTCTTCTCACCCGACAACCGAGTCGTGCTGCAGCGTGTTTCCGCATCGGGCGGCACTGCTGAGCGGGCCACAATCCTCGACCCTGCGAAGCGCGAGAACTCCCATCGGTTCCCGCATTTCCTTCCCGACGGGCAGCACTTTCTGTTCACGGCGCGCAGCGACGTCCGTGAGAATACTGGCATCTATCTCGGCAGGCTGGGATCGACCGAGCGCACGTGGCTCGTCGAGGCGCAGTCGAGCGCGTCCTACGCGGCTCCGGGTTACATCCTGTTCGTTCGCGAAGGGACGCTTCTGGCGCAACCCTTCGATCTCGCCGCTCTGCGAATGTCAGGGGAGCCGTTCGTCGTCGCGACTAACGTCGCTCAGGACACGGCGGGAGCGCAGGCGTCCTTTTCAGTGTCCGACGATGGGCGTGTGGTGGCGTTTCGGATCGCGTCCACTGAATCGGCTGAACTCGTGTGGTTCGATCGTCGCGGCGAGCGAATCGGCAACACCATCGCTGAGGGGCCGTTTCAGCAGGTGCGGCTCGCCCCAGACGGGAAGCGCGCTGCGGTGACGATGACCGATCGAGACACCGGCAACCGCGACATCTGGCAGGTCGACCTGACGAACGGTGCGACCACGCGCTTCACGTCGCATCCGGCGAACGACTGGCATCCAGTGTGGTCCAGGGACGGCACGGAACTGGCGTTCGACTCCGATCGCGCGGGGTTCTCGAGCGTCTTCCGCCGGCCTGCGGACGGCTCGAAGCCCGAGGTCGAGGTGCCGATGGCTGGCCTGCCCGGGCACCGGTTCGTGGACGACTGGTCGTCCGACCGGCGAATGATGGCGGTGCACACCAGCACACAGGAGACGTTGCTGGACGCGTGGATCGTGCCGCTCGACGACGCCAAGCCGTACGAGATCGCGCGGACGACATTCCAGGAGCACTCGCAGAGGTTTTCGCCGGATGGCCGCTGGCTCGCTTTCGTGTCCAGCGAATCAGGAGCGCTCGAGGTATACGTGCAAGCGCTGGGGAAGGCAGGCAAATATCGAGTGTCGACTTCCGGCGGTACCGCTCCGCGCTGGCGGGGCGATAGCCGCGAGCTATTCTTCGTCGATGGCAGAGGCCGCCTGGCATCGGTCTCCGTCGCGCCTGGCGATGAATTCGTCGTCACTCTACCCGTTGCGCTGTTCAACGGCTGTGCGACGAATACGACAGAAAACGAACGCTACGAGATTGACGCCAGCGGGCAGCGCAGTCTCTGGATCTGCCCGTCACGGCGCAACGCGGCCGCGATGGTGAGCGTGTCAGTGCAGGCGCCAATCGGATCGAAGGTGGGCTACTGAAGTGGGCATACGATTCATGTTGCCGGCCGTGCCGTCGCCGATACATCGTTTGTTGACTCACGCCTTCTGAGCGCGGTGCCTGCGAGTTGATCTGACCTCAGGGCCGGAAGCGCAGAGCGTGATTCACGCGTCGAATCAGCCGACGACTTCGATCGTCGATGTCTCCGTCGAGAGAAACAACTGCGAGCCGCGTTCGAGCAGCAGTCCGCGAACGCGGACCGGCCTGGCGGCGAGGGAAGGCAGCAGTTCGTCGAACGCCGCAGAGTCCATCACCACGAGCGCGATGCGCCGCGCCGCTCCGCCTTCCTTCGTGACGATCATCGGGGGAACGTCTCCGAGCAGACACCGGACAGCGCAGTCCCGGTGCGTAGGCCCCCGTCCCGGTTTCATCACCCCGAGATGGCACTTGCTGTCGACGATCTCCCCTTCGAACGACGCCGCGCCGATCGTGCGCAGCGGAGAGTGCGGCGCCTCTGTTGCCGCGTCCGCGACCACGCTGCCGCGCACGACCTCTATCATGCGCTCCTCGTCTCGTGTTATGGGAGTCCCGGACAGGCGAACCCGACGGCCGTCGAGGCCTCGTACCAGCTCGGCAGCGCCATGCTTGCCGGGTCCTACAAGCCAGTACATGCGGGTGGCTCCGGCATCCTCGACCTCCAGCGCTGGAAACGGGTACTCGACAACCTGGCCTTCAAACGGCCGCGGGTGGCCATAATCGAACCAGCCATCCTCGAATGCGTCTTGCGCGCTGACAAAGACCGCGGCAAGGAGCAGCGATAGCGCGACGATGGCAATGGCTGTCCCGCGAATTCGAGGAGCCAGCGAGGGTGGCATCTCGGGCTCGTAACCGATGTAAAACTCGTCACTCACGAGCGCACCTCGACGGAAATGCACGCAGGCTCGACATATGTCCCCGGAGGGTGCGGCACGGGATTCACCAACACGCGCTCGCCGACGGTCCGCACGGTAAACGTCGGCACCTTCTCGGTGAACGGCGCCGGCGCTCGCCCCGAGCCGGGGTCGTATTCGTACCCGTGCCAGGGGCAGACGATGCAGTTGCCGACGATCTTTCCCTCTCCGAGCGGGCCGTTCTGGTGGCGGCACACATTCGAGACGGCAGAAATCCGGCCGTTGTAACGAAACACGGCGACCCTTTCACCGCCCAGGCAGACGGTCCGAGCGCGGCCCTCCGGGATGTCGGTCACGGAGCAGACGTCGACGAGATCTCCTTTGCCCCGCTCGATGTCACCCGATCGTTCGCGATGGGCTGCGAGCAGGTGCAGGCCGATTACGATGAGGACACCCATGCACAAGAGGAAAGCGAGGACCGCGCTGGTCTCAGCCTGCAACGCTCCGAGCGCTACGTGAGCGACGACAAGCGCGTATGCCACATAGACCAGCATGTGGAGCGATTTCCATACCGGAGGCGACAGTGTTCTGAGCCAGAAGTCGTGGCTCGTTGCCGCCATGACCACGAGGATGGCGAGCGCCACGAGTCCGAGCTGCTGATACGGAAAATCGGTCAGGCTCGAATAGTCGCCGCTCGTCACGAGCACGCTTGCGAGCGGATTGAGGTCTCCGAGCGCATGAAACTGAACGACGGCAAACGCGCCATGGGCCAAGGCGAGCAGGCATGTCGTCACACCGAGGTGCCGGCGGTTGTAGAGGAGCGGCAGGAAGCGGCGATCGATCCGGCACAGAGGGCCGATTGCCAGTACGACCGACAGCAGGAACAACGCCGCGGTTCCAAGTGCCCGGATGAGGAGCGTTTCGATGGTCGCGTTCGTGTCCATCACGAACCCGGCGGCGACAAACACAGTCAAGTACGCGGCCACGCCCCCGGCGACGGTCGCGTCATATCGGCGCTTCTGGCGGTTCCATCCGACGGCCTTGTACGAAGTGCTCATTCGAGGATTACCATTCGCGGCGCGCTGCGAGCGCCGCAAACACGATCAGCGGCAGCATGATCGCCAGCAGCATCATGACGATGCGGTGGATCCGCCGCAGCGGGCGAATCATCTGAGAACCTCCGTCGTCCCTTTGGCTCCCAACTGACGTCCTGGCGCGCGATGAGCGGACCATCCTTCGGCGGGTACCGTCGCACCCTGTGCCAGACGGACCACGAACAACGGCCAGAGCATCGCGACGCCCGGAAACACGAGCAGCCGGAAGCCCATCGTCCCCTGTCGCGCCGCTGGGTCGAGGATTCCGACCCACTTCCAGAGAAACACCGAGGCAAACAGCGCTCCCACGACGAGGTGCAGCTCCACGGCCATCACGACGAGCTCTGCATCGGCGACGCTCATGACGCCAATCCTCCGACATGGGATTGGATGCAGTCGGCAATCGCCGCGTTACGCGATGCGCCTCAGGTGCGGCTCGATCTCCGGCATCGTGGTGTTCGTCTTATGCATAGGCACCGGGCACGACGCCCGGCTGCTGAGCGGAGGATTCGTCATCATGTCACCACGAGTCGGCGTCGCGAAGTACCCGGATGCTGTGAAAGCCATTCATGGCCATGCCGCCGGGACTCTCGCCGGACTCAAAGTCTGGTACGCTTCGCCACCTCAGGAGCATCGGCATGGCAGCGAATCGAATCTCGCGCACCTGCGCGTCGGCGCTTGCGGTCCTCATGGCATTGACGCTGCTGGCGTCCTGCGGCGCCCCGCAAACGAGCTTTGAACCGCAGACAAGCGCCGGACGCGGAGCGCGGGATCCGTTGTCGGTGGATGTGATCGTTGGCTCCGAGGGCAAGGGCATGTACGTGGGAGCCGGGGTGCCGCCGGACAACAAGCCGATCTACGCGGCCAGAGACGGCGCAGTACCCGACGGCGTCACGCCGTTGTCCTACGACATCTTCTCGACGAAGGATTTCTACCAGGATCAGCACCTGTGGTTCGACCCGCGCTACTACCGGTGCAACTCGCCGGTTGGTCTCGAGCAGATCTGGGGCGCGTACGAGTACCCGTTGATCGGCGACGACCCGCCGCGGACGGCGGCCTGGGGGTTCTGCGATCGCGACTATCCGCGCGAGGAAATCGTGAGCCCGTACGCGTTCAGAACCGCGAAGGCCCACTACACGGCGCTGCTGGAGGAGGCCCGCTCGCGCGGCGGTCCGACGGTGCACACCGGCGCCACGCTGCCAGATTGGGGCGGGCGATACCAGCGCGCCCGTGAGAAGACTCATACCTGGTACTACGGCGCCATCCTCCAGGTCCCGACGTACCTGTCGCTGTTGACGCCCGAGTATCAACGGCGCTTCGTGCAGCAGATGTATCACTACTCGGGGAGCAACTCGCCGCAGTGGCCGGGGTCGTACTGCTGGCCGGAGGGCTTCATGCGGCGCTTTGCGCAGTACGGCGGTGGCGGGCGGACCAACCTGGTGGTGACGCCCGACCTCGTGCTCGACATACGCAACGCCGCAAAGACGCTCGTCACCCAGATCCACATCGGGCGCCAGTTCACGGAGGACGATGGCGGTCCGCCGCGGCTCGGCGCTGCCGTGCCGCAATGGACCGGTGAGACGGTCGGCTTCTGGGACGGCGAGGCGCTCGTCAGCTGGACGTCGAACCTGCAGGGCTGGATCAACCATGGCGGGAGCGAATACAGCAACAACCTCCAGACGATCGAAATCTACACCCCGCGCAAGGACGCCAGCGGCGCCCTGATCGGCATCAGGCACGAAGCCGTGCTGTACGACGTGGACGTTTTTGTCGACCCCGTGCGTATCGTGCAGCTCTTGAACAGGGTCGGCGGTCTCGGCGAGAACGACCCGTTCAATGTGATCGAGTGCGTCCCCCAGATCTTCCCGATCAAGGGTGTCGCAACGCCCGTTTCACCGGGTTCGAGATTCGAGTACGAGTATCCCGATATCTTCGGACGGCCGTGGGCGCAAATCTGGGAGAAGTACCACGAGCACGGAATGAAGAGACCCGAACCGGAGGACATCTTCTCGTTTCCGGGCCCGGCCGCGACGCCGCAATAACTAGTCAGATCGACCGCAGCATGACGCCAATCCTCCGACAGGTGTTGGAGGCAGCTGGCGGTTGCCGCCGCGCTATGCCGTGAAACTTCCGTGGGGGTGCGGCATCACAAGCATGGTCGCAGGTGGGCCGGGTGCGAGGTGGACGGTCGATGTATCTCAAAGACAGCGTCGTGGTCATCACCGGAGGCAAACGGATTGGGCGTGTCGTCGCCCAGGAACTGGCCCGTCGCGGTGCTGACGTCGTCCTGTCGTATCGCGGTTCCAGAACAGAGGCCGAGCAGACTGCCTGCGACGTCAAGGCACAGGGCCGCCGCGCCGTCGTCGCGGCGGCCGATGTCTCGCGAACCGCCGACTGCGAAGCCCTGTTTGCCACCGCGCTCAGCTCGTTGGGTCGCGTCGACGCCGTGGTGAACATGGCATCGGTTTACGGCAGCCGTCCGTTCGCGGAGCTCACCGAGGCGGACTGGGATCGGGATCTCAACATCAACCTCAAGGCGGCGTTTCTATGCGCACAGGCGGCGATTCCCGCCATGCGCGCCCTGGGTGGGGGGCGCATCGTGAACGTGGCCGACTGGCTGGCCCGGAGCGGCCGGCCTGCGTACCACGGCTTCCTGTCCTACTACGTCGCCAAGAGCGGCGTGATCGCGCTGACGGAGGCACTCGCACTCGAGCTTGCCCCGGACCGCATTCTGGTGAACGCGATCGCACCGGGTCCGATCCTGCCGCCGCCGGAGATGGCAGCGGAAGAAGTGGAAGCCGTCGCGCGGCTGACGCCGCTGGGCCGATGGGGCGGCGCACTGGAAATCGCCAAAGCGGTGATTGGTTTGATTGAGACAGACTTCATCACCGGCGAGACCATTCGCGTCGACGGCGGCCGCCACCTGGCGTGAGAGCGATCCGATGGCCAGGAGCGGGTCTCTCATCCTGCCGCCCCGGTTGCGATCCGGCGAGGGGCTCGAGCCGGGACGACGAGTAACGTGGCTCGAGCTGTTCTTCGACCTCGTGTTTGTCGCGGCGGTCGCGCAGGTCGGCACTCACCTTCGCGATGATTACTCGATTGCAGGGCTGATCCGCTTCTCGCTGCTCTTCCTGCTGATCTGGTGGGCGTGGCTGGGGCACACCACGTTCTCGACGCGGTTCGACACCGACGACCTCGTGCAGCGCGGGCTCACCGCCTTACAGATGTTTCTGGTGGCCGTCATGGCCATCAACTCGACGCAGGCGCTGGACAGCCGCGACTCGGCGGGCTTCGCGGCGGCCTACTCGGTGATGCGCATGGTCCTGGCCGGACAGTACCTTCGTGCGCGCCGAATCCCGGAGGCTCGCGCGCTCACCACGCGTTTTGCGGCCAGCGTGGGGACAGCCGCCGCGCTCTGGCTGATTTCGGCGTTTGTCCCCGCTCCGGGTCGTATGGTGATCTGGGCGCTGGCCCTGATCATCGACGTCGGCACGCCGCTGCTGTCGACGCGACACCTGGTGGACATCCCCCACGACGCGGCGCACCTGCCTGAGCGGTACGGCCTCTTCACGATCATCCTGCTCGGCGAATCCGTCATCGCCGTGATGGCCGGTATGGGCGGCCAGGAGTATTGGAGCGTCGCGGCGGCGTCGGCGGCGATCCTGAGCATGACGATCATCTTTGCCATCTGGTGGTGGTACTTCGATGTGATCGAGGCGGCCGCCGAGCGCTTCGTGCGCTCGCGTGAGGACGGCTTCCGTTTTCACGTCTGGACCTACGCACACCTGCCGTTGTACCTGGGCATTGCGGTGACCGGCGTCGGCGTGGAGCATCTCATTGCCACGGCGCAGCCGCTGCACGTCGACGAAGCCTGGATTTTATGTTCGGCCATGGCCACCGTCATGATCGCGTTGACGGTGATTGGCGCAGTCTCACCCGGAAAGGCGGTCAAGCCGCAGGACCGTGCGGCTCAAGTTGCGATCGCCGGTCTGGCGCTCGTCTCCGCGACGGTGAGCCACGACGTCAAGCCGGCGGTGCTGATCGGTGGACTGGCGCTGCTTTCGATCGTGCAACTGCCGCTGGCCACGCGTCGTGGGACCCGAACGTCTCGCGTGGAGGCGGTCGAAGCGCGCCGTCCAGCACAGGGTTGAGATGCTGCTTCGACGTGTGGCGATACCGAAGAAGAAGACGGGCCAGCGTCAGGATTGAGGTGACCTCGGCGCCTCCATGGCGATTCTCCTCGCCGATCTCGAAGGCCAGTCTCCACTGCTCGAACAATACGCGATAGGCGTCGAGCAGCCTCGTTCCCGGACCGTATATGTGTGTCGCTTCCGAGGTGACGCCATTCAGCTCGATGATTGTGAAGCGGGCCTCTCTGAACGCCTCGACGGACGGGGCGCGCACGTCGAAGCGCCCGAAGTAGAAACCTGAAAAGCTTCTCGCGATCTCGTCGAACGCCGCCTCGATAGCGGGCGTCAGGAGCGGACCGGCGTCGTGAAAGAGCGCGCCTCGACAGTGTGTACCCAGGTCGCCCAGCGGCACGACCTCTCCCGCCGCCGGCACGTCGCCAAGCCGATCCAGGTGTCGCGCG
>Ga0073934_10011496_pt1 | contig 10690 bp, 12 predicted proteins | sample LarsenN4metaG_FD_76834 | JGI IMG/M metagenome (GOLD analysis project Ga0073934, IMG submission 76834) | Hot spring sediment bacterial and archeal communities from British Columbia, Canada, to study Microbial Dark Matter (Phase II) - Larsen... ... | reverse complement strand
CGTATGCGACGCTCGCTCGAAGAGTATGTGCTCCGCGGCGTGAAAACCACCATTCCCTTCATGGAGGCGATCATGCAGGAACCGGACTTTATTGCGGGACGCTTCGACACGTCGTATCTGGACACCCATCCTGAATTGTACTCATACCACGAGTTTGAGCAGCCGGAAGATCTCGTTCTGGCGCTGTCTGCCGCGATCGCCGCCTACGAAGGACTCTAATTCGAACAAACCTTCTGTTTCCCAAAGAGATGCACTGGACACCATGGCGAAAAGACGACCACCGATAAAGAAACTGCAGAAAAGGACCAAATCGTCCGCTCCGACGATCAAGACTTCAAAAAGCGCCGTGTCCCGCCCCGGCGAATTCACGATCACGCCGGCGCCTGGCAAGTCGGTCCTGATCACGGATGTCGCGCTGCGAGACGGCCATCAGTCGTTGCTCGCGACACGCATGCGTACGGAAGACATGCTGCCGATCGCCCAAAAACTGGATGCCGTCGGCTATTGGTCGCTGGAAGTCTGGGGCGGCGCGACTTTCGACACCTGTCTACGCTTCTTGAAAGAAGATCCCTGGGAACGGCTCCGGGCCCTGCGGGCCGCCATGCCCAACACCAAACTGCAAATGCTGTTGCGCGGGCAAAATCTCGTCGGCTATCGCCATTATGCCGATGACGTGGTGGAGCGGTTCATCGAACGTTCAGCCGCCAACGGCATCGACGTCTTCCGCATCTTCGACGCCCTCAACGACGTGCGGAATCTGGATCGGGCCGTGAGCGAAGTGAAGGCCTGCGGCAAACATGCGGAAGCCACCATCTGTTACACCGTCAGTCCCGTCCATAGCATCGACCGTTTTGTGGACCTGGCCAGAAAGTTGGAAGATCTGGGGACGGATACGATTTGTATCAAAGACATGGCCGGACTCTTGGCCCCGCTGGACGCCTACCATTTGGTGCGTCGGCTGAAAGCCGCCGTCAAAGTCCCGCTTCATCTTCACTCGCATTACACCTCCGGCATGGCCTCCATGTCCTCGTTGATGGCGATCCTCGGAGGCCTCGACATGCTCGATACCTCTATTTCTCCATTGGCAGGGGGGACCTCCCACCCAGCGACGGAAACGTTGGTCGCTTCGCTCCAAAACACCCCTTATGACACAGGACTGGATCTCGCATCCTTCCAGCCGATCACCGAGCACTTCCGAACGGTTCGCCGCAAATACCGCCAATTCGAGAGTGATTTTACCGGTGTGGATGCGGAGATCCTCATGTCGCAGATTCCGGGAGGCATGCTCTCAAACCTGGCCGCCCAGCTGACTGAGCAAAATGCCCTCGACCGGATGAAGGAAGTCCTCGATGAGGTCCCTCGTGTGCGAAAAGAAATGGGCTATCCTCCGCTCGTCACGCCGACCAGCCAGATCGTGGGCACACAGGCGACACTCAATGTGCTGACCGGCGAGCGATACAAGGTCATCACCACCGAAACCAAGAACTATTTCTTAGGATTGTACGGCCGTGCTCCCGGACAGGTCGATCTCGACGTCATGGCCCGTGCGACCGGCGACGAGACGCCGATCAAAACCAGGCCGGCTGATCGACTTGAGCCGGAATTGGATGAAGCAAAGAAAGAGCTTCCCGCCTCGGCACAGACCATCGAGGATCAGTTGTCGTTCGTCCTCTTTCCGAACATCGCACGAGACTTTTTTGAAGCCCGCGAGAAGGGGGATTTAACCCCTGAACCACTCGAATTAGGGTCGGCAAAAGGGCCTGCCACCGCTCACGAACTGCACCTCGCTCCCGTGGAATTCAACGTGACGGTGCACGGCGAAACCTATCATGTGAAGGTCTCCGGCTCCGGTCGAAAGATCGACGGACGCAAGCCCTACTACATTCGCGTCAACGATAAGCTCGAAGAGGTTTCCCTCGAACCCATCCAGGAAGTGCTCGCCGGTGTTCCCGAGTCTCAAGAGACTCAAGCGGGAGGTAAACCTAAACGTCCCAGGCCTTCGAAACCTGGTGATGTGGCCCCACCCATGCCAGGCCGAGTGGTAAAGATCCTCGTCGCGATCGATGATCGCGTCAAGGCCGGCGACGCGTTGTTGATCATCGAAGCGATGAAAATGGAAAGTCGGGTGCCCGCGCCGATCGATGGCAGAGTCGCCACGATCTTGGTTGCCGAGGGTGACAATGTGAAGACGGATGAAACGGTCATTCAGCTGGAGTAACTACAGCGCAGCCCCTCTCTTTCGCCCATGCGGTCCCCGTCATCTGGTGCCGCTGATCCTATGTCTTGGATCGTATCTCATGACCGCCTGTGCCACGCCCTTACAGATCCCGTCCTATTTTGAAACGTTAGAACGTCCCCCGATAGAACGCATCCCGATCAAGACCGTTCTCGTCCATGATCAACGGATCGCCTATCTCGATGTCGGCACCGGCCCGCCGGTCATCTTGATCCACGGCTTTGGCGGATCCATGTGGCAATGGGAGCATCAACAACATGCCCTCTCTCAACATTTCCGTACCGTGACGCTCGACCTACCCGGTTCCGGATTGTCCGACAAACCGGATATTGATTATCTACCCGATCAAATGTTGGACTTCTGTGTCGGATTCATGGACGCGCTGCAGATTCCGCATGCCACACTGGTCGGCAATTCCATGGGCGCGGGGTTGGCCATCGGAATGACATTGACCCATCCGACTCGTGTCGACAAACTCGTGCTCATCGGTGGGTTGCCGTCCCATGTCATGGCCAAACTCACCAGCCGGTCATTCCGACAAGCATTGGAAACTCGTGCGCCCTCCTGGTTGATCGCATTCGGGAATTGGCTGTTCGGCGGGCTGGTCACCGATTCCGTCCTGAAAGAAATCGTCTACGACCACAGCCTCCTCACACCGGCCGTCATCGAACGGTCCAATCAGAACCGCCGACGCCCCGGCATCATCAAACCCATTCTGGCGATGAGAAACGCCCTTCCCTCTTGGGAAACCGATTTTGCTCCACACCTCAGCTCTATTACACATCCGACCCTGATCATCTGGGGTGAAAACGACCGGGTGTTCCCCATCGTCGTGGGTGAAGAACTCCACCACCGAATTCGTGGATCGACGTTCGTCAGGATTCCCCACGCCGGTCATATGCCGCAATGGGAACGACCGGACTTGGTTAACTCGTCGCTGATCGCGTATATTCAATCATAACCCTGGATAACCCATGTAAGGTCAACGACCTCTCATTTCCTTAGATAGAAAGGAGCTTGCAATGCGGACGAGATATTGTAGTTTCATCGGCACTATGCTGTGTCTTTCCCTCGGCCTCGTCGGATGTCAGACGATGGGAGGGGCAACCGGCGCCGGATTTTCTTACAAGACTATGCCGGTAGCAGACGGGAGCGCGGTTGCGGGCGAAGGCAACAAGGTCCTGTTCAAAGGGAACCCCCTCACACTCGCAGGTAACGGCGTGAAAGTCGGCGACATGCTACGCGACGTGAAGGTCGCGCAGAACGACCTCTCCCTCGTCAACATCGCGCAGACCAAAGGCGCGGGCAAAGTTCGCGTTATCAGTGTAGTCCCCTCTCTGGATACTCCTGTGTGCGAACAACAGACGCATCATTTGAGCGAACGGAATAAGGGGCTCGATAAAATGGTGGAACTCATCACCGTGAGCGTCGATACTCCCTTTGCCCAGAAACGGTTTGCCGAAGAAGCCAAGATTAACAACGTGACGTTCCTATCCGACTATCGGGGAGCTGAGTTCGGGAAAACCCACGGCCTCTTCTTGGAAGGACCGCACATTTTGACGAGAGCGGTCATGGTCGTCGACAAGGCGAACACGATTCGGTATCTTCAGATCACCCCGGAACTCACTCAACTCCCGGATATGGAGGAAGCGTTTCAGTTCGCTCGTCGATTGGTCACAGAAAGTTAAGAGGAGAGACTTTGGGCCTAAGGTGACGGGGAGAGCATGACCGTTTAGGCCGCTCGACCGTCACCTCAGTGCTCCAGAGGATCTGATGGCTCACTACGATCTATTGGTCATCGGCACCGGACCCGCCGGCCAAAAGGCTGCGATTCAGGCAGCCAAGCTCAACAAGAAGGTCGGGATCATCGAGCGAAAGACGGTCGTGGGGGGAGTTTGCATCAATACCGGAACGATTCCCAGCAAATCCCTCCGCGAAGCGGTGCTCTACCTCTCCGGGTTTCGTCAGCGCAACATCTACGGGGCCGAGTACCGTCTTAAAAAGAAGATCACGATCGAAGACCTGACCTTCCGTGCGAATCACATCATCAAGCACGAAATCCAGATCGTACAGAGTCAGATGGCTCGGAATCAGGTCGATATGTTTTTCGGTTCAGCCAGCTTTCTCGATCCGCATCGTCTCCGCATTGACACGAGCCGAGGCGCGCTTGAACTGACGGCAGATTTCATCATCATCGCCGTGGGGACGGAACCGGCTCGACCGTCGCACGTTCCGTTCGACGACAAAACCATCATCGATACGGACGGGCTGCTGACCCTGAAACGCATCCCCGACTCCATCGTCATTGTCGGAGGGGGGGTGATCGGCACGGAATATGCCTCGATCCTCGCCGCTTTGGGAATCCCCGTCACCCTCATCGATAAACGGCCGCGGTTGTTGGAGTTCGTCGACGCGGAGATCATTGACGCGCTCCAACAACGCATGAAGGACCTTGGCGTGACCTTGTATCACGATGAAGAAGTCCTTGCGATCAAAAGAGAATGGAGCAAATCCATTCATGTATCCCTGCGCCACAATCGACCGATTCAAGCCTCAACACTGATGTATGCGATCGGGCGCGTGGGCGCCACGCAATCGCTGAATCTCCAAGCCATCGAACTCAAGACGGATGAGCGCGGACGTCTGGCCGTCAATGAACATTTCCAAACGGCGATTCCCCACATCTATGCGGCCGGCGACGTCATCGGCTTTCCTGCCCTCGCCTCGACGTCGATGCAACAAGGCCGCCATGCCGCCTGCCATGCCTTTGGCCACCCCGATCGTACCGACACATCCCTCCTCCCGTACGGCATCTACGCCATACCCGAGATCTCCATGGTCGGTCGCAACGAGGAGGAGCTGACTCAGGTGGATGTTCCCTATGGAATCGGCATCGCCCGTTACAAAGAGATCGCACGTGGACAACTCATCGGCGACGAAACGGGCATGCTCAAACTGCTGTTTCACCGACACACCAGACATCTGCTCGGGGTGCATGCGATCGGCGAAGGAGCCACGGAGCTGATCCACATCGGCCAAGCCGTCATGGCCTTTCATGGCAAGATCGATTATTTTATCGATACAGTCTTCAACTACCCGACATTGGCGGAATGTTACAAAGTCGCCGCCCTCGACGGTATGAATCGGCTGCCAAGACCCTGGATTCCGTACCTATGAGGTTCGTCATTCGTGAAGCGTCCCTCGAAGTATCGAGGGTTGCAAAATACGCTCATGCTTCACGGAGGACCGACGACATAATGGAGATCCCATGTCATTCTCAAATCACCTTCGCAAGCTCGCCACGTCGATCTGGGATGCCCAGCTAAACCATCCCTTTGTCATGGGCCTGGGCAACGGCACACTGCCTGAACAGAAGTTCAAATATTACATTCTGCAGGACGCCAGATTCCTCGCCGATCTGGCGCGTGTGTTTTCCGCCGCCGCACTGAAGGCCCCGGATTCGGAATCTGCCTTGCGGTTCAACAAGCTGGCGGAAGAGACCATTGTTGTCGAGCGAAGCCTGCATGAGAGCTACGGAAAGAAATGGGCGTTGACGGCCAAACAGATGACCTCCGTGCCGATGGCTCCCACGAACTATGCCTATACCAGACACATGCTGGCTGTTGCGGCTTCCGGCACCGCAGCCGAGATCACGGTCGTCGCCCTGCCCTGCGCCTGGGTCTACTGTGTCGTCGGCCAGCATTTATTGAAGAAAGGACCGCCGTCTAAGAATCATCCCTACCGGGATTGGCTCATGCTGTACGCATCACCGGAGTTTGCCGAAGTGCAACTGTGGATGCGGAAGAAAGTCGATCAGTGGTCTAAGACCGCCAGCAAAGACGAACTGCGGCGGATGGAGGACTCCTTCATCATCAGCTCACGGTATGAGTGGATGTTCTGGGACATGGCGTGGAACGAAGAAAAGTGGCCGGTGTAATGACGGGTTCCGTCATCAAGCAGCCCACATCCGTGCTCACTCTGCCCACCCTCAGTGGAGCCTTCGCGTTGCGCGCGTCTGATCACGAGCTCCGATGCCATCGGTCTGGGGGTGTGAAGAGAAAAGAAGCTACGTGCGGCAGCCACTTTGGCCCAACAAGAAGGGTCCTCAACGGCGCTCTAATCCAGCGGGAGTTCCCCGTCTGGAAAGACGGGGGTGAGAGCAAGGTCCTGCGGAGCAGGACGAGCCCTGCTCGTAATCAGTGAGGACCCCGCCTGTAAAGGCGGGGGAATCTATTTACGCATCGAAAGCCACCCGAAGCGGACCACAAGGGAAGGAAGCGGATCACGTGACTGGAGCCTGCATGGGTGCTATAAAAGAGAGTGGCTAGCGTTCGGTTTGAGATTCCAACTCCGCTCGGCTTTACGGTTCGGACAAGTGATGAGTATTGGGAACGCATCAGTAGTGTCCCAACGTTCGATCTCGGACTGTCTGTAAGTTGCTGATCAGAAACGCAAAAACAATGCATTGGCTTGGTCTCGATTTGAACTGTGAATGCGGGTTCTGCGACCCTGCGAAGCAGAACTTCGCGAGGACGATCGATGAACCAAGGCAAGCTGGTATTCGCGCAACTGATGCAACATCTGCCGTTGACCACGTTTCGCCGTTGTGTGAGCCGATATCGCGGCGAACACAAGGTCCAGTCATTCTCCTGTCTGGATCAGTTTCTGACGATGGCATTCGCGCAGCTGACCTAAAGTCCGCGCGATATCGAAGCGTGTCTGCGGGCCCAACGCTCCAAGCTGTATCATCTCGGCATTCGCTCGACGATCGCACGCAATACCCTGGCCAACGCGAACGCTGTGCGCGACTGGCGCATCTATGCCGATTTCGCGCAGAGCTTGATCGGCATCGCTCGGCCCCTGTATGTACACGAGCCCTTTGGTGTCGATCTGAAGGAGGCGGTCTACGCCCTGGACACCACCACCATCGACCTGTGCCTGTCGGTGTTTCCGTGGGCGCCATTCCGTTCGGCCAAGGCGGCGGTCAAACTGCACACGCTGCTCGATCTGCGCGGCAACATCCCGACCTTCATCCATATCAGCGACGGCAAGATGCACGAGGTCAACCTCCGCGATCAGTTGTTGCCGGAGGCCGGTGCGTTCTACCTCATGGATCGAGGCTTCCTCGACTTCGAACGGCTGTATCGCTTCCACCAGGCCGGCAGCTTCTTCGTCACCCGCGGCAAATCGAATCTCAAGACCCCGCGTCGCTACACGCATCCCGTCGATCGGGCCACAGGATTGATCTGCGATCAGACAGTCGTCTTCACCGGCTTCTACTCGCGCAAGGGCTTCGACACCCCGCTGCGACGCATCCGCTTCAAGGATCCCGAGACCGACAAGACGCTGATCTTTCTGACCAACAACTTCGCCTTGCCGGCGCTCACCATCACCAAACTCTATCGCTGCCGCTGGCAGGTCGAACTGTTCTTCAAATGGATCAAACAGCATCTTCGGATCAAAGCCTTCTTCGGCACCTCGGAGAACGCGGTCAAGTCGCAGATCTGGATTGCCATGTCGGTGTACGTCCTGGTCGCCATTGTCAAGAAGCGGCTCAACCTCACCGCATCGCTCTATGAAATACTACAGATCTTGAGCCTCACCATGTTCGAACGAGTGCCGCTGGATCAGCTACTTGCGCAAATCGTGATCGACGACATCGAACGCATCTCCGATAAGCAGTTGATCCTATTCGAATAACGTTGGGACACTACTGGGAACGCATCGTTACTGAGAAACACCGCAACATGCGTGGCCAGGAAGAAGAAATCATGAAAACACTCCGCGATCCTGACTTGGTCAAACAGAGCGTTGCCGATCCTCACGTGTTGCTCTTCTACCGACCACGCCAAGAAGGGTGGACGGTCGCGGTTGCCCGTCGTCTCAACGGAGAAGGATTCTTGATTGCCTGTTATCTAACGGCCGCCATCAAGAAAGGGACGGAGATATGGAAACGAAAATAAAGCTATTCTTCGACCCCGTCGGAAACACGCTCACTGTGTGGTTCGGAGACCCGGATCAGGAACACATTTGTGAAGAGACCGGCAATGATGTCATCTTGATGAAGGACCAAGCCGGACAAGTCATTGGATTTGAAAAGCTGAACTTCGTTCCCGTTGGAACGAACATGCCTCTTGTCAGTTTTGAAACCATGGCGCTACCAGCTCGTTGACAAACTGAGCCTCATGTCAGGCTGACATCGAATCACGAACCCTCACAATGTCCAAAGCTGCATAGCAGAGAGCCTGCCTTCCACACCTCGTGTAACTACCACCCACGCACCACGACCAAATGAAGCGTTGTCATCTGTCCAAGGCCATGGTGAGTATTCTGAGAATGGCGTGTAACGAAGAACAGTGGACGGTATAGGAATGGACGGAGCCATGATGCTGGGATTGACGGCCGGAACCCTGACGACCGTCGCCTTTATTCCCCAACTCGCAAAGGCTTGGAAATCCAGATCAACGGGCGATCTGTCCTGGGGGATGGTGCTTACGTTCACTACGGGCGTGCTGTTATGGTTGATCTACGGAATCTGGATTGATTCGCTGCCTGTGATTGTGGCCAATGCGGTCACCCTTCTTCTCCAGATCGGCATCGTCACGATGAAAATTAAATACGGTTAACGCAGTAGAGCCCCAAAGGCGCCAAACAATCGTCCCGCAAGATAACGAATTCTTAAGTGTCACCTATCCTTTGCATCGTTGGAAGTCGTTTATGTTGAAACGAGATCTATCATCACTCTCCTATCGGTCCGGACTCGTTATAGACAATTCGATAAAGACATAGAATGTTCGCTATGATTTTTGCCTCGCCTTCGCCAACGCCAGTGCCATGGCGCCGATCGGGTGAGGTGCTCGTGCTGTCTGGCTTGATGGCGATGGTCCACGCCCGCGCGAGTCACGTGTTGCCCGGAGATAAAGGCTCGCGCCATCCTCCAGCCCCGTGGCTAAACGCCGAGCAGTATGAGGTCCAGAAAATCGAATCGAAGTTACAGCCGGCGAAAAGTGGCGAGCTTTGCAGTTGCTTGATCCAGCGTGACCGTGGTTTCACAGCCCGCGTTGCGATTCTTGATCCCGATCAGGCAATCCGCAAAATCGGCCTGTGAGGCGCGGTAGTCGGCGATCGCAGCCCATACCGACGGCTTGTCTTCGATGACGAATTGTTTGGTGGCGAGGAGGCGATCCAACACGTCGACGAGGGCGGCTTTGGGAAAGCCGTAACTGTAACTGAGCACCCAGACACATTCGCAAAGAACGATGTGATTGAGGAACAAGGATTCGTCCTGATCCTTTGCGGTCGCAAAACACCGTTGCACCCGACGAGTTTGGTCGGCATCGTCCTGCGTGAGGAACCGTACGAGCACGTTCGTATCAATCGCTATCATCGGGTGTGTCTGGTCGCCCCTTTCAGAACCCCTCGCTGCATCTCTTCAAGCGAGAGCGCCTTTTTACCCTTTTGGCGCAAGAGGCCGGCGAGATCCATCACATCAATGGTGGCAGGGCGCAAGGTCACACGCCCATCCGGCTCAATGACGAAATCGAGTTGGTCTCCGGCGTGAAGGCCGAGATGGTCTCGGATCGGTTTGGGGATGGTCGTTTGGCCTTTGCTGGTCAGCGTGACAATCATTAACATTCCTTTCTTCTACTGTTATGCATTACTGTAGCGTAAGGAATTTCCTTCGTCAACGCTGAGGGTCGCTATGGCTTCTGCCTTGCCTTGGCCAATGCCAGTGCCATGGCGCCGATCGGTTGAGGTGCTCGTGCTGTCTGGCTTGATGTCGATGGTCCACGACCGCGCGAGTCACGTGTTGCCTGGCTCCCAGACTGCGCTTGACCAGATGGACGGCTTGCCGCATCCTCTAATCGCATGGTGAGGGCAATCCGCTGACGCTTCAGATCGACGTCGATCACTTTCACCTTGACGACCTGTCCCGGCTTGACCATCTCGTGTGGATCTTTCACGAATCTATTGGCCAGCGCCGACACGTGCACGAGGCCATCCTGATGGACACCGATATCAACGAAGGCACCGAAGGCAGCCACATTCGTGACCACACCCTCCAACACCATGCCGGGTTGCAAATCACTCAGAGATTCAATGCCGTCGCGGAAGGTCGCAGTCCTGAATTCGGGACGAGGATCGCGGCCCGGTTTTTCCAGTTCGGCAAAAATGTCCCGCACGGTCGGCAGACCAAACTGCTCGTCGGTAAAGTCGGACGGCGACAACTCTTTCAAGACCGCCGGCCGACGCATCACGTCAGCGATTCCTGCCCCCAACTTCGTCAGAATCCGTTCGACTACAGGATAGGCCTCAGGGTGCACCGCAGATCGATCCAAAGGGTTGTCGCCATCAGGGATACGCAGAAAACCAGCCGCCTGCTCGAAGGTTTTCTCGCCAAGACGCGGCACGTTGCGGATCGCAGTCCGATTGGGGAACGGCCCGTTCGCATTG
>Ga0073934_10011495_pt1 | contig 10690 bp, 9 predicted proteins | sample LarsenN4metaG_FD_76834 | JGI IMG/M metagenome (GOLD analysis project Ga0073934, IMG submission 76834) | Hot spring sediment bacterial and archeal communities from British Columbia, Canada, to study Microbial Dark Matter (Phase II) - Larsen... ... | reverse complement strand
CGGCGCCGTCATCGCCTTTTTCGGGTTGATGAGCGCGAAGCGTTCGCGCCCATAAGCGTCGGACAGCAGCCAGTCCGCTGGAATGTCGGAGAACGCGGGGTCGGCGTAGTAACGCGCGACGTCTTCAAAGGCGAGGCGCTTGGCCTCCACCATGTAGTGGAAAACTTCCGCCGAGCCGCGCGGCCATTGCCTCAAATCGACATTCTTCAGGATGTTGAGCATCTGCAGGGCCGCAAAGCCCTGGCTGTTGGGCGGCAATTCGCACACGGAGTATCCGCGATAGTCGACGCAGCCTGGCTCGACCCAGTCGGCCTTGTTGGCGGCGAAGTCCTCGTAGCGGAGATCGCCTCCGATGCGCTTCATATAGGCGTCGATCGTTTTCGCGATCTTACCCTTGTAGAAGGCGTCGGCTCCGCCTTTCGCGATCGCCTCATAGGTGCGGGCGAGATCGGGATTCCTGAAGATCGTCCCCGCCGCCGGCGCGCCGTTCGCGAAGTAGGTCGCCCGCGCATTGTCGAACTCGCCGATCATCGGCAGGCGCTCCTCAAAGCGCGCGAGGTTGGTCCGGAGGTATAGGGCGATCACCGGCGAGACGGGGAAGCCGTCCTTCGCATAGGCGATCGCGGGCGCGAGGATCGTCCGCATCGGGAGCCTTCCGAAACGCGCGTGCAAGGCGCCCCAGCCGCCGACCGCCCCCGGCACGGTGACGGGGAGATGCCCGAGCGGGGGAATGCCCTTTCCTTCGCCGACGACCGCCGCCGACTTCGCGCGCGCTTCTTCGAGCGTGCGGCCCATCGGCGCGCGGCCTGAAGCGTTGAGGCCGTAGAGGCGTTGCGTCTTCGGGTCCCAGACGATCGCAAAAAGATCGCCGCCGACGCCGCAGCCGGTCGGCTCCATGAGACCAAGCGCCGCGTTGACCGCGATCGCGGCGTCGGCCGCGCTGCCGCCCTTTTTCAGAATGTCGATTGCGATCTGCGAGGCGAGCGGATGGGCGGTCGCGGCCATCCCATGTTGGGCGATCACCGGGCTTCTCGACCAGTCGGCGCCGACGGGGCGCGCGCCGGGACCGAGATCCTGCGCAAGGGCGGGCGAGGCGGCGAGGGCCGCCGCAGCGAAAAGTCGTTTCATAAACGTCCCCTTGATCGGCGGGCGGCTATTTCGGGCAGTATCGCGCGGCGAGGACCGGCCCGCCATCCCCGGCCTCGACAAGGACGGCGCAGCCTTCGCCGGCCGCGGGCGCCCGGGCGCTCGCCGCGAACGGCGTCTTCCCGAGGACGCCGAGAAGTTCCTGGCGCCGGACCACATGGGCCTCCGCGAGCGTCTTGCCGGCGTTTTCGCCGCCGTTGACGCGGGTGACGAGCGCCTTGGCGAAGCGGACGAGACGGACCTGAGCGCCTTCGGGCGCCGACACGTTGACTGCGATCCCCTCCGCGTCGGCGGCGACCGCTAGCAAGGCGCGTTGATCCGCGTCAGGACGAAGGGCGATCAGGCGCTCGACGTCGTCGCGTCGCGAGCCGACCGTTTCAGCAGCGCCATCGATGACGATCTGCGGCGTGTAGGCGCTGGAGCGCCCGCGCAGCGCCTTGTTATAGGCGCGCTGGCGGCGTGTGTGGTCCGGCGAGGAGAAAGGATCCTTCCATCGGCCTGACGCGCCGGCGTGAAGATCGTCCCAGTAGTCCACATGCCACTCGAGCGCGACGAGGTCGGCGCGCGCGGCGAGGCCGCGGAAAAAAGCTTCCGCCGGCGGACAGGAGGAACACCCCTGCGAGGTGAAGAGCTCAACGACGACGGGACGCGGTTCGGCCGCCGCCGGGGCGGCCACAAGAACAAGCGCGGCGAGGATCGGTCGCATCAGGACGGCTCAGAGACGGCGAGTCCGACTTTCTCATGGTCCGCCGGCGCCCGCGATGCGCCGACCCTTCACAATTCGGCGCCCAGGCGCTTCGGCCGGCGCTATTGCGCCCGGATTGATCCTGTCGCATTGGGGCGCGAAGCGAAGGGCCGATGAAAGAGAACGCCGCCATTCAGCAATCGACCGAAGCGCGGCCGCGCCCGCTGCCGACGCTCCGCGTCGCGCTGTTTTCCGGCAACTACAACTACGTCGTCGACGGGCCGGTGAAGGCGCTGAACCGGCTCGTTGCGCATATCGAGGCGCGGGGGAATCAAGCGCTCGTGTTCGCCCCGACGACGAAGACCCCCGCCTTCAAACATTCGGGCGAGCTCGTCTCGGTGCCTTCGATCGCGCTGCCGGGCTCGCGGAGCGAATACCGCCTCGCGCTCGGGCTGCCGAACGCGGCGCGCGCCCGCCTCGACGCCTTCCGGCCGACGATCGTGCATGTCGCCGCGCCCGATCTTCTGGGGCTCGCCGCGCTCGATTACGCGCGCGCGCGGCGGATTCCCGCCGTCGCCTCATTTCATACGCGCTTTGACACCTATCCCCGCTATTACGGACTGACCTTCCTCGAGCGCCCGATCACGTCTTACATGCGCTATTTCTATGCGCGGTGCGCGCGCGTCTATGCGCCCTCGCAGTCGATGGTCGAAGAGTTGAAGCGCGATCGCATCGGCGCCGACATCCGCCTCTGGACGCGCGGCGTCGATCACGCGCTCTTCAACCCGGGGCGCCGTGACGTCGAATGGCGACGCAGCCTCGGCTTCAACGACGAAGACGTCGTTATCGCCTTTGTCGGCCGGCTCGTTCTGGAGAAGGGGATTGACGTTTTCGCCGGTGCGGTGACGGCGGCGCAGCGGCGCTCGCCGGCGATCCGCGCCCTGATCGTCGGCGAGGGCCCGGCGCGCGCGCATTTCGCCGCGAGTCTTCCGGGCGCCGTTTTCACCGGCCATCTCGACGGCGAGGCCCTGGCGCGCGCCTACGCTTCCGCCGACCTCTTTCTCAACCCGAGCGTCACCGAGACCTTCGGCAATGTCACGCTCGAGGCGATGGCCTCGGGCCTGCCGGCGATCGCCGCGCGGGCGTCGGGAAGCCGGTCGCTGATCGCTGACGGCGAGACCGGCGTTTTGATCGATGATGCGCAGTCTGTCGGCGATTTTTCCGGCGCGCTGGTTGCGCTCAGCGAAGATGGCGCGCTGCGTGCGCGCATGCGGGCAGCCGCTCTTCATGCGGCGCGCGCGTTCAATTGGGACGTCATCCTCGACCGCCTTCTCGATGATTATCGGGACGTCATGAATCGAAGCGAAGCGTGATCGTCCGCCTACCGAGCTTTGACGCGCCTGTCACAATTTCACGGTAACGGCTCGTGCTCTTCAAAAAGGGGTACGGGATGCGCATCGTCGACGTGTCGGAATTCTTCAGCGATTTCGGCGGCGGCGTTCGCACCTATGTGCATCAGAAGCTGGAAGCGTCGGCGAAAGCGGGCGTGGAGACCGTCATCATCGCGCCCGGCCCGGCGGACAAGCGCGAAAGGCGGCTCGGCGGCGAGATCATCTGGGTCCGCTCGCCGGTTCTGCCCTTCGATCACCGCTACTATCTGTTTGCGCGCAAGAAGCCGGTGCAAGACCTTCTCGACGAAATCGCGCCGGATGTCGTCGAAGGCTCGTCGACATGGCGGGGCGCATGGATTGCGCGAAGCTGGGCGGGAAAGGCGGCGCGCGCGCTCTTCCTTCATCAGGACCCGGTCGCCGTCTATCCGCAGTCGTTCCTCAGCCCGGCCCTCAAGGCCGAACGCGTCGATCAACTGTTCGCCCCATTCTGGAAATATCTTGCGAAGCTGTCGTCCGGATTTGACGCGACGATCGCGCCGAGCGCAGTTTTTGCGCGCCGTCTCGAGCGGAACGGCGTCGCCCGGGCCGTCGCCTGTCCGCTCGGGGTCGACCGCACGCTGTTCGGGCCGGAGCGGCGGAATGAAAGCCTGCGGCGCGAGATGCTCGCCGAATGCGGCGTGGCGGACCCGTCCGCCCCGCTGTTCGTCGCGGTGAGCCGACACCATCCCGAAAAGCGCCTGCCGATGATGATGCGCGCCTTCGCCGCTTTCACCCGCGATCGCAGCGCCGGGCTTTACCTCATCGGCGACGGGCCGATGTGGCGTTCCGTCGTCGCGCAAGCAAGCCGCATCAAGGGGATCGCCGTCGCCGGCCCGGTGACCCAGCGCGAGGTGATCGCAGCGAGGCTCGCCAGCGCCGACTATTTTGTTCACGGAGGCGCGGCGGAAACCTTCGGGCTCGTCGTCGCCGAAGCCCTTGTCTCCGGCGTGCCGATCGTGGCGCCGGACCAGGGCGGGGCGTCGGAATTCGTCCACCCGGCGTTCGGCGAGTCCTACTCGGCGGGCGACGCCGGCGCGCTTGCGGAGGCGCTGCGCCGCATCGTCGCGAGGGACCGCCGCGAGCTGGCGCTCGCGGCCCGGGCCGGCGGCGGCAGAGTCGGCGCGCCCGGCGACCATTTCTCGCGGCTTTTCTCCGTCTACGGATCGCTGACCGCTGCGACCCGGGAGCGCATCGCCGCCTGACCGGGCCGCTCACCCCGCGCGGCGCGCATTCCAAGGCTGGTCGCGCAGCGCGAGTTCGCCGAGCTTGCGGCGTTCGAACCGCGGCGCGAGAAAGTCGTAGAAAAACCAGTCCCGTCTCGAGAGCGGAATCACATGGTAGAGCAGTCTCTCGGCGAGGGTCCAGCGCACGCGCCGTCGGTCGCCGCGCCGCTGGGAGGGAACGCACCAATGACCGGCGTCGTAGGCGAGGCGGCCGCCCTGCCTGACGATGCGGTGCATGATCTCATGATCCATCAGGCAGAAGCGCCAATGATCGGGCGAGAAGCCGCCGGCGCGGTGAAGGGCCTCGGCCCGGAAGGACTGACCATAGCCGCCGGCGTGCGTCTGCCGCGGCGCGAGCGCCGCCATCAACGCGCCTTTGGCGCGCAGCGCCCGCGTGCGCCGTTCGTCCGCCGACGGAACGCCGAAGGCGAGCACCGCCTCGATGTCCGGTCCGGCGGAAAACAGCGCCTCGGCGCGGGCGAGATAGGCCGGCGGATAATAGGTGTCGGCGTCGCATGTCGCGACGAGCCCGTCGCGGACGCCGGCAAGGCCGAGCGCGAGCGCCGAGGCCTTGCCGGGCCGGGACTCGCGCCGCAGCTCGACGCAGAGGCGAGGGTTGGCGGCGGCGAAATCGCGGGCGATCTGAGGCGAGCCGTCAGTCGAGGCGTTGTCGACGAGCACAATGCGGTCCGCCGCGCGGCTTTGCGCGGCGAGGCTCGCCAGCGTTCCTGGAAGGAACCGCTCCTCGTTGAAAAACGGCAGAACGACGGCGAAGCTCTGGCGCATCGGGCGTCGTTAGCGCGGCGGACGGGGTCGAGGAAAGGGCGTGAACGCGGGCGCCCCCGAACGACGCCTTTCCCGGTAGGCGTTCCACGCCTAAAAGGCGCCGCCGGCCCCCGGGGATCTCCGTCTTGACGCTTCAGCGCCTGATTGATGTGGTGCGCGCCCTCGGCGCTCGCCCGGGCGTGCGCCGCGCGCTGCGCGTCATCCAGGGCGTCCTCTTCCTCGCCGTCGTCATATTCCTCATCATCCAGCTTTCCGAGGTCGGCTGGCGCGAGGTGTTCTCAGCCCTCCCGGAGAACCCCTGGTTCTATGCGATCTTCACGCTGCGCTTCTTGGCGCAGCCGCTGACCGAGATTCCGGCCTATGAGCTTGTCTGGCGGACGCCGCTCTGGCGCCATTGGACCGCGTTCCTCAGGAAGCGGGTCTACAATTTCGCCGTCATGGGCTATTCCGGCGAGGCGTTCTTCACCCTGTGGGCGCGCCGGACCTTGAACCTTTCCGACCGCGACATCGTCGTCGGCGTCAAGGATAACAACCTCATCTCGGCGCTGGTTTCGAATGCGGCGACGGCGGCGATCGTGGCCGCGCTGTTCTTCCTCGGCGATCTCGAGCGCGAAATCGACGCCATTCCCGGCGGCGCGGCGCTGTTCGCGCTCGCCTTCCTGTCGGCGGCGAGCCTTGCTGTCGCGGTCACCATGTTCCGGCGCCAGCTCATCCAGCTGCCGAAGGGCATGACGCGCAAGATCATCGCCATCAACGCCGCCCGCATCATCCTCGTCTTCGTCCTGCACGCGATGCTTTACCAGTCGGCCATCCCCTCAGCGCCGCTCGCCGCCTGGCTGATGTTCATCGCCCTGCAGCTCGTTCTCTCTCGCGTTCCCTTCGTGCCCAATCAGGACATCGTGTTCCTGACCGCGGCGCTGTCGCTGGCGCCCGAGATCGGCGCGCCCGAGGCGGCGATCGCCGGCATGCTGCTCGCCGAGGCCGGGCTGTCGCAGATCTTCAACCTGTCGCTGTTCGCGCTGACCGCCCACCACGCCGTACCGAAGCGAGAAAACGGGCGCTGATCGCGCCCGGGCGAGCCGAACCTTATGAAATCGCTCGCCGTCCCGCCCTTTTCCTTTTGCGCTGGTCCGGAATTCGCTAGAGACGGGCCTTCGCGCCGGCCCCGTCGGGGGCCGGCGCCCTCAGAACGCGCCGATCGTCAACCATGGGTCTTCTCGACCGTTACATCCTGCGGAACGTCGCCACGCCGCTCGTGCTTGCGCTCGGCGTCGCGGCGATGCTGCTGATGATCGAGCAGATGCTGCGCCTCTTTGATTTCGTGCTCGCTGAACAGGGGCCGGTCGACGTCGTCTGGCGCATGCTCGCCAATCTTGTCCCGCATTACCTCAGCCTTGCGCTGCCGCTCGGCGCCTTTCTCGGCGTCATGCTCGCCTTTCGCAATCTCTCGTTGTCGAGCGAGCTCGACGCCATGAGCTCGTCAGGCGCCTCGGTCGGGCGCCTGATGCGGCCCGTTTTCGCGCTGCTCGTCGTGCTGGCGATCGGCGACTTCCTGCTCGTCGGCTACATCAAGCCCTATGCGCGCTACGAATACGACAAGATTCGCTTTGACGTGACCTCGGGCGCGCTCGGGATCAAAATTCCGCAGGGCCAGTTCATCGACATCACCGACAAGGCGACGATCCGGCTCGGCAGCGTCGACGCCGCGAGCCGTCAGGCGCAGGACATCTTTCTCGAATTGCGCGAGGACGACGGACGGCGCACCATCATCACCGCGGAGTCGGGCGGCATCTCGACGACGCCGGACATCACCAGCCTGCTGTTGCGCATGGCGAAGGGCCGTCAGCTCTTTCTCGACGCCGACGGCGAGCGCCTGCAAACCCTCGATTTCGACAGTTTCGACCTTGAAGTCGCGCTGCCGGCGATCGCCCGTTTCCGCGATCGCGGCGGCGACGCGCGCGAGGCGACCTTCACGGAAATAATCCGCCTCGTGAGCGATCCGAAGGAAAGGGGAACCGAGCGCTGGCATGCCTATCGCGGCCAGCTTCACTGGACGATCCTGCATCCGATGACGTTCCTGGCGCTGCCGATCCTCGCCGTCGCAATGGGGGTTTCGGGGCGCCGCAATCCGTCGAACCTCAAGCCGGTGATCGGCGTCGCCATCCTGATCGTCTATCATGAGCTCCTTGAGGAATGGGGCGTTGTGACCGTAAGCCTTGGCCAGCTTTCCCCCTATTTCTCGATGTGGGGCCTGTTCGCGCTGTTCGTCGGCGTCAGCGTCTGGCTCTATCGCGGATCAATCGATGCGGCGCGCACCGCCAAGGTGATGGCGCGCGGCGACGACGAGCCCGTGCGTCTTCCCTCGCCGCCGGGCGTTCGCCCGGCCGCCGCGCTTCGGCGCGGCGCGGCGCATTGACGGTCGGCGCCGATGCTCGGTCTTGACGGTTCCTTCACCCGTTATGTCGGGCGCCTGTTCACCATCCGCTTCGCCGGGCTCCTTCTGTTCTTCGTCATCATCCTGCAGATGCTCGACCTCCTCAACCGGTCGGAGGCGATCACGGCGGCGCCCGGGGCCGGCGCTGACTCGATCATTCGTTACATTTCCCTGCGCGCGCCGCAGATCGCCAGCCAGTTCACGCCTTTCGCCGCGCTTCTTGCGACCGTCATCACGCTGGCCTCGCTCAACCTGTCGAGCGAGATCGTCGTCATGCGCGCTGCGGGCATGTCGATCCACCGCGTCCTGCGCCCGATCGGCTTTGCCTGCTTCCTTATCGCCGTAGCGCACTTCGTGTTCCATGAAAGCGTCGCCGTCGACGCCGCCGCCGAGCTTGAATACTGGGAGGCCAATGATTACGAGGTCGGCCTCAAGCATGACGCTTCGACCCGCACCAATTTGCGGCTGCAGCTCGACGACGAGATCGTGTCGGCGGCGTCGGCGGCGCGCACCGACGAAGGCATCCGGCTGTCGAACGTCGTCATTTACGATCTCGATCCTTCAGGCCTCGCGCAGAGCGTGATCGAGGCGAGGACGGCGCTTTTCGCAGGAGGGGGCTGGCGGCTTCTCGACGTCCGCGCCCCCGGCGTCGACCGCGTCAGCCCCCCTGTCGCCTCGACGCCATGGGCGACCTCGCTCAATCCCGAGACGCTCTTTGCGCTGTCGCTCAATCCCGACCGGGCCGGCATGGCGACGCTGATGCGCCAGATCAGCCAGATCAGGCGCGACGGCGCCGACGCCGGCGCCGCGACGACGTCGCTGCTGGCGCGGTTTTCAAAGCCGATGGCGACCCTGCTGATGCCGCTTCTGGGCGCGATTGCGGGCTTCGGCGTCAGCCGACAAGGCAACCAGCTCGTCCGCGCCACCGCCGGCGCAGGGCTCGGCTTCCTCTACTTTGTCGCCGAGAACCTGATGCTCGCGGTCGGCAAGCTCGGGGCGGTTCCGCCGATGCTGGCGGCGTTCTTCCCTTTTGCGCTGTTCCTGGTCGTCGGCTTCGCGATCCTTCTCGCCATGGAAAACTGACGCGCCGGCGCAGCGCGCCCGTTCCCCCGCCGGGCTTCGCCCGCTAGAAGGCGCCGATGTCCGCGCGCGTCATTTCCCTGGGCTGCCGCCTCAACCTCGCCGAGGGCGAAGCGATTCGGCGCATGGCGTCGGCGGCGGGGCTTGAGGACGCGGTCGTCGTCAATTCCTGCGCCGTGACGCGCGAGGCCGTGCGCGAGACGCGCCAGAAGATCCGCCGGGCGCGCCGCGAGAATCCGTCGGCGGCGATTGTCGTCACCGGATGCGCGGCGCAGATCGAGCCCCAGGTCTTCGCCGCCATGCCGGAGGTCGACGCCGTCATCGGCAATGACGAAAAGCTGAAGGCCGCAACCTGGAAGACGCTCGCCCGCGGCGCCGCCGGCGCGGTGCTCGTCAACGACATCATGGCCGTGCGCGAGACGGCGGCCCACTTCGTCGACGGTTATGGCGACCGGGCGCGCGCGTTCCTGCAGGTGCAGAACGGCTGCGACCACCGCTGCACCTTCTGCATTATCCCGTTCGGCCGCGGACCCTCGCGGTCGGCGCCCGCCGCTGACGTTGTCGAGGGCGCGCGCCGGCTTGTCGGCAGCGGCCACAAGGAGATCGTGCTGACCGGCGTCGACATGACCTCGTGGGGCGCCGACCTTCCCGGCGCGCCCAGGCTCGGCGATCTCGTTCGCCGGGTGCTCGACGAGGTCCCGGATCTATTCCGCTTGCGCCTCTCCTCGGTCGATTGCGCAGAGATCGACGAGGCGCTCTTTGCTGCGCTGACGGGCGAGGCGCGTGTTGCGCCCTACCTCCACCTGTCGCTGCAGGCGGGATCGGACCTCATCTTGAAGCGGATGAAGCGCCGTCATCGCCGCGCCGATGCGATCGCGCTCGCCCGCGCTTTGCGCGCCGCCCGGCCCGAGATCGCGCTCGGGGCCGATTTCATCGCCGGCTTTCCGACCGAAACCGAGGATGATTTCGCGCAAACGCTGTCGCTCATCGACGAGGCGGGGATCAACTTCGTCCACGCTTTTCCGTTCTCGGCGCGGCAGGGCGCGCCGGCGGCGCGGATGCCCGGCATCGCCGCGCCGGCGATCGCGGCGCGCGCCAAAGCCCTGCGCGAGAAGGGCGCAGAGGCGACGGCGGCGTTTCTGGGCGGGCTCGTCGGAAGGGAGGAGGTTGCCGTCGTTGAGAGCGGCGGACGCGCCCGGCTCGGCAATTTTGCGAGCGTCAGGCTCGGCGCGCCGGCTGGGGGGCCCGGCGATCTCGTGCGCGTGCGGCTCGCTGCGCGCGAGGGCGACATGCTGCTGGGAGAGATCCTCGAGGGGGGAGCCGCCGTCGCCGGCGACGAAAAAGCCGCGCCGGGAGAAGATCCACGGACGCGGCTTGGGTAGTCGTGGTGGTTGCAGCCTTAAGCCGCTTTCGCCTTGGCGCGCTTCGCCCGCTTCTTCTTTGCGGCCGGCTTCGCAGCCTTCTTGGCGGTCTTTTTCGCCGCGCGCTTGGCCGCGGGTTTGGCGGCTTTTCTTTTGGCCTTAGCCATGCACGTCTCCATGAAAAAGGCTGACTTGTTTCAGCCGTCATGAAACAAGTTGCTGCTCCGCGGATTCTGGCAAGCGAAAAATGACGAACACGAGAAATTTTTTGGGCGGCCTGTTCGGAAAAAAGCACGCGGGCGTCGACGCCGAACGCGCCGACGCGCCGGCGAAAGATGCCCCGCCTACGGACGGTTCGCCCGCGCCGGCGCCGGAGAAGCAGGGATTTTTCCAGCGTCTCGCCGCGGGGCTTTCTCGCTCGTCGCAGAAACTTTCCGACGGCGTCGCCGCGATCTTCACCAAGAAGAAGCTCGACGCCGAAACGCTCGCCGAGCTTGAGGAGCTGCTGATCGCCGCCGACCTCGGGATCGCTGGGGCGGCCGCGG
>Ga0073934_10011493_pt1 | contig 10693 bp, 9 predicted proteins | sample LarsenN4metaG_FD_76834 | JGI IMG/M metagenome (GOLD analysis project Ga0073934, IMG submission 76834) | Hot spring sediment bacterial and archeal communities from British Columbia, Canada, to study Microbial Dark Matter (Phase II) - Larsen... ... | reverse complement strand
CGGCGTTCAGCAAGTGCGTCGGCAAGTTGCGAAGCACGGCGCAGCGTATTTTCTTCCACTTTGAGGATCACGTCGCCCGGCTTGATGCCTGCCGCCGCCGCGGGACTGTCCGACGAAACGCGCTCCACGGGCGTGCCCTCTTCGCCTTCTTTGGCATCGGCTACCTGTGCACCGAATGCGACGCGCTCCAGGCCCAATTTCATCGGCCGGCTTACCGCGGTCAACGTTGCCGTGACTTCAAACGGTTTACCGCTGCGAAGGACAGTCAGCGCGACCGTCTCGCCGGGCGATCGCGACAACAACGATTCGCGAAACACCTCGACGCGCGGCACCGGCTTGCCGTCGATTTTCGAAACGGCGTCGCCCTTCCTCAGGCCAGCCTTCGCGGCCGGAGATTCGGGCTGAACTTCCGAAACGATCAACGTCCCGTTTTTCGAGGCAACGCTGACCCCAAGAAAGCCGGCTAACCCGGCTCGGTCCGGCGCAACCATCCGCACGGTGGTCGTTGAGGCTTTTTCCGGCGTGGTGTACTCGGCTAGATCCTGCGCCGGCTTGGTGGTGGGCTGGGCAATAACTGGCATCGCAAAGACCAACGATGCAACCAATGCGCGACAATGTTGAGCACTCACGTTGTTGGACTCCTCGATTCCATCGCAATGGCGGTTCAAAACCGCCCGACGTTCAGTTCATTGATACTCATAACCGATGTGGAATATGATTCGCCCGTCCGGCAAGCGGCGAATGTTGGTAATGTGCACGGGCAATCCGCCGCCCAGCTGCGACTTGCTCGACGGCGTCGTATAGGGCGTGAACGAATCGTTGGCAGCGCTCGGATACGGCACGGACGTATTGAAGACCCGTGGACCGGAAGGCCCCTCGACGCCGTGCGATTCCTCCAAAACCGGCCGGTTGCCAACCACTCGCCAGATCAACAACCCTTCGGCCGGAAGGCTGGCATCAAAGCCTTTTTTGCGTCGATTCTCCAGCAGCAAATACTCGCTGCCGTCCGGACGAACGAGCACTTTGAAGCACTCCTTGGGCGATTCCTCGATCGGCGCCAGAATCAGCTTTTGCGGCACCGTCGGGTCAATGACTTTGGGAGTGATCCAGCCCAGCTTCTCTTTGCACCAGGCGGAGAAATGTTGAGGTCGCCCATTCGGCGCCTGGTTCGACATCGCGCACCAGATGGCCAGCCCTTCGGAACCCGGATTTTCGGGGCGTGCGTACAGATCGGGTAGGCCGAGCATGTGGCCAAATTCGTGGGCATAGACACTGATGTTGCCCATGCGTTCGCCGCCCTCGCCGCAGATGAAGTAAGGCCAGCGTTTGCCCTGGTACGAAACGCTGGAGCGATGCGGCCAGTACAGGCTGCCACGCGCGACGTTCATGCGCCCGCCCGCGTAGATATAGATCAGTCCGTCATAATCCTTCAGTGCGTCCTTGCCGTCGCGGGCCAGTAGTTTGTCGAGTGCTTCCGTGAGTAGAGCAGTCCGACTGCTGCCGGGAACTCCGTATTCTGCGCGCTTCTTGCTCACTTCCACAGGCTCAAACGCCTTGCCTGATACCTTTAGATGGCCGTACGACTGTTCGAAGTAATAATCGTAAAGACTCCCGTAGGCGGGTTGTCCAGTGGCCGTTGTTTTGTACGTGCCCTTGCTGAACATGGCTTCTTGCCAAGCCTTTGCTGGAACCTTGGGGTTATGTTTGACGTCGGGGTATTCGATGATGATGATCGCCAGCTTGTAGTTATCCTTTTTCCAATAATTGCCAATTCGGGTATCCCAACCGCCGCCACCCGGCCCCCTGCGACCGCCGAAACCGCCAGTGCCGGCACTTTCGGCGCCCAGCGCGATCTTCATTTCCACTTGCTTTTCGGCCAACAGCAGTGTCAGGGTCACCGGGTCATCCGGCTTTTTCTTGGCGATGTATTCGCGCAACTTCTCCGGACTGGCGATTGGTTCGTCGTCGATCTTCAAAAGCACCTCATCGACTTTCAGTTTCATCCGCTCGGCAACCGAACCGGAAGCGACCTGCTTGATTGTGACGCCCTCCGCATCCTTACGAGACTCGACTTCGATTCCCAATGCCGCTCGTTGCGGACCGGGCTTTTGCGGCCGGCTTGGACTCGTTAGCGTCGCCTGAATATTCACCGGTTTTCCATCCCGCGTCACAGTGATCTGAACAGTCGTTCCAGGTCCCTTGGCCTGAAGAATGTCTCGAAGGTTTTCCGGCGTGCTCAGCGGTGTGCCATCAATCTTCGTGACTATGTCCCCGCGTTTGAGCCCAGCCATGGCGGCTGGTGAACCGGCTCCGACATCCGCAGCGACCAGTTTTCCGTCCGAGGTCGCAAAATGCACGCCGAGGTAGCCGGGCTGGGACGACGTAACGGCAGGCTTGATTTCTTTGGCGGGAATCGCGGTTTCGACGGTGCGATAATCGGAGAGATTTGGGGCGGTGGAAATTGGTTCAGCAGCCAGCGAATAAACCGTAAGCCAGGCGAACGCAGTTACGGTCCAGCGAAAGCCCGTCCCGATGCGAATCATTGAGGTATGCTCCGATGATCGAAAGGCATTACAGCGGGTTAAGATCGGCGCAATGGATAACCCCGAAATGGCGACAAAGACTCGCGATTGTTTGATGCGGCCGCTACTTGCCGCACCACAAAAGCCAGTTAGAACAATGTCACGCACGTTTGCAAACTGACGGGGAGAATCATGACTTCCGCCGAGATCATCGCACGCCTGGAATCGCAATTTGGCCCAAAAATCAAAGAGAAGAAGCCTGACGCCCTTGACCCCTTCGTCGTTGTTGACGCGGGAGATCTGATTGAAGTTTGCACATTCTTGCGTGACGATCCGGCGTTGAAGTTCGAGTTTTTGAATTGCATCAGCGGTGTCGATTACTGCGAGCCTGATCCCAAGAAAGCGCCGAAGGCCGGCTTCGAACCGCACTGCGAGGTCGTTTATCATCTGTCGAGTTTCACGCACAAGCATCGCTTGGTCGTGAAAGTCATTACGCCGCGATGGAAGGACAACAAGCCCGGCGAACTGCCCGAAGTCCCGTCGGTGACGAGCCTGTGGAAAGGCGCCGACTGGCACGAACGCGAGGTCTATGACCTGAGCGGCATCTGGTTCACGGGTCACCCGGATCTCACGCGCATCCTGCTCAACGAAGATTGGATCGGCCACCCTTTGCGAAAGGATTACGAATTCCCATTGGAGTATCACGGGATAAGGGGGCGGTAGACCGCTATATACGAGTGTAATGGAACTGGTTGAACGACAAACCCAGACGGGATCCTTATGGCCACTGCCGAATTGACTCCGAAAGTCACGACTCCTGCTCAGCTCGCCGACCCGACGGTGATCGAGTTCGACGTTCGCACCGACGAGATGCTCGTGAACATGGGGCCTCAGCATCCGAGTACGCACGGGGTGCTGCGACTCGTATTGCGGACCGACGGCGAAGTCATCTCGGAAGCCGTTCCGCACATGGGCTATCTGCACCGTTGCGCTGAGAAGATCGGTGAAAACCTGACGCCGATTCAATTCATTCCGTACACGGACCGGATGGATTACCTGGCCGGGATGAACATGAACCTCGGCTACTCGATGGCGGTGGAAAAATTGGCCGGCATGAAGATCCCGGAAAAGGCCCAGGTAATTCGCGTTATTATCTGCGAGTTGAACCGCATCGCCAGCCACCTCGTCGCCATGGGGACATACGGGCTCGATCTCGGCACATTCAGTCCATTTCTTTATGCGTTCCGGGAGCGCGAACAGATCCTCGACTTATTCGAAGAGGTCTGCGGCGCGCGCCTTACGTACAGCTACATCACCATCGGCGGCGTCCACGACGATTTACCCGACGGCTGGATCGAGCACTGCAAGAGTTTCCTCGAGTATTTCAAGCCGCGAATCGCCGAATATCACACGCTATTGACGACAAACCACATCTTCGTCAAGCGGACGGCGAACATCGGCAACATGTCGAAGGAACTGGCGCTGTCCCATGGATGCACCGGACCGATGTTGCGCGGCTCCCTGGATTCAACGAAGGGCGATACGGCATGGGACCTGCGCAAGATCGAACCCTATTGCGGTTACGAAAACTACGACTTCAAGGCAATTATTCCGCCATTCCCGGAATGGACGCCGCCCGGCGCAGTAATTGGAGACGCGTGGCATCGCTATATGGTACGAATGCTCGAGGTCGTCGAAAGCATCAAGATTATTGAACAGGGTTTGGAGAAATACAAAACCGCACAAGGTTCTCACCGCATCGAGCCGCCCCGACACTTACCGGCCGGCGAGGCATATGTCGAAACCGAGTGTCCTCGCGGCCAGATGGGTTTCTACGTCGTCGGCCGGTTCACCAAGGAAAATGTGCCGCTGCGAGTGCGGGCGCGCTCGTCCAGTTTTTGCAATCTCAGCGTTACCGACACGATTTGCCGCGGCTGCCTGATTGCGGACGTTCCCGCCATTGTCGGTTCGATCGATATTGTGATGGGCGAAATAGACAGATGATCGATATTTTCACAAGTCGTTATATTGCAATGACTTGTGGAAATCGAAAATTCCCCGAAAGTGCCCAAAATAGGGTGCATTTCCCGGAATACGGTGCATTTAGGGTGCATCGCCAACTCGATATCGTAGCATCAACTGACCGCCTCTCTGACACCGAGAGCCGGTCATTTTTTTGTTGGCGAACTGCCTCAACAGGCGTTGCAGCAGAGGCCGTACCATGACCCCCACTCAACTCTCGGCCTTGCTGGTCGAACTGCTATCGCTCCCCGCCGAGACGGAGTGGGTGGAGTGGAAGCACAACAACGACAACCCCGACATGATCGCCGAACGGATTTCCGCTCTGGCGAACTCGGCGGCGCTCCACGGGCGGGACTTCGGTTACATGATCTGGGGCGTGGAGGACGGCACGAAAAAGGTAGTCGGCACAACCTTTCGACCCCGGCAGAGCAAGAAAGGGAACGAGGAACTGGAAAACTGGCTGATGCGGTCGCAGTACCCGCAGGTCAGTTTCCAATTCTTCGAGTGGTCGCACCAAGGCGTGCCAATCGTGCTGTTCCAGATTCCACGGGCCAGCCAAGCTCCGGTACGCTTCGGCAGCGAGGAGTTCATCCGTATTGGCAGCCTGACCAAGAAGCTCAAGGAGTACACGGAGAAGGAGCGAGAGCTTTGGGCGATACTGTCCCGCAAACCATTCGAGACAGGCATCGCCAAGGCCGACGTAGACGGGCCGGACGTGCTGAAGCTGCTCGATTTCGACCGCTGCTTCAAACTTTTGCAAATCCCTCTGCCAACCGACCAACAGGGCATTCTTGGGAAGTTGGCCGACGAAACACTGATCGTGCCGAAACCGGGCAGTCGGTTTGACGTAACGAACCTCGGTGCGATCCTGTTTGCCAGCGACCTCAACCAATTCGAGCGGCTGGGGCGGAAGGCTTTGCGGATCATCAAATACAAGGGCGATGGCCGGACGAATACTGAACGGGAGTGGCGGGATGCCCCGTCGCAGATGGGCTACGCCGTGGCGTTCGAGGCGGCAGTAGCATTCATCAACTCGCAGTTGCCGCAGAACGAACCCATCGGCCAAGCCTTCCGTCAAGAGGTTCGAGTCTACCCGGAGAGGGCCATCCGGGAGTTGGTGGCAAACTGCTTGATTCACCAAGAGTTCTCCGTGACCGGCACGGGGCCGATGGTGGAGATTTTCGATAGCCGAATGGAAATCACGAACCCCGGTGAGCCGTTGGTGGACACACTACGCTTCATCGACACCCCGCCGAAGTCCCGCAACGAAACTCTGGCGGCAGTGATGCGGCGAATGAAGATTTGCGAAGAGGCCGGGACTGGCATCGACAAGGTGATCGAAGCGGTAGAGGCATTCCAACTTCCCGCCCCGGACTTCACGGCGATCACCACGACTCAGCCGGGATTCACAAAGGCCACGCTCTTCGCTCCACGCAAGTTAAATGAGATGGACTCGAAAGAGCGGACAAGAGCCTGCTACCAGCACGCTTGTTTGTGCTTCGTAACGGGAAGCCGGATGACGAATACTTCGATGAGGCAACGATTCGGGATCGAGGAACACAACGCCGCCAAAGCCTCCCGGATAATTGCAGAGGCTCTCGACGCCAGCCTGATTAAGCCGTTCGATCCAGATCAGGGGAAGAAGTACGCCAGTTACCTGCCGTTTTGGGCCTGAACCGAGGGGGCCGCTTATTTGACGGCTATTTGACGTTTCAGGCGAATGGAGGCAGGGTCGGCAAGTGCGCCGTTTGTAAGTCCCGTGGAAGTGGCCAGTTACAGCTTGCTGTGCGTCCTGCTCTTATTTGATGGTAATTTGATGGGAGGCACCGGATGGGCCGCTTCCTGTGGCTTCAGGTCGTGATTTTCACTTGTCACGGCGATTTCACTGATTGGTGAAACGACTGATTCGAGTGAAACACGCTGATGGGCCACGACCGTTTCCCAACGGGACCGGAGGCTGGCCAAAGGGTTTGCGGAATGCCGCCACTCAAGACTACGTGAATTGTCCGGTAAAGACCACCCGCATCTACGGAGAACGGACAGGGATGACTTGGCTCGACTGGTACAACTCGCTCTCCAAACCAAGCTGGACTCCGGCTCCGGGGACCATCGGGCTGATCTGGCAGATTCTCTACCCGGTCATCCTCGTCAGCTTCGGATTCGTATTCGTGCAGGCGCTCAGGAAGAAAGTGCCGTGGCTGGTCGCCTTGCCCTTTGCCATCAACCTCGTGGCCAACGTGATCTTCACGCCGATTCAATTCGGGATGCGGAATCTGCCGCTGGCCTCGGTGGACATTCTGATCGTCTGGGCGACGATCATCTGGGCGGCTGTGGCGGTCTGGAAGCACTACCGCTGGGTCGCCGTGGTTCAGGTGCCGTACTTCATCTGGGTGTCGATTGCCACGGTCCTGCAACTGAGCATCACGGCGGCGAATTGGGGACGGTAGATTCCACCAGCGGAATCTCCACCTTTCCCCGATACCCCGCCAACGCCTTCGCCGCCCCATCGGACAGAAACCGCAGGCTCTCAAATGTGAGCAGCGTGCCTTCGTGCCGGGCGATTGTCTTGGCCACGTCTTCGGGCAAATGAATCAGCCCATCGAGCATCAATTCGCCACGATGTTGAGCCAGTGCCTTGGCAGCAGCGGTGCCAAGGGTCTTGATCCCGCCCAACGAAAGCAGGCCGGTGAAGTGGGCCAGAATGCCAGCGACTTTGGGAGAGGGATCGGTCAGACCGTCCAGTTTGAGATATGCTCCCCGAAAGCCGGAAAGGATCGTGGCGACTTCCGGTGAGATTTCTTCCAAACCGCCGAGGCTGAGGAAGCTGACAGGCGATTCGACAAGAATGCGGACCACTTCGGGGGAGATGACCTTCACCGAATCGAGAAACAAAATGTCCATGCCGCTCTTGGCAATGACCTTAGCCGCTTCGGGCATCATTTCATCGAAGGTCCAGAGGCTGAACCCAGCGATCTTCAAGACGGGAAATTGGTCGAAGAAGCGGAGCAATTCCTCGGCGGTGTCGGCATCGAGAATGGTGGGTGGGTATCGCATGGAGACGGTCCTCTCCATGCGATACGGGCGATGGGGTTTTACTCCCACTTAATCCGCACTTTTCTTTGCAATCCCGCCGAATTACTCAACCAGTGAGGCGGGGAGCCACGATCCCTCCCTCCTCGGCAAGTTGCGAAGGTGTTGCGGCCCCGGCCACGACTTCGGTCAGCCCTTCTCGAAAACAGATTGCGGCCACTAAACAGAGGAAGGCATCGGCACCATCGGGGTCGTCTCGTTTAGCTCCCGTCCGATACGTCTCACAGAAGTTCCTGACTTCCACTGCGAAATCGAGTGTGATTCCCTGACGCTGAAGAAACGCTAGGGCATCACTCAGGCACCTGACAGATTCGGTTTTGTAGCTACCTGTGAAGCCGATTCGTCTCGCCACGAGACTTGGATAGGTTTCAAAAAGCACCCGTCGTTTCTCAGCGGGGCGCTCACCCAGCATGATGAAATATCCGGATGGCTCCACTGCATGAAGCAATGCAGCACCGGCCAAGGTCATCGAGAAAAGATTCTGACCGACATGCTTCAGAGGCGGGCTTCCTCTTGTCGCAGTGTCGCAAGCCCTGCGATGCCAGAGCGTCTTGTCTCGCCACGGCTTGAATTGTGCGAAGCCGGTCATTTCGCCGCTCGCTTTATCGCTTGTGAACGTGAACTGAAGGCGTGAAGCAACGAACTCTGTCCACTGCTTCCGGTTTCCGAAAGCCGTGGGGCAATTCATCCTTTGGGAGAATTCCGGCATCGTCAGCAGTGACAATGGCAACGAGAACGGAAAGTCAAAAGCACCGATCTGCAACGAGGCATCGGTATTGAGCCAATCCCGAATTGCTGGGAGGGTCCACCCCGGACGATCATCAGGCCAATTTCTCGACCCCCGCTTCCAATCAGCAAGCCGTTGATTCCGCCCGCTCTTTCTCACTGCGTAATGTTTCGGTCCTATTTCGGTTGCCTCTATCGCAATGATCTTCTTCGCTTGATCGCCCGCCTGCTTTGGGGCACCGAAATCGCATCCAATCAGCTTTGGTGCGACCGATTCACACGCCTTCAGCATCGCCGCCAGCGGCTCTGGATCGGCCAGCCGGTGATTGCTGCCGACTTCGATCAATGTCGTCCCGCTGTTTCGTGCCAACTCTTCGCTGTCCGCAAACGGGATCACGTCGTCGGCTCGGCTGTGGAGGATCACGGTATTGGCCTTCACGGTTTTGACCGACCCGTATTTCTTCCACGCTGGACAGAGCAGGACGAGCTTGGCGTTGCCGCTGTTGATATTCATGGCGACGGCCCCGCCACGGGAACTGCCGACCACGACTTGAGGCTGATGCTGGTCGAATGCTTCTTGAGCGGTTCGGACAGCGGCAACGAAATCGTCGTCATCGAGGGCCGGGTTGATGACCGTGTGGCCGTGGTCCTTCAGGTAGGTCGGTTTGACGCCCCCCGGAACGCTGTGCCAGCCGTGAAGGAAGAGGACGTTCATGGAGCTAGGGACCAATGCGTGGAATACCGAGCGACTGGCAAAGTTGCGTGAAGTTCTCGGCCACTTGAGCCTCCACATTCTCGTCTGACGTTCCCCATACGTCTGCGATCCCGGAAAGCACATTCTTCACGTCGCTCGGCTTCGCAGGTCGGCCCCCAATTTTGACGTATGGGCCATCTGTCTCCGTGAGGATGCGATCACGAGGCACAAGTGAGAGCAGCGACCTGCCCTTTTGGGTCGTGACCATAGCGGTGTTTATCGAGAAGAAATGACCTTTCTCAATCACCGCCTTGAGAGCCTTCGTCCCACCGCTGAACCAATGAAATATGCATTCGGTTACGCCGCTTTGATGGAGAACGTCAGCCACGACTTCCTCGGCCCCCCGTGAATGAAGCGTGATGAGTTTTCGCTTGCCCGCAAGCTCCGCAGCAATCGCCCGAAATATGCGTAATTGCTCCGTCCGAGTCGATGCTCCTTCTCGTGACGAGTCCAACCCAACTTCGCCGACGAATTGCACGTCTGGAAGAAGGGAAAGGAACAGGGACAACTCGCCTTCGTTGCCCGCTACGGCAAGGGGATGGAATCCAAGCGCTGGCCTGACGAACCGCATCTCGCCGATGTGACGGATCGCCATTTGAAAATGACTGGGCAGTTGCGTAACAGCAACCGTCGCAATACGTTGACGCTCGCAATCCTCGGCGAGAGCCATAGGATCGGGAAATCGGTCAACATGGCAGTGGGTGTCAATTAGCACCACGGCCTCCCTTCAAGACTCCCGCTAGATTCCGAATCGTCGCATCGCCTTTGTCTCGGAGCAGTTTCCGAATCTCATCCATCGCACGAGCAACCGTTGAAGCGTGCTGCATTGCTTCCGTAGGCGGAAGAGGCCCATTGGCCATCAGCATCTTCGCAGTCGCTTCCACGGAATGGTTTCGACGCAGGAACGACAAGCAAGCTCGAAGGTCATCGGCAGCATCGGAGTTGGGATCACACGCATCGACTTCTCCCGCACAAATGTCATTCCCGTAAACTTCTGTATCCATCCCGATGGAATGCAGTGCGGCACGCCTGTACATGCAGGGCATACATCGACCGCAGCTACCCGCAGTCCGGCGTACCCATGAGCTTGTGTGGCCTCGCTTCGCACATGACGTACTTAGCAGAGCCGTTTGCTTCAGGGAGGCTTGGTTAAGGCACTGCGCTGCCGCTTCGCCCTTGGTCTTTTCCAGAAGCGGGTTCTGCAAAGGATGAACCAGTCCGATGCCGTCGAGCCAATCCTGAAGCAATGCAAGATAATGCGGGTGTGCCGTCCGAGTTGAACAACTTCCCCTTCGTGACGGAGTTAGCGGGACGTTTAGGGCAATCGTGCCATTCTCAGGGATCAGCAATGGAGTTCGTTCGCCAAGATGTGCAGCAACCACGATTCCTAACGCAACGAACAGAATGGACCTGCTCCGCATGGTGATTTCAGCGCTTTTCCCCGAATGTCCAATACCCATGGTAATCCTCGTCCAAAACGGGCCCACCCTGGGCCAAAAATGCTTGTCGAAAACGGGCCCAGCCTCAGCATCCTCCTGTAAACTGGTTCACCTTTCCGGGGACCGGACCACAGGAGGTG
>Ga0073934_10011492_pt1 | contig 10694 bp, 7 predicted proteins | sample LarsenN4metaG_FD_76834 | JGI IMG/M metagenome (GOLD analysis project Ga0073934, IMG submission 76834) | Hot spring sediment bacterial and archeal communities from British Columbia, Canada, to study Microbial Dark Matter (Phase II) - Larsen... ... | reverse complement strand
GCCCGTCACTCCCGCTCCAATTCCATGGCGCACATTCACGAAAAAATTGACTTCACCGTGGCCATTTTTGTGGTCGAGGGGGACGCGGTGCTGCTCATTCACCACCGCAGGCTGGGCCGGTGGCTGCCTTTGGGCGGGCACATCGAACTGGATGAAGACCCCGAGGCGGCCGCCGTGCGCGAGGCCCGCGAGGAAAGCGGCCTCGAGGTCGAGCTGCTGGGCGAACGCCCGCCGACCACCGGCCCGGGCACCCGCGCGCTGATCGCGCCCCGCTTCCTGGACATCCACCGCATCACCGACACCCACGAGCACATCGGCATGATCTACTGGGCCCGCCCCCGCAGCGGGGCCGCCCGGCTGGCCCCCGACGAACACTGGGACATTCGCTGGTGCCGGGCGCAGGACCTGGACGAACTGCGGCCGCCCATTGATGCGGCGGTCAAGTGGTACGCCCTCAAGGCGCTTGCCGAAGTGCCGCAACACAGCCCCCGCGCGGCGGCTTCAACCGGGGAGCGGTCCGCATGAGCCCCCGGCAGGCCAGGCCGGTCTGGTTCGCGCTCGAGGGGGTCAACGCCTTTGCCACCTCCTATTACCTCTACTATCTGTTTTTCTTCCTGCGCGATCATTACGGGTTCGGCAACGCCCTGAACCTGGCCACCAGCGCCCTGCATGGGCTGGCCTACATGCTGGCCTGCTGGTTCGGGGGGCGCTACGCCCAACGCGCCGGTTACGCCAGCACCCTCGCCCTCGGTCTGGTCATCATGGCCGCCAGTCTGCTCGGCACCTGGGCTTACCCCGCCATTCCAACGATCATGACCGGGCTGGTCCTCTGGACCATCGGTGTCAGCCTGACCTGGCCCACCCTCGAGGCCCTGGCCACTGACGGCGCCTCGCCCGAGGAACTGCCGCGCCTGGTCGGCATCTACAACCTGGTCTGGTCGGGCGGCTCGGCCGCCGCCTACTTCGTCGGGGGGGCGTTGCAGGAACTGCTGGGCGCCGCGAGCATCTTCTGGCTTCCGGCGGCCGCGCATCTCCTCCAGGCCGCCACCGTCCGCGGCGCGCAACGGCGCATCCCGCCCCACGCGGTCTCCCACGCGGCGCCGCATGCGCCCCATGCCGCGGCGGCCCAGGCCGGCACGTTGACGCTCACCCCGCGTTCGTTCCTGCTTCTGGCCTGGCTTTCGAATCCGTTCGCCTATGTGGCCATCAACACCGCCGTGCCGGTGATCCCCGACCTGGCGCGGCGGCTCGAACTCACCACCCGGGAGGCGGGCTTCTTTTGCAGCATCTGGTTCTTTGCCCGCACGGCCACCTTTGCCCTGCTCTGGCGCTGGACCGGCTGGCACTACCGGTTCCGCTGGATGGTCACGGCCTTCATCCTCATGACCCTGAGTTTTGCCGCGATGCTCCTGGGCCACAACCTCTGGCTGATCGCCGCGGCCCAGATCGTCTTCGGCTACGCCGTGGGAGTCATCTACTACGCCTCGTTGTTCTATTCGATGGACGCGGGCGACACCAAGGGCGAGCACGGCGGCATTCATGAGGCGGCCATCGGCAGCGGGGTGTTTGCCGGGTCGGCGATTGGCGCGGCCGGGCAGTTTTTGCTCGGGGGCCCCTCGAGCAGCACGTGGGTGGTCAGCGGCGTGCTGGCCCTTGGAATTGTCGCCCTGCTCGAGACGCGGCGGCGGCTGGCCCGGCGGCGTTGATTTCTTTGAAGGCCCAGGCGCCGGCCCGCGTCTCACTCCCCAAACGTGTTACACACTCCTGATTCAATGATGAAACATACGCTGTTGTTGGCGGCCGCTCTGCTCGGCGGCTGGATGACTTCCCTGGCGGCGGATAACGCCGCGCCGTTCCTCGGGCGCTGGGCCCTGACCATTCCCGGCGGCGGCGCCGGCTGGCTCGGCATCGAGGAAAAGGACGGCGCCCTCAAAGGCAGCATCCTCTGGGGCGGCGGCAGCGTCGTGCCGGTGCAGGCGGTGGCGGTGCGGGACGGCAAGCTCATCGTCACCCGCGTCCACACCATCCAGACCAAAGACGCCGCCGGCAAGACGGTCCGCACGCGCGAAACCGAAACCATCACCGCCACGCTCGCCGGCGACGACCTGAGCCTGACCACCGAGCGCGCTAAAGAGGACGGCACGCCCGTGGGCCGCAAAGCCGAATTCAAAGGCAAACGCATTCCGCCCCTGCCCCCCGCGCCCGACCTTTCCAAAGTCAAGTTCGGCCCGCCCATCGAGCTCTTCAACGGACGCGACCTGACCGGCTGGAAAATCATGGGCAGCCCCAGCGGCTGGAAAGCTGAAGGCGGCATCCTTATCAATGACGCACCGCAACCGACCGGCGGCCATAAATCCTACGCCAACATCCGCACCGAGCGGGAATTCGAGGACTTCCGCCTGACCCTCGAGTTCCGCGTGCCGCCCAACGGCAACAGCGGCATTTACCTCCGGGGCATTTACGAAATCCAGGTGGCCGACTCCTACGGCAAGAAACCCGATTCCCACGGCGTGGGCGGTCTTTACAGCCGCATCACGCCCACGGAAAACCCGGCCAAACCCGCCGGCCAATGGCAGACCTTCGACATCACCCTCGTGGACCGCCATGTGACCGTCATCCTGAACGGCCGCACCATCATCAACAACCAGCCGGTGCTGGGCTGCACGGGCGGCGCGCTGTGGTCCGACGAATCCCGGCCCGGCCCGCTCTATCTCCAGGGCGATCACACCAGCGTCGAGTATCGCAATATCGTCCTGCGCCCGGTGCTCAAGTAAGCCCCCGGCGGTCCTGCGGCGACAAACACACCACCGCCTCCCTCGATGGAGGCGGTCTTTTTTTGCGCCAGGCTGGGAGGGCAGACCCTCGAACAGCCTCCGCGATGTCCGCTTGGCAGGGGGCGAGCCGCTCGCTAGGCTGATGGCATGTTGCAGGTGCTGCGGTTCCTGGGGTTGATGAACGCCGCCGTCTGGCTGGGCGGGGTGGTTTACTTTTCCGCGGCGGGCATTCGCACGGTCTTCCAACCCTCGATACGGGCCCTCTTCCACGAGTACTACGTGGGCACCGTGGCGCAGGCCCTGCAAGCCTCCTATTTCAGGTTCCAGGTGGTCTGCGCCGCGGTGGCCATCGTCCACCTCCTGTTGCTCTGGTGGCTGCGCCCGCGTCATGTGCAGCGTCCGCTGGCCACCATCGTGGCCATCATGAGCGCGCTGGTGGTTCTGACGGCGTTCGTCATCCAGCCCCAGATGAAATCCCTCTTCGAGACCAAACACCGCGCTCCCACGTGGGCCCAGCGCGAGACGGCGGCCACCCGCTTCCGGGTATGGCATGGGGTTTCCCAGGGGTTTAACCTCCTCATCCTCGGCGGGCTGGTGTTTTACGTCTGGCGCATGGCCGCCCCCGCCGACGAAGTCAAATTCCTCACCACCCAGAAGGCGCAGAATCCGTTCGCGGTCTCAGAGCGGGTTTGAAACCTTCGGACCGTGAACAATGACCGGTCCGGCGTCAAGGCCGGCCCAAGGCCGATGCGGCGGCGTTGCTTGTGCCGCTCGATGATCCCGCTTCGGCGCGCTCGCCGGACGCGGGCGCTGGCGCGGCGGCGCGAGCCTGGTGAAACCAGGACGGAGGCTCAAGCGCCACGAGGTCGCGGCGGGGGCGGCTCCAGGTCTTTTCCAGGGCCTCGGTCAGCAGGCGCCGGACGGCCTGGTAATCGGGGTCCTGCGTGTCCCGGTAAACCGCCTGCCCACAGCCAGGTCGTTCCCGGACCGCTCCGGCCAGCGGCGCGCTCAGGAAGAGCGCGCGGTCTGGGTCGCGCAGGTCAATCCAGTCCAGCCGTGTGACTTCTCCGGGTTTGTGGCAGCCGGCGCACCGGCGCGCATGGATGGCGGCCAGGCCCTCCACCAGCGTCTTGTCCTGGGCCAGGTCATAAGCCGGCGTGGCGGGGCGCTTGTTCACGAACTGGTCGTGATAGGGCGCGTTGGCGTCAATCCAGATGACCAGGCGCAGGCGATCATCCTCCGGCAGGTCCACCTCACCGCGGTGCTGGCGGTTGGTCAGGGCCAGCAGCAGGGGGCTCTTGAGAGAACCGTAGGCCAGGGGCGGCGTGATCGAAGCATCCTGGGCGCGCACGGCCGAAATGCTCACCAGGCCGCGGGCAAGGATGGTCTCGTAGGCGCGATTGTGACCGTAGCCCGCGATCTCGGCATCGTGGGTGATCAGCCCGCCGATGAAGTCCAGCCCGCCCGCCGGTTTGAGGCCGCTGTGGCAGCGCACGCAATGGCGGTCCAGCACCGGCTGAACATCGCGCAGAAAGCTCACCGGCTGATCGCCCCAGGGGGGCGGCAGGGGCGTGCGCGGCTCGCGTTCCATGGCCAGCAGGGTGTTGCGGGCCGAAGGCACGGGCGCCACCGCCCGGCTTTCGTGGCAACCGGTGCAGGCGCGCTGCTCGCCCGGCTGGAAACTGATGAAAGACCGCATGCGGCGCAGTTCCATGCGGCGGGCGTCCAGGGCCTGGAAATACACCGCCGTGTCGGCCGGCACCACGAACCGCGCGCTCCCGTCGGCCTCGACCGGCACATCGCCGAGCACGCGAATGGGGGTCCAGCTCACCAGATTCTTGCGTTCCTGGCCGGGACCGCCGTAGCGGTGGTCTTCGCCGTAACGCTGGCCGCCGCGTTCGTTGTCGTAAGGCCACCCGACCGGCTCGGCCACACGGAGGAACTTAATCCGTTCCGGTTCGAGGCCATCGCACCCGTAGCTGACCGTGCTGACCACGCAGGTGGCGTAACGCGCCCCTGGCGCCACCAGATCAGGGAGGATCGGCGGCACGGGCCGCGCCCGCAGCGGGATCGGGTGGAAGCAGGAGATGGTCGGGTCGCGGTAGAGGAGTTCCTTGGTTCCGAACACATCAATCAGGTAAAGCGCGTAGCCCGTCGGATCCACTTCACTGGCCGGACCGGTTTTGCCCGTGCCATAGGTGTAGGCGACGACAAAGGCCTTTTCCGAAAGCGGCCAGGGGTGCATGTAAAACCCGCCGGCGTCGCGCACACCGCCCTCGGGCACGGGCAGGCCGTCCATGCCCCCCTCGGGGGGGAAGACGCCGGGCGTGACGATGGCCATGGCGTTGGTGTTATTCAGCCCGAGCCCGGGCGTGACCAGCACCACCGGGCCCGCCGCCAGGGTATGGTGCCCCGCCGCCACGCTCACCAGCCGGGTGTTGCGCGTGCCCGGCACCGAGCGCGTGTCCTCCAGGGCCCACGGATTGACCAGGTGCTGCTTGAAGATGGCGTCGGCCTGGGTGCCGTCAGGCCGCACCGACCAGATGGATTGAATGAAGGCCCAACTGCGCTCGTGATACTCCCAGCGCACGTAACCAATGGTGCCGTCATCCAGCGTGTGCGGCAGGTAATCGCCGTCCTTGTTCACGCTCAACCGGCGCAGCCCCGTGCCATCGGGCTTGATCACATAGAGATTGCAACTGGTTTCGTCCTTGTCGAATTCATTGCATTGCAGCGAGGTGCCGCAGCGTTCCGAGACGAAGACAATGTCACCGTTGGGCGCGTAGGTGGGATCAAGGTCGCTCCACTCGCCGTGGGTGAGCTGCCGCAGCCCCGTGCCGTCCACGCCGATCTCATAAAGGTGAATGGGCTCCTCGGTGCGCCGCAGCCGGTAGCTTTGTGTGCGATCCAACCACCCGGCGGGCGGTTGGTTCGACCGGGTCCTGGCGTAGCCGAAGACAATGCGGCGTCCGTCCCAGCTCAGGTCCATGCCATGCACATGCCCCGGGCCCAGTTGCCCGCGCAGGATCTCCCGAACCTCCGGCGCGTCCTCCGGGCCGCCCAGAGTGAGCGTGCAGAGGTCGCCGCCGGGGCGCGACACCCATGGCATGTGGTTGAGGCACACGTCGGGATAAGTCTCCTGGCCGAAGCGCTTGCAGAAGACCCAGCGCCGGTCCAGGGCCGGGTTCTGCAAGACCAGCCCCCGCAAGGCCCGCCGTACCGCGAAGTAGAGGGCCTGTCGCGGCCCCGCTTCGCGCAGCTCGGCCTCGCGCGCCAGCGCCGCCGCGGCCGCGTCAAACGCGCGCACCGCCGCCGACACGTCCACCCCGGCGTGCCGCAGCTCCTCGGCCACCCGCCGCCCCCGTTCCACGAAATGCCGGATGGCCTCGCGGGTGATCACCTCTCCCCCCGAAGGCGCGGGAAGTTTGGAGACCGACCAGATGCTCACGCTGGATTGGTCGGCGGGGCGCCGCAGCGCGAGGTTGCGGGCTGGATCGGCCTCGCCGTAGACCTCGACTTCGTCCAGGTGGAAAAACACCGGCTGGGCGCTGGGAATCTGCAGCCGCACCCAGCGCGCCTGGACCGAGCCGGCGGGGAAGCGCGCCTCGAGCGGGGGCGCCCCCTGCACACCGCCAAAGTGGCGTCCGCCCTGATCATGCACCAGACGCCACGACGTGCCGTTGGTCGAGACCAGGATGCGCAGCGTGTCGGCGTTGTGCAGGCCGGGCGCGTAGTCCAGTCGGTTGAACACCACCACGCGTGCCAGCGCGTGCGTTGCCCCGAGATCCACCTGCCACCAGGGATGAGGCTCCTGGCCGGTATGAAAGGCGTATTTGCCATCCTTCACGCCGTCCACCGCCCCGGCGGCATCGGCCTGGGAAAGCGGCGGCCTGGGGCGCCAGGCCTCGGCCTGGCGCAGCCAGTCGGCTTCGATCGCGGCCCGCATCGAGTCGCCGGCCGAAGCGCCCGCGGCGCCGAGCAGAACCAGCGCGGCCAGCCCCAGCGCGAGCGGGGTGAGGCGGTGGTGTGTCATGCGATGGTCCGAATCCTAAACCGCGGCGCCAGTCCTGGCCATGCAATTCTGAGGCCCGGCGCAAGGGCCGCTCGCACCTCGAAGGCCGCTTTCCGTCCCGAGGCCGGGCGGCGCTCAGCCTTTGACGCCGGCGGCGAGGATCGTCTGGAAGTGCGGCGGTTGCTCCTCCCGGGCCACCACGGTGATTTCAATGCGGCCAAAGCCCGCCGCTTCCAGCCAGCTTTGCAGGTCGCTCTCGGCAAAGCCCGGCCAGCGGTCGCCATACAGTTCACGCGCCTGTTTGAAGTTGTGGCGCAGCAGATCCAGAATCATCACCTGGCCGCCCGGCTTGAGGATGCGGTGCGCGCTGCGGAGGGCGCGGGGCGGATCCTCGGCGTGATGCAGCGCCTGGCTGAGGACCACCACGTCCACGCTGGCCGGCTCGAGGGGCGGGTCCTGCAGGTCGCCCAGGCGAAACTCCAGGTTCTTGAGCCCGTTGCGCCGGGCCTTGCGGGCGCCGAAGGCCACCATCTTCTCCGAATTGTCCACCGCAATGACCTTGCGGCAGCGGCGGGCCAGCAGTTCGCTGAGCAGGCCCTCGCCCGAGCCGAGATCGGCCACCACCAGCGGCGGCAGCAGCCGCAGGAGCATTTGCCCAAACGCCTGCCAGGACCGGCCCGGACCGTAACTGCGGTCGAACCGCCCGGCCACCTGGTTGAAATAGACCTGTTCCTGCTGGTGGCGCAACCCGAGGATGCGTTTCAGGTTGAGCTGGTCGGCGGCATACTCGGGCAGCTCGCGCGCGCCCTTCAGAGCCAGGGCGGCCAGTTCCTGCGCGGCCGCGTCCGCCCGCTTGCTGGCCCGGTAAAAGGCGCGTTTGCCCTCCCGGCGCGACTCCAACAACCCCGCGTCCTGCAGCAGCCCCAGGTGGGTCGAGATGCGCGACTGGCCCAGGCGGGTGATTTCCTGGAGTTCGTGCACGGACAACTCCTCCCGCTCCAGCAGCGCCATGATGCGCAGCCGGGTCGGGTCCGCCAATGCGCGCAACGATCGCAACGTATCCGACATGACCGTGGTTGACCGCGCTATTCAACGGCAACCGCCGGCCCTGCGCCAAGCGCAAAGTCGGCGGCCGAAACACGTCCGCCTTGCCCTCCCGCCTCTGGCGCGCCCTCGCCCGCCACCGCAGGGTTTCCCGTTGCCGGCCGCCCCGGCCCCGGTTAGGCTTCAACCCATTACCGAACCAAACCGGGACAAGACTATTCCTATGAAAACGCGACCTCTAGGCAGTTCCAACATTCAGGCCTCGGTGGTGGGCTTGGGCGCGTGGGTGCTGGGCGGCGGCTCCGTCTGGGGCCAGGACCCCGACGACGCCGAGTCCATTCGCACCATCCAGGCGGCCATTGACCAGGGCATGAACCTGATTGACACCGCGCCCGCCTACGGCTGGGGCCGAAGCGAGACCGTGGTGGGCAAAGCCCTCAAAGGCCGGCGTGACCGCGCCGTGGTGGCCACCAAGTGCGGTCTCTGGTGGGAGGACGCCCGCGGTTCGTTCTTCACCGAATTCGACGGCAAGCTGATGTACCGCAGCCTGCGGCCGGACACCATCCAGATCGAAATCGAACACAGCCTCCGGCGCCTCCAGGTGGATTGCATTGACCTCTACCAGACCCATTGGCCGTCCTGCCCGCCGGACCACACGCCCATCGCCGACACCATGGCCGTGCTGCTCAAGCTCCGCGACCAGGGCAAAATCCGCGCCATCGGCGTCTCCAATGTCTCTCTGGCCGAGCTCGAGGAAAACTGCCGCTGCGGCCCGGTGGCCAGCGACCAGTTCCGCTACTCGATGCTCTACCGTGACCCGGAGAAGGACATCCTGCCCTACTGCGCCCGGCACCACATCGCCACCCTCACCTACATGTCCCTCGAGCAGGGACTTCTCACCGGCAAAGTGGGCATGGACCGCGTCTTCAGCCCCGGCGAATTCCGCACCAACGAGGCCTGGAACCCGTGGTACATCCCGGTCAACCGCCGCAAGGTGCTCGACCTCCTGGCCTCGTGGAAACCGCTCACGGATAAATACGCCTGCACCCTGGCCCAACTCGTCCTGGCCTGGACGGCCGCCCAGCCAGGCGTGACCCACGTCCTGGCCGGCTGCCGCAACACCCGGCAACTGGCCGATAACATCAAAGCGGGCGAACTCACCCTCGAGGCCGAAGACCTGGCGCGCATCCGCCGCGATGTCGAGGCGCTGGGCGCGCCTCAACAACGCTGAAGGCCGGCCCGGCCGCGCGGCGCCGCGGAGACGGGGCGCAGAGGAACCGCGGAGTGATACTGCCCGCCCGTGGGGCGAAGTTTGGGTTTTCAGGCCCTGCCGCACCCGGTATAGTCCTTCTATGAACCCGGCGCCACGCATTCCCGAGGCCTCCGCTCCCCTGCCACCGCCCGCCGCCCGGCGCATTCGCGTCCGCAGGCACGGCCAACTCTGCCTTCTCCTCGGGCTGGCCTTCGCCCTGGGCGCATGGCTACTGGCCTCCGCCCGCGCGGCCGAACCCTGGACGGTCCTTCTCCAACTGGACGACCTGCCTGTTGCCAACGGCGCGCCTGCCGGCTGGCAACGCTGGTCACCACGGCAGGAAATTGCCCCGCTGTTTGCCGTGGACAAAACGGCAGGCCGCGATGGACGGGCCGCGTTGCGCCTCGAGTCGCCCGGACCGGCCGCCTTTGGCGCGTGGCGGGCGCGGCTCGAGGGCGTGGCCGGCGGTCAGCGTTATCGTTTTGCGGCGTGGTATCAGGCGGCGGGCGTGCCCAACGAACGCCGCTCGGTCATTGCCCGCCTGGAATGGCTGGACCGCCAGGGCCGGGCTGCGCGCATGCCCGATTACGCCCTCGATGTCCGCAAAGAACCCTCAGGCTGGACACGGGTGGAATACGTCAGCGCCAGCCCCACCAACGCGGCGGCCCTGGACCTGCAACTCGCGCTCGGGTTCGCCCCGGCCGGCGCCGTCGTCCGCTGGTGCGGCCTCGAGCTCAAACCGCTGGCCGCTCCGCCCCGCGACCGCGTGGTGCGGGCCATGACTGTGCATCACCGCCCGCGCAACTCCGCCGGGCCGGCCCAGAGTGTCGAGTCCTTCTGCCGCCTGGCCGAGGGCGCCGCCGCTCTCAAGCCCGACCTGCTCTGCCTGCCCGAAGGCATCACAGTCGTGGGCACCAGCCTCAGCTACGCCGAGGTCAGCGAGCCGGTGCCGGGCCCGACCACCGCGCGGCTCGGGGAAACGGCGCGGAAACTGAACAGCTACGTGGTGGCCGGGTTGTATGAGCGCGAAGGCACGCTGGTCTATAACACCGCCGTGCTCCTGGATCGCACCGGGCGGCTGGCGGGGCGCTACCGCAAAACGCACCTGCCCCGCGAAGAATGGGAACGCGGCATCACCCCCGGCGATGCCTATCCCGTGTTCGACACAGAGTTCGGGCGGGTGGGCCTGATGATCTGCTGGGACGTGCAATTCCCCGAGCCGGCCCGGGCCCTGGCGGCGCAAGGGGCCGAGATCCTGCTCCTGCCCATCTGGGGCGGCAGCGACGTGCTGGCCCGCGCCCGCTCCATCGAGAACTGTGTCTTTCTCGTCTCTTCGAGCTACGACATGCGCAGCTTTATCGTGGACCCCGCCGGCCGTGTGCTGGCCGAAGCCACCGTGGAAACCCCGGTGGTCTGCGCCGAGCTGTTTCTCGACCGCCCCATTCTTCAACCCTGGCTGGGGGACATGAAAACCCGCACCTGGAAGGAGCGCCGGCCCGACCTGCGCATTCCATAACGGGCGGCGGGCGCGCGGTGCGTCGCGTCGCAAAACTGCTATGCAAGGCGGCGGGCGCGGGCTAAGAATCAGCGCCTCACATGAAACGCTTGCTCT